>Ga0209039_10001295_pt1 | contig 23651 bp, 22 predicted proteins | sample BogFormECP12_OM1_FD_188238 | JGI IMG/M metagenome (GOLD analysis project Ga0209039, IMG submission 188238) | Bog forest soil microbial communities from Calvert Island, British Columbia, Canada - ECP12_OM1 (SPAdes) (version 2) | ecosystem: Environmental > Aquatic > Freshwater > Wetlands > Bog ... | reverse complement strand
TCGGGCGTGGGAGCCGACATTGTTATGGAATCAATTACACTCAGAACCCCGCAACTGCCTCGTCACTTGGTGCGTCGGGCAAAACGGGGATGCGAGGGGCGGGGCGGGATATTGCCTCTGTCCGACAGATGGAGCCTTGCCAACGCTGTCCGCAAGGTCGAGTTCAAACTATTACAATCAGCTCATCCAGCCGGGACCCGATTCTTGCGTCTCAATGCACAAAAGCGACGTTCGGCACGGTTGTTTTGCCATCTGAGCCCCGCTAAGGCATACTTAGACAAAGATTTCCACGCTTTCGGCACACTTGGGGACGAACCTGAATGGTAGCGTCGGCTGGGGTCTGAGTGTCCGCAAGAATGCTAAAATAGAGACTCACACTATGCCATTAAAAACACTGTTTTTGAATCCGCCTTCGTTTGAGAATTTCGATGGGGGCGCAGGTTCGCGCTGGCCCGCTACGCGCGAGATCGAATCGTACTGGTATCCGGTCTGGCTCGCCTATCCCACGGGAATGCTCGAAGGCGCGCGGTTGCTGGACGCTCCGCCTCACCACATCACGGCGGAAGAGACCATCCGCACCTGCAAGGACTACGAACTGCTTGTGCTCTTCACGAGCACTCCGGGATTCCCCGGTGACGTCCGCATCGCGGAGGCCATCAAAGACAGCAATCCTCACATCAAGATCGCCTTCGTCGGACCCCATGTCAGCGTGCTGCCCGAGAAATCCTTGATGGAGGCAAAGGTGATTGACCTCGCCTGCCGCAAGGAATTTGACTACTCCATCGTCGAGTACGCGCAGGGCAAGCCGATCGAAGACATTCTGGGCATTTCCTACCGCAAGAATGGGCACGTCGTGCACAATGCCGACCGCCCGACCATTGAGAATCTTGACGCCCTGCCCCACGTCACCGACGTTTACCGGCGCGACCTGGATGTTCGCCGCTACACCGTGCCCTTCCTGCTCCACCCGTATGTGGCGCTGTACACCTCGCGCGGATGCCCGGCGCAGTGCACCTTCTGCCTCTGGCCCCAGACGCTCAGCGGCCACCCCTGGCGCAAACGCTCCAGCGACGACGTGGCGCGTGAAATGGCCAAGGCGAAAGACTATTGGCCGTACGTGAAGGAATTTTTCTTCGACGACGATACCTTCAATCTACAGAAGGCCCGCACCGTCGAATTGTGCGCCAAGCTGAAACCGGTGGGCCTGACCTGGTCGTGCACATCCCGAGTCACAACCGACTTCGAAACGCTCAAGGCCATGAAGGAGGCGGGATGCCGGCTCCTGATCGTGGGCTACGAATCAGGCGATCCGCAGATTCTGAAAAACATCAAGAAAGGCGCGACCGTCGAGCGCGCCCGCCAGTTTACCAAGGATTGCCACAAGCTCGGACTGCTGGTGCATGGTGATTTCATCCTTGGCCTGCCTGGCGAAACTCGCGAGACCATCAAGAACACGATCGCCTTCGCCAAGGAACTCGACGTGGAGACGATCCAGGTTTCCGTGGCCCATGCCTACCCCGGGACCGAACTGCACGAGTACGCAATCAAGAACGGCTTTGTCACCAGCGAGTCGAAAATGGTGGACGATGGCGGACACCAGATGGTGCAGATCGAGTATCCCGGCCTGCCCGCCGCGGAAGTTCTTGAGGCAGTCCATCACTTTTACGACCAGTATTATTTCCGTCCCAAGGCCGCGTACCGCATCTTGAGGAAAGCCATATTCAAAAGCGAAGAACGTAAGCGTTTGTACAAAGAAGCGCGGGCCTTCCTGAAACTGCGCGCGCAGCGCCACAAGTGGGTCAAGGATCACCGCAAGGATGAAGCGCCTGCCCCGGCGCCGGCCAAGGCCTAGGGGAGTCATCGAGGCATTGAATCATTGAGACATTAAGGCATTTTGAAAACCCAGGAGCCTTTGACGTTTAATGATTCAATGTCTCAATGATTCAATCTCTTAATGATTCAGTGCCGCTGGAGTTGGATCGTAAGTGACGTTTCGAAAATACCTCGTCCTGGCCGGAATCACCGTATTCAGCACTGCCGGCGATTCCCTGCTGGCTCGCGGCATGAAAGAACTTGGCGGCTTTTCCCTGCACAACCTTTCCGGTTTGCTGCTGGCCATCCTCAATCCCTGGGTAACTGCGGGAATCATTTTATTGCTGGCGTTTTTCGCTTGTTACATGTCCGCGCTTTCGTGGGCCGACCTCACCTATGTGCTGCCCGCCACATCGCTCGGATACGTGCTCGTCGCCTTGGTGGCTCACTTCGGTTTTCATGAAGTAATCTCGTTGACGCGCTGGCTTGGAATCGCGCTGATCGCCGCCGGCGTGGGCTCCGTGGCCGCCGGCCCCTCGCTTACGCCCAGTCACCAACGCCAGCATTCCCGTCACGTTTCTCGCGACACGGTTTCCCAGGAGGTCGAGTCATGAATGAGATCTACGCCTGGGCCGCGATTGGGGTCATCATCCTGGCCTCGACCACCGGAGACGTGCTGCTCTCCTACTCCATGAAACGAGTTGGCCACGTCGGTGAACTCTGGAAGCGGCGCGGGGCGCTGGCAGTTATCGGGCGCGTGCTGGCAACGCCCACGTTTCCTCTCGGCCTGATGGCGATGGGGATCGCGTTCTACAGCCTGCTCTTTGGCCTGTCATGGGGAAACCTCAGCTTGGTCGTCCCCGCTTCGGCCTCGCTTACCTTTGTGGCCAACGCCGTAGCCGCACGCATATTCCTGCACGAACGCGTGGGGCGCCGGCGTTGGATTGCGGCCTTGCTGGTCGCGGGTGGCGTAGTGCTGATGGCGATCTGAGTTGCACTAATCGAATAAATCGTCGGGAATCAGAAGCGGCTGCCCTTCCTTGCTCAGTTCCTTGCCAGCGGATGCAACTTGGTCCGGTTCCGAACTCTCCGCGGGCAGAATTGTCCCCAGAAAAGGAAAGCGCTCACTCAACATCGCCGCTTGAAGTCTTCGGTAATCCACTTGCCTGCGGAACGCCTCCGGATCCGTATCGCGGCAGGCAGACTTGAGGTCGTTCAGGACCGCCTGCAACCTCGCCAACTCCGCGACCAGGTCGGCGAGCATTTCTTTTGCGCCAGCACTCAAGTGAACGAACTCTATGCAAGCTTCGGAGCGTCCCCGAATCGCCTTCACATCACCCACGACCCGGAACGAAGCAGCGTTGACACGCGCGATGATTTCAACTCGCGCACCACAATCAATCGGCAGCGTGGTATCGACGCGGCATCCGTGGAGGCTCAGGTCGAGGACCTTCCCCGGAAGAGAGACGCCGTCCGATGGAAGGCGACTGATCTTCGCGTGACCGTCGCAGCTGAATCGTGGACTACGGCGGCGATCGGCGTCTGCGGTATTGCGCTCAGGCATGTTTATAAGATCGTATGTCGAGCGAGAATTCTTCAGCATGGCATCCAGGTAACGCAGTTTTGGAAACCGAAGTAATTGAAGTCGTCGCAGCAAATCTCATCCAAACAGCCTCATCAAGCCACGCGGGGCAAGATCGGGGACGAGGAAGCTGGCGGTTTTGCCACTCTCGAACCGCGCCACCGCTTCCGCCGCAAGGTAGCCGCTGCGAACCGCGCCCTCCATGGTCGCGGGCCAGCCGGTCGCGGTCCAATCGCCGGCCAGAAACACTCGCGGCCATGCCGTCTGTGGTTTTGGCCGGTACTGGTCGATTCCCGGACGCGGCGAATATGTCGCGTGCACTTCCTTGATCACGGTCGATTTCAGCAGTATCGCTTCGGGCGCGCCGGGGAAGAACTCTTGCGCTTCTCTCATCGCCATCTCAACGATTTCCGCCTTCGACTTTTCAACCAGGCTCCGGGAGCAGCTTACAACCAGTTCAACGTAGCTACCGCTGCCGTTCCCGCGACCTTCAATGAGCCGCGATTTGTGAAACATCCACTGGATGGTGCGGTCGAGCAGGACGGCGTGATCGAGGTCGCTGATTTGACGATCGAACCAGAGATGGATGCCGGTGATCGGTGAGGTCGAGAACTGCCCGAGTGCCGCGGCCAAAGGCGCGGCCGACGCGGTATCCGGCAACATGCGCCCCAGCACATCAAAAGGGACAGCCAGCACCAGATAGTCGAATTTCTCTTCCTGCCCATTCGTCGTCACCTTTACCGCAAACGGCACTGTCCGAAACGACTCTACGACGGCACGAAATTGGATCGCTCCACCACGGGCGCGGATGTAGTCTCCGGCGGTGCTGTACAGGTCGGTGAGCGGCACGGTTGGAATTCCCATGCGTCCGGCAGCAGCCGATTTAAGAAACGACTCGCGCACGACCTGGGCCGCACAGGGGACGGAAACCCGATCGAGATCTTCGTTCAAGGCGCTGACCAGGATTGTCTTCCAGAAACGCTCGATGGCTGGCTCGGTTTGCCGCTGCCGTTTGAGCCAGTCGAGGAACGACTCACCCCGATCCGGCGGAATGGAAGGAGCAAGCGCCGCCATGGCGCGGCTGATGGCCAGTTTGTCGCGAAAACTCAAACAGTCGGCTCGGAGAAATGCCAGCGCGGTATGCAGCGGAGCAGGCAGCACCGATGGGGCGATCACGGATGCGCGTCCTCCGGGCTCGAGAAACGTCAGCTTTTCATACCAGCGAATTTTGTCCTGAACTCCCGCGCGACGATAGAAATCGAGCAGGTTGGTGCAGCAGCCGAGCAACACATGCTGGCAATTATCGACAATTTCGCCGGTGCCGGGATGCTGATAAGAAGAAGCGCGCCCGCCGAGATAGGAGCGACGCTCAAACAGCGACACGCGAAAACCGGCTTCCGCTAGGGCGCATCCCGCGGCCAGGCCGGCCAACCCGCCCCCGGCTATAGCGACTGTAGAAGGCTGTTGTGTCGATGGCGGCATCACACCAGACGCTTCAAAATTCCTTTTCCGAGGACCGAGAGCTTTTCGGGAACCGTCAATCGGACGCGCTCTCGGAAGACGTCGTACTGGTTCGCAGCAATCTTTTCGAGCAGACGGCGATAGATGGTAATGAGGACCCACAGCGCGGGCTGACTGTCTTCATTCACCAGCGGGATCAGTTCTTCTCCGGCGCGATAGCACTCGCGAGCGCGGTCGGCCTCCATCGCCAGGAGCGGACGGATACGGGCAACATCAATATTCGGCGCGGCCAGATCGGCGACCGAGAGGCCGCACTGCGCCAGGTCCTCCTGCGGAAGATAAACCCTGCCCATGGCCGCATCTTCTTTGACGTCGCGAATAATATTTGTAAGCTGAAATGCCAGCCCGCAGCGCTCGGCAAGCGGCTCAGCCGCGGGATCGCGATATCCGAAGATCCTGATGCACACCAGACCGACGACCGATGCCACCCCGTAGCAATACTGGCGCAACTCTTCAAAAGTCCGGTAACGCACGGCCAGCGGCGCCGCGGCGGAAGGCACGACCTGTCCGGGATCCAGATCTGCGGCCGTGCCAAAGGCGAGTTGGTCGAGAAAGCCAATGGGAATCTGGTAAGCGCGCTGCGCATCGGTCAGCGCCAGCAGCACCGGATCGTCGGTTGGTTGTGCCGCCAAAGCGCGGTGGACTGTATCCAGCCATTCCGCCAGTTTGATATGACGATCATAGGGGCTTATTGTGTTGTCGTCGGCGATGTCGTCGCACCGCCGCATGTAGGCGTACACGGCACTCAATGCATTGCGTTTCCGTCGTGGAAGGACCACAAACCCGTAGTAGAAATTCTTGGCGGCTGAGCGCGCGATACTCCGGCAGACCGAGTACGCCATATCGAGCTGGGAAGCGGTGGGCGCAAACTGCACGGGAGCGTTTCCCACGGCGGTGCTCATCGCAGCTTCCCCAACGCGGCACGAGCGACCAGGGCCAGCTTGCGGGTTTTGGAAATTGCCGGACGCCTGCCCAGCACCGCGTAATGTTGGCGCTCGATTGCGTTCAGAATTTCCTGCCCGCCGCGGCTGAATAGCTCGATGTCGATTGCCAGTGCGCGATCGACTTTCGCGATCAGCGGCATGCCTTGCCTGAACCATTCCCGCGCGCGTTCGACTTCAAACTTCATCATCTCGCAGAACGCGGAAGTGTTTTCGCCGTCACGTATCGCATCTTCGCTAACCCCGAAGCGGCGCAGGTCTTCGAGCGGAAGATAAATTCGTCCTTTGCCAAAGTCCGCGCTCACGTCCTGCCAGAAGTTCGCCAGCTGCAGCGCGGTGCAGGTGGTATCGGAAAGCGACCGGCGCTCGGAATCGCGGCATCCGCAAAGGTACAGCACCAGGTGGCCGACCGGATTCGCCGAATACCGGCAATAGCCCAGCAGATCGTTGAAGGTCTCGTAGCGGCGGATGCTTTGGTCCTGCCGGAAAGCGGTCAGCAAATCCGAGAATTCATGTTTCGGAATTTCAAACTTGCGCACGGTCTCGGCGAGCGCGACAAATACGGGATGCCGGGGGTTCCGAGTTCGATCACCGTCGTAGCACGCGTTTAGCTCCATCTCCCACTGATCGAGTAACTGCAAAGATGCAGCGCTGTCGCCCCCCTCGTCGCCCAAATCGTCCGCGATGCGGCAATACGCATAAACGTTGAAGAAGTGCTGGCGCAGCCGCTCCGGAAGAAACCAGGACGCGACCGAAAAGTTCTCGTAATGCGAGCGCGCCAGGCGGCGGCAATATTCGCGGGCTTCGGCTTCCGAAGGCGCATGATCGGGGATGCTGTACTCCGGCGGAAGCGCACTCCAAGCGGAGGAGAGCGGCGCCGTCGGGGGATGGCTGGCAGCAGTCATCAAGAATTCTTAACCAAATTCGCTAAATAGGTTTCAGTTGTCATCCTGAGCGAAGCGAGGGACCTATGGACTTGCTTGTCGCGGTGGAATGCATAGGTCCTTCGCTTCGCTCAGGATGACAGTATGATTTATGCCACGAACCTGCGGGATACGCTAGTGACCCGGGATAATCGCAGTCTTGATATCTCCGTTGCGGTTCAGCATGTGGCGCAGCACATCTTGCAAACGCGAGAGCGGCGCTTCGCCGGTAATGTAGTCGTTGCCGCAAACCTTCTTCTCGGCAATCAGACCGAAGGCCCGGCGCACCGTCTCCGGGGTGTGATGGAATGTCGCCTTCAAAGTGATTTCCGAGTAGTGCAAGCGGTTGGTATCTAACTGCACCTTGGTCCCCGCAGCACACCCGCCGAAGAAGTTGACCGTGCCGCCCTTGCGAACCATCTGCACCGCCCACTCCCAGGCTTCCGGGCGGCCTACGGCTTCGATCGCCACATCGGCGCCGCGCCTCTCCGGAGTTAACTCGCGCACTGCCTCTACCGGATCTTTCACCTTGGTAATCTGCACCACCTCGTGCGCGCCCTTCTTGCGCGCCAGTGAGACCTGCGAATCGCGCTTGACGACCGCGATCACATTGCAACCGATGGCTTTGGCCACCTGCACAAACATCAGACCGATCGGTCCGCCGCCGATGACCGCCACGGTGTCGCCGATCTCGACGCCAGTTTCATGCAGCCCACGGAGAACGCAGGCGAGCGGCTCGGTCATCGCGGCATCCTCGAAGCTGACATTCGAAGGCACGACGAGCATATTGCCTTCCACAATGCGCCGCGGAATCCGGATGTACTCGGCGTAGGCGCCATTGTTGAACAGCAGATCTTCGCAAAGGTTCAACTGGTGCTTGGAGCAATAGAAGCACATGCCGCAGGGCGCCGAGTTGAGCGCCACCACGCGCATGCCCTTCTTGAAGCCGCGCACGCCCTCACCGACTTCCTCGACCGTGCCCGCCAGTTCATGCCCGAACAACGCCGGCGGCACAATCATGCGGGCGTGATAGCCCCGCTGATACACCTTCAAATCCGTGCCGCAGGTGAGCGCCACGTGGACCTTGACCAGAACTTCGCCTTCCCCCACACGCGGGATCGGCACTCTTTCAATCTTGACGTCTTCTTTGCCGTAGAGGACGGCCGCCGTCATCTTGCCGGTCACAGTTGATGTCCTTCCCACGCGTTGCCCGGCTGGATGACAATCTTCATCGAGTCCGGTCGAGGATGGGCAGCCAGCTTCAGCGCTTCCACACCGCTTTCGAGCGGGAAACGGTGGCTGATCAGCCGGTCCATATCCATTTCACGGTTCATAACGAACCGCACTGACTCCTCCTGCAATTCAACCGATGCACTGTAGGATCCGAGCAAAGCCTTTTCGTCCACGCACACTGCGGCCGGATCAATTGTGGCCTCGCCCCGCACCGTCTGCGCAAACAGCAATACACGACCTCCCGGACGCGTCGCATCCATGGCAGGCCGGATCATGCCGCTCCCGCCGACTGCCAATATTACGGCATCGGCCCCTCGCCCTTCCGTCATTCCGCGCACCGTTTGTCCAGCGTCATCCTGGGAAGCGTCAATGGTCAGTTGTAGGCCGAAGCTATTTGCTATTGTAAGCCTCGCCGGATACAAATCGGAAGTAATCACCCGAGCCCCCGTCCGCTTTGCCAGATTCGCCAGGATCAGACCAATGGGACCCTGCCCAATCACCAGCACCGTCTCCCCGGCTTCCAATCGAAGGGTCTCAATACCTTTGATGCAGGTATTCACCGGCTCGACAAAACTTGCCTGTTCAAAACTGATGCCGTCGGGGATGCCCACCGTTCCTTTCTCGACAATCCAGTCCATCACCCGGACGTATTCCGCAAATCCTCCGCCCGACGGTTCGAACCCAGCCGTGCAGCCAACTTTCTTGTAAATGGCGCACTGGGCGAAGGTTTTGTGCCGGCAGTAATAGCATTCTCCACACGGGATGTGGTGGAACACAACAACGCGTTCGCCGACGGTGAACTTGCGAACGCCTTCCCCCACTTTCGCGACAACACCCGAAGTTTCGTGACCAAAAATGCGCGGCGCGGAGTGCGAACCGCTAGCGATCTTCTTAAGATCGGTCCCGCAGATCCCGCAGGTATGGACTCGAACCAGAATTTCCCCGGGCCCAACTTCCGGCACCGGCACTTCTTCCAGGCGCACATCGTTCACGCCACGATACACGGCTGCCCTCATCGTGGAAGGGATCTCGTGCCTGGCGCCTTCAACGGCCAACGTCGATGTCCGAGCAATTGCCATAGCAGCCTTTGTTGTTTCCCTATCGGGCTGTTTCATGGAGCGCCGGGCGTCCCCGCCCGGCTGGACCCTTCGACTGCGCTCAGGGCAGGCTCGCGAAACCCCCGCCCCTCCACCGTATGATTTCATCGTGTCGCCACGGTGCCCTGCAAAGTTCCACTACTCCGGTTCTCACGCCCGAGATAACTCGCCACCGCGCCGCAAAGAGCATCACTTGCCTTGGAACTGTTCCGCGCCAACGCCATGGTAGTCCTCCACAGCCACGGGCGCAGCGCGACATGACATGCAAATCTGACGGAGTGAAAACTCCCGTCGTCCGCCACGAAGCGATCCATGGCCGGCAAGCTGAAATCGGCGGCGTCGGAAATCGCTTTCAAGGCTCCAAACTCGACTCCCCGCGCCTGCGCTCCTTGCGCCACGGCGGCGGCTTCCATGTCCACTGCACTCGCGCCATAAGCTTTGCCTAAGCGAACTTTCTGCTCCTTGCCGGCCACGGTCGCGGAACTCACCAGTATTCCCTCACCCGAGCCGACTTCGGTTCGGGCGCCATCGGCGGCGTTGATCACCGTGCCCGGCTCAAGAACATGGCCCACCTGCAGCAAGCCATCCAGCGCTCCCGCAAAACCGACCGAGATCACCCGCACCGGCTTGACTTCCTGAATCAAAGCTTCGGTAGCGCGGCGCGCGGCTTCGGCTCCAATTCCGCCGCATACCAGAGCTGTTTCGTCATTTTCAAAAAGACGATATCGTCGCCCCCCGTGCTCCATCATCCTGACCTTCCAGCCTCGGATCAGCGGTCGCACTTCCCGCTCCATGGCGGCTATGATGGCAGTCTTCATTTCAGGCATATCCGTTGTCACGGAACCACTCTACCGATCGCCGCAGCGCCCCATCCACCGGAACCGTCCGCCAGCCCAGTTCCCGTTCCGCTTTCGCGCAACTCACAAACATCATCTTGCGTCCCATGCGCACGGCGTCGATCGTCGCGCGCGGCTCCCGGCCCAAAACCCGACCTGTCACCATCTCGTCCACCACCCCAGCCAACAGCGCAAAAATGTAAGGCAGCTTCACGCTCGGCGACGGCAAGTTCGTGATCGCGGCCAGCCGATCCAGAATCTGCTTCAGGGTAAGATTCTCTCCGCCCAGGATGTAGCGCTCGCCCGCTCTTCCCTTCTCCAGCGCCTGGACATGGCCGCGGGCGCACTCCGTCGCATCCACCAGGTTCAAGCCCGTTTCCACGTACGCCGGGAATTTCCGCTTCAGAAAATCCACGACGATTCGCCCGGTCGGAGTCGGTTTGATATCGCGCTCGCCGATTGGCGTCGTGGGATTCACGATCACCACATCGACTCCAGATCTCGCCGCCTCGACTGCCACCTGCTCCGCCATGAACTTCGAACGCTTGTAGTGCCCAATCATGTCCGCGATGCCGACCGGGCTCTGTTCATCCGCCAGGTTCCCGTCATTTTTCGAAGTGAAGCCCATCGTCGCCACGCTCGACGTGTACACCACCCGCCGCACGCGTTGTTTGCTCGCAGCCGCGAGCAACGAGCGCGTGCCCTCGACATTCGAGCGATACATCTCGTCGGGATCCCGCACCCACAGCCGGTAGTCCGCGGCAACGTGGAATACCACGTCGCAGCCGGCAAGCGCCTTCTCAATCGAAGCCGCGTCGCGCAGGTCGCCGGCCACCCGATCAGCATTCAGGCCCTCAATGTTGCGCACGTCGCTCGTAGGCCGCACCAGCAGCCGCAACTCGGCTCCCTGTTCCGCCAGGACGCGCGCAACATGACTGCCCAGAAATCCCGTGGCGCCGGTGAGAAAAGCGAGCATTTAGCATTTAGCACTTAGCATTTGGTCCCGAACGGGTTGGCTAGATGCTAAATGCTAAGTGCTAAATGCTAACTGCTGCTTTTCTCCGCCATCACCTTCGAATAGGTCGTGAGCGCAAGCAGCGGGAAATACTCGCGGTACAGGTGGTACATCAGATAGAACACGCGCGGGAAGCCGGTTCCGGTGAAGAAAGCCTCGTCCCAGGAACCGTCTTTGTTTTGCGTCCGCAGAAGATATGCCATGCCGCGGGCCACGCATTCGCTGCGCGTGTCGCCGACAGCAAGCAGTCCCATGATCGCCCACGCCGTTTGCGAAGCCGTGCTGTCGCCCTGCCCGCGAAGATCCGGATCGTCGTAGGATCCCACCGTCTCGCCCCAGCCACCATCGGCATTCTGCACCGAGCGCAGCCACTCCGCCGCCTGCTGCATCATGGCGTCGTTCCGGTCCACCGCCATCGCTTCCAGCCCGCGCAACACCTGCATCGTGCCGTAGATGTAGTTCACGCCCCAGCGTCCGAACCAACTTCCGTCCGGTTCCTGCTCTTTGCGGATAAATTTGATTGCCCGCTTCACCGCCGGATGGCTTTGATCATATCCATAGGTCGCAAGACACTCGAGGATGCGCCCCGTGATGTCCACGGTGGCTGGATCAAGCATGGCGTTGTGATCGGCAAAGGGCACGTACTGGAAAACCATGCGGTTGTTGTCTTTGTCGAACGACGCCCAGCCTCCGTTCTTGCACTGCATCGACAAGATCCAATCAATCGCCCGCTGCACCGACTCGCTCTGATAGCGTCCGTTCGGATGCTCGACCCGGCTCAGCGCCAGGCAGACCATGGCACTGTCGTCCACGTCGGGATAGAACTCATTGTTGAACTCGAAGTACCAGCCGCCTGGTTCGCCTTTCGGATTCTTGATCTTCCAGTCTCCGGGCTTGCGCACCTGCTTTTGCAGTATCCAGTCGGCACACTTCACCAGCCGCGGATCGCTTGCCGGCACTCCCGCCTCACCCAGGGCAAACAGCGCGTAGGCCGTATCCCACACCGGAGACATGCAGGGCTGCATGCGGAACGTGTCGCCCTCTTCGATTCCCAGTTTTTCGAATTCGTCGAGCGCGCGGATAAACTGCGGATCGTCCACCGAATACCCCAGGCAGCGCAGCGCGATGATGGCGTTCATCATCGAGGGGTAGATCGCTGCCAGGCCGTCGCTCATCTCGAAGCGCGCCAGCATCCACTTCTCGGCCTGCCTCAGAGCCAGCGAACGCAGCGGACGGATGTGCACACGCTCTGCCCAGTGGGCAATTCGATCCAGAACCAAAAAGAAATTGCGCCACGAAACCCGCTTCTTGGCCCAGTGCAGATGCATGCGCGACTTGTCGCGCCCACCAACAAAGAGTTCTTCCACTCCCATTTCGTCGGGAATTTTCTTGAATGGCTTCTTGGCGTAGCAGATCGAGAGCGGCACCAGGATGGCTCGCGACCACGAAGAAATTTCGTAGATATTGAACCAGAACCAGTTGGGAAACAGCACGATCTCCGGCGGCACCGCGGGCACCGCGTCGTAATCGTATTGCCCAAAGAAACAGAGATAGATCTTGGTGAATGTATTGACTTCGGTCACGCCGCCCATTTCGAGAATCTTCTTGCGGGCGCGTGCCAGCGCGGGATGATCGGCCGTGAATCCAGCCAGCTTCAGCCCGAAATAGGCCTTCACCGAAGCGCTGATGTTGGAAGGCCCGCCGGCGTAGACGCTCCAGCCACCATCTTCATTCTGGTGATTCAGGATGTAGCGAGCGGCCTTGTCAAAGCGTTCCTGGCTGCCGGTGCCGAGCAGCGCGTGGAGCAGGATGTAATCGGATTCAAGCGAGGTATCCGCTTCCAGTTCTCCGCACCAGTAACCCGCTTCGTGCTGCTGCGAGAAAAGATACTTGCGCGCCGCATTGACGGCTGCCCCGACCCGGCTCCCCAGGCCGTCGATTTTTCCAAATCGCATCTGCGGGGTCCCCAGCGCGCCCGCGTTTGGCGTGCTGGGGTGGGGCACGGAGGCCGAACTAAAGGGGGAGGATTCTTCCATCAATGGCTCCAACTATAACTCCACGGCTACGGCCGGTGCCGCGGCAATCGTTTCCACGATCTCCGGCGGCAATCCAAAACGCACATTTTCCGGCATGATTTCCAACTCCTGCACGTCGCCAAAGCCCTTTCCCGCCAAGTACTGCACCACTTCCTGCACCAGATGTTCGGGCGCCGATGCTCCTGCGGTCAGGGCCACCGTCTTCACGCTATTCAACCACTGCGGCTGAATGTTGCGACAGTCATCGATTAGATGCGCCTCGGTGCCCAAACTGCGAGCAACTTCCACCAAGCGCTTGGAATTTGAACTGTTGTCGGAGCCCACCACCAGCAGCAAATCGGCATCGGAGGCCACGTGCTTCACGGCAACCTGCCGGTTTTCCGTGGCATAGCAGATGTCCTGCGCCGCCGGGCCCTTGATGTTCGGGAACCGCTTTCTGAGCGCGCCGATAATGTCGCGCGTCTCATCCAGGCTGAGCGTCGTCTGCGTCAGGTACGCCACCCGGTTGGGGTCGGGCAACGTCACCGACGCTACTTCCGCGGGCGACCCTACCACCTGAGTCACCGCCGGCGCCTCGCCGAGCGTGCCAATCACTTCGTCATGATCGCGATGGCCGATCAGAATCAGCGAATAGCCTTCCTTGGCGAACTTCACCGCCTCCACGTGCACCTTGGTGACCAGCGGACAAGTCGCATCGATCACGCGCAGCTTCCGCAGTTTGCTCGCCTCGCGCACCTCCGGAGAGACGCCGTGGGCGCTGTAGATGACGCGTTCGCCCTCGGGCACTTCGTCCACGCTATCGACAAAAATTGCGCCCTTTTGTTGCAGTTCCTCCACCACGAAGCGGTTGTGGACAATTTCCTTGCGCACATAAATCGGCGGCCCAAACGCCTCCAGCGCAATCCGGACGATGTCGATCGCCCGCACCACCCCAGCGCAGAATCCCCGCGGCTTCAACAGCAACAAGGTCTTCGCGTGCAAGTTCCTGGTCTCAGACAAGTTGCATCCCCCACCCACTAGGGTACACGTCTTTGTTGGATTTAAGATGCTCCAAGGGTATCGAAAGATGCACCCCAAGGTCAATGTAAGCCTTTGAGGCTGTGAGGATTAGCAGCGGGCGGGGAAAACGGGTGGGTGAATGGGAGTGGCAGTCCTAACACTGCGCTTCACCACACACGACGCACGTCATAAACATCGAGCGCACGGTCAGCGCTGACGATGGGCGCGCCCATAACGGCCCGGGAAACCCGGGGACAGACGGAACGTTTTCTGCATCGATACCTGCCGGGGTTTTCACTCCAGTGAAGTGCCCCCGTTTGCCGCTAGTTTCACCCATTCGCCCGGATCATCTGCTCCGCATGCTTGCGCGAAGTCTCGGTCAGCTTCGCTCCCGACAGCATGCGTGCCACTTCCTCGGTTCTCTCTTCCCCGGTGATCTGGCGGATGGTGACCTTCGCGCGGCCCGCAGTTTCGCGCTTTTCGATGACATAGTGGTGATCGGCAAAGGTTGCGATCTGCGGAAGGTGGGTGACGCAGAGCACCTGATTGCCCTTGGAGAGAGCCTTCAACTTTTTCCCGACGGCCTCGGCGGCGCGGCCTCCGATGCCGCTATCAATCTCGTCGAACACCAACGTGCGCTGAGCGGCCCTCGACGCGGGCGAGAGCCTGCCCTGAGCTTGCCGAAGGGGCGCCCGCGCCACATTCCCCTTCCCCACCCGGTTTGCGCCCGCTTCGACGCTCGCCTTCAACGCCAGCATGACGCGCGAAAGTTCTCCGCCCGAAGCAATCTGCTCCAGCGGTCGCATCGCCTCACCCGTGTTGGTCGAAATGCGATAGACGACCTGATTGATGCCCGAAGCCGTCCAATGCTCTTCGCCTTCATTCTCTTCCACTGCGATGCGGAAACTGGCGCGCATGGCGAGGTCGTTGATTTCGGCCTCAACCAGCTTTTCCAATTTTCGTCCCGCCTCTAACCGCTTGCGCGAGATGCCGCGGGCGGCTTTGCGATACTCCTCGGCAGCAATTGCCAGCATCGCCCGAAGTTCAAGTAACACTTGATCTTTATTTTCCATCTCCGACAACTTGCGCCGTATATCCTCACCAAAGGCAATAGTCTGCTCAAGCGTAGGCCCGTACTTGCGTTTCAAGCGATCCAGCACAGCCAGCCGCTCTTCGATCTCGGCGAGACGCTCGGGCGATGCCTGGATTCCTCCGGCATAATCGCGCAGCGTCGCTCCCACATCCTCGACGCTGATGCGCGCCGAATCGAGCGCCGCGAGCCCTTCCTGAAACTTCGGCTCATAACGAGTCAGTTCTTCGAGGTGCTTCTGCGCGGCGCGCAGGCTCGACGAGGTGGAAGCGTTGCCCTCATAGAGCAAGTCGAAGGCACCAATGGCCGCGCCGTAAATCTTCTCCGCATTGGCCAGGACGCGCTTCTCGACCTCGAGTTGTTCGTCTTCACCTGTCCGCAGACGCGCCTCTTCGATTTCACGCGATTGGAAGTTCCACAGGTCGAGAAGCCGCATGCGATCCTGCTCGTCCTGTTCGAGTTCGGCGATGCGTCCGCGAATCTGCTTCCAGTTTGCGAAAGCGCCGGACACTTCCTTCAACTCGACTCCGGCGTAAGCATCCAGCAGGTCCTGGCGTGCCGCGGCGTCGAAGTTTATGATGGATTCATTTTGGGCGTGGATCACCGCCAGGTGGGGGGCAATTTGTTTCAGCACAGCCACGGTCGCTGGTTGGTTATTGATGAACACCCGCCCCTTGCCGCCCGGAGCAATCTCGCGCCGCAGAATCAGCGAGCCGTTCTCCGCGTCCAGGCCGTTGGTCTCCAGGATGTGTTCGATCGACCGCGCAGCCGCTCCGTCGCTCTCAAACACGGCCGCGACCACGGCCCGCTCCGCGCCCGTGCGGATCACATCCGAAGACGCTTTCTCGCCCAGCAGCAACCCCAGCGCGTCAATCAGAATCGACTTCCCCGCCCCGGTCTCGCCGGTCAGAAGATTCAGACCGGACGCGAATTCGATCGCGACATTGTCGATCACCGCGTAATTTTCGAGTCGAAGTTCGGCCAGCACAAGGGTCCTGCGATCTTTATCGTGTGGCGCGGACGCCCTCGTCCGCGGCCTTTAAACTCTATACGACGATCTGTAATTTACGCGCAGCATAGCACAGACCGCCCAGCGGGGTTGCGCGAATCCAGCCGCCCCGTTCCCAAAGCGGCACCAGAAATTGTGACGAATGCACTTCCGATTTTGCTTCGAAAGCGCCCGCTTCGTGAACATTCATCCATGCGCTCCATCCCCCTGATCGTTATCGCATGGCTGCTCTGCGGGCTGGCGCCTGCGTCCGCCTGGGCACAGGAACTTCAATGTAAGCCTTGCAGTCATGCCTTCGGCAAGGTGCAGGTCGGCAATTCCAGTTCCTACTCCATCCAACTCTCGAACACTGGGAGCAAAACGCTGCGGATCACTTCCAAGTCGATACAGGGGAACGCTTTCTCATTCGGCAAATTCCCTGTACCCGTGACGATCAAGCCCGGGGCGACCCTCGAGTTGCCCGTTATCTTCAAGCCGACTGCCAGGGGACACACCACCGGCGTCATTACGCTTCTGAGTACTGCCAAGAATCCCCGGCTTACAATGGATGTCGAGGCGACCGGCGTGTACCCGGAACTGGGAGTGACGCCTGCACCCCTCAATTTCGGGAACGTCACGGTGGGATCGAGTGCCAGCCTGCAGGCCAGGCTCACGGCCTCGAACGTTGCCGTAACCATTTCGTCGGACCAGTCGCTGAGTTCGGAGTTTGCCATACTCGGGCTGAATCTGCCGGTCACGATTCAAGCTGGACAGAGCGTCCCAGTCACGTTTCAATTCACGCCCAACGCCTCCGGCACAGCCTCCTCCAAAGCGGGGTTCATCAGCAATGCCGCGAACTCACCCACGGTCGAACGGTTGACCGGCACGGGCGTGGCTCAGGGTTCCCATAACGTCTACCTTTCCTGGATTCCGGGAGACGCGAACGCGGTGGGATACAACGTGTACCGTGGCACCGCCCATGCAGGCCCCTACCAGCAAATCAATACCGCGCTGGATGCTTCGACCAACTATACGGACTATACGGTCGTCTCCGGGGCGACCTACTATTACGTGGCAACTGAGGTGAACGCCCAAGGTCAGGAAAGCGCCTATTCAAATGTAGGGACGGCAGTGATTCCGAACCCATAGCTAAAACCAGTCGTTGGTCGTTAGTCGCTAGTCGTTCGGATGGTTTGCCAAGGACTGGCGACTAACCACCAACGACGGAAACTCTGCATTGACCGATGCGGTACCCGCGTCGAACACGCTACCGCTCTGGTCTATAATTCGAATCAGGGTTCTCCCTAAACCAATGCACTTTCCTTCCGCTCTCCTCTTGTTTGTCGGCGGCGAAATCGTTGATCTCGTCCTTCAGACCGGTCCGGTCGCGAAGTCCGTGCTTCTCCTGCTCATCGCGTTCAGCGTGCTTTCCTGGGCCGTGATTCTTGCCAAGTGGCGGCTGATCCGCCGCGCTCGCGGGCAGAGTGGACGCTTCGTACACCTTTTCCGCAAGGCGCAGCGCATACAGGACATTGCCCCGGTCGCCGAGCAGTTCCGTCCCAGCCCGCTGGTGGGCGTATTTGAGGGCGCCGTCGCGGAGTTCAAACGCCAGATGGGCATGACCGGCGGCATCCACAACCTTGTGGCCATTCAGCGCGCCATGCAGATCTCATCTTCCGAGGAGATCACCCGCCTCGAACGCAATGTCCCATGGCTGGCAATTACAGGCGCGGTTACGCCGTTTATCGGACTGTTTGGAACGGTCTGGGGAATCATCGACGCGTTCCACGGACTGGGCACGGCTGGTGCGGCCACTTTGCGCGCGGTCGCTCCGGGAATTTCTGAAGCTCTGGTTACCACCGCCGCCGGCCTGGCTGCGGCCATTCCGGCGGTGATCGCCTATAACCTCATCATTGGCTCCATTCGTGAAATGGCCTCGCGCAATGACGACTTCACCCTGGAGATGCTTAATCTGGTTGAGCGCCAGACGCCGGCGGCAGACCGCCAGCCGCCGCCCCATGTCACCGAGGCGCGCCGCTGATGGCCTTCACCTCCGCTAACGGACGCACCCAGACCGCGCTCGCCGACATCAATATCACGCCCCTGGTCGATGTCGTCCTCGTACTGCTCATCATTTTCATGGTGACCGCGCCGGTGTTGCAGTCCGGAATCGAAGTCAACGTGCCCCACACCCGCACCGTCAAAGAGATCACCGAAGAGCGCCTCGTGATCAGCATCGACAAGTCGCAGAGAGTTTTTCTGGGCAACGATCCCATCAACATCAACCAGATTGGAGCGCGCCTGAAGCAGAAAATTCGCGACCCGCAGCACCAGTCGATCTTCTTGCGCTCCGACGAAGATGTTCCATTTGGCGCCTTCGCCACCGTGATGGACGCCATCAAGCAGGCGGGCATCAGCAACGTGAGCATCGTTACGCAGCCGATGGATACCCATGGCGGCCATCACTGATATCGATATCTATTCCGAGCACGCGCAACTGCGCCGGCCTCTGGCCTGGTCGCTCGGCCTGCATATGGCGTTCGCGGCGTTCGTCGTGCTCTACGCCATGTTTATTCCCGGCTTTCGCGGCGAAGGCTGGGGCGGCGGCGGCACTGGGGATGCCATGGGGGCAACGCTGGTGAGCGCGGTTCCATTGCCCGCCAATCCGGCAGAGACAAAAAATGTGCTGGCAACGGAATCCAAGGGTCTCTCGAAGTCCGAGCCCATGGTTCAGGAAAAAGAGCCGGAAGCGATTCCGATTCCCGACAAGAACACGAAGGTCAAACCCAAACCTGTAACCAGCGCCACAAAAAGGAAAACGGAACCAGAACCACCCGAGTCGAATCAAATTCCGTATGGCGAGGGTGGTCCAGTCAGCGGCCCCTACACTATGACTGCGGGCGGCGCCAAGGGCGGATTTGGATTTACCGGAAGCGGTGGCGATTTTGGCAGCCGGTTTTCGTGGTACGTCCAAGCCGTGCAGCGGAAGGTCACCGAAAACTGGCTGAAGTATGAAGTTGATCCGCGAATCACGGAGGCAAAGCGGGTTTATTTGACATTTGATATCGCGCGCGACGGCCACCCTTCGCATGTTGAGATCGAGCAGTCGAGCGGTGTACCGTCGCTCGACATCTCGGCCACGAGGGCGATCCAGCGCATCGATACCTTCGGCCCGCTGCCACCGGATTATTCGGGTAGCAAAGTGTCGGTAGAGTTTTGGTTCGATTACAAGAGGTAGAAGACAAATGGAGGGACGGGCGTCTTCGCCCGTCCAGCCGGGCGGGGACGCCCGGCGCTCCAGCAGCATAGGGAGCGCAAATTGAGTAACTCGGCTCGACCAACTCGTCGTCACGCTTTAATCGCCGTTGCCTTGCTGATCTTGCTGGCATCCACCAGTTCCGCGCAAGACTGGATTCGCACCGGCACCGGGCTCGGCGTCGAGAGAGTGCGCCTGGCCGCATCCGACTTCAAGCCCTCGACCGCCGACGCCCAGAACGCCGACCTGCTGAAGACTTTCAACGACACGCTCTGGAACGACCTCGACAACGCCGGAATCTTCGATCTCGTCTCCAAGAGTTTTTATCCGCTGCAAGAGCCGGGACAACCCTCCGAAGTCAACTTCACGGCGTGGAATTCCCCGCCCCCGAACACTTCCATGCTCGCTTTCGGCAACCTGGGCGCAGCCGCCGGCAAAGTCACCGTGCAGGGATGGCTCTACGACGTACAGAACGAAAAGTCGCCGCAAGTGCTGGGCAAGCAGTACACCGATAACGCGACCACCGATGCGGTGCGCGTAATCGCGCACAAGTTTGCCGACGAAATCATCTTCCGTCTCGGCGGAGGCATAGGCGGCATCGCCGAAACCAAGATCTATTTCGTCAGCGAACGCACCGGCCACAAAGAGATCTGGATGATGGACTACGATGGCGCCAATCAGCAGCAGATCACGCGCCTGGGAAGCATTTCCCTGTCGCCTCGCATCTCGCCCGATGGCTCGCGTCTGGCCTTCAGCTCCATCAACAAAGGTGGTTGGGAAATCATGATGTATTCCTTCGATCTCAACCGCATGGTCAGCTTCCCGCGTTTTGGCGGTATGAATCTTTCGCCGTCGTGGTCCCCCGATGGCAAGATTGCGTTCTCGTCTTCGCGCAACGGCTACCCCAACATTTTCGTCGTGGATCAGTCCGGAGGAAACTCGCGGCGCTTAACCAACGACCAGGGGCCGGACGTTTCGCCGTCCTGGAATCGCAAGACCGGCTCGCAGATCGCTTTCGTCAGCGGACGCACTGGCCTGCCGCAGATCTATACCATGGAAGCCGACGGCACCAATGTGCAGCGTGTCACCGATCAAGGCTATGCGGTCTCTCCCAACTGGTCGCCGAACGGACAGTTTCTGACCTTTTCCTGGATGCGCAAGTACGGGCCCGGAGAGCCCGGTTCCAACGATCTTTATTTGATGGACGTCGCCAGCAAGCAGTGGGTACAACTCACACACGATGCTGGGCGCAACGATTTTCCCTGCTGGTCTCCGGATGGCCGCCACATTGTGTTTCAGTCCCATCGCTCGGGAAGCGACCAGATATGGACTATGCTGGCGGACGGCACAATTGTGAAGCAGTTGACTTTCAAGGGCGTCAACACGCAGCCCAACTGGAGTTGGAAGTAAACTAGTTTAGCTGCCCGTGCTGCAAGTACGGTTCGTATCAGGGCACGCTTTCCGGCGTGCCACAAGTGCAGCGTTACGAATACGCCTTCACAGGCTGCGAAAAAACGCCGGTTCGTATCACGGTATCGCCGTAGCGATACCGTAAGTTCTTGGAAATCAGATGCCCCTTTAGGGGCTGGGCATCGAAGATCGACTTTTTCCGCAGCCTGTTCAGGCGTTGAGGCCGGAGATTTGGAGTTTCACAATAACTTGTTAAGAAAAAAAACGGCTTTGCGGCTGGCCCAGAGTGCGCCCTGCCGTGAATCTGCAAATTGCACGCCACAATGCGGGCGCACAGAAAACTGGAGGAATCAGGTGAAGCACGCAATGAAAATGACACCCGCCATGACGAAATGGGGCACCCTGGTATTCACACTCGGCATGATCATGTTCCTGGGCGCATGCGCGAAGAAGGTCGCTCCGCCGCCGCCCCCGCCGCCACCCGCGCCAACCGCTCCCACAGCCTCTTTGTCGGCGAACCCGAATACTATCGACAAGGGCCAATCGACGTCCCTGACTTGGCAGACCACGAACGCAACCGACGTCAGCATCGACGGAATTGGCGCGGTGGAAACGAGCGGCTCGCGTTGGGTTACGCCCAGCGACTCGACCACCTATCATCTCGTCGCCAAAGGCGCCGGAGGAACTCAGGATGCCAGCGCTCGCGTCACCGTCAACACGCCGCCCCCGCCGCCCCCGCCCCCGCCTTCCATTACCGAGGAGGAACTCTTCGCGCAAAACGTGAAGGACATTTACTTCGATTACGACAAGTACGATGTGCGCGCCGACCAGCAGGGCTCGTTGCAGGGCGATGCCCAGTTCCTGCAGCAGCATGCCAACATCCACATCACGATCGAAGGACACTGCGACGAGCGCGGCTCGACCGAATATAACCTGGCTCTGGGCACCAATCGCGCGGACACAGTGAAGAACGCGCTCATCCAGGCTGGAGTTGCTGGCGGTCGGATCAAGACCATCAGCTATGGCAAGGAAAAGCCGTTCTGCACCGAGTCCAACGAAAGCTGCTGGCAGCAAAACCGCCGCGGACACTTCGTGTACGAAAAATGAGCGGAGCGTGTGGAGAGACGGGCGTCTCGCCCGTCCAGCCGGGCGGCGACGCCCGGCTCTCCACCGCTCAGCGCGTTTTTGACATCCAATAGGTTAACTATGAAATCCAATCGCATATCGCTCGTTCTCTCGCTGTTCCTGGCGCTCTTCCTCATTATCGGGATCGCTCCCGCTTACGGCGCCAGCAAGGAAATCATCGAACTGCAAACGCGGGTCGAACAGTTACAGCAGCAGATGACGCAGATGAAGCAATCTTTCGACGAGCGCATGGGCGTCATGAAGAGTCTGCTCGAGCAGAACACCGACGCCGCCAACAAAGTAACCGCCGCCATCGGCGACCTGCAATCCTCCATCAACAAACAGCAGCAGGATCGCGCCGCGCAGCTCGACCAGATCTCCGGACAGATTCAGGCGCTGAACGACACCATGGACGAGCTCAAGGTCCGGTTCGCCAAGCTGAGCAAGCAGTTCGAGGACATGCAAGCCGCGCAGCAGTCCATGGCCGCGCAGCAGGCGCAAGCGCAGCAGCAAGCCCAGGCGATGGCTCAGGCTCCTCCGCCCGACGTGCTCTACAACAACGCCCTGCGCGATTACAACGGTGGGAAAAACGATCTGGCGGTCCAGGAATTCAACGACTACATCAAGTTCTACCCCAACACCGACCTGGCCGGGAACGCATATTTCTATCTAGCCGAAATTCAGTTCAAGGCCGGCGATTACCAGAAAGCGGTCGCGAACTATGATCTGGTTCTGCAAACTTTTCCCAGCGGAAACAAGGCTGCCTCCGCCCAGCTCAAGAAGGGATACGCTCTCCTCGAACTCGGAAAAGAAGACGAGGGCACGCAAGAATTGAAGCACGTCATCCAGCGCTATCCCCGCACCACCGAAGCCACCCAAGCCCGTGAGAGATTGCGCAAAGTGGGAGCGGCGCCGAAAAGCCATTAGCTTCGCGAGTGGAGATGCCGTGTGGAGCGGACACTCTTGTCCGCTGCCCTGGCTGTTGCTTTTAGGTTTAGCCTCGAACAATCGTCTACCCCGAGGCTGCATTCGCCGCACGCTTTTCGCGGACGGGAGTGTGCGCGCCACACCTTCACATTACGGGCGCCGCGCCGTATTTGGCACGATCACTCCGCCTTCAATCTTCGGGATACCGAAGTGCCCGCCGAGATGGGAAAGGTCGAGCGGACTGATGGACCCGGAAACCACGATAAAGTTGACCTCATTCGACTTGGCCATGAGAACCGCGACGTTGCTGATCGCATTATTCTCCAGGCGAATCCAGAGATCGCTCTCACCTGCGCCTCCATCTTTCTCTTGTTTGTTCATCAGTTGTTTCCAACCCGCCGCGCGGTACTCCTCTTTCACCGCGCTCAGGGCCTGCGGATCGTACATCCAGGCCCCCGGAAAATGGTAACTGTGGACCGAGACCCCACTCACGCCTGCGATCACGCGGCGAAGGTCCTCGTTGTCCGGATCCATTTTGGCCGCGAATACCAGCATGGAGTGGTCCAGCGTGAACTCGGTCTTCGACGACGCGCCTTGCCGCAGAGCCTCCATACCCCGGGGAATCCACTCGTGCTGCGGTTGCGCCTCGGTGAATGTGGCTGTAGAAATGCCGATCAAAACAACAAGAACAATGCCGGACAATCTCATAGAGCGCCTCAATCGTTAGACGGGGCCTGTCCCAACCCGTGAGCACAGAACCCCTAGGCCAATAAGAACCCGGCGCGGGGATATTAGTTGCATGAAACCGGAATCCAGACCCTTAGTTGTTGACCTTTCGACTGCGCGAAGAGCGCGGAACG
>Ga0209039_10001294_pt1 | contig 23681 bp, 16 predicted proteins | sample BogFormECP12_OM1_FD_188238 | JGI IMG/M metagenome (GOLD analysis project Ga0209039, IMG submission 188238) | Bog forest soil microbial communities from Calvert Island, British Columbia, Canada - ECP12_OM1 (SPAdes) (version 2) | ecosystem: Environmental > Aquatic > Freshwater > Wetlands > Bog ... | reverse complement strand
TCGGATATGGACCGATAGTTTTGTTTTGAGCGTCGGCGATGGACGAAAACAGAAACGGATTCTGCTTATTGGAACGAGTATACTCGGAGAGGCTGCTCGCCTCCTGGTGGTACGAGTTTCCCGAAGATCGCGCACAGTGCTCGGTGAACCCCGGGCATCAACCCCTGACACGGCGGGCGCTCGAGAAGTTCCAAACGGCTCAAGTTAACGCGGAGGTCAACCATAACAGGCGCGACGAGCCGGTCATCTGGACCTCGCCCTTTCCTCGCTGTCTCGTTCACAGCACCTTCGCGGCTGAGATGCGCTCGCGCGGGTACACTGGCTACACCTTCCGTTCCGCGACGGTGCGTTTCCGGGACGGATACCTTAGTCATGACTACAGACGACTGGTGGTCACCGGCTGGGGTGGCCTGGCGCGGCCCAGTTCCGGTATCCGCATCCGCAACCTGTGTTCCGGGTGTGATGTCAGAGAATACAGCCCCCTGACGGACCCAAAGCTGCTGGTGGACATCAAGCAATGGGACGGAAGCGACTTTTTCGTTGTATGGCCGCTGTCGGAGAGCATTGTGGTCACTCAACGAGTGGCGACGCTCTTCCAATCCGCGAAACTTCGGAGCTGCGCGATTCGCCCGCTGTTGGCCCCGCCAAGTGCGCGCGAGATCTGGCAGTGGAAGGATGGTCTCACGGTGATAGGCTTGGCCGCCGTGTTCCCGAAGGCCCTGGCGGCGAAGTATCGGAGACTGCCGGAAATCGTATAAGGGGGCTGTGGGCGTGCAAGATGCGACTGGTCGATCGATTGGTGCGGGAAGTGCGGGAAGAATCGGGAACGGATCGCCGACAGGCGATCCGTAGGCTGAAGGAACTTGGGAGGAGCGGAAGGTTGCGGCGGGAAGCAGGCGAAGCGCTTTTGGGGCTCTGTCGCGACCGCTTAGTGGATCCCTCCGACCTTGCTGCTTGCGCCGGCACTGTCTTGGATACTTGGCGGCGGGCGATCGAGCGAGTCAAGCCATTCCAGCGGGAGGTCGTCCAACTTGAGTGGCTGTTGGATTTCGATTACGAAGGCCTTAGCGCCGAGGCCGGCGAACTGCTCCAAATGCTAGGGTACCTGCAAGGCCCCGAGGTCATCCGCGCTCTGCGGGAGGCGCTGGAACTGACCGACCCGCATCTGAAGTGCTACGCGGTGGTGTCGCTGCTGCGCCGGTCCGAACCCATAAGCCCCAAGGAGATCGAGACCGTTGCCGCTAGCCACCTAGTCCGGATCACGCTCTGGGAGAACCTGCAAGCGTTGGGCACCGAAGCGCTGATGCCTCCACGGTGGGCTTTGCCCAGCGCTCTGGCTGCTTCTGCGCTTTCGCGCTGGCTGAGCCATAGCAATGAGATGGGCGCACCGCCGGAAGATATTGAGCTGATGGACACGATCCGAGTCAAGAAGGAGGGGGACGTTTTCCTTTTTCGATTCCGCGCGTATCCGCAGCCCTGGAAGCCTGGCGCGGGATGGAAGGCCGGAATTGCAGGCCCGTACCGGAATGGAAAAGCCCTGGACTCGCCTTGGAGTTCCCTTCGCGACTGGGATTCACTGACGCCCAAGGAGCACTTTGAGATGTTGTACTACCGCGGTGAGAGCAGGGGAACCGCCTGATGCAGCAGACCCCCTTGGCAAGCCTGTGACCCAATGAGAGAGCACCTTCATCTGACCCTGGCCGTACTGCTGATCCTCGCTGCGCCGCTTGCCGCCGAGCCACAAGCCAGCCAGCCGGCGAGGCCAGCCCAACCAGGCTCGGGCATCCGCGGCTCCGATCACGCCCCCATCACCATTCTCATCTTCTCCGACTTCGAATCCTTCCCCTGCGCCCGCTCCGCCGACGTGCTCTCCGGCATCCTCGCCCAAACCCGAGACGTCCGTCTCATCTTCAAGCACGCCCCCGCCGTCACCAATCCCAACGCGCTCCTCGCGCACGAAGCCGCCCTCGCCGCCGGTGCCCAAGGCAAGTTCTGGGAAATGCACGACACGCTCTTCGAGAGCCAGACAAAGCTCACCCGCGCCGACCTTCTCGCCTACGCCAAGGCGCTCAACCTCGACCTTCCCGCCTTCCAGCAGGCGCTCGACAACCACACCTACCGCCCCATCGTCGAGCGGGACCTGGCCGAAGCCAAAGGGCTCGGCGTCACCACCACGCCGACGTTCTTCGTCAACGGCCGCCGCCTGGTCGGCCCGCAAGGCTACGCGTCGCTCGGCGCGGTCATCGAGACGCTGCTGGCCGGCATCCCGCCAAGCCAGCGCGTGCAGGAGGAAATCGTCGCCTCGGGACCGGCGCAGGCGATCTCGCTCGACCACGCGCCCACGCGAGGGCCAGCCGCGGCGCCCGTCAGCCTGGTCGAGTTCAGCGACTTCGAGTGTCCCTACTGCGCCGAAACCGCGCCGGTGGTGCAGCAACTGCTGGCCGCCTATCCCACCCAGGTGCGCTTCGCCTTCAAGCATTACCCGCTGCCGATGCACAAGGAATCGCCGCTGGCCCACGAAGCGGCGCTGGCCGCGGGCGAGCAGGGCAAGTTCTGGGAGATGCACGACCTGCTGTTCGCCGGCCAGGACAAGCTGACCCGCGACGATCTGGTGGCGAAGGCGAAGCAACTGAACCTGGACATGGCGCGCTTCACGGCCGACCTGGACAGCCACCGCTTCAAGCCGCTGGTGGACGCCGACCGGCAGGAAGGCAGCCGGCTGGGAGTGGACGGCACGCCGTTCTTCTTCATCAACGGCCACGCCATCAGCGGCGGGGTGGGCCTGGCCGATTTCAAGAAGCTGATCGAGGCGGCGTTGAAGGAAGCGGCGGGGCCGGTTATGACGCCGGTGCCGGGGCGTTAACTGGTCTTATCGGAAAGCGACGCTCGTCGCAAATCCTGGCCGCGGGGCAGCACTGGGGCAGCACGTCGGCGGTCTGTACGGCCTCTTTGGCCCTGGCGGCGAACCGAACCAGACCGAAAACACAACCACTTAGACCCGACTGAACCGAACTGAACTGTCGCCCCGCGGGTTCGATTCCCGTTAGCGCTACCACGTTTTCATAGAGTTACGGCCGCCGAGTGACAACCAGTGACAACGCGCGGCGCGCCAGCGGAAATTCCTCCCAAAGAGCACTGAACTCGGCTGCCGGCAGTCGGCGTGGCGTGCCAGCCAAGCCGGGCGCACCCGTTGCGCCGTGGCCCGGGACTGGCAGGGACAACGCCGTACCGGCGCGCGGAGGCGCAACGTGGGCCACGTGTGCGCGAATGGCGGCGTGGCGAACGCGAATTCCGAATGGACTTGCGCCCGGTTCCCGAGGCCAGGGATTCCCTCCTGCAACATGGTTCGGCGGGGGCCTGCCAAGCACCAGCCGCCTGATTCCCCCGGCGTTTTGTTGGGATCGAAGCCCTGGCGACGATTGAACCGGCAGTCCCCGGCGGTCCCTAACCGTCCAGTTCGATCTCCTGGTGCTGCATTCCGGCGTAGGGGTACACGGCCACCTTCACGTCGCTGCCCTTGTGCCGATCCCTGAGGATCTTCACGACGTCCGCCCACGTAGTGCAGAAATCCGTGCCGGGTTCGTAGTAATTCATGATCATGCGGCTCATGTACTGCGAGTAGACGATCGTGTGCGAACCTCTGGGACCGGGACGGGGCGGGCGCGGGTGCAGATCCCAGTAAGTCTGGCCCCGGCTGCCGGCCACCTTGTTGTTCAGGTAATGAATCGGGTCGTAGCCCAGCGGGTGCTGGATGATGATCACTCCCGTGCCGCCCTGCTTGACCGACGCGCCGATCCAGCTCGCGCCGTGATAGGGCTGGGCGTTCTGCGGGTAGGCGTTGGCGACCACGATGTCGGCGTCCTTGAAGAGGGGCGTGCAGTATGTCTTGGCCGCCAGCCGAACCGCCGTGTGATGAGCCTCCACGATATCGCCGCTGAAGGCGCGCAACGGCTTGAGCTTCTGGTTGTAGAGAAGCTGCACCGTGAAGTCCACGTTGGCCATTCGCGCGGCTTCGATCATGTCCTTGCGCATGGGGTTCGTGAAGATCTTCACCGGTCCGGTCTGGGCGCGATTGCCGGCCAGGATCACCTGGTGGTTAAACTCCACCGTGGAAAGTCCGGCGACGCCCGGCAGCACGGCCTTTGCGCCACCGCCGTAACCGGCGTCCCAGTGCACCTTGACGCCGCTGAGGCAGACCTTCAGGTCCGCCCCCATAAACGTCTGGTTGATCAAAACCTTGTTCTTGAAGCTCGTCGTGCCGATTTCCTTCAGGCAGTCGAACGCGTTGTGGTTCATCCAGGCGTACTTGTTGGCGATGTCCTTGCCCAGTTTGAGCTGGATCTCCAGGGCAGTCATAGCCCGGTGCGTGCCGTACGAACTGAGAAACAGAATGTTGCCGGGCTTCACGCCGGCGGCCTCGAGCTCTGCGACCACCCACGGGGTCATCGCATACGTGGGCGTGGTGCGGGTGAGGTCGTCGAACGTGACCACCACCCGGTTCTTTCCCTGCGCCAGTTCCCGCAGCGTCTTTGTGCCGATCGGCTGGTTCATCTGGTCGGCCAGCTGCTTTGCCGTTTGGACGGGCGCCCGGTATCCCGCCATGTTCTGCACGTGAACGTCCCACTCCGGCGGAAAGTCGAGGCGTTCGTCCAGATCGCCCGCATGCTCGTGGGTGGGTATGATGACGAATTTGCCCCCCGCGGCCTTCGGCGTGGACTTGGGTTGAAACGGAGCGGCTGCCAGCGCCGTCCCGATCAGCGGAATGAAACCGATGTTGGCGGCGCGCCCGAGGAACTGCCTCCGGTTCGATGGATCATCCGGCATAGACGCCTCCCTGTCTAGTTGTGAGCCTCATATGTCTTCGAAAAACCGTTGCGGCCGTTGGTCACCGTGAAGGAGCCGTCCGGCTGGGCCGAGAGTTTGAGCCACTTGCCCTGGCAGTTCGGGTCGACGTTGGCGATGAAGTCCTCGGGCGGGTTGCTCTCTTTGCCGCCCGCCACCGAGAAGTGCGCCTGCCAGATATCCTCCAGGCCGGGCGCATTCCGCAGGATCGGCCACGATGCGGGATCGCCGCCCTTTCGCGCGCCGTTGCCCACCAGGGCAACGCGCGCCCGCACCGCGGGTTCCAGCACTCCCGACATGCCTTTCTCCTGAGCATGCACGCTGACATTGTATACGTCCACGGTCCCGATCAGGTTGTTGGGGCAAACCAGCTTGTACTGGTAGAACGCTTCCAGATCGGCGAGGTCGAGCATGCGAAACTTGCCCAGCGTGAAGAGGAGTCCGATGGACATGTTGTCCTCGTGGTCGCTCGCGCGCTCGGGCTTGGGTGGCGTGGTGGCGCAAACCGGGTTGGGCGCCCCCGCGCCGGCGAGCGCGCTCCGAATGCCCTTTGTCGCCGCTGCGACCACCGTTATGTCCACTCCCTTGACCGGCAGTTTGTCGCCCGGCTTGACGGTCATGTGGTCCATGGCGTCGCGCGCCTCCGCGAATGCTTTGTATCGCCGCTCAAAGTCGGCGCCGGGAGTCTGGAGCGAGCCGTTGTCTATGATGCGCCGCACCGGGAAGGCGGCGAGTAGGGCGGGAACGTCGCCGAGGTGGTCTATGTCGTAATGCGAAATCAATAGGTAGTCGATTTGTTTGAGGCCGGCCGCTTTGGCCGCCTCCACGATTCGGTTGTTGTCGCGGCCGCCGTACCCCGGCCAGCCGTCATCGATCAGCAGAGATTCCCCCGACGGGGCGATCACCAGCACGGCTTTGCCGCCTTCCACGTCGATCAAATAGGCATCCAGCGCGCCGGCCGCCTGGAGTGCAACAATGGACAGGGACGGGAAGAACAGAGCGCGGAGGAGCGTCATAACGCCTGAGCGTGCAGTCATAACATGGATTATGCACCCATTCCGGACCAAAGTGAGGCGAGGCCGGCCGCGATGTCCCTGCGCGGCCCATCCGGCTCCAGGAGAACGCAAATGAAGAAACTCATTCCGTATCCACTAGTTCTATTCTGTGTGTTGCTTCCCGCGAAGGCGGACGTGACGGTGGCCAGCCCGGATGGCAAAGTGCGGTTTGTGTTGTCGTCGAATGCCCAGGGCCACCTGCAATACACGGTTACCTTTGGCGCGAAGAACATCATCGACGCATCGCTCGTCGGCATCGTGGTGGATAAAGTAGATCTCGCCGACGGCGCCCAGGCCGGGACGGCGGAGAACTACAAGGTGAACGAAACCTACCCATGGTACGGCGTACACTCCATCGCGGTGGACAACTGCAACGGCGCCAAGGTGGCGGTGACCCATCCCAAGTCAAAGACGTCCTACACGCTGGAAATCCGGGCCTACAACGACGGCGTGGCCTTCCGTCACCTGGTGCCGGGCCAGGGCGACCGGACCCCCGACGAAGTCACCGAATTCCATATTCCAGCGGGGAGCGTGGTCGCGCCGCAGAATTACGTATCCGGCTATGAAGGGGTCTATCCGTGGCGAACAACCACCAACACGATCGAGGGTATGATGGACGGCGAGTGGACTCAGCCTCCGTTAACCTTCGTGCTGCGCGACAAGAGCGCGTACGCTTCCATCACCGAGGGCGCGCTGGTCAATTACAGCGGCATGATGTTGCAGACGGATGCCGCCCAGGTGGTGCACGCCAGGTTGGCTCACGCGGCGCCGGTGATCTTCGCGTTCCGCTCGAGGCACCCCAAGGACGTGGAGCGCGTCACCCGCCCGGCGGTTGTCAACGGCCCCATCGCCACGCCGTGGAGGGTGGTGATGATCGGCGCCGATCTGAACACGCTGGTGAACTGCGACATCGTGCACAACGTGAATCCGCCTCCGGATCCCAAGCTTTTTCCGAAGGGCATCAAGGAGGACTGGATCAAGCCCGGCCGTGCCGTCTTCGTCTACCTCGACGGCGGCGAGGGAACCGTGGAGGGGCAGAAGGAGTTTGCCAGGCTCAACCAGCAGCTCGGCTTTGAGTACATCATTCTGGAGGGCTTCTGGCGGAACTGGCCGGAAAGCCAGTTGAAGGAGGTTGTGGACTACTCGCGCGAACGCGGGGTGAAGATCCTGCTGTGGACCTACAGCGCCGATTTCCAAGACCCGAAGTTTCTCGAGGACACCGTCAACATGTGCAACCGGACCGGCGCAGCGGGGTTGAAGATCGACTTCTGGGACAACGAGCACAAGTGGCTCATCGATCGCTACGAGACCGTGCTGAAAGCGCTCGCGCAACACAAGCTGCTGGTGGACTTTCATGGAGCCAACAAGCCGACGGGTCTGGAGCGAACCTATCCGAACATCGTGGGATACGAGGCTATCCGCGGGTTGGAGTTCCCGGGGCCGTACGCGCAGCACGATGCTACCCTGCCATTCACCCGCATGCTGGCGGGGATGGCCGACTTCAATCCTACGCACTTCGGCTGGCGTATGGCCGACACAACCTGGGCGCATCAGGTCGCGACTGCCGCGATTCTCCAGGCTCCGGAGATGTGCTATGCGGCACACCCCGGCAATATTCTGGCGAACCCCTCCGTAGACGTACTGAAGGCCCTTCCGACCACCTGGGATGAGACGGTCGTTCTTCCGGCCTCCGAAATCCGGGAAGTCGCGGCCTTCGCCCGGCGGAGCGGGGACACGTGGTTCGTGGCGATCATGAACGGGCCATATGCGCGGAACCTGCGGATCGATCTCTCCTCTTTTCTCCGCAGAGGGGCACAGCCGCAAGGCGGGCGCCCCATCTCCTATCTGGCCACTCTCCTGCGTGACACAGACCAGGCAGCCGCGCTCAAGATAGAGCACGTCACGCTTACTGCGAACGACTCGCTCTCCATAGACCTGCGTTCCGGCGGCGGCTTTGCCGCCATGCTCAAGAGATAGCGAAGCCCGGAATCCCGCGCCTGGAGAGACACCGAATTCCGGCCCGGCTGAGCCGGTGTGGCTCCAGGCCCCGCACCACAGGGCACGCACCCGCTACCGATGTTTTCCGGCAACGCTCCCTTAGTTGACGCCGTGTCACCGGAAGAGCTGCGGCGCGAAATCCGCCAGGTAATCCCGCCAATTGCGCCACACGTGGCCCTCCTCCGAAGGCGCGAACCTGTGCTTGATCTGATGCTTCTCAAACGCATCGTTCAGGGCCTGCGAACCCGCAAACAGGCCGTCCTCCTTCCCGCAGGCGATGTAGAACAGTCTCAGTTTCCTGTTCGCCGCAGCCGGGTCCGCGAAGAAATCCTTGAATGCCTCCTCCGGGTTTCCGCGCGCAGCCGCGCTGAACGCGCCGATGTAGTGGAACTTGTCGAGATGCGCAAGGCCGATCCGCAACGCCTGGCCGCCGCCCATCGAGAGACCCGCCAGCGCGCGATCGTCAGCCTTGGCCGAGACGCGATAGAGTTTCTCGACGTACGGGATGACGTCCTGCAGCAGATCGTTCCCGAACAGATCGTCGGCGTTGACCGGCCCCCGTCCAGCGGATGGAACCAGCATCACTTCCGGCAGCGGACGCCCGTAGGGCATCACCACGATCATCGGTTTCGCGGCGCCGGCCGCGACCAAGTTATCGATAATCAGGTTGGCGCGTCCGATATCCACCCAGCCAGCCTCCGTGTCTCCCGATCCGTGCAGCAGATACAGCACGGGCAGCTTCGACTTTCCTTTTTCATACCCTGGTGGCGTGTAGACATAGATGCTGCGCGGGGCGCCGAGTGAGACTGAGTGATACCAGTTGATGTGCACGGTTCCGTGGGGGACCTGCTGGATGTCGTAGACGGCGGGTTTATCGCCGGGCACTTCGAACATGGATTCCGAAGACCGGTCGCCGCGCTTCACCATGGGGTTGCCCGGATCGATGTTGCGGACGCCGTTGACGGTGAACGAATAGTTGTAGACGGCGGGATGGAGCGGCCCCACCGTGATGGTCCAAACTCCATCGTCGCCTCTGGTCATGTCCCTTGACGCCGAAGGCGGCGGCGCTCCCCCGATAGCCGGCGGCGCCTGCTGGAAATCTCCATTAAGCCTCACGCTGGCGGCGTCAGGGGCTGCCAGCCGGAAGACTACGGTCCGGTCGGGACGAACTTCAAAGGATGGCGGTTGAGGCGCCACGTTGCCTCGCCCCCCTCGCCCGCCCCCGCGGCCCGCAGGGGTGGCGTCCTGAGCGGACGCCAGTGAACTGAAGATCGGGCATAGCGCCGCGAAGGCCGCGGCCGCAAGATGCAAGTTACGCTTCATGAGACAGTCCTTTCCAATTCTCACCAACATTGACGCCCATTTGGAATCGCGCCGGGAAAAACGCACGCGCAGCGCATCGCAATAATCCCCCCGCGCCATCGGCGCGATGCTGTGCTCCAGCACCGCGGCGAAGATCGCGCCTTCGTTGTCCGGTTGGCCGGTCACCGCGCAGGCGATCACGAGCGGCTGCGCACCGACTATTTTACCCATTGCTCCGCCGGCTGGTGAGCCCTTGGTCATCCGGGTCCGCTATGTTTCACCGAACGGGCGGCCGGGTACACGCCTATGGCAGCAGAAAGCGCACTCCGCAACGGCTGCCGATACTGCCCAGTACCTTATTGCCGCATCTCGTTGGGTCTTCAGTTCCCGCCGAACGACGCCGGAGCCGCTGGGAGATGGCGGCGCGCGATGGTTAGCGCCAAGGGCTGATCCGGCCAAGAATCCGGCAGGCGGTGAGGGCGGGCGTTGTCCCCATGTGCCAGCTCCGCAGCATGAAGAGCCGGAACGCCAGCTTGAGGCCGGAGATCTTCGCCATACCGCTCCTCGTTCGGCGAGCGCGGAAAGGCCGCCGTTCGCACGCCCCGCCGTCCGCAAGTTTCTCTACCCGTGCCGAGCCTGTTGCCCGCCGCGCCATGCCATCGCTAGCCAGACCGCGCTGTGGGTCCGTCCGCGAAGCCCGGCGATCCGCAGCCTCTCACTCCTTCTCACCCGATTCTTTCTGCCGAAGCGGGTCCGCGCCTACGAGCCTATTTGGAAGGTTCCGGCAACCTGGAGGCTGGAGGGCGCCGAGGAGTTCCCCAGATACACGGTGTAGGTGCCCGGCGCGGTCAGCCAACTCTTCGAGTTCGTGTCCCAGTACGACAGCGGATGCGAAGAATCGTTCTCATCCACCTCCACCGTCACGCTCTGTTGCTGTCCGGGGGTGAGCCAAACCTTCTGCCATCCCACCAGGCGCTTGGGCGGCTCCTTCGTGCTGGCCGGCAGCGCCAGGTAAACCTGCGCCACTTCCGCGCCTGCCACCGTGCCCGTGTTCGTCAGGTTGAACGTCACCTGTAGGTTGGGATTGCTGCGTGTCAGGTTGTTCACCAGCGCCACGTTGGAGAACTGGAAGGTGGTGTACGACAGTCCGAAGCCAAAAGGGAACTCGGGAGTGTAGCCTTGGGAGTCGTACCACTTGTAGCCCACCAGCAAGCCTTCGGAGTAGTTCGTCACAAAGGGGGTGGTTGCATCCGGCGACCCGGGAATCACCGGGCGGGGCAGATCGTTCACGCTGGCGGGGAACGTGATCGGCAGCTTGCCCGACGGGTTCACGCTGCCGAAAAGGATATTGGCGATCGCCTGCCCGCCGCGTATCCCGGGAAACCAGGCCTCCAGCACCGCGCTCACGCTGCCCAGCCAGGGCATGACTTGTGCGCCGCCATTTTCCATCACTACGATGGTGTGCGGATTGCCCGCCGCCACCGCTTCCACCAGCGCGTCTTGATTGAGGGGCGGCGAGTGAATCACGTCGGTGAAATTCAGGCTCGGAAGGTCCATCCCTTCGCTGGTCCACTGGCTCACGAATACGATCGCCACGTCCGAGGATTCCGCCAGCCTGGCTGCCGTGGTGGTGCTGGTTCCGTTGTTGTACGACACGGTCGCGTTGGGCGCCGCGGCGCGGATCCACTGCAGCGGCGGAGATGGATCCCAGACCACCCGCGACCAGCCGGGAACGGCCGGATACCCTTCGTAGAGCGCCGCGCCCTCGGTCGGATACACCTGCGCCGAGCCGCCGCCCGAGATCACCCCGATATCGGCGTGCGAGCCGATCACCGCGATCGAGCCGAGCGACGCCGCGTTCAGGGGCAGTTGGCCATTCGCGTTCTTCAGCAGCACCGCGCCCTGCTCCTCCACGGTTTGCGCGATGGCCTCGTCGGCGGCCACCATGGCCGGGTCGAGCGAAGTGACGGCGGGCGGCTGGTTGAAGACTCCCACCCGGTACATCGCGTGCAGGACTCGCGTCACCATGTCGTCCACGCGCGATTGCGGCACCTGGCCCGATGTCACGGCCGCCTGAAGCGCAGTGGCGTTGAAGAATTGGTTGTCCGGCTGTTCCTGATCCAGCCCGGCATTCGCCGCGGTCGCGGCCGTCGAGGCGGGCCCTGAGGCCGGCAGCGCCCACCAGTCCGACATGACAAATCCAGTGAAGCCCCAATCGGTCTTCAGCACCTGGGTGAGCAGGTATGGGTTCTCGCAGGCCCAGGCGCCGTTCAGCAGGTTATAGGAACACATCACCGACTGCACGCCAGAATCCTTGACGCCGATCTCAAACGCCAGCAGATCGCTCTCGCGCCCGCCGCGGTCGTCGATGATGACGTTACTCTCAGTGCGGCCGGTCTCCTGGTCGTTAAACGCGTAGTGCTTCACGCACCCGATCACGTGCTGGTCCTGAATGGCGCCCACGTGAGCCGCGGCGATCTTGCCGGCCAGGATCGGATCTTCACCCTTGGTCTCGAACGTGCGGCCGTCGCGCGGCTCCCGGCCAATCAAATTGGTGTTTCCCCCCAGGTTCACGTTCAGGCCGAACGCGCTGGCCTCCGCGCCGATTACCGATCCGAACCGATACGCCAGAGGCACGTCCCAGGTGGCGGCGCTGGCGATGGAGGAAGGCAGCGCCGTGGCCGGTCTCGCGGCATCGGCTACTCCCAGGCTGCCGTCGGCGAAGTAGAGGTCCGGAATGCCCAGCTCCGGAATGCCGGGGATATATCCGCCCGCGCCATTCGGCGGGTTGAAGATGTGGGTGACGGGGCCGAGCGCTCCGGCCACCAGTTGCAGTTTCTGCGCCTGCGTCATCCGGCTGAGCATATACTGCGCCAGTTGTGCCGCAACCTGGTCCGTTGTGGACGGAGCCGGCAGCCAGAAGCGGCCGGTGGCGCCGTTGATGGCCAGCACCGCTTGCACTGGGGCGCCCGCCGGAATGCCCGACGGATACCGGAAGTTCAACTGGTCGATGATGTAGCCCGGCGCCGCTCCACAGTAAGTCACCGTGGCCGCGATGCCGCCAATCGTCAACTGGCAACTCGCCGTGCCGCCCACCACCGATAAATCGTTGAGGCTCGTTGCGAGGTCGCCCACGCCGTCCTGCTCGGGCACGTTCTTCGGCCCCAATCCGTTGGCCCAGAGTTGATACGTGCCGCCCGCCTGGACCGCGCACTGCGAGACGGGGCAGCCTTCCGACGCCGTTCCGGTCACCCACGCCACTCCGGTCGAGTAGTTGTTGAGAAACATGGAAGGCGCGGCGGCGGATGCGATGGTAATCTGCTCGACGGCGCTTTGCCCGCCCGCGTTCGTCACCTGCACATTCACCGCGCCGGGCGCGGTTTTCCAGGGCGCCTGGAAATTGATTTGCGCCGGGCTGACGTATATGAGCGGCGCATTAACGCCGTTCACGCTCACGCTCACACCGGCCACCGAGGTGAGGAAGTTGTTGCCGCTGCCGAGCACTTGCGAGCCCTGGTACGTGTTATCGGCGAGATTGTTGCCGAACAACGCCGCCAAGCTGCCGGGCGCAATGTCTCCCAGGTAAGAAGCGGCATTCAGAATCCCCGAGGGCGTGATCGCCGGCGCCGTGGCGCTGAGGGTGACCGGCTGATAGACGCGCACGTAATCCACCAGCATGTCCTGGTTCGGAAATGGCGAGTTGGGACTCGGTGTTCCGAGAAACGTGTTGGGCCCGCCGATCGCCAGATTCAGCAGAATGAAAAACGGCGCGTTGAACACCCATGGTGCGCCCGAGGGCAGCGATGCCGGCGTGCGTGTCGAGTAGAGAGCCCCATCGACAAAGAATTCGATCGAGCTTTCCGACCATTGAATGGCGTAGATGTGGTAATCGTCGTACACCGTTTCGCCCCAGGGGAGTGCCGTCGACGCGCCTATGCCGGCGCCCCCTTTGTAGTCGGGGGCGCCCGGGGAGCTGTTTGTAGGACCGTGGATTGTGCCGTTGTTGATGGACGCATCGTTGACACTGCCGTAGGCGCCGAAATTCTCCATGATGTCGATTTCGCCGCACGCCGGCCATGGGTTGGTTCCGATATCCTCGCCCAGCATCCAGAAGGCGGGCCACACGCCATGGCCGAACGGAAGCTTGATTCTGGCTTCCACGAGGCCGTATGTCCAGCTCAGATCCGTGGTGTGAGTGGAAGCTCCGGGGCTGCCGGTCTGCAAGCGCGCGGAAGTGTAATTGCCGTTTGAATCGCGGATCGCCCTGATTACCAGGTTGCCGTTGCCGTCCTGAAAAGCGTTGTTGGTGGAGTTGGTGTAGGTTTCGAGTTCGCCGTTGCCCCAGCCCCCGCCGCCCAGATCGTAGTTCCACTTGGTGGGATCTGGCGGCGTGCCTGCCGCTCCGTTGAACTCGTCGCTCCACACGAGCCGCCAGCCGGTGGTTGCCGTTGGCGACGTAGACGAGCTTGATCCAAAGACGAAAACGCCGAGAAGGTCGGCCATATGGCCGGGGTCCTGACCGGGCGCGAGCGCCGAGCTCTGCTCCGTGACAGTGTAAGTGCCCGGCCCCAGTTGGACGTGCGCGACCACCGCCCCGAGGTTCGCTGATGAGCCCGACTCCACGACATCCGTTTGGAGTCCCGGTATCCCCCCCACACTAATACTTTGCTGACTGGAGGCAAGCCCGAGAACGACAACCACGGATTGTGCGCCGACCGTGAAACTCACAGAAGTGCTAGCGGCCCCAGAGTTCGTGTTCGAGGCATAATACGCGTTGAAACTGGTCCAGGAGCCAGAGATCGCTACGCCCACAATGTTGTAGTACCCGGCCGAGGTCGTGTAGCTGTTCTGACTGTTAGCCCCGTATGCCAATGCAGCGGCAAGGTACCCCGCTGCATCGACGGCCTGGGCGTACTGCCCGTTGACAAACGCTGACGACGCAGATGCGCCCCCCGTGACCATCCCGTACAGATATGTACTTGCCGGGGGAAGCTGGACGGATGTGGCAAAGTCGCTGATGGTCGCCTGAGCGATGGTTGCGCCGGCACGAAGAGGCGCAGGAGCTGCCGCCATTGCTATTGCGGCCAAGATGGCAACCGTCATTCGGGGCGAGCGTTGACTCGCGGATGCGAATGATCGAGTCCCCTGCCGCGAATCGTAGCGGCCTGAAACTTCCATCCTGCCGTGCGTCTTGCCCGCGCTGGTGAATGACCGAGCTCGGTTATGCATGGGAATACTCCTTTCTTCGGGGCCGGCGAGGGCCTCGGTCAATTCCGCTCCAACGAGGCGTGCCGGCCGGCGATTATCTGGGACACTGCCGCAACCGGGGTCAGAAAAGTCGAGGATGTAGCCAAAATGAGATGCATGACCCATGTCAATAATGGACCAACCGGAGCGGAGTTTCAAGGCCCGGCAATCCGGCGTTCGCACAGGCCGCCAGTCGCCGAATTCCGTCAGACGCGTAGGAAGAAGGGACCCCATCCGGGCATGAACGACGCCCGTTCGGCGCGGGCGTTATCCGGCAATATCGGTGGCTGTTCCGCGGGCGGGCCGAGATCCATTTCACACGGCGACTGTTTGGGAGCATCGTAAGGCGGGCCAGCGCCCCCGCAGTGGCGACAGGGTAGACGGAAGCGGTGGGCGCTACGAAACCAGGGTGACCAGGGCGTGCGGGCTCGAGAGGCGCCCGTGGAATGTGCTGATAAGCCGGGATACCCTGTTTTCGGATTCTGCGGGCTGGACGGCAATCCCGCCCTGCGGGGGCGAAGACGGCTCCCGGCAAGAAGAAATGTAACTCGCCAGTCACAAGGATAGGGGTTTGCTGATGCCGAATGGAATCTGAAATTCCAAAATAGAAGCTCCGGATTAGGAGTATCGAATTATAATCAAGGAATCAGCAGCTCTCGATCGATACTCCTACGCCCTGCTCGCGTGGAGGTGAAGGAGAAACCATGACTCAGCACGTCGATTCTCTCTGGGAGCGCTCATGCGCTCGCCCATTGAGCGGGTACCTTGCAGTACTCGCACCTCTGCTTCTAACCCTCGCTACGCTGACAGTGACCGGCACCAGCGCCAATGCCTGCACGCAAACCGCGATCACCCCCTATATTCAGGTGAACGGAGCAGCCTGGGAACAGGCCGCCGCCGCAACCGTAGCTTCCGGATCCACCGTTAACCTCGGCCCACAGCCGACCCACGGAGGATCATGGGCCTGGACGGGTCCCAACGGATTCACTTCCACTGCCCGGCAGCTTAATGCCATTGCGTTGCCCGCAAGCACGAACACCTATGTGGCAACTTACACCAACACCGCCGGCTGCCCGAGCACCGAGACATTTACTATCACGGTTACCGGAGGGGGAACACCGGGCTTTACGCTTGCGCCTTCGGCGCCGGCGCTTTCGATTGCCCAAAGCGGCAACGGCGCCGACACCATCACTGTCACCGACGTGAACGGATTCACCGGCAGCGTAACTCTTACCGGCTCCGGCCTGCCCGCCGGCGTAACTGCCGCATTCAGCGCAAATCCCACCGGCGGGAGCAGCGTGCTGACGCTGACGGCCAGCAGTTCGGCCACTGCTGGAACCTCCACAGTCACCATCACCGGGACCTCCGGCAGCGTGATTGCAAGCACAGCGATTGCGCTTACCGTGACCAGTTCCAACACGGGTACGTACACACCGCCCGAAACGACCCGGGTGAAATACAACTTCGATATGAACTGGTTGTTCATTCGGCAGGATGAGCCCGGAGCTCAGGCGCCCACCTTCAGCGATGCGACCTGGACTACAGTAAGCACGCCGCACACCTTCAACGACGTCGACTCGTACCGCAGCCTTATCAGCCACAGCGGCGGAGACGTTGGCGCCTACACAGGTCTTGCCTGGTATCGCAAACACTTCCAACTCCCGGCCGGCATGCAAGGCGGCAAGATATATCTCGAATTCGAAGGGATGCGGCAAGCCGGTGTGATCTACCTGAATGGGACTCAAGTCGGACTCTACGAGAACGGAGTGACGGCCTACGGCGTCGACATAACCAATTACGTGAACTTCGGCAATACGGATAACGTGCTGGCAGTCAAGATCGACAATACGACCACGTATAAGGAGGTAGCCACCTCTACGGGGTTTCAGTGGAATAGAAAAGACCTCAATCCCGACTATGGGGGCATCAACAGGCACGTCTGGCTGCATGTGACGGGCGCCATCCATCAGACTCTGCCGCTTTACTACGGCCTGGGAACCCAAGGCGCGTATGTTTATGCGAGCAACTTCAATATTCCGGCGAATAGCGCCACCATCACGATGGAATCCGAGGTGGCCAATCAGTCCGCCTCCAGCGCGACAGTAACCATGTCGGCAGTGGTCGTCAACCAGCAAGGCAACGCGGTTGCGACACTCACCGGCACACCCACCGCAATTGCGAGCGGCAAGACGCAAGTCCTGACTGCATCCGCCGCGGCCTCCGGGTTGCACTGGTGGAGTCCGGGCGATCCCTATCTCTACACCGTGTACACAAACCTCTCCGTCAATGGCGCGGCGGTTGACTCCAGCAGCCTGATCACCGGATTTCGCGAGGTGCAATTCCTGGGCGGCGCCGAAACGGGAGGCGTTCGGATCAACGGCGAATTCGTCTATCTGAAGGGTTTCGCCCAGCGCGCCAGCAACGATTGGGCCGGACTGGGCCAAGCCTATCCGGACTGGATGCACGACTACACCGCCCAGCTAATCGCCGGCTCGAACGCCAACTACATCCGCTGGATGCACATTTCTCCGCAGCGCGCCGACGTCTCGTCGTTCGACCGTTTCGGCATTGTCGGGATCTGCCCGGCCGGCGACGCCGAAGCGGACGTCACGGGCGTCCAATGGAATCAACGCGTGGCTGTCATGCAAGACAGCATCATCTACTATCGCAACCACCCCAGCATTCTCTTCTATGAGGCGGGCAATACTCCTGTCACGGCGGCCCAGATGACGCAGATGGTGGGGCTGGAGACGCAATGGGACCCGCACGGCGGACGCGCGATGGGCTATCGCGGCAACTCCGACAACACTGCAAATGCGGCGCTCACCGGCATTGCCCAATACTTCGGCGTGATGGTCGGCGAATCGGCTACCACCGATGGGCTTTCCGATACCGACCTGGCGACGGCGGACCAGACGGACTCGAACGTCATGTTCCGGGCCTACAGCGCCCTGCGCCGCAACACGGCGCCCCTCGTCGAGGCGGAGGACTTCCGCGACGAGGCCGCCCGCCGCTTCTGGGACAAATACTCGCCGCCTTTCTACGGATTCACGCCGGGGGCGAACGACACCTATGACTTGACCCAGGAAACCTTTGTGGCCGGTGGCGCCGGGCCGAACGATACCCCAGGCGGCGGCACTGGACGTTATTACTGGTACTGGGCCAATCGCATTTCCAACCCCGACACTCACTCCCCCTCCGGCGCAGCCTACAACGATACCTCCTATTCCAAGTGGTCCGGGTATGCGTCGATCTACTTTTCGGATTCCGACGCTGACGGCAGGCAGGATTCAAGCGAAGTCGCCCGGGTCAGCGGCAAAGTGGATTCGGTCCGTCTGCCCAAGGAACTCTATTACGCCCACCGCGTGATGCAGAATCCGAACCCCGACATTCACATTGTCGGCCACTGGAGCTATTCCGCCGGCACGGTGAAAACCATGTATGTGGTATCCAATACAGCGTCGGTGGAACTGGTCTTGAATGGCAAATCGTTGGGGACCAATTCCACTCCCGTATCCGTTGCGGGAGTTTCGGGTCAGTTTCTGTTTACCTTTCCTAATGTCACGTTTGCGGCGGGGACTCTCACGGCCAACGGTCTCAATTCGTCGGGACAAACCGTGGCGACGCATACCCTGACGACAGCGGGCGCGGCGGCGGCGATCCGGCTCACGGCGACTACCGCTCCGGGCGGCATGCGAGCCGATGGGGCGGATGTGGTCCTCATCGACGTGGAAGTCGTGGATGCGAATGGAAATCGCGTTCCCACCGACGATGCACGGGTAGACTTCACCTTCAGCGGACCGGGCATCTGGCGGGGTGGCTATAACAGCGGCATCGTCAATTCCACCAACAACCTATATCTGAATACGGAATGCGGGATCAACCGCGTTGCCGTCCGCTCCACGCTGACCCCCGGCCTGATGACTGTCACGGCCAGCCGCTCCGGGCTAACCTCTGGAACCGTCAGTTTCACCTCTACGGCTGTTCCGTTGACCAATGGATTGTCGACTAGTTTCCCGCAGGATTTGCCGGGACCGGCGGCCAACGAATAAGCCGCATAGACGTTAATGACCAACGCTGCGGCTCCCCTGGTATAGACCCGGGGCAGCCGCAGCCTCGAACACAGCTTGACAGGTCAGAATTCGGTCGGGGTTGGATTTTAGAGCGGCCCTACCCGCGGAGCTTGGGCTTCATGAACCGGTCCCAGTGGTCGCGGACGACCCGCTCGCCGGCCTCGTCGAGCGGGAGTGCCCGGCTCCCCGGCCGCTGCGGGCCGCACGTACGGGGTGGTGTCTCCAGGCAAAAGGCGCCGCGCCTCCAACCCGAGTCTCAGCCCGCGGCGCGCAAACTGGCACGCGTGAGCCGCCGGATCTCTCGGCCGGGCAAGCTTAGGTGCGCGGCGGGTAGACTCCCTGCATGGCGATACAGAAGTTCATTACCAGGTAGGGTTGCAGATTATTGTGCGGCAGGCCGCCGCCCGTGACGGAAAGAGCGCCGGGACTCATGGCAACGTTATTGGCGTCCGAGGGCGCGTACAGACTGCCGTGGCCCTTCAATGCCGCACCCCAAGCATTGACACCGGGGCCAGGAAGGCCACTGGATGGGGCGGCCAGCGCGGCGTGGGAGTGCGCCGGGATCTCGGATTGGAGCAGGGTGACCGTTTCTTCACCGCCGGTCTCGCCAAGATCGTGCAGGCTGAGCCCGGGGCCTTGCCCCGGATGCATCGGCGACAATCCCTGGAAGTTGGGAAGCGCGAAATTGCTCTTGCCGTCGCCGCCGTAAGTGGTTCCGACGAGGGAAAAGAGCGCCGTGTTCTGGCTAAGGGGCAGGATCTGCCCGTCGCAGAAGGCCCAGCCCGTGGGGGGAAAGTTAAAGGGAAAAATTCGGATTTCAGCTACAAATGGGTTGGCCATTTTGGCAGATCCTTTCTGGTCAGTTCTGACTCGGGAAAATGCCCTGCAACGCAATGCAGAAGTTCAACACCAGGAACGGCGACATGTTCAGATGCGACTGACTGCCTCCGGTTGCGCCTATGGCCGCCGGAGACATGGCCACATTGCTGGATGCATTGAACGGCGTGGCGGGATTTGAGCACCACAAGTGGCCGGATGGAGTGCCGGCACTCGCCGCTGTAGTGGTTCCGACCGGCACGTGGGTGTGAGCAGGCAACTCGAAGACGGACAGAGTGTGCGCACTTTCTCCGCCGCGCTCGCCCAGAGTGTGCCCGTTGCCCATGTGCATGGGCACGCGCGCCTGGAGATCGGGCAATCCGAAATTCACCCGCCCATCTCCGCCGTAGGTCGTGCCAAGAAGCGAGAAAAGCGCCTGGTTTTGATTGATAAGCAGGAGTTGCCCATCGCACAGCGCCCATCCCTTGGGCGCAAAACCAAACGACATGATCCTAATCTCCGACAAGAACGGTTCCGCCATTTTGTGTCTCTCCCTGAAATCTCAAGTTTGTGACGGGAATATGCCGAACAACGAAATGATGAAATCCACCGCCAGATAAGGCACAAAGTTGTCGTGCGGCTGCGACCCGCCGGTCGAGCCGATGGCGGCGGCAGACATGGTTAGGGTTGGCGAGGCGCTCGAAAACTGATTGAGTCCGGACTGCGCCCAGACGTTTCCTCCCGGGTCCGCCTGCGAGCCGTTCGAGGCATAAGCCTGCGGCACGTGAGAGTGACCGGGTATTTCCGACGCCGTCAGGGTTACGGTCTCCACTCCGCCGGACTCCGCCAGGGTGTACCCATTGCCTTGGTGAATGGGAAGACGGCCCCGCAAGTCGGGAAGCGCGAACGTGCTCTGCCCGTCGCCGCCGTAAGTCGTCCCGATCAAGTTAAAGAGTGTTTCGTATTCGCTGATAGGCAGGAGTTGCCCTTCGCAGAACATCCAACCAGCGGGCTCGAAATTGCCCGCGAACATTCGAATCTCGCCGACATAGGGCTGGGACATGGGCTGTTCCTCCCGATTTCAGTTTTAGGGCTGCGCAACAAAACTTCCTGACCCGCAATGGTCGAGGTCAGTATACCACCGGCTCATCCACGGCCTCAAGTGTTTTGGTCGAGGGCCGTCGCACGGGGCGGGCGCTCCAGCCTAAGCAGAAACCCATCCTGGCCGGCCACACCAAACCCCAGCCTCTCAAACAGCCGCCGGGAAGCGTTGAAGTCTTCAACATATATGCCCACGGTTTTGCCGGTCCGATCGGCCTCGGCAAGGACTTCGCGCAGCACCGCCGAGCCGATTCCAGAATTCCGGAAGGCGGGGGCTACCGTGATATCGAGGATGTGAAGCTCGCTCTCGCCGCGATCCAGGTAGATGCGGCCGGCGGGACGACCGGCGGCCAGGATGATCCGCTGCGCCGCATCGGGGTGGGTTTCCGCGTAACCGCGCAACTGCGCGGCGAACTGCATCTCCACAAACGCCCGTTTCTGCGGCTCCGTCCAGGGGACCATGGCCATCTCGGCCTCGCGTATGGCGGCGTAGAGCTCCAGCAGAAACGGCCGGTCGGCGTCGCATGCATCGCGTAGTTCGATTTCGCCAGGTTTCATGGCCGGGCGGGGCGGACACGGTTGAAAACCACCTCGTACAGCATGCCCTCGCCATCCGGTCCGAGGGGAACGGCGAAGAGATCGCGCGGGCCCAGCGCGGGATGTTCGAAACGCCAGACGCGCTGCGGCAGCGCCGGCTCACGGGGGCCGCGAAAGACGAGGGAAAATTGTTCGAGCCTCGGCGATTCGCGTTTTTCGTTTACATCTATCAATTTTAAAGCCACCGGCGCGCCGGAGGCACCGTGCACCTCGAAAACGCCGTTCAGCAAGTCGCGGAAACTCTGGCAGTTCAGATCATCCAAGCCGGGCATGGTGCTCCATTTCAATATACACACTGTCGGCGGAGACCACCGAGAACCCCAGACGCTGGTAGAGGCGAATCGCCGGGTTTCCGCGATGAACGCTGAGCCGCAAGGGAATCGAGAGGGCGCTGGTCTCCTGAATCAGGCCCAGGATTGCGGACGTACCCAAGCCGTGGCCTCGATGCTCCGGCAGCAGGGCGATGTCGACCAGCCGGGTTTCGGACGGGCCTCGGGCCACGATCATAAAACCGGCGGGGGCGCCGCCGGCCAGAAGCACCGAATGGTCGGCCTGTTCATATGCGGCAGCGTACGACTGGCGCCGCGCGCGATATTGCATTCGCAGGAAGGCTTCCTGTTGCGCGGGCGGCCACCCGAACGCGGCAACTTCCCGCTCGCGAGTGCTCGCGTAGACTCTCCACAGAAAGTCTTCGTCGTGCGGCGATACCGGCCGCGCGGAGAGTTGAACCGGCTCGGACATGGGCGCGTTCCAAGGGTAACAAGCCGGCGGGCGGCAGGCAAACGTTCCAAAACCCGGCTACAATCGGACTGCATGGAAAAGGCAGCCCTGCAGTTGCGGGTGCTGGGACGGCCGGTTTCGATCGATATCGAACCGTTGCCGCCGATGGCCCGTCTGGATGAAGTGCTGCCCGCGCTGAGAGCGCTCGACGACCAGTTGATAGCGATTGGCGCCGAGGCGAACGGCCGGCCCGTGTCCTGCGCGCGCGGTTGTGCGGCGTGCTGCCGCATTCAGCCGGCGCCCGTGACTCCCGCCGAGGCTTACCGGCTGCTTCGGTTGGTGGAGCATCTGCCGGAGCCCAATCGGGGGCGGGTTCTTTCGCGATTCGCCGATCGGCAGGCACGGCTCGCGTCTGCCGGCTTGGCGGATGCGTATCTCGAAGGCCGGAAAGCCGGGACCGGAGAGCAAGCCCAGGCCAGCGCGAAAGCCTACCTCGCTCTTCGTCTCGCGTGTCCGTTTCTCGAAGACGACGATTCGTGCGGGATTTACGAAGACCGCCCGTTCGTCTGCCGCGAATATCTTGTTACTTCGCACAGGGAGTTTTGCGGCGATCCGCTGGAGGCGCCCGTCGAGACCGTGCCGATGCTGGCTTCGCTTGCCGCGGCGAGCATGGAAGCGGCGGCGGAAATATCGGGGCAGCGGCGCTACACCATACCGCTCGCGCTCGCCTTGGCATTCGCCGCGGAGCATCGCGAGGAACTCGAGCGAACCTACCCAGGGGTGGACATTCTGAATCGATCCATGCGTTCCGCAGTATCCGCGGCGCATCGATGCACACCCTCGCCTTAACCGGCGCACGATGTTGGGAGTCGCGTCTTGCCAGATCTGTCCGGGTGCATGGCGCGCCGCATCGCAAGCTCTGTCAGTACCAGTACGCGCCGCATAGGCGGCGGCAGGGAGAGGGCCGATGGTGCGTGAGAAGCAGCTTGAAAATGAAGCACTTGTGGGTTCTTGTGCACCCGAAGTCCGGAGTTTGCCCTTCCTGGGCCGCCGGAGCCGTTCGGGGTGAGAAAAATGAGAGAAGCCGCTTCACAAAGACGCGGCGGGATGTATAATCGAACCCTGGGCCAGGGTGCAGAACGGGAATCCTCGGTCCAGCCCCGTACATCAATAAGAGGACTGGAGTGGACTGGTTGCAATTTCGCCGGCGAGTTCGATTCACGGAAGCTCTGCTTTCAGGCGCGCGCCAGTGCGCTGTTCTCAGTCCCAAACCGCAATATGCCCCTGACAGCCCGATCGGAGTGAAGACCTTATGAATTCTGACCGTTCCCGAAGCGCCACAGGCGCACTCGCCAGGACCCTGGTGCGCAAAGCCGCGCCGCTGCTGATGTTGCTGCCGTTGGGTGCATGGCTGACGATCTGCCACGCTCCGCGGGTCTTCGCTCAAGTCGAACAGGCGAAGCTGTTCCTTGCCCGCGAGACGCGTCTGGACACGCGCTATCGCGGAGGTCTGTCCCGCCAGGCGTCACCGCTTTCACTCGCCTCCGCGGACTTCGACGGCGACGGCATCCCGGATCTGGCGGTTGGACTGGCGACGCCGGGGGGCGGGACCATCGCGATCCATCGCGGAAACCTGGACGCGTTCGCTCCGCAGAGCGAGGCGAGCTTCTGGGCGATCACGCGCGGAGAGTTTCCGTCCCCGTATCTACCCGATGCGCAGCTTGTCCAAATCCCGGGCCGGCCGGACTTCCTGGCCGCCGGTGACTTCATCGGGCTGGATGGGCCGGGTGTGGTGGCGGCCGCGCGGGGCGGGTCGGGCTTGTCCGTGCTGGCGCGCGGCGCCTCGGGAAGTGTCGAGTTACGGCAAACCATCGATGTAGGTGGCCCGGTCACGGCCCTCGGCGTGTATAGGCTGGAGAATGGGAAATAC
>Ga0209039_10001293_pt1 | contig 23683 bp, 21 predicted proteins | sample BogFormECP12_OM1_FD_188238 | JGI IMG/M metagenome (GOLD analysis project Ga0209039, IMG submission 188238) | Bog forest soil microbial communities from Calvert Island, British Columbia, Canada - ECP12_OM1 (SPAdes) (version 2) | ecosystem: Environmental > Aquatic > Freshwater > Wetlands > Bog ... | reverse complement strand
CTACCGGCTCATGTATACAACTAACCCTGGTATGGGTAACCGATGTTGTGGCATAATTTAGCATTAGACTCGGGTGCACGATGTTCTGTCCTTTGTGACCTATTAGTCGAGAATTAAAGCGCTGATCTGGTACCCGCAGCGAGTTCTTCAAGGGCTCGACGATTGAGCAGCCTTATCCGTCGGCCATCCACTTCAATCAATCCTCCTTGTGTCATCTTGGCCAGGATACGAGAAAGCGTTTCAGGAATAGTGCCCAGAAAATTGGCCAACAATGTTTTGGAGACGTCGAGCTCCAAAATATCCGCATTCTGTTGACGCTGGCTTATGTAGAGCAGATAAGAGGCCAGACGGGCCGGAACACCCTTCAGCGACAAGTTCTCTATCAGGCTGCTGAACTGTCTGAGGCGGCGCGAGAGCAGGGCCAGCATATTCATGGCCACCGAAGGTTCTTCTTTAATCAGATGGATGAAACCTTCTCTTGGCAGAAAGAGAATCTTTGAGTCTTCCATCGCCTCCGCATTCGCAGGAAAACGTTCTCCGGCAAAGACCGGCACTTCCCCAAAGGGCTCCTGCAATTCGATGATATGGAGAATCTGTTCTTTTCCATCAGGAGCCAGTTTTGCGATCTTCACCCGCCCAATAATAACGACGTAAAAACCCGTAGCCTCCTCTCCCTCTGAGAAGATGCGCTCCCCTTTCTTGTAAGCTTTATACAAGGCAATGGAGGCGAGCTCCTTTATCTGCGGGGCTGGCAGCCCCTTGAAAAGCGGGACGTTTCCTATGAAGCCTTCAATTTCCATGAGCCCTTTTCAGATACAGTAGCACAAGAGTCGTCAATGGTTAAACACCAATTTGTTGGTGCGTTTTTTGCATGCAATTCAACAATACGCGGGCAACATCAAGTTTCAGGATGCCTACACACAGGCCTTCCAGGAATCCAGAAGAACATATGAAGAGACTCGGGGGAAAACTTTTCTCAATGGTCTGCCTCGTTGCAGCCACCTTCCTCATCATCGGTAGCCTCGGGGCGGTCACGATCAGTGACCGGTCTGGCGGTGCTATTTACTGGGGTGGTAAATATGTGAACATAAAACCATCCGGCTACACCGATGCCATTGGAAGCAGATCAAGAGTCGATCAGATGGAAGTAGCCATGAACAATGACATCGTGACGGTTAAGATCACGGGCCCTTACTTTTTCAACTACGTGCACAATTTAAAACGAACCCAGGACGCTCCTCCCGGCGACCTTTACATAAGCTCCCAGGGATGGAAGGTTTCAGGTAATCCTCCTTACACCAAGGATATCTTTGAGGCTTCCGAAGGCTGGGATTACGTGATTTCATTCGAGAACAAGAAAGTTTACACGTTGAGATTCTCAGAGATAACGATGACATCGGCCCTGCCTTACGTAAGCAAGTACCGGGCGCATCAGGCCTGGCGAGGCGGCTACGGGGACGCTGTAGACGAAGCAGAGGTGATTCTGACCGACAAAGATCTCAGCTTTATTTTCAGCGTAAGAAACATGGTGCTGCATAGTGAGATCGGCCTTCACTGGACGATGAAATGTGGAAACGACATCATCGAAGGAAGCGCCCTGATCCCTCCGATTGCGATGGCACCGCCATCGGCGGACCCCGCCCCCATCGACGTGGTAGCCGCTGACCCCATCGATGCAGCCGCTGCGGAGGGCGCACTGCCTGCCTCGCCGCCTATCCCTGCGGCCGCTTCTGCCCCTCAAGGCGTTCCGGCTACCGCTGCCATTCCCGGAACCGCCGGTGGTTCGGGCGTTGGGGCAGCACCCCTGTACGCAGCACCCATGTTCGCAGCACTGGGTGTTCCCGGTTCGGGTTCTGATATTGTTCTTCCCCTGCCTGGGAATAGTCCTGCCGGGCCCATCCCCGCTCCCAGTCCCACGCCTACGCCATTTATCCAACCTCCCACACCTACGCCCACGCCATTTATCCCGCCCGACGTTTCAGTGCCGGAACCTTCGGCCGTCTTCTTACTTCTTCTAGCCGGCCTTCTCGCTATTCCTCCCAAAAAACATCTGCCTAAGTAGCACCAAAAATCTCCCTTTTTATTGATCTAAGTCAAGGATGGATCTCTTCGCCTCACAGTATACTTGCATTTATGATTGACGCGATACAGATTTACAGCAGAGCAATCTAAATCAAAGGGAGGAGGCAGGCTATGTTTTGTTATCAGTGTGAACAGACGGCAAAAGGAGAAGGATGCACGGTAATGGGAGTTTGTGGCAAGCAGCATGAGGTGGCCAGTCTGCAGGATCTTGTGGTCTATCTCGTTACAGGAATTTCACAGTATGCGGTCGAAGGGAGAAAAGTCGGGGTCGTAGACCAGGAAGTTAACACCTACACCTTTGAGGCGCTCTTTTCTACCGTAACCAACGTCAATTTCGATCCCCAATGGTTCGTCACGCTGATTGAAAAGGGGACGACGCTGAGGGAAGCCCTGAAGGCGAAAGTAAAAGCTGCAGGAGGCAAGATCGACGCAGGGGAAGGGCCCGCTACCTTCCAGCCTGAGAAGACGTTGGATGCACTCGTAAAGCAGGGGGAAAAGGTAGGGCTCAAGTCTGACCTGACCATTGACCCGAATATTCTTTCCCTGCAGCATACAGTCCTCTTCGGCGTCAAGGGTATTGCTGCATACGCTGACCATGCGCAGATACTCGGGCAGCAGGACGACGCAATTCCGGCGTTCATTCATGAGGCACTGGCTGCGACCCGGCGCAAGGACCTGACATTGGATGATTGGGTAAAGCTGGCGCTCAAGTGCGGTGAGATAAATTTGAGGACGATGGAGATCCTTGATGCGGCCAACACAGGAACCTATGGCCAGCCTGCGCCCACCAAGGTTCCTCTTGGAGCAAAGAAGGGGAAAGCAATCCTTGTGTCGGGCCACGACCTGAAGGACCTGGAAGAGCTTCTGAAGCAGACCGAGGGCAAAGGCATCAATATATACACCCACGGCGAGATGCTCCCAACCCACGCTTACCCCAATCTCAAGAAGTATCCGCATTTCTACGGTCATTACGGCACCGCGTGGCAGAACCAACTCAAGGAGTTCGCTAACTTCCCGGGCGCTATCCTTCTCACCACGAACTGTCTGATGCGCGTTCAGCAGGCCTACCAGGACAACATCTTCACCCGTGGTCTCGTGGGCTGGCCCGGGGTACCGCATCTGCTCAACAGAGACTTCACCCCGGTAATACAAAAAGCCCTTGCCATGCCGGGTTTCTCGTCGGACACCGAAGCCGGCTCTGTCATGGTAGGTTTCGGCAGGAGCACGGTTATGAGCGTTGCTGGCAAAGTGATCGAAGCGGTAAAGAACAAACAGATACGCCACTTTTTCCTGGTAGCAGGCTGTGATGGCGCAAAACCGGGACGTAACTACTATACGGAGTTTGTTGAAAAAGTCCCGAAAGATTGCGTCGTGCTGACCCTTGCGTGCGGTAAGTTCCGCTTCTTTGACAAAGATCTTGGCGACATAGGCGGTATTCCGCGCCTGCTCGACGTGGGGCAGTGTAACGACGCCTATTCTGCAGTCCAAATCGCCGTTGCTCTGGCGAAGGCCTTTAATGTCGGGGTCAATGAACTACCGCTTTCCCTGATCCTTTCGTGGTACGAGCAGAAGGCTGTTGCAATCCTTCTGACGCTACTCTATCTCGGCATAAAGAACATGCGCCTGGGTCCTTCGCTTCCGGCGTTCGTCACGCCCGCAGTGCTTGATTTCCTGGTGAAGAACTATGACATAAAACCGATTTCCACGCCGGACCAAGACTTGAAGGCGATACTGGGCTAAAGACCGTTGCGGGTTGCGCGTTGCGGGTTCTTGCTTGTAACGCGTAACCCGTAACTCGCAACAATTTTTTCGCGAGGTGTTACATGAAATGCCCCGGTCAGGATACGAGGTACTGGAAGCCTGGTGATATCTTTGAAACGCCCTGTCCCCATTGCGGTCATGCCGTTGAATTTTTCAAGGACGAGTCAACGCGCAAGTGCAGGCAGTGCCATCGCCTGGTCACCAACCCACGCATGGACTTTGGCTGCGCGGCATACTGCAAATATGCCGAACAGTGTCTCGGCGAGTTGAGTCCTGATCTTTTGTCCAAAAGAAAGGACCTACTCAAAGACCGCGTGGCTTTAGAAATGAAGAAATACTTCAGGCAGGACTTTAAGAGCATCAATCACGCCATCAGGGTCGCCCGGTACGCCGAGCAGATCGGAGGCGCAATGGATTCCCACGAGAAGACCGGTGGGAATCCAGCAACTGAACAAAAAGCCGATCTTGCGATCCTGCTTTCTGCTTCATATCTCCACGGCATAGCCTGTCCGGAGAAGGAGTCCGACGGTCCCTCATTCGGTGCCGTTTGTGGAGGCGTAGGGAGTGTCGGTACCCTGCTCGAGGGGCTTGGCGCGGCAGAAGAGCTCGTAGAAAAAGTTTTGGAGACGATAAAAGCGCTCGGGCAGGACAATAAACAGGTCGGTGAGAATGGCTTCCTTAGAAACGCCCAGATCTTGCGAGACGCTCATGTCATCGCGGAGTTACAGGAACGCCAAGAACAGGCTGGTGCGGACAACAACCTTGATCGCATAGCTATTAGTGAGCTGGTCGAGACCGAAGAAGGCAGGATAATCGCCGGAAAAATTCTCTTAAGGGAGTAATCAGATGAAAGTGAAACGCAAAATCGTAGAGATCGATGAGAAGAAGTGTACAGGCTGCGGGCTCTGTGCTACCGCTTGCGCAGAAGGTGCCATAGAGATGAGAGACGGCAAGGCCCGACTGACATCAGAGATTTACTGTGACGGCCTCGGCGCCTGCCTCGGAGAATGTCCCGAAGGTGCGCTCACTGTCATAGAGAGAGAGTCACAGGAGTTCAGCCCCGAGGCGGTAGAAGAGCATCTCAAGCACAGGGATGTAGAAGTAAAACCGGCTCAGGAGCCGATGGCTTGCGGCTGTCCGTCTCAGCATATTCAAATGTTTGCGCAGGGCAAGGAAAGACCATCACATAAGCCTGGAGATCTGCGTGTTGGCGGAACGGCTTCAGTCCTCACCCATTGGCCGGTACAAATAAAGTTGGTGCCTTCTAAAGCACCTTTCCTCCAGGGCGCCGACCTGCTCATCGCGGCCGATTGCACTCCGGTCGCCTATCCGGACTTTCATACCAGTCTGCTTCCGGGCAGGACCGTACTCATAGGCTGCCCCAAATTAGACAACGTTGAAGAGTATCTCCAGAAGTTCGTGGACATTTTTAATCAGGCCTCGATCCGAAGTGTTACGGTAGTTGACATGGAAGTGCCATGCTGCTCGAAGCTGCCCGCTCTGGTACGCCATGCGCTCGAGCTGTCGGGTAAGGATATCCCGTTTCAGGAACTGGTGATCAGTGTGAGGGGTGAGATAGTCAATCGGGAGAGAAAAACAGCATGAAGAATGATCTATTTGGTCTATTTAGTCTATCTGGTCTTTCTCGTCTCCGAAGGAGACGGACTAAATAGACCAAATAGACTAGATAGACCATTTTATTGGTCCAGTATGTCGCGTAGCTTTCTCAGCAGTTCAGTGGGGGCAACAGGTTTTGATACGAAATTGAGTCCTTCATCAAGCACACCTTTTTCATGTATTACGTCTGCTGTGTATCCGCTGGTAAATAGGGCTTTGATATCAGGCCGTATCTTTCTGACGTAGTGGTAGACCTCTTTGCCGTTCTTGCGCGGCATTACAACGTCGAGCATGACGAGATCGACTTTTCTCTTATGCTTCAAGAACTTCGAAATTGCGTCCTCTCCGTCGACCGCCTCAATTACCGTGTAGCCGAATTCCTCGAGAACATTCTTTGTCAATCGCCTCACCTCGGCATCGTCTTCGGCAATGAGTATGGTCTCTGTCCCACCCACCGGTGGTGAAAGCGATGCTTCCTTTTCCGCACCATAAGCGGATCGAATGAGCGGTAGATATACTTTGAAGGTACTGCCCTGCCCCAGCTCGCTATAAACGTTGACGAACCCATTGTGCTGTTTTACAATCCCATACACGATTGCGAGACCAAGCCCCGTCCCCTTTCCCACTTCCTTGGTGGTAAAGAAGGGTTCAAACACCCTTTGCCTCGTCTTTTCGTTCATGCCCACTCCACTATCCGAGACCGAGATCATAGCGTACATGCCAGGTTTTCCGTAACCGTGCCGTTTCACAAAGGTGCTGTCCAGCTGCACAAGACCCGTGCCAATGGTGAGCTTGCCTCCGTCCGGCATGGCGTCCCGGGCATTGGTCACAAGGTTCATCAGGACCTGTCCCATCTGGGCACCGTCTGCAAAGACAGTGAGGTCTTTATCGGCGAACTCGGTATTGAGCTCGATATCTTCGGAGATGAGACGGCTAAGGAGCTTTTCCATGCTATTGATGATCTCATTCACCGTCATTGCCTTGGGATCGAGGATCTGTTTCCTTCCGAATGCGAGGAGGCTCTGAGTCAGGTTAGCCGCCCGTTCTGACGACGCGATAATCTGATCCACATAGCTTCTCAGCTGGTTCCCCTCACCCAGCCGCATCTGTAACAAATTCGCATACCCGATGACCGCAGTCAGGATGTTATTGAAGTCGTGCGCGATCCCCCCTGCAAGCTGCCCTATGGCCTCCATCTTTTGTGAGTGGCGGAGTTGCTCCTCGAGCTTCTTGTGCTCGGTTATATCCATGAGGTAACCGATTATGCCGGTTATTGTCCCGTTGGCGTCTCGCAGAACCGATAGGGATAAATGAACATAGAATTCCTCACCTGATTTTTTCTTGTTGCGGATCTCCACTTCGTAACTGCCAGCGGCCCTTAGAGGACCTATGACCGTCTCCTGCAATAACTGATACTGGTCTTCAGGATAAATGATAGAGAAATGCTTGCCGATCGTCTCTTCGCTGCTATAGCCGAAGAGACGCTCCGCTCCCTTGTTCCAGATAGTTATATGACCCGCGAGGTCCGTAGAAATGACCGAGTCGTGGATCTGGTCGATAATCTGTGCCTGCAGCCGCAGTGCCTCTTCAGCGCGCTTTCTTTCGGTGATATCGTTGCCCACGCAAAGGACTTCCCTCACGTGCCCTCCCTTGTCGAATGTGGGCTTATTCGTCCAGGAGATCCATACACGGTCTCCGTTCCGCAACATGTTCTCATTCTCGTTAGTACTGTATTTTTCGGGTTGCCGGCCGACGTCATCGATCATCGCTTTTAGATTTCGACCTGACGAATCGTTCTCCGGCACGATCGTCCCGACAACATTCTTCCCCAGTATCTCCTGCTCAGAGTAACCAAAGAACTTCTGTGCAAACTCATTGAAGAAGGTAACGTTCCCGGCCGCGTCTATCCGCAGGATGATGCTGTTTGCGTTCTGCACCAGCTCGCGGTATTTTTCTTCGCTGGCCCTCAAAGCCTCTTCGGCGAGCTTACGCTCCGTAATATCAGACGCCGTGAGGATGATTCTGCCGTCATCCAGCACTGTGGCCCTCATTTCGATCTCGCGGACCTGCCCGTTCTTACAGTGCACGCTAAAAGTCCGATCGACCGGCCTTGCCCGTGCTACATCTTCAACCCAGGCACGGATCACCTTTTTCCTGTAATCCGCTTGAGGATAGGCCTTGTGAAACCACTCCTTACCAGTAGGTATGTCTTTCAGGGAATATCCAGTGATGAGTGTGAACTGAGGATTGACGTAAAGGTACCTGCCGGTTTTCTCAAAAAGGATTACCCCGTAAGGCGCCTTCTGAAGCATGGCAAAAAAGGTTTCCTTTTCCCGCCTTAAGAGCATCTCGGCCTTCTTCCGTTCGGTAACGTCCCTGAACGCCAAAACCATGCCAATCGTATTTCCCCGCTCATCCCTGATTGGTGCCGTACTATAATCAATCGGTATGGCCACGTCGTTCCTGGAAATAAGTAGATGGCTCACAGGACCGACAACTACGGCACCTCGGAGGCTCTCGATCCAGGGCTTCACGGGAAGCGGCGCCCCTTCCGAATCCCTGATATTGAAGATCCCGCTCAAGTCCTTCCCCAGAGCTTCCGACTCTTTCCAAGCGGTAAGTACCTCGGCATTGAGGTTCAGAAAGGTCACTTGCCCCTCAGTATTGGTGGTGATAACACCATCACTGATCGACTTGAGAGTTGTGGAGAGCCAGTACTGGCTCTGTTTAATGCGTCGCTCAGTCTTGTGCTTGTAAAGCGCCACCTCGATGGTTGTGTGCAGTTCTCTCTCTTCAAAGGGCTTGAGAATATATCCGAAGGGCTCCGTCACCTTCGCGCGTTGCAGCGTATTTTCGTCGGCATAAGCGGTCAGATATACAACCGGGATATCGAAATTGGTGCGAATGCGTTCGGCTGCTTCGACACCGTCAACGCCGCCCTTGAGCACTATGTCCATCAAGACAAGGTCGGGTTTAAGAGCCTCCACTTTTTCCAGGGCTTCCTCCCCTGACGACGCCCATCCGCAAATGTTGTAGCCAAGGCTCTTGAGGCTCCACTGAATATCTTTAGCGACAACACTCTCATCTTCAACTACGAGGACCCTAACCTGAGACATCCCTTTACGCCCTCTCCTTATATTTGATCTCTCCAAACGTAATCTTGAACTCGGTCCCGCCTTTACGGTTAAGCTCTATGGCTCCGTCAAGCTGATCGGTAAGCGTACAGACGAGCTGCAAGCCGAGTGAATCGGTGTTCCGAAAGTCCACACTCTCAGGAAATCCGACCCCGTTGTCGCTGACTACTAACGTGAACCTGCCGTTATCCCTGTGAAGATTCACAAAGATTTCACCCTGTTTCTCCGGGAAGGCGTGTTTCAAAGAGTTGGAGACCAGCTCATTAATGATCAGTCCACAAGGGATAGCGGTGTCGATCCCCAAGAGCATATCATCTACCTGCGTCTTTAGGGAGATTCTCCCGGCACTGTAGGACCGGAACAGGTTTGAGGACAGGTTCTGTATGTACTCGGCCACGTCGATGTTTGCCAGGTCCTTAGACCGGTACAGCTTTTCATGGATAAGGGTCATAGACCGGATGCGGTTGCGGCTCTCCTTGAACATCTCCAGAGCCTGGTCGTCTTTAATGTACTTGGACTGCAGGTTCAGGAGACTCGATATAATCTGAAGGTTGTTTTTCACACGATGATGGACCTCTTTGAGAAGGACCTCTTTCTCTTTCAAGGAGAGTCTTATCCGTTCTTCGGCTACTCTTCGTTCAGTGACATCCTGCAAGAGCACAAGCAGTCGTTGGTCCTCATCGTCCTCTCCACCAAGAGGCGCCACAACGCAGTCCAGGTAACAATTGCCAGAGCGCTCCGTCTCCATAAGCGTCTTCTCTTTTAATGCCGTAAAATCGAACTGAGCCTCAAACCGCACCGTTTCCCGGTTCTCGATCCTCTCTTTTATCTCCTCCGCCATCAAGGGCTCTTCGAATAACTTGAATTTTCTCGCCTCTTCCAGGCTGTCAACCCCAAGAATGTGCATGCACGAATCGTTCATCTCGATGAGCCTATACCCCAAATCATAGAGCTGGATGCCTATCGGGGACTGGGTAAACACATTCCTGAAGCGTTCCTCACTCTCCCGCAAGGCCTTTTGACCCTGCTTTATTTCTGTGACGTCAAACCCCACTCCTATGAGTCCGACAACAGAGCCTCTTTCGTTCTTCAGCGGCATTTTACGTGTGGCAACAGTGACGGTTCTCCCGGACTCAACGAGGGTTTCCTCACCAACGTACATGGGTTCTCCTGTCATGAGCACCCGCGCGTCATCCGCCCTCAATTTGATTGCTTTATCTCGGGAATAAAAGTCGTAGTCTGTTTTTCTTACGATCTCTCTTTTCGAGAAACCGACCGCGTCGCTGAACTTCTTGTTAGCGGTCATGTAGACGCTCTTTGAATCCTTGAAAAAGACGTACGCGGGCAGGCTATCCAGCAAGGTGGAGACCTCTCTCTGGCTCTGGCGGAGCATCTCTTCCATCCGGTTCCGCTCACCGAGGTCTGACTGGATCATATAAGCTGCAACCACGAAAAGAACAAAAATTAATAGATACCCGAAGCTGATGACAAAGCTGACGGTTCTCCCCCCGGTTTCCGCTGTATCGGCCCGCTTTCGCAGTACATCTCTCTCTTCTTTCTCGATCGTCTGGATAACGCTGGTGATATCGTCACTTATCTTCTTTCCCTCATCCCTCATGATCACATCCATGGCCGCATCGAAACCTTTCGCTCGCTGCAGATTACCCCACTCTTTGACGAGCGCAAGCCTTTTACTAAGAAGGAGATCGAGCTGATCCACGCGCCGGCTCTGAACCGGGCTTGTCTCCGTGAGCTTACGAAGCTCCTTCAAATCCCTTCTGATGGCTTCTATAGCCTGTTGGTACTGGTCCGAATTATCTGACCTGCCTGTAATAAGAGCCGTGCGCTGACTGCTCTCTGCGACATAGAGACGGAAATTAATATCAGCTATCTCCTGGACGATTTCGTGGGAATGTATGGCCCAGTTGGCGTTGTCAATGACCCGAATGGTCGTCCAGTAAGACGAGACGCACGCGAGCAGAAGAACGATCAGCGCCGCGCCAAACCCTGCATAGATTTTTTTGTCTTCAGGCCACTTTGGCTCGCGGTGCTCGCGGACTGGGCGGCGACCCTTCTTCAAGACTCTGCCCTCCCAAACCTATGCCTGTAACTCTGAAGGAAAACAAAAGAGACAATTCTCCAGAGATGCATTTCGGCTACCATTCCGTTGGGTAACTCGGGTAATCTAAGTGATTATGCAAAGCGTGTACCAATTTCCCCCACACTATTTATATCAGCCAAAGTATAATGTATTTGCTACCGCTTGTAAATGGCTCAAGCACCAGGAAACCGTTTGCAATAGCACAGCGTTTGTGTGATACTAAGACCTTGTCATGGGCCTTCTGAGCTTGCTATTCAGAGATCCAGTAGCTTTTGTGCTGCTGATCATACCCCTGCTCTATTCGGTCATTATCCATGAGGTTGCCCACGGCTGGGTAGCCAGTAAGATGGGCGACTCAACTGCCAAGTGGCTTGGCCGCCTCACCCTCGATCCGAGGAAGCACCTGGACCCACTAGGCACACTCATGCTCTTTCTTGCTGGTTTCGGCTGGGCAAAACCGGTGCCTGTAAACTTCAACAACCTGCATGAACCACGCAAAGGCCTTATATTCGTCTCTGCGGCCGGCATCACCGCGAATGTCCTCCTGGCCTTCCTCTCGCTGCTGACGCTTCAACTCTTCAATCCCCAATCGCGGACAATAATAACTGTGCTCGTTAACCTTGCGCGCATTAATATCATGCTCGCAGCCTTTAATCTCATCCCCATACCACCATTGGACGGCTCCAAAATTCTCATGGGCTTTGTGTCACGGCGCTTCCAGTATTCCTTGGCCCGACTCGAGCCTTACGGGTTCTTCATCATCATCGGGCTGCTATGGCTTGGCTTCCTTGATCCTGTGATCAGCCTCCTCCAATGGGCTATACTGCAGTTGATAAGCGTTGTAATACCCTGATGAAGACTGAAATTTATCGCTTCAAATTCCAGATCCTTACAGGATGCTTCGCCGGCGCTATCACAATACCGAAATCCCAAACAATCCCCAATAAATAGAGAGAGCTCAAATAATCGAACTCAGGAGGCTGGCCGGTGTGACTGGCGCCGTCCTTTTCCGACATTTGACACTTGGTAATGGAGATTGTTTCGGGTACCCTCTTGCGGGTGGTGGTGCTTGACATTTGGGATTTAGAGCCCACGACTCACGGTTTCAAGCTGCTGACCTGCTTTATTAGGAGCAACAAGAACCGTGAGCCGTCGGTTGACCCGATATGGCGTGAGACTCGAGATCGATCGTTTACAGTGCGACTACCTCTTTTACTTCGGGCACTTCCTGTTTAATGACCCGCTCTATGCCCATCTTCAAGGTCATCTGACTCATGGGACAACTGCCGCAAGCACCGGTCAGCTTCACTTTAACAACGCCATCCGGACTGACATCCACCAGTTCGACGTTGCCTCCGTCTGCCTGGAGTGCCGGCCTGACCTTATTGATTGCTGCTTCCACTTTCTCTTTCATCGTTCCTCCCTAGGGTTTTTTGTTCGCAACGGCTATGCTTCTTCATAAGCCACTACCCGGATGATCCCGATCGTAGCACCGTTTGCATCAGTTGTGCAGGTATCGTTCGCAGACAAGATCTTTTTAACCCCCTTCTCCTTGACAAACTTGTTAACCTGCTCGTCCAGAGCTTCTAACTCCCGGACGGTTTCGAAAATCTTGAGTGGCATCATGAACGTTTTTACCTTGGCCACACTATCACCTCCTCCCTTCCTACCTCGATAAAAATAATACAGAAGAAGGCTCCATTCAAGTAGGCCCCACATTATACCACTACCGCACACGGCAGTGAGGAAAACTTCTGAGTCCCGGGCATACGTTTGAAGGCGAATCGGTATTGGATTGCGAGGGGGATGGAAGGGTGTTACAATTCTAACAAGGTAAAATCTTGAGAGCTGCGGACCCATTCGAGATCTCGAAAAACATTTATCTGGTCGGGAGTTCAGAGATAACCGATTCCAGGGACTGCGCGGTCTATCTTATCGATTTGGGTGAGTTGATTTTGGTCGATGCCGGAGCCGGACCGAGTGCCCCTCAAATTGTGCGAAACATTGAGAGAGTCGGACAGGATCCAACCAGGCTTTCCACTGTGATCATCACCCATTGCCATGTGGACCACAGCGGAGGGGCGCGCCTGTTTCAGAAGCGGTTCGGCGCACGACTGGTCATGCACGAGCAGGATGCGAAGGCCGTGGAAAAGGGTGACGTGAGGATGACGGCGGCTCTCTGGTATAGCCTCCCCTTTGAGCCCACGCCTGTGGACATAAAGCTATCGGGACAGGAGCAGACGCTCACCTTCGGGTCATATTCCATTGCCTGCCTTCACACGCCCGGGCACACGCCGGGCTCCATCTCTCTCTGTCTCGATTTAGGCGGCAAGAGATTTCTCTTCGGCCAGGACATACATGGTCCTTTCCATTCCGACTTCGGCTCCGATCTTGTCGCCTGGCGCGAGTCCATGCAACGGCTTCTGGCCCTTGAGGCGGACGTTCTCTGTGAAGGCCATTTTGGCGTGTATCAGCCGAAGGGGCAAGTCTCCGCTTACATCGAGCAATACCTGAAAGCTTACGCAGAAAACGGCCCTTAGCGCGCCGATCCTCACATATCTGACCTTGATACCTCTTATACCAATTTGCATTCAAGATGGGGACCGAGGCGGCAGTGAGGAGCCGACGCAGGCGTACTCAGAAGTACGTCGAGGAGAGCGACGCAGCGACAACGGACGTATACGCTTGGAGGCAAATTGGTATAAGACCAAGCCTTCCAGTTGCAGATCAGTAGCTCATCAGACTCTTAGTGACCTTCTGTAATCTTGCCCTTTTCTCTCTGGTAGGCTTCCATGCCGGCTTCAACCGCACTTGTTACCAGGGTCTTCTTTTTTTCAACAAAATCCTTGCCTCTTTCTATGCCGCTCTCGATGACACTTGTTACCAGAGACTTGTTCTTCTCAACAAACTCCTTGCCTTGCTCAACGGTGGAAGTGGCCTTCTCCCTGGCCTGTTCATAGTAGCCTTCAGCTCTGCCTTTCACCTCTTCAGCAAGCTCCTTGATCTTCTGCCGTGTTTCCCTTCCAGGCTTTGGGGCAAGCAGGAGGGCAACACCAGCCCCCACCAGTCCCCCCAGGAAGAACGAAAATATCACTGCGCCAGCGCTGGGACCTGATCCTTCCTCTCTCATCTCTTACCTCCTTTAATACTGCTAATACTGCCTCACCCGAAAGTCCGATCGGCAGGCTATATTATTTCCAAAGCCCCTTTTTCAAAACAGAGGCCGCTACTGCGATCCCTGCTTTTATCCCTGAAATTCTTCCCGAGGCCGAAGCGGTCATGCCCTCCAGGTCATCAGTGATGCGTTTCACATTGTCGCTCACCCGCTTTACCCCATCCCCCAATGCCCGCACAGAGTCAGAGACTTCTCTTACATCGTTCGTTATGGCTGAGACATTATCAGCGACGTTTCTCACGCTTTTCAGAGTAAGATTCATCTCCTCCAGCGTGGCTAGTAATGACTTATCTGCCAAGATTATCGCCTTGTGGAGACTAAATATTAGGTATATAACGGCAATGACGAGAGCGACGAACGCCAGTGCGACGAGACCCAGGAGCCAGGTGTTCATTGAACCTCCTTTGCCACCTCACTTTTATCATTGTAACAATAATAGTCACTATTTTCTGTCGTGTAAAGTATAAAGGCTGCGATCTTCTATAATGCCGTTGCCGTGAGGCTTCCCGGAAGGGACTACTCCCTGCTCCTTGTAGTGGTAAAGGGATTCGGACGTCAGCCCATGATGCTCCTCACCAGTTGTCCTGTTCAGCTCAAAGCAAAAGAAAGCATATGGCGTATCGTGGAAATATATCTCACCCGCTGGAAGCGCGACGAATCGTTCCAGTACATCAAACAGTGCTACAACCTCGAAGACATCAGGGTGCGCTACTACATCAGCATCCGCAACGTGGTCGTGCTCATTCTCGCTGTCGCTTATTTTGCGGCAGTATATCTCGGAGACAATCTGAAGCTCAAAATGCTCATGGAGAGAATCTATCTCGTCTCAAAACGGTTTTTCGGCGTGCCCACGTTTTTTAACTATACGATTGCCGACGGCCTGTACAATCTTCTCTTTCCCGACAAGTCGGGCATCAAGGAGATCCCGAAGACGAGAAAGCCTGACTTTCAGCTCTGTTTTAGCTTCTGGGAAGAGAGCGGGTAAAACAAAACTCAGGAAACTCTAGGAACGTATTCACCTTGACAATTGTCTTTGATGTTATACGTTATGAGAAAGGCTGACCCGAAAAAGCCTAACCCTCCGTGAGAAGGGGGCGGAAAGCGGCGGGTCTCTCATGAGACGGCCGAGCTGCCGATGGATGGCCATTGGTGAGCTCGGCTTTTTTATTTTGTTAGGTACTGTTTTTTAAAAAGAAAGGAGGAGACGGATATGGAACCGAATGTTTGGGTTAAGTCCTTGGAAGAGGTGGTGAGAAAATTTCTGCTGGTTATCCCCAACATCGCTGCAGCCATTGCCATTTTAGTCATTGGTTACATCATCGCTCGTATCCTAAAAGCCGTCGTGATCAAAGTGCTGAGGTCGACCAAACTTTTCGCCAAGGTGGAAGAATTGAAGATTCCCGAAAAGGAGGGTACGGTTTACATCATAGGGAGACTGACGTTCTATCTCGTCATGCTCTTTGTCCTCTTGGCCTTCTTCAATGTTCTCAATCTACCGATCATCGCAGGGCCGATCAGCACGCTGGTGAACACCGTTATGGAGTACCTCCCCAGAGTGGGTGGGGCGGCCATTATCCTCATCATCGCCTGGGTCATCGCCAAAATATTAAGAATGCTCATCGTAAAAGGTTTAGGTCTTGTAAAATTCGACGAGAGACTAGCTAACTATTTTAAAGGCAAGCCCAGTGAGATTATTGCAGGGATCACCTTTTATCTCGTACTCCTTTTCGCCCTCCCCCCCTTCTTAGAAGCCTTAAAGCTCACGTCGGTGACGAGCCCCCTGAGTGACATGTGGGGCAAATTTACAGGAATTTTCCCAAATCTCTTGGCTGCCGCCATCATCATGATCATCGGTTTTTTTATTGCGAAGATTGTTCGAGAGATCCTCGTTAACCTTTTGGTGGGATTTGGGATTGATCGAGGGGCCGAGAAGATCGGCATCGATAAAACGTTGGGAAAGCTGAAGCTGTCCGGTATGGTCGGGACCATTGTGTATGTTTTGGTGATAATCCCCGTATTGATTGCAGCACTTGATGCCCTGAATATTCCTGCCGTCTCCACGCCCGGACGAGACATGTTGGCCGTTGTTTTGAATAAACTTCCTGCTATCTTCGCAGCCTCCCTTATTATCATTCTTGCCATGGTCCTAGGGAAAATTATTCAAACCTTACTCGCGCAAATCCTTAGTGGTTTGGGTTTCGACCGGCTCTTAGAGGGGTTGGGCGCTAAAAAGGTAGGCCAAAAAACGCCATCTCAGGTGGTAGGGGTCATTGCCTTCATTTACATCCTCTTTTTTGCTGTCATGGAAGCAGCGGAGGTCTTACATTTTCCGATGCTTTCTAACCTCACTGGTCAGTTTATTGCCTTTGCTTTCAGGGTGGTCTTGGCCGTTATCATCCTGGGAGCGGGTATTTTGGTCGGTAACTGGGTGAAAGGGTTGGTCCAGGGGGCAGCGAAGGAGAGACCTTTTATGGCCAATCTTGCCAAGGCGGCCATTGTTATATTTGCCTTAGCGATTGCCCTTCAGAATCTTGGTATTGCGAATGAGATTGTGACCCTGGCTTTTGGTTTGCTTCTGGGTTCTATTGCCGTTGCCGCTGCGATTGCCTTTGGGATCGGATCGAGAGAGATTGCTGGACGTGAAGTGGAGACCTGGGTGAAAAAAATGAGGGGAGAAAAATAAAAGGTGAGCATAAAATATCTTTTTTTACCAGGTGACGATAGGTAAAACAACAGGCGAAATTCTTACATCTGAGCACCAACCTCAGACCGCCCATGCCAGGGGATAATGCAAAGACTCTGACTGTGGGTGGGACACCATGGTGGTGATAGGAGAGGGCAAAGTGACACCGGGTGGAAGCCGGGAATCAGCCAGTCCCGGAGCGGGTGGACTGAGCGTTATTGGCGTTCTCGGTTCGCTCTCCAATATCCTTGTAGGGAAGTAACGGTCTAAGCTCGGCAATGATTACGACAGGGGATGGGGGCATGTCAGAAAAAGCCCAAACAGAGACAAAACTTTCCGGCATGGGGGCCATACCCGGTGCAAAGGGTGTAACCTTTCGCGTATGGGCGCCCCATGCCGAAAGGGTTTATGTGACCGGAACCTTCAATGACTGGAGCAAGACCTCAACACCTCTGGCCGGAGAGGAGAACGGTTACTGGTCGACTGCCGTGTCAGAGGCAAAAGTGGGAGATGAGTACCGATATTTGATTCATACCCCTACTGATTGGAATCTCCCTCCTCTCTCTCGCATTGATCCTTATGCCAGAAAGGTGACCAACTCAATCGGCAACGGCATTATCTATGATCCTAGAGCCTTCGACTGGGGTGATGCTGCCTTTCACATGGCAACGGGGAATGAGCTCGTCATTTACGAGATGCACGTCGGCACTTTTAACGTCAAGGAAAAGGGGCATCCGGGCACCCTGGATAGTGCCATTGAAAAACTGCCTTATCTTAACAGTCTGGGCATCAATGCCGTGGAAGTGATGCCGGTCGCGGAGTTTGCGGGCGACTTTTCGTGGGGCTACAATCCAGCACATCCCTTTGCCGTTGCGACTATTTACGGGGGGCCGGATGCACTCAAGCGCTTTGTGAAGGCGGCCCATGAGCATGGCATTGCTGTTATCCTGGATGTCGTCTACAACCACCTTGGCCCCTCCGATCTCGATTTGTGGCAGTTTGACGGTTGGAGCGAAAATGAGAAAGGGGGAATCTACTTCTACAATGATCGTCGCTCGCAAACACCCTGGGGCGAGACGCGTCCCGATTATGGTCGGGGCGAAGTGCGCCAATATCTACGCGATAACGCTCTGATGTGGTTCGAGGAATACCACGCCGACGGCTTACGCTGGGACATGATAGCCTATATCAAGAGCATTGACGGTAATGACGAGAATCCGGCTAATGAGCTCCCCGAAGGCTGGAGCTTGATGCAGTGGATCAATGTGGAAATCGCACAACGGTTTCCTGGCAAAATCAGCATCGGCGAAAGTATGAAGAATAATCCCTGGGTCATAAAAGATGTAGGAGCGGGTGGCGCAGGTTTCAATGCGCAATGGGATGCCGAATTTGTTCACCCCGTTCGCCGGGCCGTCATCTCACGCGATGATAAAGTCCGCGATCTGGGGGCAGTCAGTAGAGCCATCGAGCACCGCTACGATTTAGACGTCTTTCGGCGGATCATGTATACCGAGTCGCACGACGAGGTCGCCAATGGTCGATCCCGGGTGCCCGAGGAGATCTGGCCCGGTAAGGTGGACAGCTGGTTTTCCAAGAAACGCTCCACGTTGGGTGGTGCACTTGTCCTTACTTCGCCGGGGATCCCGATGCTTTTTGAAGGGCAGGAGCTGCTGGAAGATCGCTGGTTCCAGGATACAGTCCCGATCGACTGGTCCCGAGCTGAGGACGAACACGGTATCCTCGGCATGTACCGGGATCTGATCGCCCACCGGCGCAATCTGTCGGGCGTGACGCGGGGGTTGTGCGGTCAGAATATCCACATCTACCATTTTAATGATGAGGCCAAACTACTCGCTTTCCATCGCTGGGACAAACAGGGCCCGACTGATAGCGTAGTTGTCGTGGTGAACATGACGAATCAAAACCGCGATGGGTATCGCATCGGTTTTCCACGGCTCGGATTGTGGAAAACGCGCTTCAACAGTGACTCCTACAACTACGGTTCAAACTTTTACAACCATCCTACATCTGATGTTGAAACCCACGAGGAAGGAGCCGATGGGCTACCCTGCTCAGGCGAAATCAGCATCGGGCCATACACCGTGGTAATTTTCTCGCAGGATGGATAGGTTCAGCGGTGGAGTGGGCTTTACAGAGGATAATTGGTGAATGCCCGGAGTCCTTCCGGATGATATCTCTTACGAAAGTGGGGTGTTAAGAATATGATGCGCAAACGGATTATCCATCGAAGTTCAAAGGAGCCCTCATCCGCCGATCAGGACTGGCTCGACCTGGGGCGTCTAGCGCAGGTGGAGATTACGTCCGAGGATGCAGGACATCCCGTCGAGTCGGCCCTGACAGCCGGCGATGGCCCGGGCTGGCTGGCCGGCGAACCCGGGGAGCAGACCATCCGCCTGCTATTTGACGACCCGCAGGCACTCAGACACATTCAACTCGTATTTGAGGAAGAGAAACGGGAGCGTACCCATGAGTTTGTGCTACGATGGTCGGGAGACGGCGGGCGGTCTTACCGGGAGATTCTGCGCCAGCAGTACACGTTCAGCCCGCCCGGCGCGACCCGCGAGGTCGAAGATTACGTCGTCAACCTCCATGGAGTGACAGTGTTGGAGTTGAGGATCGTGCCCGACATAAGCAGGGGCGATGCCCGGGCGTCGTTGATCCTGCTGCGGCTTGCATAACCTCGATCCATTCTCGGTATTGGGGTGTAAGGCACTCGGTGCAGCATGTTGAAGGATTAGACAAATGAAAATAGGTAGAGAGTTTTAAACAGATAGGGCAGGCCCTATCGTTCAATATCGCTACTGTTTGCTGGAAAGTTAGGGGAGATGGAACATGGATGCTGAGGGCTTGCCTCTGCCAAGAATACCCGTTTCCACATACAGGCTGCAATTTAACCGCCGGTTTACGTTCTCCGACGCGACTGACGTTCTTCCCTATTTAGATGCGCTGGGGATTAGCGATATTTATGCGTCTCCCTACTTCAAGGCCCGCAAAGGAACCATCGCCGGCTACGACATTGTCGATCCCGCAAGGCTCAACCCGGAGATAGGCACGGAAGCGGCTTACAATCGACTCACACGTGAGCTGCAGAAACGTAAGATGGGGCAAATCCTCGATATAGTGCCAAACCATATGTACGTCGGGAGTGATGATAACGGCTGGTGGATGGATATCCTTGAGAATGGTCCGAGTTCTTCCTATGCGCCGTTCTTTGATATAAACTGGCACCCCGTCAAAAGAGAACTCGAAAATAAGGTGCTAATCCCCATTCTCAGCGAGGAGTACGGGGCAGTACTGGAGCGCCAGGAACTGAAACTAATATTCAAGACAGGCGCGTTTTTTCTCTACTGCTATGATCGTAAGCTCCCGATACTACCTGAGACCTACGCAGATATACTGAAGCACCGCATAGAGAAACTGGAAACGCTTTTGCCTCTTGACGATCCGCCTCTTATAGAACTTTTGAATATTATAACCGCCCTCAGCCGTCTGCCTTCATACACTGAGCGAGAGCAGTCCAAACTTGCAGAGCGGAGCCGTGAGAAGGAAATAATAAAGAAACGTCTCTGTAAGCTCTATAAAGAAAGCCGCGTAATCAGGAACTTCATTGACGAAAACGTTCACATCTTCAACGGGACCAGGAAAGAGCCGCACAGTTTTGACCTTCTTAATGACCTGCTCGGCAAGCAGGTCTGGCGGCTCTCCTATTGGCGTGTTGCCGCGGAAGAGGTCAATTACAGGAGGTTCTTCGATATCAACAGCCTCGCTGCCGTCAGGATGGAAGACCCCGTAGTCTTTAAGAAGGCTCATGAGCTCGTCCTCAAACTTATCGGTGAGGGCAAAGTGACCGGGCTGAGGGTGGATCACCCCGACGGTATGTACGACCCTTCCGAGTACCTCATAAGATTACAACGCGAGTGTTTCCTTCGTGTTCGACTCGCCCACACGCAAAGAGTACAAGGTAAGAAGTCCAACACCCCTGTCCAGGCGATCCCGGAACCCGAAATTTTGAGGCAGTACGCCGAAATGATTGCCTCGGATCCACAGCTCAAGCCTTTCTACGTAGTTGGCGAGAAGATTCTTTCAAAAGATGAAAAGCTGCCCGAGGACTGGCCTGTTTTCAGCACCGTAGGTTACGACTTTCTGAATACGCTCAATGGCATTTTTGTGGATACGGCAAATGGCAAGGCCTTTGATAAGATCTATGAGAGATTTATCCGATCAAAGATGGATTATCAGGACCTGGTGTATGAAAAGAAGCGGTCGATCATGACCGCCTCCATGTCGGGCGAGATCAACACGCTTGCCCATCACCTGAACCGTCTTGCGGAAAAAAACAGACACACGAGAGACTTCACGCTCAACGGCCTCAGAACCACGATCACGGAGGTGATCGCCTGTTTTCCCGTCTACCGGACCTATGTTACTCGTGCCGGTGTACATGAAAGGGACCGGCGCTATGTTGAGCAAACGGTCTCAAAAGCAAAACAAAAAAATCCGGCGCTGAGCGAAAGCATCTTTGATTTTCTGAAAAATGTATTGCTGCTCAACTATCCCGACGACTTTGGGGAGACGGACAAGATGGAGTGGGTCAGCTTCGCCATGAGATTCCAGCAGGTCACGGGACCTGTGATGGCGAAGGGCGTCGAAGACACAGTTCTCTATGTTTACAACCGATTTCTCTCCCTCAATGAGGTGGGTGGAAATCCGGCGGGATTCGGAACGGCCCTCGAAACTTTCCAAGCACAGAACATGGACACAACCAGGTCAAGGCCCTATTCTCTGATCACTACATCGACCCACGACACAAAACGGAGTGAGGACGTCAGGGCGAGACTCAATGTGCTCTCTGAAATCCCCGGCGAGTGGGACCGTTGCCTATCGAGGTGGAGCAGGCTCAACCGAAAGAAGAAGCCGGTGGTTGACGGTCAGATGGTCCCGGATCGTAACGAGGAATACCTACTCTATCAGACCCTGTTGGGCGTTTGGCCCACCATCCGAATGGTCTCCGTGGAGTATGGGGAGTTTACGCAAAGGATACGGGACTATATGTTGAAAGCGACCAGAGAAGCCAAAATAAACAGCAGCTGGATAAACCCGGATGCATCCTACGAGAAGGCACTGCTGAACTTCATAGATGCGATCTTGTCACGATCGGCCTCAAACAATTTCCTAAAAGATTTTCCAGCTATTCAGAAAAAGATTGCTTATTTCGGGATGCTCAATGCACTTTCTCAAACCCTTCTCAAGATCACGTCCCCGGGAGTTCCGGACTTTTACCAGGGCACGGAAATGTGGGACTTCAGTCTCGTGGATCCGGACAACCGAAGGCCTGTCAATTTTGATGTCAGGAGAAAGACGCTTGGAAAGCTGAGGAAAAGAATGGCAGAGCGCAGCGAACACCGGGGGAACTTAGTGAGAGAACTCCTGAGGACGTGGAAAGACGGTACCATAAAACTCTACGTGACGTTTGTATCCCTTAACTACCGAAGGGAGAATAGCCTTCTCTTCAGGGATGGGTGCTATATGCCCCTTGCGGTAGATGGTAGTTTAAAAGAAAATGTGTGCGCTTTTGCAAGGGTTGCAGAGAACAACGCTGCGCTGGTTGTGGTTCCCAGGCTGCTGACCCGTCTCTTCAAGAGTGCTGACAAAATGCAATTCGAAGCGCGCATATGGAGAGATACCGCGGTTGTGATCCCCGATGAAATCTCAGGAGGCGCGTATCGTAACATTTTTACAGACGAAGTACTTACAGCGGTTGAACAGAATGGAACAAAGAGATTGCCCCTCGGAGCGATATTTGCGAGGTTCCCGGTAGCACTATTGGAACGGCAAGCAAATTCATAACTCAGTCGAGCTACGTGCCGCCTCTTCTATTTTGCTCTTTCCGGTTCCTCCATGATCACGAGCAGGCTCTCGCTGCCTCCTCACTTGAAATAGGATGCGACCTTATCGAACGCCTTCCTAAGCTCGTCCCGGGCAGCCTCGGCCTCGGCTTTTACCTTTTCCCACCCTTTTACGCCTGCTGAGGATAGACCTTTCAACTTGGTTCTTGCCTCATTCTGCTTCGCTTTTAGCTCATTCCAGCTTTGCTTTGCGTCTGCTTCCAACTTAGACCCTTGCTTTTTCATCTTCTTATCAAGTGCCGCGATCTTTTTATCCAGGGCCCTCAGGTCCTTTTCCAGGTCCTTCTTGTACGCTTCCATTTTCCCGGTCGATTGCTCGGGTCCCCCTGCAGGCTCCTTCATCTGGGCCTTTCGGCAAGCAGTGAGAAAGCGATTGACGGTATCGGTGACGCGGCAAACTCCGATAGCGAAGGGCTGATCTGCCGCATTAAGCCTGTTGTTAGGTACTCAGGTTATTGCGGAACCCGGGCACAAAAATCAATAGTTAACTGACAAGAAGCTATTTCTGGTCCATATCGCCGTTGTAAAAAAGACGACACGCTCGTACACGAAACCGCCACAAAATAATTGTTGGTTCTGGGGCAGACACGAGAGAGTGTCTGCTGTATCATAAATACAGAGGTAATAAAATTGCCTCACTGCTCAAAGCGCACCCCAGTCGACAGCGCCCTTGTCAGAAGGCAGCGGGATAAGAAAAGTGGGTTTTCGGGTCCTCTCGATCACTGACCGGGCTACGCTCCCGAGAAACTCCCGGCTTAGCCACCCCTTCCCGTGGGTCCCAAGGACGATCACGTCACACCCCTTCTCATCTGCCGTGTTCAGGATTTCCTCCACGGCGTAGCCTTCTTTGACGATGACGTCAGAGACGAGGCTCGCGCACGGCAAGCCAGTCTGAGACTCTACCTTCCGGCAGAACTCTTCTAAGTGCTTCTTTATCTCGGCGACGTCATCCTGCCTCTCCGCTTCTCTTCCTTTTTTCATGGCAGCCTCACCAGCCGCACCTGCTTCGAAGTATACCTGAGCTGGCATTGGCCCTATGGAGTGGAGGATTACAATCCGGGCATCATTTTTTTGAGCCAGATCAGAAGCGAAATAAAACGCGTACGCCGAATTCTTTGTAAGATCCGTGGCATAAAGAATCTTTTTAATTTGTGGTATCATGTTGTTCCTCCGTTTCTTCTGTCAATCTTTCGATAGCTGTTT
>Ga0209039_10001292_pt1 | contig 23700 bp, 16 predicted proteins | sample BogFormECP12_OM1_FD_188238 | JGI IMG/M metagenome (GOLD analysis project Ga0209039, IMG submission 188238) | Bog forest soil microbial communities from Calvert Island, British Columbia, Canada - ECP12_OM1 (SPAdes) (version 2) | ecosystem: Environmental > Aquatic > Freshwater > Wetlands > Bog ... | reverse complement strand
CAACGCGATGCCCCATTGCCGTTCCTTGACGAATTTCCGGATGCTAGCGCCCGTGACTTTTTTTCGACTGGGAAGCCCGTTGATACTCTTGGCTCTATTACGTAACAAGCCAGATATGCCCACGATCACGCCAATTACACCTAGCGCGATCAAGGCTAACAAGCTTATCGCTAACATTGTTTGACAAACCTTTCCTATTGTATGTATTTCTATTTTTGATAACTATTGCTGTGTATAGTCTGCTTATTGACTGTTTTTGTCTTAGTACCTTGATGCTGGAGAAGTAGGCGTCCAATCTGTCGATTTTTATGGACGTTCTCCATCAACACGTGTTTAGTAGAGACGAGTCTAATTTCGCAGTGGTGAGTATATATAACTTGTGCAGAAGTATTCTTGAAAAACGAGATATTCCAGCAATCGTTCCCCGATCACGTGTTGATCAACCATTCATTAAATTAATGATAGATTATGTGCTTTATCATTAAAAGATTAACAGGGACGAATGACATCGGCTTTAATTTTGATTCTCAAAGGTTGGGCTAATCTAATTGTACTTTTGAATTTGAATTTAAAATTCACGTTGATAACTCATTTGTCGTTAACCCTGTCCTTCAATCACGAAACAATATCAAACAATTTTTACCGATCTCCACCAATGTTCCATAACATATCGTATAAAGGTCCTCGCGAAATTCTGTAAGGAGCTCAGTACCCGAGAAATATATCAAGACAAATCTCGTAAACTATTCCAAACCTAGACAACAACCCAAAAACTTAAGATACCATGTATAAACATACCTAAGTCATGAAAATTCTCTTGATATTCCCAAACTATCTCGAAAATTTTTACCTTGTATCGGCATCGTTCTATCCGCCTTTAGGTCTTGCCGTCATCGCCGGCATTCTCGAGAAAAATGGTCATGATGTTTCGGTGATCGATGCCACCGCTGAAAGGATGAATATCCATAGACTGGAAGGCAAGGCACGTGAAGTTAGACCGGATATCATCGGAATCACGGCAAATGTTGCCTTTGCACGCAAGGCAATGTTGACTGGACAGTGGTTAAAAGCCAGATTTCCAAATATACCCATTATTTTTGGAGGTCCATGGCCAACGACCAGATACGAGGTTATTTTAACCAAAAAAGCAGGAAATTTCGTTGTCATCGGGGAAGGAGATGAAACGATCGTGGATCTTGTTCGTGCGATTGAAGAAAACCTTCCCGTGGATGATGTCAAGGGAATTGCTTTCATGAAGAACGGACAGGTTCTGGTTACCGACAAGAGGGAGTTCATTTGCAATCTCGACAAGATCCCTTTCCCGCCATGGGAATTGTTCCCGAAATGCACTAAATACTTCTGGAATCCCAAAGGAAAGATCTTTTACCCCGTAATGACATCCCGTGGATGTCCTTATGGCTGTATTAATTGCACGAAACTCGTCCATGGATTCAAATTGCGGACGCGCTCGATCGAGAATGTGATTGAAGAAATCAAGTATTTAAGAAAAAATTTTCATGCGGATGAGGTCATTATCATCGATGATGCTTTTAATGTCGATATTGAACGTGCTGAACAGATTTGCGACGAAATCGCTTCCTTGCCATTCAAGATCAACTTGCGCTTTACGAACGGTCTCAGGGCCGACAAGATCACGCCCCGCCTGGCATGGAAATTGAAAAATGCAGGGGCTTACGACATTGTCCTCGGCATTGAATCAGGCAACCAGCGAGTGGTTAACAAAATTGGAAAAAACCTGGACTTGCAAGCGGTGAGAAGGGCGGTAATAATCTTGAAACATCTTGGCATTTTAGTTAGCGGTTTTTTCATGGTAGGATTGCCGCCAGAAACTATCAAGACCATGATCGATACAAAAATCTTGCTAAAAGAGCTCGATCTCGACATGGCACTCATCAGCCGGGTTATTCCGTTTCCAGGAACGAAATTGTATGAAATCGTGAATCGCGATGGACAAATATCGCCTACTTTTGAACGAGACATGTTTTTTTACAGCAACAAGAATCCAGCGTTCGAACTTCCTAACATGCCCAGCGAATTGATCGAGCTTGCCTTTCAAGATCTTTACCGCACGTTCTATTTTCGCTTTTCAAGAATTTCGAAATTTTTAAAGGCGATGCGATTCAAGAACTGGAAAACATACTTGAACTTCGCCATCGTGACCATCATGAACATTTTCAAGAAAACGGATAGAATCGGTGCAAAACAACTAAAATCCACGATCATACAGAAATTGAAAGAAGGCACGGTTAGTTATTCAACGTGATTTAAAATCGTCAATTACTCTAAAAACTATTTACATGATCAAGCATGTCTCGTATGAAATTTTTCTTCGTGTATCCCCGGTTCAAATATCCAACGGGTGATCCACCGATTGGCCCATTATGCTTGATGGCATATGTCAGGCAAGAATTGCCCGACATTCAGCTCAAGTTTTTTGATGCGACGTTTCAACCATCATTCAAAAAGATCGAGGATATTTTTCAAGAATTTCGACCCGAGATCACGGGTATATATTGCAACACGCTCATGTATGAGGACGTGCTTCGCATCGCGCGCGATGCAAAAAAAGCTGGTTCTTTCGTGATCGTCGGAGGTCCTCATGCTACCGTGCGCCCGGACACGTTGATTTGCTTGAAAAATGTCGACGCGGTCGTGATCGGGGAAGGAGAACGCCCGCTTGTTCATGCATTGAAATGCTTTCCGGACTTGGAAAGGATGAAGGAAAATCCTGCCATCTTGTTAAAAGCAATGCCTTGGTCGGAGAATGATTGCCGCCTCGATCTCGTGCCAGATCTTGACTCCTTACCCATCCCAGCATACGATTTAATCGATATGAAAAAATACATGCAAAGCTGGTTTCAACTGGATGTCGTGTCGCCAAGATTGATGGGAACAAATGTTCTTGCATCCAGAGGCTGTCCATTTCATTGCAATTTCTGCCAACCAACATTGGATCGCTTGTTTGGCAAGAAAATTCGAATCAGATCACCGGAAAATGTCATTACCGAGATTAAATTCTTGAAAAAAAGGTATGGTATCACGTCCTTCATTTTTGCAGATGATACGCCTACTTTTTTCAAGGAGTGGATGATCAAGTTTTCCAATCTGCTGCTTGTCGAAAAATTGGACATGACTTGGGGATGCAACTCCCGAGTCGGGTTACTGGACGAGGAAACAATGAGGATAATGAAAAAATCCGGCTTTCGACGCTTGATGGTCGGCGTGGAAAGCGGGTCCCAAAGAATCCTCGATGAAATCTATAAAAAGGGCATAAAATTGAGTGCCGTGCCAGGATTCTTTATAATGGCAAAGAATGTCGGGTTGAAAATTTTCGCATATTTCATGATCGGCGCCCCGACCGAGACGGAGGCGGAAATCAAGCAAACCATCGACCTTTCCTTTACCTTGCCAATCGACGAGGCCACGTTTTCCATCACGACGCCCTTGCCGGGGACGGAACTTGAAACGTACATGAAAGAACAGGGTTTTGACATTACACGAAATTTTCAAGATTATGACTATTATTCATCAGCATCATTCTCCCAATCATTCTCACCATTTAAAATAAAAATGCATCAAAGGAAAGCCTTCTTGAAATTCTACTTGCATCCTCGCAGATGGAAGTTCTTATTTAATGCCGTCAATTCAAAAAATGGCATGCAGAAAAGTTACTTGAAATTGAAAAGGCTCGTAAATTTGTGATGGTTACCTAGAATCCAACCGTGAATTGTCCTTTGATAAAAACATCCATCATCATTCCCGTATACAATGAAGCAGATAATTTACGCGGTGATTTCATCAAGTTCATAACATGGTTGAATCATTTCTCGAAAAAAATGCGTGGATTGGACGAGGAGATAGAACTTGTATTTGCAGAAGATGGATCGACTGATGGGTCCTACCGGATTTTGCAAGAGCTCAAAAAATCCTTCGATTGTCCTGTCACGATCGTTCATTCCAGCAAGCGCCTGGGAAAAGGAGGCGGTTTCTGCAACGGGGTTTCAGCCGCGAGAGGACAAGTCGTTATATTATATGATTGTGATATGGCCGTGAGCCCGAATCAAATTCCACGATTGCTGGAAAAAATCGAGGAAGGTTACGACATTGTCATCGGATCGAGAAAGCACAAGGCCACGAGGTTGATCCATTATCCGACCTTCATTCGTTTTCTTTATGGACAAATAGGTTATATCATCGGTAAAACATTATTTTACATCCCATTGAAAGAAACGCAATGCGGGTTCAAGGCATTTAAAAGAAGCAAATTACTGCCACTCTGCAAGATACTCAAAACCACTGGTTGGCTATTCGATTTTGAATTGCTGTTAAGGAGTTTCTATAATGGCCTTTCGATCGTGGAAATCCCGATTGATTTTCGCTACATCAAGAAAACCAGAATTCATATCATATTCGACCCGATCAAGATGTTTCTTGACCTCATGCGATTGCGTTTATGCACGCTTAAATATTATCCAATGTTACCGTTCAAGCCGATTTCTTATAGGAAATCCACGCGTGAAAAAGATTGACAAAAGGTTGATTCTATTTGGTAAGCATTAAAGAATTATTCAATACAAAAAATTTAAAGGAATTTTTAAGAATTAAATGCCAAGACGACAAGTTTACAAAGAAAATATTCATAATAAGTATCCTGGTTAATGTTTTCATCTATTGGTATTATTTTACAGCGAATTCTTTTTTTTCCTTTTCTGTCCTTTTATTTGGAGACTTGAAACTTAATTTTTTAACGGCGTTACATGCATTGTTGTTTAACCCGCAACAATTGTATATTTACCCGACACAACCATTCTTGGGACTTGGTTTAATTCTCCCGGATCGTTGGCCTTTTAGATCCCTTCCAGATGTGCTGGTCTATTTTCTTCCGTTTTATTATTTCTATATTCAAAATTCATCTAACATAATTACCACTGGCTTTGTTTACACGGCTTACTTGATTATCTGGAATTTTTGCAGTTGCTACATGATTCATAAGATTACCAAGAATGATGCATTCAAGAACGATCAGGTAGCCGGATATTTCACCAATCCGTTCATTTTAATGAGTATTTATTTGCTTTCCTATAACCAGGCACGCGAATATTTCTATGCAAACATCAACATTATTGCTGGCACTTTCATCTTGGCGGGAATTTATTTTTACTACAAAAAAAAAGAAAGTTTTGCTTATATTGCATGGAGCATAGCAACAACGTTCAAGATTTTTGTTCTCGTGTTCATAATATTTTTCATTTTTCAAGGTCCCGTAAAAAGATTCGTGAAAAATGCAAGTTATTACGTGATTCCCCTGATTCCCAATCTGGTAATGTTTGCATTATGGCCGAATTGGATTCACGATGCCTGGACATCTAACTGGGCATCGGTTCTCGGTTGGACCATTAATTATGTTCATTCCGGGTCAATCGCGAGGGAATTATCGAATTGGTTTTCGATCCCGATAATTCCCCTCGTCATTTTCTTTTGTTGCTTGTTTTTTCCAACGAATTTTTGGATTATTTATAAAAACAAGAGATTCTCGTTTCTTGATCGTGTCATGTTCGCGTGGATAACAATCATCCTATGCATCCCAGATTTCGTCGGAACCCACAATTTACTCATACTCGGGGCATATCTCCTGTGGATATCCTCCAAGAGTAGCGTCATGTCAAGAGAAATCAAGGTTTTGATGGGAATTCCGACCGTATTTGGGTTTATTGGAATCATCTCGTACATACCTTTGTCCATCTTTTATCTACTCGCAATAATTCTAATTTATTCAAATTTTTTGAAGGTACATTTCAAGAGGAAAAATGACAAATTTATTTTTCAGCAAAATTTGCCAATCTCTTAAATTGGATTAAATATCATTTTCTTTAAAACTAAGATCTTGGGATAAGATTGTCCGGTTCAATCCTAGCGTCGAATCAACGATTGCGGTTCGATTCATTACAATTAAAATCGAGAAATCAAGATAGATGGTGAATATTTTTTCACCATTTCATTGTTGGTTAATAATAATTGCAGGAGCTTTTCTTTTTAACGAGATGATGAGACGATAATCGATGAGGATCAAAGGTATCAAAAAAAATAGCGATAGAGATGGAAATGGGAGAACTGATATCCCAAGATAGAATATAAAAGAGATGACGGGCAGAAACACTAGAATCCTCGCTGATTTCGAGAAAATGGGATTATTTTGCGATGCTAACCAGAAGAGATAAACGGGCAGGAAAAAAAGGATGTGCTTTCCGTAAAAATCAGGAAATGCAGTTATGGCGGTGAAAAAAGCCAGCATTAATCTGTTGATGAATGTCAAGTCGCGTGATTTATAGCATAAAATAAAATTCAGTGTGAAGATGACGACAAAAAGGGGAATCACGAGAGGAAGCAAAGGAACGGAAAAATAATAGGAGATTTCTCTACCTATGCTGCCGGTATGATAGAAAAAAAAAGGCATGTTCACGGCAACTGATACATTAAAGGTGATATAATCTGTGATTAAATTTGGCCACAGGCCAAACATGACGAAATTTGGAATTTGTGGAATTAGCGCATACATTAAATTTTTAAGAAATCTCTTGAATGGCGGTCGAAAAATAAAGAAAATTATCAGAAAGATTATCGTGATCTTGAACGTGATCGCGATGCTCCAAGCCATGAACCCGTACCGCTCGCGTTCTGATAAGAAGAAATATACTCCGAGAAGCACGAAAAATCCGGTTATGACATTCGTGTTTCCTTGATAAAATTCTTGTTCCTGCCATAAATTGAGCAAGTAAAAAGCGATAATTATTGCGGGGATGGTAAAAATGCTTTTTCCTTGAATTTCCTTGAATTTTTTTAATTTCATGATTTCATTAATCAGAATGCAGCTTCCAATGTTCCAAATAATGATCCACGCCGTGCAGACGTAGTAATCGGCTTTGATATCATGTGGCAAGCCGGAAAAAATCATGTAATAAAATATTGCTGAAGGTAAGTTCCGGAAAGGGATTTGAAACGCGTTCCCGCTAATTGAATAAATTGTCGTGGGGTTTATCAAGAATTGGTGTACTGCCGTGTAAAAGTTTTGGAAATAATCGCTGGCGATGACCGCGTAACCTGAAGTAGTATAGAAATTATAGAACCAATAAAATATGTTAACGATAATTGCCCCAAAAATGATTTTCTTCTCATTCCCATTTTTAAGAATGAATGTTTTCACTTTATTCGAGAAGACTTCGGCGATCGACATACATTGTGATAGCTTGAGTTCCGTTATATAAGTTATTAACTGGATTAGGTGCCCCCTATAACTCTTAATATTTTAAGGGATCTTTGCATATCCAGCATTCCTCGTTCCGCTGGGATAGCTCTATGGCACACTTGATGCAATACTTGGTCTTGCAGGCTAATCACTTCAAAATTAAATTTAAAAATCAAGTGGATGGGAAGGAACCTGTTATCATTTCATTGTTGGTTTAGGATTGTTGCAGGAATTTTCCCTTTTAACGAGACGATGAGCCGGTAATCGATGATTAACAAGGATATCAAGTAAAAAAGTGATATGGAAGGAAATGGAATAAAGGCAGTCACGAAAAAGAATGTAAAAGAGATTAGGGGTAGTCCTATCAGGATCCTTGGTGATTTCGAGAAGATGGGATCATCTCGAGATGCCAGCCACAAGAGATAAACGCCCAGCAAAAAAAGAACATGGGCATAGGTAAAATCGGGAAAAATGACGATGATGGTCAAGAAAGTAAGCATCAACTTGTTGATGAAGGTAATATGTCCGGCCTTGTAACACAAGTAAAAATTTATCGTGAAAAAAACCAGAAAAAAAGAAATCACGAGAGGAAGGAAGGGCAGATTGAAATTCCACGATATTTCCCTCGCAATATCGCCCGAATGATAGAAATAAGCGGCCAAATTCACGTCATCCGACAAGTTAGAGGTAACATAATTGCTAATTAAACTTGGATATATGGCGAATATGATGATGTTTGGAATTTGTGGAATCAACACGTACACCAAATTCTTGAGAAATCTCTTGAATGGTGGTTGGAAAATGAAGAAAATAACGAGAAAAATGATCATGATCTTGAACGTGATGGCGATGCTCCAAGCCACGTATCCATAGCTTTCCCGGTCAGATAAAAAGAAATAAACCCCTAATAGAACGAAAAACCCAGTGATGACATTCGTGTTAGCGTGAAAATATTCCTCTGCCTGCCATAAATTGAGCATGTAAAATGCTATTATCACCGCGCTGATGGTAAAGATGCTCGTTCCTTGATTTTCCTTGAATTTTTTTAATTTCATGATTTTAGTAATTAAAATGCAGCTTCCAAGGTTCCACAGGATGATACACGACAAGCAGACGTAGAAATCGGTCATAGTGGCATGTGGTAGCCCGTAAAAAATCATGTAATAGAAGAGAAGGGCGGGTAGGCTCCTGAAAGGAATTGGAACGGGAATTTGCTGAGTGGTAAATATGGTCGTTGGGTCTGTAAGAAATTTATAAACCGCTGGGGAAAACGTCATGTAATAATCGTTGATTAGGATCTTGGTATTATTATAGAGAATTACAGCATTGCTGCTGTAAATAAGGACAAAATAGAACCAATAAACGATAATATTAACCGCAAACGCACCAACGATGATTGTTTTTTGAGCGCTATTTTTTAAAAGGAAGGATTTTAGTCTTTCCGTTTTGGGGTGTGCGATCGACATAATCATGCTAACTCGAGTTCTTTACCTATTAATCTTTAAGGACTAATAAAGGTGAAATCCCTCTACGCGATTACTCGAGAAGACCCAGGTGAGATGAAAAGGTACGCGCACGGATGAAAAGGTGCATGCTTCTTGCTTAGAAGGACAAGAGCGTCTACGCTGCTCGCACGTTGCTTGCATCAGTTTTCAAGACTATTCCATTGTAAAGAAGTAACTCAATGGTACAAAAATCACGACAAATGAAGCATGTCAATATATATAAGACATTTTAGGGATAGTTTAACATATGGATGTTATTACTAGGTTGAATCAGCACCGGTTTCAAATGATCTTCTTGATAATTCTTCTTTTAAACATACCCATAGCCCTCTTTCGGGTTTATCCTATTTTTTCGAAAATATATCAAGATGAAGATGGATGGTTAGGCATTGCAGGGGTGTTGTACGCGAGATTGTTCAATCCGGCCTATACCCTTCCAAGTTCTCTTGGCCAAGCTGTTCAATATTTAAACGCTCCTTTAAACGCATTCTATCACGATAAAACGCCTCTCTATCCTTTCTTAATTGCTTTATTGACCATAATTTTCAAGGATATTTATGTTTCAGCAGTGTACATGGCAATTATTACAAACGTGTTGATCCTCGTCGTGGTGCGAAAAATCGCCATGGAATTTTTGCATCTCGCAAATAACGACGTGTTCAAACTGTTATCCATTTTTGCCTCGACTTACCTCGCTGCCCATTATTTCACGGTTCCGGTAATATTTTCGCTGTATGGATTGCTTGGAACGTTAAACGTGTACTTGAATTTGTCATATTTCCGGAAACCATCGTTCAAAGGCATGTTATTTCTTTGTATTTCAAATACATTGACAATGTTTTGCCATGAAGATATTTGGCTCATGATTTTTATGCCAGAGCTATTTCTTATTCTTCTGTACCTGCTGAAAGGAAAGATAACTTACTTGAAGGGATATAATTTTGGATTAAATTTTGTCATGTTATCATTCTTCACAAGCGTGATACCGGTTCTTGGATACGCCACGTTTTTTGTCAGCCTTGACATGTGGCCGACGCTCGTGGTAACTTGGTCAAACCTTTCGTTTTATCGAACGATATTTTTTCCAAATGAATTTCCGCTTGAATTCCTAGTTTCTTTTTTTTACACGATTACATACCTTTGGATTTTCGTTTTTCAAGCGATGTGGAGGGATTATCGCTTGTTACGACAGCAATTCAAGACAAATTTCATTGTAATGCAAGAACGATTGAGCTTGCAGCAGCTTGAAACCGAAAATCCAGGTATCAAGCAAGGAGGCTCGTCATTTTCTGAACGGCTTGCATCATTCACGCGTGACCAAAACTCTTCCAATGACGCGTTTTTTGACAAGTTCCTCGTAAAAATGATGCTATACTTTTGGCTCTGTTATTATTTAATTTACAAGATCGCATTTCCGGGTCCGTTTTACCCTCATTTTTATTTCCCTATTTTATTTGCTTTATCCATCCTAATATTTGAAGGAATTTCAAACAGAAAATCGAGCGAAAATTTGTTTTGGTTCGTGATAATCGTGAACTCGATATTAAATCTAACGCAAATTCTCTTGATGGCGCCTTGGTTCTACATGGCCAGTCAATTAGTAAATAATCCGTGGTGAAATGGTACAATCGATCAAGTAATTCAAATGAATTGAAAGAAGTAAGAAAAATCAAAATGTGGTCTATTTCTTCAATCGAATTTCAGCGGTTTCTTGCAAGCCCAGCATTCTTCGTGTCGCTGGGAAAGCTCGATAGCGCACCTGATGCAATACTTTGTCTTGCATTCGGGACACACGTAACTCGTGCCTTTCAAGACCGTCGAGCACACGATGCAGCGTTCCTCCTTGAGCTCGGGTTTCAATTCTTGTTCCAGTTGCTCGTCGATCTTGTGATCGACGTGTTCTTCCGTGCTAACCCCTGCCTTCATCTTCTTGACTTTCAAAGCATCGATTTCGGGTATTGCTTTTAGTGGTTGTTCCGACGCCGCTAATTCCGATTTCGTTTGAGGTTCGAGGATTCTCGTCAAGATTGCTTGTTTTTCATCGATCCGGCGCTGCATGTCCGCTGCATCGCTCGATAAAGCGTCCTTGAGTGAAATTTCAGGGGGCTTTACAACTACAGGAGTTATTGCTTGCCTAGGCGATATTACTTTTTTACGACGCCTCGCGCTTGCCGCGATGATGGCAATTGTCACGATCATCCCGATAACCACGATTATGATCACGAGCAAAACGACAAAATTATACGGCGATGGAACCAGCGTGCTTCCCGCATCGGATAATGCCCCTTCTCCAGCGGCATTAATGGCGCTCACCTCGTAATAATACGTTTGTCCTTCCTTCAAGCTAGTGGTGTCAGTGAATGTTGTGACATTACCGTTTACAGTTCCGATAGGGATATACTTGCCACTTGGAGAATCAGATCGATATATAGTATAATTGATGATTGCCGATCCACCAATATTCGAAGGAGGAGTCCATGATAACACGACAGCATTCCCATTGAACGTCACGAGTAGATCGAGTGGCTTGGAAGCCACGTTTATTGGTATTACCTTGATCTCGTTTGACCAGGTGCCATCGCCAGCGCCGTTGACTGCCCTTATTTTGAAATAATACTGTACTCCTAGCGTCACGTTTGTATCAGCAAAGAAGAGAAGATTGCCGATGGTCATGTAATACACCTCCCCACCAGGTGTTGTTCCTCGATAAATCTTATAGTGCGTGATTGGCGAACCGCCAATGATCAACGGCGCGAACCAGGAGATCGAGACCTGGCCACTCGATCCGGAAGCGCGAAAATTTCGTGGCGGATCTTGGTAGAATGGGAGGGTGTCGAAAATGCCCGCGCTTCCATTAATTGCATACGGCGTGTTCCAGATGATTCCCAATCCGAATGGTATATTACATGCATTTGTTGTTGTCGTAGCATTTGGATAGAGGGTTAAATAATTCCCCCAGCAATTCCCAATCGTGCCATTATTCCATATATTTGCTAAATTTGAATAAACATTCCCATTTCCGTTATTGCCGATAATATTTGCACAAATTGTGTTATTAATAGGAGGATGCGAGGTGGGAGTGCTTATCTTGATGCCCATTCCTTGATTGTTGGAAATATTGTTTCCTATTATGAGGCTATCGACAGTACCTTCCAAAAAAATGCCTTGTTGCAGGTTATAAGATATATCATTATTGATGATCTTCGTATAATGTTCTGAAATAGAACCAAAATAGCTAGGTGATGAATAATAACCATTCAAGTCATGCTTGATGACGTTATTTTCAAAGATGTTGTTCAAGCCTGGTCCAGATTGTATGCCAGAAGCCTCGTTATACGAGATGGTGCAATTAGATACTCGGTTGCTTGAACCTTGAAAAGCGAAACCACCCCCATTATTGCTATTGATGACACAATTAGTGAAATTGTTATATGAAGAATCGAGCGCGAGTATCCCTATTTGGAAATTATAGGAAGCGTTAACGTTCATGATCACGTTGTAATTGCATGACAACATGGTCAAACCCCATGTTGCATTCGAAACATTGCCCCCGGCAATCGTTGCATAGCTGCAATTGTACATGATAATCTGGCCTGCGTTGTAGAAATTCGCCGCTGTCAAGTGTTGGAGGTTGGTATAATAATATAAGATCCTGTTATTGACGCGGTTTGTCTGATCGATTTCATTCGATGCGACTACGTCGGAAGGACCATCAATCTGCAAATCGCAGCCAATCATTCTATTTTGGCTTAAACTATCGTTCTCAGATCCGTGGGAGCCTTCTAAATATATCCCAATCTGTCCACTCGTTATCTTGTTGCCCGTGATGGTATCATTATTCGAATTTTGATCCAAGGATATCGATTGATCGCAATTGAAAAGATTACAATTCTTAATCGTGCTTAACGTGGAATTATTGAAATATATCCCGGATGAAAGGAAATTGTTAAAGGTGCAATTAGAAATCGTGCAATTCCACGAGGAGAATAGTTGAATTCCAATTGTTGCTTGTGGAAGTATTAAATTGCTAATGGTGCAACGTGTACAATTCACGAGAATGACCCCGCCTGCATCGGAAAAAGCTGCGGCAATGACATTGGTCTGGTTACAAAGGTAGATTACAGCCTTGCCATTAATTGTGTTGGATGTATCGATGACGTGGCTTGTCATGGCAGCGAAATTCGTTCCATCGAAAAGGATGCTACACGAGTGCAATGAATTACCATGAAGCATATCGTGCATCGAAGTGGACCCAAGCAGGATGCCATAATAGTTCCAGCCAATATCATTACCATTAACCGTCATGTACGATGTGTCCGAAAAATAAACGCCGTAATTTGTGTTATGTTCGATAGTATTATTGCTCAATTTGCCATTGGTGCAACTAACCAAGTACATGCCCGAACCGCTATTATTTTGTATTATATTCTGGGTTGAAGTAACATTGTATACCGACCCGAGATATATACCATCTCCACCATTGAATTCAACGGTAGACTTCGATATCGTGCAATTTTGACATGTTGGAGATAAGTAGAGACCTTCATTCGCATTATTCCCCAAGTAATCATTGTTCATGCTCCAATTGAATGAATTTTCCATGTAAATGCCATGTTCCGTGTTCCTCGAGAAATTGCTATTTGATATAGTGAAATTGCTGGAAAATGAATCGACATGGCATCCTTGGCCGTTGAGACTGCACTTGCAATCATCGATGATAAAATTCGTGCAATTTTGCAGCCAGATTCCAGTGTTCCCACCTGAGGTGGTGATGTTGAAGATTTTGAAATATTTGTTAAGGTCTTGCAATAAGATGCACGACGCCCCCTCACCAAACGCCGTGATGATCATGGTCTTGATCACGTACGGATCTAATTTTGTGCCGCTTCCCGTTTTATCATGAAATGCCGCTAGTTGAGCATTACCGAAGATGGATATGGTATTATGGGCCGTAAACGAGACTAGCGGATATTTATCAAGCTGGCTTTTCGTCGCGTTGACCGGATAAGGCTTGATCCATGTAACGTTATCATTGGTGGTGAATGGAGGGAGAACTTTGGTTTTATAGTTACCCCAATAATTCCCAACAATACCGACGAACCAAGCATTCCCTGATCCAGTTCCATCCCAAGCATAACCACTTCCATCCGCTGCAGTATTGCCTTTAAATGAATTTGCATAAATGTTGTTTTTTTGCGAGCCTGATATCAAAGTGATACCTTGATGATTATTATTGATCAAGTTTCGTGAAACGCTGCTACTGTTGGAATTTTCAAAATAAATGCCATTTCCGTTGTTATTCAATATATTGTTGTCAGTAATGGATATACCTTGCGAATCAAACAAGTAAATGCCTTTTTGATTCGAGGTAATGGTGCAATTTTCAATGAACACGTTCGTGCAGTGATTCAAGATAATACCAGCAACGCTCGTGCCGCCGCCGGAATTGCTGATCGAACAATTTCGAATGATCAAGAGTTTAGTCGTGGACCGGATTTCTATCGCAGTTGTCCCGTTGTTACCAGCATTTATCGTTTTATTTTCAATCCGATATGGATCACCAATTACTCCACTGCCAGGCAGACCATAACTACTGAGACTGCTGTCTCCATTTATTAAAATCGGTGCAACAGAGGGCTTTAAAGCGCTCTTGAACATGCGTGTGTTATTATCAAGAGTGGGAAATGAAATCGACACAAGAATTAACACGAGCATAAATATCGGAATTAATCCCTTTTTTTGCATGCTTACTACCATCAATCTCACGGCAACGTATTCGGAGATGTTAATTCTGAAATGAAAAGTGGAGATATATAAATTTACACGATGAGAATTTAAAAATCGATCTTCACTATTTTCGGTCGTTTCTAATTGATCCATCAAGGGATTTTCTTAGATTCAGAAAACAAGTGAAGACTAGCTTCATATCACTCGACTACTGTTTTCACGAGTATTGATTTCACGTTACTCGATTTAATACGGATTTCATATAATTAGGGGATGGAATTAGAGATTCAAGTGCTCGAAACGCACGTTAAATTCAAATATCGTGCAAGAACACGCAATCATTTCGATTGACTTTTTAATCCTGGAGAAAATATAAGAACTTGCCAAAATCTCGAAGTGCATAGCAGATTGTTCAATAACGGGTTTATCTTGGGAATCATTGCCATGGTTTTGAGCGGATTTGGAGTTTTATTCGTGAAAAAAGGGATAGACTCTTTAGCAAGTTACAATCCTGCGGGAAACCTTATCTTCTTGCAATTCGTCGCGATTTTATTTAAAAACAAGTTTTGGTTTATTGGCGGAGTTTTCATGATTCTTAGCTGGTTATTACGGATTATTGCCGTAACAATGGCAGATTTATCGTATATCCGGGCGATCCTCGATGCGCACCTGTTGATCGTAGTCATTGGTTCTAGCTTATGGATCAAGGAGAGATTGACACGGTCAATCATTGCCGCGACCTTGATTATTGTCGCAGGATTAGTTTTCTTATATTTGGGCCCTTCATTAACCAGAAATCCACAAAACGATTTTAGTTCGTTAATTCTCTTTGTTATATTTTTTACCGTGGCAGGTATCTCTATCTTAATAATTTCATTGCGCTTTAAGAATATGCAAAAATTTTGCTTTGGAATTTGCTCTGCCATTTTTTATGCAAACAGCGTCGTGGTGTTAGCCTATTTCTCGATTAACATGCTAAATATTGGCAATCTTCTCAGCATTTCCTATTATTTTTGGCTGCTAACTCAACCGATTCTCTATTTCATTTTACTGTTCATACTCTTGGGATTTATTTTTGCTAACTTGATGATTAACCGGTTCAACCTTTCGATCATATACCCAATTTCTCATCCCTTGTCCGAAATTATTGTACTTCTTGGTTCCATATTTATTTTCGGGGATAATATCTCGATCACGAGCGATCCTTTTCGATTCATAGCAGTTTCGTTAACTCTCGCTGGATTATGCATCCTATCAATCACTAATCGCAATTATTTATTCTTTGCAAAAAGACGAACATGATTCCAAGACGGCAGAGCCTTGTAAAAATAATCAAATCCTAAAGCCAATGGATAAAGTGAGAATACAAGTTCTCGGCATTTAAAGAGACCGCAACGAGAAGAAAACAAAAAAGGGGAATTTTTAAATCGGTTTTTTGAAGATCGACTAGAGATAGAAAAGGATGGCATGAATTATTCGAGCCTATCCTGTGTGCCTTTAAAAAATAGGTTGTTGATGATGTTATTTATAGCAACGAGTGAAAAATGCAATATGTATTTGAGCTCAGGCACGGATTTGATCGTGTTAATGATTGAAAGAATCTTTTTAGGGCGAAAGTAAAATTCCCGGACGGCGATGTTATACGCGGTTTTCACATCCCCTGGCTTCAATTTAGCAAAAGAAAATTTGATGACAGGCTTGTAATAAAAGCCCTGTTCTAACGAGATGGTATCGTCATCAGATTCATCCTTGCAACCTGTGGACGGTATATTCTCAATCAGTCCCATATCCTTCACGATGCTATACATCTCCGTGCCGGGAAATAACGTGGCGATAAAAAAATTTGCAATGTCTGGGTCAATTTCCTTGGCAAATTTGATGCTCTGTTTCATGGTGTCGAGCGAATCGTAAGGCAATCCGAGAATAAAGAAGGCGCGTAGCAAAAAACCATATTTTTTCTTCAATTTAGCCGCATACCGAACTTTTTCGAGGTTTAATTTTTTTCCGATTTTGTTTACAATGAATTGTACGCCGGATTCCACGCCTATTGCAAAACTGTACACGCCAGCACGTTTCATTTTTATCATCAATTCCGGACTCAATGTATCCGCACGAACTCCGTTCGGTAACCCGATGAATACATTTAATCGAGCCTTAGCAATCGCATCGAGCATGCTTTCCGCGTACTTGACATCCTGCGTGAAATTATCATCCATAATATCAAATTCTTTGGCCTTGAACTTCTCTTTCAGATATTTCATTTCCCCAATGACATTTTCAATGGAACGCTTCCGTAACTTGTATCCGTGGATGATTTTCGTGCAATGAATGCAACCGTAAGGACACCCCCGCGTAATCATCATCGGATAGAAGGGGCGATGACGATAATGGGCGAAATATTTAACTGATGATGGAAAATATTCCCATGCAGGATACGGCAACGCATCTAAATCTTGTATGAAATCGGTTTGTTGATTGGCGATTATCGTGCCATCCTGCTTCTTGAACGCTAAACCCTCAAGGTCATTTAAACTTGTGTTGCTTTCCAGACGGCGCAAGAATTCCTTGAAGACATATTCTCCTTCACCCAGCACGACGTAATCTGCGATACGATGCTTGAGTATGAACTTATACTCAACCGTCGCCCAAGGCCCGCCAAAGATAATTTTCACGCTTCCCAGACGTAACTTGATTCGCAATGCCAATTCGCTCGCGATATTGGCGAGCAATATATTGGTCGTAATACCTATGATATCCGCCTTGAATTGCTCGATTCTCTGGAAAATTTGCTTGTAATCAAGGTTTTCAACTGCAGCGTCGATGATCATGACATCATGATCGTTTTTTATCATGGCTGCTAAATATGCCAATCCCAATGGGGGTTGAAGCATGGACGGGTAAAAAATTGAATGTCGTCGCGTGTTTGGAAATATGAGCACAACTTTCAAGCAAATCACGTTAGCATGATAAAACTTTCAAGCAGAAAGATTCGTTTTTTTCTTGTTTGATTTATGGATTAATCAACGCCATATAAACTTAATACGATTTCATCAAGGATCTTTGAATTCGAGTTTATAATCTCGATAAAATCTCTATCAAATTACGCCTCAAACCAGTAATGTTGTTCTTCAATTCAAAAACAAACCAGGTATTAAGAAATTTCTTGAGGATGTAGGAGGAGCGCATTTCTATTACCGAAATTATGATTTTTAAACGGAATTCGTGGTAATTATGCTAGTTTTAATGCACACGAACAGACAATGCACGAACCAAGTAACGAAGATTCGCGGACATTTTATTTTTCGAAACACCTTTGTTTCTGCTTCGCCAGACAACGGGAACCTCTTCTACCCTGTAGCCATGTTTGATAGGCATGATCGTCGTTTCTATTGCGATATCATGAAAATTGGAACGAAAACGCAAATCATCGATGATTTTTCTCTTTACTAATTTAAATCCTAGCGTTAAATCATGTATTCTTGTGAAAAATATCACTTTAAACAGTATTTGAAAAACCCTGTTCAAGCAATACTTGATAGGATCGTATCCGGCAACGCCACCGCCTTTCATCCACCTACTTCCCACGACCATATCGCAGCCAGTTTGTTCCATCTTGGTAATCAATTTAGGAACCGTATCAGGTGACATTTCCCCATCACTATCCATCATGAGCACGTGAGTCCCGGAGACGTATTGTAACCCTTCCCGGACTGCCCTGCCGAGGCCGGGGTTCTCTTTTTGAAAGAAGAATTTCACTTCATTCCTTGCTTTCGAGATATCCTTGCAAATTGCTATTGATTTGGCATTGGATTTTGGAGAAACGATTAATATTATCTCATATAACTTTTTACCTACCAATTTTTCCAATCTATCAACGATGTGAATAACAGACTCTTCTTCGGAATAAACGGGTAATATAACGGATAATCGCACGAGGGAGAGAAGGAATAACGATGTTTAAATATTTCCAGGATTACGCTAATTCTTCATACGTCTCAATCCAAGCACGCATAGCATCCACCATCGTCCGAAAATATCGAATCATCGACGCGCTATCAGTTAATTTTATCATATCCGTATCTAACTTATTGATAAGTTCCGAATAGGCATCTGCATAAGATTTTGTATTCTCGATATCGATGTCAGAAAGCCAAGAAACCAATTTTTCAGTGGTGATGATCCCCCACATTTCATTTTGCATATCTTTCAAGATATCGTGCTTGTTCCTACGATGATCCGCAAGCGGTTTACCGATCGTGATTCGCTCGTCCATGGCATCAATTATCTTTTTTGCAAAATACCCCTGCCATATATCCCCGAATCGATCGATCATGGTACCGGCGACATTTCCTCCCATGATAACGAAATAATATGCTGCCATGGCCGTTCTTGAAATGGCTGTGTTTTGCGAATCGATGGGACAAGAAACTCCTTTGTCGATCATAACGCTTTCATGGATTTCATCAAGGCCTATCACTTTAACAGGGACCGCTAGATTTGTGATCGCGTCAACGTCCGGGTCGTTAACCCATAATCCCATGTTAATAGCAATTTTACCGGTGGATTCACTAATATCAATGACGGTTGGTTCAAATCTTCTTGAATAAGGAAATCCTCGCGGGTAGATTTCGACGTTTTTATCATTCTTTAATAGGGAACAAGCATTAAACCACCCATTACTAGACTTGATTGTAGGTAATGTTACAGTATCGCCAACGATATAATGGGATTGGATGAAATCCTCGCTTGTTGGATAATTGTCATCGTCAAGGCTTATGATAATATCCGCGCCGTGTTGAAGAGCCATCAGATATCCCACGTTCCGGCGATTGTCTGAATTATACGGAATCGTCCCGGATAATCGTGGAAACGCTTCCATCCATGAATCTTGTTCATTGATGCTAATGAATCGAATAATTACACTCTTGTCTCGAAAACCTTCAAGCCATTTCCTTATTTCTTTTTCGGGAGATTTTTTATCTCCTATTATGATGATTTCTACATCATTCCAGCCGAACTCTGAGAAATTTTCAAGATAATCCTTGACCAGGAATGGAACGTTAATGGTGGTCAAGACCAGCGTGATTTTTTTAACGTTTTTCACGTCCGTAGTTGTGTCCTTAAATTATCTTCTATTCTTCCTCGCATTTCCTGATACAATATCCATAGCAATTTCCATTATCGCTATTTCTCCCACGCGCACTCTGGTACGCTATAAGATCATGCTGTTATCTGGTTGCTTTGTTCGACATCCCGATGACGATAACTGCCAAATAATTTATGCTTAAGATGAAACTATCCGTGTCAGTTACAATAACATTCTCATCCTTTGAAAAATTCCAACATGTTATCAAGGGGATGAGTTTCAAACATATTTATACTAACTAACGAGAAGGCTATAAAAATAATTTTTGATCGAGACTGTGCTACTGGACTTTCAAAATTACTTTTTTTCCATGATATTTAGCAAATCCGGCAAATTCTCCAAGGAAAATTAATAAATGCAAAAAATAATAGAGCATTTTAAAGACTAGCCATAGTATAATACAATAAAAGGTATTGGGAAAACATAAGCAATAATTTGGATTGCAAAGTTCTCGATAACTAAAATTGGCAATAAAAATTTAGCCCACGATTCTAATTTTCCCTCTCTTAACGATTGAATAGACAAAGCGCAGAAACAAAAAATCGCAGGTTCAAAAAATGTTGCCCAAAACGCGCCAGGCATAATCAAGCGCGCTAGAATGAAAATCCCTATCCAGATAAGAAATGGCAAGCTTTCCGCTTTCTTGAAAACGCCCTTGATATCGAATAAAATCAATACGGGCATGAAAGAAAATGCTAGAAATGCATTAAAAAAAAAAGTAGGTACGGTTCTTACATTAACAAAAGAATTAAGCATATATAATTGCGTTAAAATTGAAGGGATTGCATTAACAAATAAAAAAAACACGAGGTAGCAAATTGAGGGTAAAATGGTTGCAAAATAAATTGCTTTCACTTCTTTTTTTATAAAATCAAAAAATCGAAATTGAACACCATTTTGCTTGATTACGACTCTGATCAAGATAATTGCTGGGGCTAAAAACAAAATTGGCCAAATGATTTCTCGGGAATACATAACAAGCGTGTTTGCGATGAAAACCTTTATTCCATTTTCAAGATTGACGGTTTCAACGAACTTCGCGCTCGTATATAGAGCCAGGACAACGCAAAAAGCCACAAATGGCATGGATTCATTCCCAACAAGGGTATTGTTCAAAATTATGAAGTTAGATTGATACAAAATTAATCCGAGCATGGCATCCTTTTCTTCAAGATGTAATATGCTGACAAAGGTTTTCTTGAGAATGAAGACGGTTCCTATGGTTAAGAGCCCATTCAAAATAAAATCGGAAACTAGGATGTTATTAAAAACTAAATCGATGATCGCAAGGCATGCAGGAAATAGCGGTGTAAAAGTGTGATGATACAAGGCTGTAAAAGCAGCGAAGCCAGCACCATTGTGTAAAAGTGCGAACTTGAATGCAAAAGCATAATCAAACCATTGATCCCCATCGGCAATGCCCCAGAAATAGGTGTAAACAGGTCCAAAATTCTGTTCAAATAACGATGTTACCGTGATATTTGTAATAATAGAACATGCAAATCCAAATATAATCAAGCCGGCTAAGATAATATGATATTTTAACCGGGAGATAATCAATTTTAAGTCTATTTTGAGTGGTTCCGTTCTTTTCATTAATAAAATCACGTGATCACTTTAATTATGCTGAGATCTTGATAGCCACTTCACTATTTTCAATGATTTTCATCGGTGCGGAAAGCCTTAGAATTCTAAATAGTGTAAAATCGATATAAACGATCTTTAAAAGAATAAAACAATACATAACGATACTATTTTGACTTAAACTATAGAACGGATTATTTTCGGGAAGGGTTTGAAAATATAACAGAATCATTTGAAGAAAATACAATATATTCAGATTGATATAAAAATTCTTGAGATTTTTTTTCGCATATGACGTCCCAATGCATACTAGCGACAAGATCACGATCAAAGAAAAGAAAGAGGTTTCTATCGTAAAAAAAAAGCCTAAGATGAAGATATCAACCAATTGTTTCGTTGATGAAGAACCTCCACGTAAAAATATCAAACAAATAAGAAATAAAACCAATGATAAAAGGTTTGGAGGGGGGCCATATTTGTAAAAAGGTGATGTGACAAACAAATTTAAAAAGATACCTAAAAAATTCAAATTAGTAGGAAGGCTACGAAGGAGTGGATATGAAAATATGTTAGAATCAAGACCTAAGGCGTATTCACGATTGAATCCGAAAGAATTTAGCACGTAACCATAACTGATAAATGAAAAAGCAACAATGAAAGCAGCTAAAACTGGGATTCCCCCAGAAATTAACGAAAGTATCGTTTTCTTGTTCTTTTTTTTAGAGATATACCAGACTAAACCTATGAAATAAAGAAAATAAGTGAATTGCACCATTGTAAGATAACCAAAAATCAAGCCAGCAAGGAATGCGTGATTTTTCAGCAGCATAAAGACCCCGAAAACTAGAACAACCGTGATAAAGAGCTCTATCCCCTCGACGAGAATGACATTCAATATTATGAAGGGAGATGAAGAAAGCAATGAAAAAGTGATCTTGTAGTCAAGTGATTTGTTTTTCTCTTGAACGAGTACGCCAATCTTGTATATTAAAAATTGAAGAATTGCAAAAAATCCTAAATTCATTACACGAACAAAAATCGCATTATTAAATGATAAAAGCGGATAAAACAAATCGATGAATACGAGATAGGCAGGCGCATAATAGTTGAAATCATACAAGCCGTTTTTTGTAAAATTAATAAAAGAGATATTTGTTAAAAAATCGCTCGAATAATCAGGAATTTGAATTAAAATGACCGCAAATGCAATATATAAAATGCACGACGTATAAACTGCTATTTTTTTTGTCGATATCCTTCTCCAGTTATATCTTGATTCATCGAAAATTAAAAATGAATTGATCATTGTAACTAGAACAAATATCACTGTGACCAGAGGATAGCTTAAAAGCGGATCAGTCATCAAGTTCACGCTGAATCAAATTTTGTTTTTAGTAATTGCGAAAGGCTTATGATGTAATATTTCATTCTAATTTTTCCTTAGAACAACTGAACCCATTGCATCTGCCAATTCTATGATTTGACAATTGATTGTATTTTTCACGAAGTTATTAACTGCTTTTGCCACGCCTGGCCATTCTCGATTGTTATAATCGTGGATAAAAATATATCCACCTTTATTCATCCTCGGGTAAAAAAAATCCAAGGATGCACTAGTAGGTTCAAACAAATCAAGATCGATCATGACAAAAGCAAATTTTTCATTTTCTAACCCTTTAAAGGTTTCTGGAATGATACCTTTTCGTATTGCGATGTTTTTGTTATCCCCAATTGTCTGATAAACGATTTCAAGGCTAGTACTATTGTATCGAGGATCATGTTGTTTCATTGAATGTTCGGGAAACCCTTCAAACGTATCGAACAAATACAGAATTCTCTCAGGTGCTATTAGATGAATTATCTTGCTCATCTCCCCCCGGAATACACCGGCTTCGGCAAATGCACCGGGAATGCCCTCCAGTTTAATTCGATTAATCGCTAATGCAATTGATTGATTTCTGATTAAATCAAGTCCTCTAAGTATCTGACGTTGTAATGTATTCCCATACGGAGGAAATTTTAGCGATAATCGCAATATGTAACTAATAATTTCCTTAATGCGGGTGAATCCAAGTAATTTGAAAGCAAATTCTCGTACCAAATTCTTGCGCGAAAAAAAACTCAAAGACTGCAACTTAAAATCTTCCATAGTTAAAACATCCATGTGCTGCTTATATAAATGTGAACGTATTTATAAATTAAATATAGATTTTGTAAATCTTAACTAAGATTTACAAGATCATGCTTTTCTCGTTCCGCACTTTCCTGTACTGAATGCGGAATTCGAAGCCCGTGTGAAACGGAGCAATTTAGAATTGTTTAAATAATAACAACCGCGATAATTCGTTTTTCGACTTTTCCATGCAATTGGGCATATTACTATATTAATTGTCATCTTTTTCACAAGATTGCTCCCGGCTTTAAACGGATGCTTGAATCACGCGTTATACCATTCGTTGCCTTTATTTTTCTTT
>Ga0209039_10001291_pt1 | contig 23722 bp, 20 predicted proteins | sample BogFormECP12_OM1_FD_188238 | JGI IMG/M metagenome (GOLD analysis project Ga0209039, IMG submission 188238) | Bog forest soil microbial communities from Calvert Island, British Columbia, Canada - ECP12_OM1 (SPAdes) (version 2) | ecosystem: Environmental > Aquatic > Freshwater > Wetlands > Bog ... | reverse complement strand
GGGTCCGAGAGAATCCGGAGACACGCCCGGCGACAAGTCCGAGAGCCCCGGCCGCCGCAACGCTCTTATACCATCCTGTCCTCACGCCACAAGTGTCTCGTGAGGGGACAGACCAATCTGTCCCAAGGCGCCGTCTTTGCGCCGACGTGGACAGATCTGTCTGTCCCCGGTCCTCCGCTACCTCTGGTTCTCTTTCAGAATCTTCTTCCGCAGCCGGATCGATTGCGGCGTCACTTCCACCAGTTCGTCTTCGCGGATGAATTCGATGGCTTGTTCCAGGTTCAGAATGCGCGGCGGCACCAGCCGGATGGCTTCGTCGGCCGTCGACGCGCGCATGTTGGTGAGCTTTTTCTCTTTGACGATGTTCACGTCCAGGTCGGCATCGCGGGCATTCTCGCCTACAATCATGCCCTCGTAGACTTCCGTGCCCGGCGCCACGAAAATTTCGCCGCGCTCTTGCAGGTTGAAGATGGCGTGCCCGGTGGTCTTGCCGGCGCGGTCGGCCACCAGCGAACCGGTGGGCCGCGTCGGAATGTCCCCCTGCCAGTCGATGTAGCCGTGGAACAGCGAATTCATGATGGCCGTGCCGCGCGTGTCGGTGAGGATTTCGCTGCGCAGCCCGATCAGCCCGCGCGACGGCACGTGGAACTCCAGCCGCACGCGCCCCGAGCCGTGGTTCACCATCTTGCTCATCTTGCCCTTGCGCGAACCCAGCTTCTCAATCACCACGCCCAGAAAACTTTCGGGGCAGTCGATCACCAGCAGCTCCAGCGGCTCCTTCAACTGGTGGTCGATGGTCCTGGTGAGAATCTCCGGCTTGCCCACCGCCAGCTCGTGGCCTTCGCGCCGCATCATCTCGATCAGAATGGCAAGCTGCAATTCGCCGCGGCCCATCACCATGAAAGTGTCGTGCCCCAGCTCTTCCACCTTGATCGAAACGTTGGTCAGCAGTTCCTTGTCCAGCCGGTCGCGTAGGTTTCGCGATGTCACCCACTGCCCTTCGCGCCCCGCGAACGGCGACGTGTTGATGGTGAACGCCATCGAAATGGTCGGCTCGTCGATGTGGATGTGCGGCAGCGGCGCCGGCTCTTCGGCGTCCGTCACCGTCTCGCCAATCGTGATTCCTTCCACGCCGGCGATAGCCAGCATGTCGCCCGGCCGGCCGATCTTTTCGTCCACCCGCTTCAGGCCTTCGAACGAATACAGCTTGGTGATTTTGGTGGTCTCGAACGTGCCATCCCGCTTGGCAATCGCCACCGTGTCGCCGTAGTTCAGCGTTCCATTGAAGACGCGCCCGATGCCCAGGCGGCCCAGGTAGTCGCTGTAATCCAGATTGGCGATCAGCATCTGCAGCTTGCCGCCGGCGTCGCCCACCGGCGCGGGAATGTGCTCCAGAATGGCGTCGAACAGCGGGCGCAGATCGATGGAGGGATCTTCCATGGTCTTCTTGGCCACGCCGGTCTTCGAGATGGTGTAGAGCACCGGAAAATCGAGCTGGTCTTCGGTGGCGTCGAGATCGATGAACAGGTCGTAGATTTCGTCCAGGACTTCCGCCACGCGCGCGTCCGGGCGGTCGATTTTGTTGATCACCACGATGGGCGGCAGGTGCGCTTCCAGAGCCTTCGACAGCACGTAGCGGGTCTGCGGCAGGGGCCCTTCGCTGGCGTCCACCAGCAGCATCACGCCATCCACAATCTTGAGCGCCCGCTCCACTTCGCCGCCGAAATCGCTGTGGCCCGGCGTATCCACGATGTTGATCTTCACCCCGCGGTACCGCACCCCGGTGATCTTGGCGAGGATGGTGATGCCGCGCTCGCGCTCCAGGTCGTTCGAATCCATCACGCGGTCCACGTGCTCCTCGTGCGAGCCGAAAATGCCGCTCTGGTTCAGCATGGCGTCAACCAGCGTGGTCTTGCCATGGTCCACGTGGGCGATGATGGCGATATTGCGAATGGCGGTGTTGTTACTCTTCATGAATCACGTCGATCGGGTTCAGGCGCGAAGCGACTCGCGCCGGGTACAGTCCGGCTAATACGGTGACGCACCAGACCAGGGCCAGTGCGCCGGCAAGCAGCTCTCGAGGGGGATGAAACTGGATGGTCCAGCCGAAGCTCTGCTTATTGACTACGAATATCAATAATAGCGAAAGTGCGCCCCCTAACGCCAATCCGAGGACAGCGGCCAGCATGCCCAGGAATGCGGCTTCGGTCAGAATCATGCCGCGGATCTGCGCCGTCGAAGCGCCCAGGTAGCGCAGCAGGCCGAGTTCCCGGCGCCGGTCGAGCACCAGCGCGAGCAGCGAATTGGCCGCGCCCAGCATGGCCACCAGAATGGCCACCGCTTCGAGCGCCCAGGTGATGGCGAAGGTGCGGTCGAAGATCTCGATGGATGCGCGGCGCAGTTCGGCGTTCGCCGCGATCGAAACGCCGTACGCCGCCGTGCGCAGCCGCAGCGCCCGCAGCGCCGCCGCCTGGTCCGCCCCCGGCGCCAGATACACCGCGGCATTGGTGGCCGGTTGGTTGGGAAGATATCGCAGCAGGGTGGAGTTATCCAGTACCACGTAGCCCTGGCTGCTTGAGTAATCGTAATAGACGCCGGCCACCGTCAGCTCGACCGTGTGCGCGCCAATCGGAATCGTGAGGCGGTCGCCGGCATGGATGCTGTTCCTCAGCGCGAATGGCTCGCTGACAATCGCGCGGTCGCTCTGGGCGAGCGATCGCAGAATGGCGTCGCGATCCTCGCCGGCGATGAAGCGCAGCCGGCCGTAGCGCCGGACAACCTCCAGATCGCCCGAGCCGAGCGTCGCGCGCTCGCCCCGAAAGTGAAGTTCCATGCCATGATAAGCGTCCACCGCGGCCACTCCCGGAACCGACTCGAGCGCCGCCACGACACCCTCAGCCAGCGGCGGGTACTGGCCCGCGGCCGAGCGCGCCGCCGTCCGCACGTAGAAATCGGCGCGAAGCTGCACGTCCAGCCACAGCGCCACGGTCTCTCGAAAGCTGCCCACCATGATCCCCACGCTGGCCATCATGGCGATGGCCGTGGCCAGCGCCGCCACCACCACCGACGACCGCGAAAGCGACGCCGTCAAGCTGCGGCCGGCCAGCAGGCTCGCCACGCGCCGTCGCGTCACCGCGCGCGTCAAGTAGTTCGCCGCCAGCACCAGCGCCGGCGCCACGCAGGCCGCCGCGCCAATTGCCAAGAGCGCGGCCACGTAGCCGCCCACCGGATAGCCGCCAATCGGCCGAACCTGCGAAGCCGCCAGCGCGGCCGCCGCAAACAGCCCCGCCCATACCAGCTCGCGCCGCCAGCGCAGCCGCGCGCGGTGTTCGTGCGCGCCGCGTCCCATGGCCTCCACCGGCTCGACCATCATGGCTTCGCGCGCCGGCGCAAAAGCCGAGGCCAGCGCCACCACCGCGCCCGTCAGCAGGCTCATCCAGGCTTCGCTCCAGGTAAGTTCCACGGGCGCCGGGCGGCTGGTGGTGTAGAGCGCGTTCACGGTTTCGGAAATCGTCCGCACGGTGACGCCCGCCAGCAGGCGGCCGAGCGCCACGCCCAGCGCCGCGCCCGCCACGCCCAGCAGCAGCGCTTCCGCCAGGAACAGCCCCAGCACAGCCGCGCGCCCGGCGCCCAGCGCGCGCAACACACCGATCTCGCCGCGCCGCCGCACCACGCTGATGGAGATGGTGTTGTAAATCAGGAAGGCGCCCACCACCAGCGAAATATAGCCCAGCACGCGCAGATTCCAGCGGAAGGCCCGCAGCATACGCTGGTTTTCGTCGCTGCGCACGCCGGGCCGCTCCACCAGGTAGGCCGGCGGCAGCGTGGCGCGGATGGCCTGTTCCACGCGGGCCAGGTCTTCGCCGCGCCCGATGGTGACATCGATGCGGTCGAGCTTGCCGAAACGGCCGAGCGCCTGTTGCGCGGCGGCGATATCGGCCACCAGGATATCGCCGGAGGCCGAGTGGGCCAGCCGCGCCGGCTTCAGTTCCCGCCGCCGCCCGGCAACCGTCGCGGTCACGGTTTGGGAGCCGGCCGGCTGGGCAGCCTCGAGCGCGGACGCCACCAGGTCCACGCCGTAGAGCGGAACCGGCCCCGCGCCATCCACCACTGCCTGGCCTTCCATCACGGGCGAGAAAGTCGCATTCACCGCCAGCGCATCGAGCGCGCCGATCCAATGCTCGTCGATGCCGCCGTTGGCCAGGATCTCGAGATCGGTCTTGCCCGCCAGCGTTTCCATGGAAGCTCGGAAAGAGCCGGTGGCCGCGTCGCCCGCCAGGTCGATGGCCACGATGACGGCGATGCCCAGCGCCACCGACAGGATGGTGAGGGCCGTCCGCAGCGGGTCGCGGCGCAAAGGGCGGAGGATCAGCGAGCGCAGAAGTTTCATGCGCGGTCGATCGTTTGGATGCGGCCGTCGCGCAGTTGGACGCGCGTCCCGGCGATGGAGGCGGCTTCGGCGCTGTGCGTAGCCAGCAGGACGGCGGAGCCGAAATTCCGCGCGGCGTCGCGCAGCAGCTCGAGCACCTGGTCGCCGCTGGCCGTATCGAGGTTGCCGGTCGGCTCGTCGGCAATCAGAATGTCGGGCGAATGCGCCAGCGCCCGCGCGATGGCCACGCGCTGCATCTGGCCGCCCGAAAGCTGGTGCGGCAGGCTGGCCGCCTTGTCTTCGAGCTCCACCCACCGCAGCCGGCCGCGCGCGGTTTCGGCTGAGTTAGAAGCACCCGCCAGCAGCAGCGGCAGCTCCACGTTCTCCAGCACCGTGAGCGTAGGCAGCAACTGAAAGAATTGAAACACGAATCCCACGCGCGTACGGCGCAGGGCGGTGAGCTCGCGATCGTTGAGCGACCCGGTGGAGCGCCCGTCGATCAGCACCTCGCCGCTGGTCGGGAAGTCCATGGCGCCCGCCAGGTTGAGTAGCGTGGTCTTGCCGCACCCGCTGCGCCCCACCACCGCCGTGATGCTGCCGGCTTCGGCCGCAAGAGAGATGTCGTGCAGGACTTCGACCGGCTGGTTGGCGTCGGCGTAGGTCTTGCAAACGTTGCGCAGTTCCAGGCGGGGCAGGGGTGGGCGCATGTGCTGCCATCTTAACAGGCTGCCAAACCCAAGAATTCTGTAAAAAACAATTTGCATTGGGAATGTTTTCTGATATTCTATAGTCGCTCTGGCAACTCGATAAACCGCGTCGCGTATGGACACATTAGCCGAAGGTACTCTGACTCGCGATGAAATGGAGAGCAGGCGCCTGCTAGCCGGGCAGGACCTGCAAAGGGGGCTCTCGCAGTCCCAAGTGGCCCGCAAATTCGGGGTAAGCCGCACCACGGCGTCCCGATGGCACCGGTCGTTGTGCGGGAAAGGACTGGAGTCGCTGCGCAAGCGGCGCGCTCCCGGCCGTCCCTGCCGCCTCAACGCGGAACAACTCGCCGGCGTGGCCGAAGTCTATCGCCTGGGCCCGCGGGCAGCCGGTTTCGAAACCGACCGCTGGACCACCGCGCGCTTCGCCGAGGCGATCTTCGCCCGGTTCGCCGTGCGGTATGATCCGGACCACGTGGGCCGCATCATGCACCGCCTGGGGCTGCGCCAACGCACGCGCCAGCGGCGGCGGGTGGCCGAGGTGATGTACGCGGAAGCGTACCAGCCGCCGGTCAGCGGCGTGGCGTAGAGCCAATACTGGTCAAGTCAGAGGTGGGACGGACGATCGGTTTGTGTCGTCTGTCACGCAACCCGCGCTCAGCGGGGCTTGACAGGCCACGGAAGGCGCTGGCCTGTCCCACTCACCGGCTTTCCCGATGCTCGCCGAATACCCGGCGAAGGCTGTCTGAGATCTCGCCCACGGTGGCGTAGACGCCGGCGGCTTCCAGGATCGGCGGCATCAGGTTGGACGTCCCGCGCGCAGCCTCTTCCAGCGCGGCCAGTTTCCCAGAGACCGCGAAGGCGCTACGCGAAGCGCGTACCTGGCGCAATGACTCTATCTGCGCGCGCTCGAGCGCCGGGTCCAGGTGGAATGTGGGCACGGCCCGTTCCTCCTGCTGGAAGCGGTTGACTCCCACCACGATGCGCCGGCCGGATTCGATCTCGCGCTGATACGCGTACGCGGCGTTCTGAATTTCGCCCTGCATGAAGCCGGCTTCGATGGCCGCGAGCGTGCCGCCCATGGCATCGATGCGCCCGATATAATCCAGGACGCCGCGTTCGATGGAATCGGTCAGGGCCTCGATGGCTTCACTGCCGCCCACCGGGTCGGGCGTATTGGCGACGCCGCTTTCGTAAGCGATAATCTGCTGGGTGCGCAGGGCGATGCGCGCGGATTCCTCGGTGGGCAGCGCCAGGGCTTCGTCGCGCGAATTGGTGTGCAGCGATTGCGCGCCGCCCAGCACCGCGGCCAGCGCCTGCACGGCGGTGCGCACAATGTTGACGTCGGATTGCTGCGCGGTGAGCGTGCTGCCGGCGGTCTGCACGTGAAAGCGGAGCATGGTGGAGCGCGGGTCGGCGGCGCCGAAGCGGTCGCGCATCAGGTGGGCGTAGATGCGGCGGGCGGCGCGGAACTTGGCGATCTCTTCCAGAAAATCGTTGTGCGCATTGAAGAAGAAAGAGAGGCGCGGCGCGAAGGCATCCACCGCCAGGCCGGCCTGGATGGCCGATTCGATATAGGCGATGGCGTTCGCGAAAGTGAAGGCCAGCTCCTGCACGGCCGTCGAGCCCGCTTCGCGGATGTGGTAGCCGCTGATCGAGATGGTGTTCCACTCCGGCATTTCGCGCCCCGCCCAGGCGAAGATGTCGGTGATGAGGCGCATGGCCGGCCGCGGCGGATAAATGTAGGTGCCGCGCGCGATGTATTCCTTGAGGATGTCGTTCTGAATGGTTCCGGCCAGTTTCCGCCGGCTGGCGCCCTGGCGTTCGGCCACCAGCGCGTAATACGCCAGCAGAATCCCGGCCGTGGAATTGATGGTCATGGACGTGGAGACTCGCTCGAGCGGGATCTCCCGGAACAGCACTTCCATATCGGCCAGGGAGGAAATGGGCACCCCCACACGGCCCACTTCGCCGGCGGCCATGGGGTGGTCCGAATCGAGGCCCATCTGGGTGGGCAGGTCGAAGGCTACCGAAAGGCCGGTGGTTCCCTGGGAGAGCAGGTAGCGGTAGCGGCGGTTGCTCTCTTCGGCGTTGCCGAATCCGGCGTATTGCCGCATGGTCCAGAGCCGGCTGCGGTACATGTCGGGGTAGACGCCGCGGGTGTACGGGAACTCGCCCGGCTTACCCAATGGCCGATTCATGATCGTGAGATTTTGCGCGCGCGGAGGAACGAAGAGACGCCATACCAGCCCAGGAGCAAAGCGCAAAACCCGGCCATCACCACGCGCAGCAGCGCGCCGGTGGCGTTGGCATCGGTCGAGTGCTGGAGTTGCCGGACGTATGTCACGGTGCGGAATCCGAAAATCGTCGCGAAGGAAAGGAAAAGAAACCCGATGATTTCATTCCACAGGGCGTGAAGGGGTTTGACGATAGCGGGTACGATGTGTTTGAGAAACGTGCCCGGCTGGCTGAGAACCTGCTGCCACACGACTTAATGGTAACAGGTGGCGCGGGCCTCAGGCCCGGTTCCCTCTGCACAGGTTGGCGGGGCAGGATGTCAACCTGCGGCCGATTGTCAATCGGCCTGGCGCTTCAGGCCGGGCAGCGCCAGGCTGCGCCGGGTGGCACTCGGTGCGCAGGATATCCCTCCTGCCCCACGATTTACTGCATCATCTCGCTTAGCACGCGGCCGATGGAGCCGCTCGGCTGCGCCACGCCGAGCATCGCGGCGAGCGTGGGGGCGATGTCGTTGGGCGCGATCCTTTCCCGATAAGTGCCAGGCTTGATGCCGGGACCCAGGAACAGTACGGGGATGTGCGTGTCGTAGTCGTAGGGGGTGCCGTGGAATGCCTGGACCGGGTAAAACGTGTAATAGGGCTCGGGCAGGATAAACAGGTTGCCGGAGCGAGGGGCGTAGTACTGCACGCTGAAGGCCCGGCCGATCGAATCCTGCTGCACCTTGCCGGTGCGCAGGTCGTCGGACGTGTAGACGCGCGCGATGTGATCCTGGGCGCGGGCGGCGGCGGCGGCGACGCGTTCCACTTCGGCCACGTCGAGCTTCAAGGAGGCTACCAGTTTGAGATTGAGGTAGGGCATTTCGATCCCGCCGGGCAGCAGCCATTCGCCGGGTCCGAAGCGCCGGGTAAGCGCGTCGTTGATGGCTTTCCTGACGCGCTCCTCGGAAAGACGGCCACCGGGCATGTGGCGGGCCTGGTTGACTTCCGGCATCGGCGAAACGCCGTGGTCGGCGATCAGCACGATCAAGGCATTGCCCGCGCCGACGCGTTGCTCGACGGCATCGAAGAGCTTGCCGAGCAGCCGGTCGGTGCGGATGGAGATGTCGCGCACGGCCGGATCGTCCGGGCCGACGGCATGGCCCACGTAATCGTTGGAGGAGAAACTGACGGTCAGGAAGTCCACGCCGGCATGACGTCCGAGATCCTCATTGACGAGAGCCCGCTCGGCGAACTCCTCGATCATCTCATTGCCCCATGGGGTAGCCTCCAGCCCGCCGCAGTAGCGGACGTCTGTGCCGGCCACCAGGGTGCAGAAAGGCTGGGCGGACTCGTCCTTGGCGTCAAAAGGCAGCCACCTGGCGCCCAGGTAACGTTGGTAGGCTTTCTCGTCGTTCAGGCTCTTGACCCAGGGTGGCAACTCAGCCCGGTAATAGGAGCTGGTGATCCAATGGTTGCTGTCCGGGTCGTACCAATAAGCGCCGTCGGCCATGTGGCCGGCGGGCAGGATTGCGCCGCGGTCTTTGATGGAGACGCCGATCACCGTGGAGCCCGGAATGCTCATCTTCACCTCGTCGCCGACGGTGCTCACCAGCAGGCGGCGGGGAGAACTGCCGGCAGTGCCGGGCACGCCTCCGACGGCCTTGGCATCCGGATCGAAGACGCTGGTCACGGTCTGGCCGCTCGCGCGGTCGTACCACTCGTTGCCGATGATGCCGCTTTCCGATGGGGTGGCGCCGCTTAGGAAGGTAGCATGGCCCACTGCCGTGACGGTGGCCGCATGCAGGAAGTGGGCGTCGGTGAAGACGGCGCCGCGATCCAGCAGGCGAGCCAGGCCGGCGTGGTAATCGGCACGGAAGCGGAGCAGGTAATCGTAGCGGAACTGGTCGATGACGATCGCCAGCACCAGGCGGGGTCTCTTGGTGTCAGAGGCCTGCGGCGCCGCCAGGGCCGCCGCTGTCGCCAGCAAACAAAGGAAATTGCGCCTGCGGAGCATAAACCAATAGGATGACACAGGCAGCCGTGGATTCGATGAGCGTTGGGTTACGAATGGCGGCGCCATGCAGCGGCGCGCACAAATTGCCGATAATAAGGATGGTTCCGCTTGTGAACCGCGTTTGGGTCCACTACAATCGAAACGGGTGGATGCTGGCCCGTTTGGTGGAACGCCGATTGGGTCCGGCGCATCCACTGATGTAAGAGGGAGTATTAGGTGGAAGAACCATTGAAGCGCCTGATGCAGGAATTAGGGAACGCGATTAACGATTCCCTATCCGAGTCTGACCGGATCGCGGAGGCGATCGGCGAGATCAAGAAGGCCGGTTACGACGTATTTCTGGTTTTGGAGGCGACCATCGGTTTCAACCGCCGCAACGAGAACGGCGAAAGCGGCGAGGGTGAAGACGAGGAGCTGGAAGTGACCGAAGAAGAGCCCAAGCGGACTTTCGAAGCTACCGGCAAAATCAAACTCACCACTCAGGACCATCGTTTCCTGCGAGCTCTCAAAATCGCAGTGGATGACGACAGCCGCTGACCGCCCTCGCGCGGTTTAGGCTTAATACACCGTTTCATAAATACGCTCGCAGTGTTCCGTCAAAGATTGGTCCCTGAGGGAGTGCTTTCCCCAAATTGCGCATCACACCCTCTGTTGCGCTCAGCCTCGATTCATTGATAACTCAATAACGAGCCAGGTCTTCGAAATCCACGTTGCCACCCGACAGCACTACGCCCACCGAGCGGATGTCTTCCGGCAGCTTGCGGAACAGGACGGCGGCGGCGGGGACGGCGCCGCTCGGTTCCACCAGGATCTTCAGGCGCAAGAGGAGGAACTTGACGGCGGCGCGGATCTCGTCGTCGGTGACTAGCACGATCCCCTCGGCGAGGCTTTGAATCACCGGGAAGGTCAGGTTGCCGGGGCGCGGCGAGCGCAGGCCGTCGGCGATGGTGTCGGGATGAGCGATGGTGACCTGGTGGCCGGCTTGCATGGATAGATAAGTATCGTTGGCGCCTTCGGGTTCGGCGCCGAAAACGCGGATGGCCCGATGGAGAGCCTTGGCGATGGTGGCGCATCCGGATAGCAGGCCGCCGCCGCCGACCGGGGTGATGAGTGCGTCCAGGTGGCCGGTTTCCTGGAGCAGTTCGAGCGCGGCGGTGCCCTGGCCGGCCATGATCATCGGGTGGTCGAAGGGCGGAACGATGGTTGCGCCGGATTCCTTGATGAGGGCGTCGGCGATGGCTTCGCGGCTTTCCGTATGGCGGTTGTAAGTGACGATGGTGGCGCCGTAACTGCGCGTGGATTCCATCTTGAGCCGAGGAGCATCTTCGGGCATGACGATGGTCGCGTGCGCGCCCACGTGGCGCGAGGCGATGGCGGTGGCCTGCGCGTGGTTCCCCGAGGAGTAGGTGACGATGCCGCGGGCGAGGACCTCGGGCGGGAGCGAAAGGATCAGGTTGGAAGCGCCGCGGATTTTGAAGGCGCCGCCGCGCTGCAGATTCTCGCACTTAAAAAAGACGCGGACGCCGGCCTGGGCGTCAAAGCCGGCCGAAGTCATGACGGGGGTCCGGCGGGCAAGCGGGCGGATGCGCGCGGCGGCGGTGCGGACATCGTCGGGATGGATGGCGAGGGGCATGAAACTTCGAGGATAACAAGGGGGCGGGCAATCTTGCCCGCAGCCGCCCTTCAGACGGCTCCCGGCGTGTCGTAACCTGGCAGCCGTTTGCGCAAGTGGTATTACAACAGCTCAGTCTCGTGGCGCACGCACTCATGCGTGCCGCGTCGACATTCGTGTCGACGCTGGGTTGCGGCGATTTCTCCATCCTCCGACAGGTCCACCCCGTCCCACCAACTATCCGAATCGTATTACACTCGTGAGGTCCAGGAGGTTGCCGCTGTGCTTATTCCGCGTGCGTGGATTCGCCGTTTGACGTTGCTTGGTCTGTCGCTGGCTGCGCTGGCGCCATTGGCCCCGGGCCAATCGATCGATGCCCGGCTTTATTCCGAGATGCATTGGCGCTCCATCGGACCGCCGCGGGCGGGACGCGCCCGGGCGCTCTCGGGCGTGGCGAGCCAGCCCAACGTGTTTTACATCGGCTTCGACAATGGCGGCGTCTGGCGGTCCACCGACTTCGGATCCACTTGGACGCCGCTGTTCGACAACCAGCCAACCGGCTCGATTGGGGCCATCGCGGTGGCGCCGTCGGACCCCAACATTATTTATGTTGGCGCCGGCGCGGGAATCATCCGGCCGGATCTGGCGGTGGGCGACGGCATGTACAAATCCACCGACGCGGGCAAGACCTGGACGCACCTGGCGCTGCGCGATTCGCAGATGATCGCTAATATCGCCGTGGACCCCACGAACCCGAACCGGCTGTTTGTGGCGGCGCTGGGACATCCGTACGGTCCGAATCCGGAACGCGGCATTTTCCGCTCGATGGATGGCGGCGCGCATTTCGACAAGGTGCTTTACAACGACGAATACACCAGCGGCAACGACGTGGTGATCGATCCCAAGGATCCGAGCATTGTGTACGCCTGCCTCTGGCAACAGCAACAGGGATTCACCGAGAACGGCGCTTTCGGCGGCACCGACGGCGGCATCTACAAATCGACCGACGGCGGCTCGAACTGGCGGAAGCTGATCGCGGGGCTGCCGCCCATCATTCAGGCGAACCTGGCGCTCTCCGCCAGCAACCCGAGGGTGATGTACGCGACGATTGCTCCGGGTGCGGCTCCGGCAGCCGCCGGCGCGGCAGCTCCGGCAGCGGGTGGACGCGGCGGCGGGCGCGGTGGGCGCGGCGCTGGTGGAGGCGGCATCAGTTTCTACAAGACCACCGATGGCGGCGAGAATTGGTTCCTGGCGACGGACGACCCGCGCATCGCCGAAACCGGCTCGCAGCGGCATCCGCCGGATACGCGGCCGCTGGGCCGCATTGGCGGCGGCGATCTGCCGACGATCACGGTGGACCCCAAGAACGAGAACGTGGTCTATAGCTGCTCGACGGTGTTCTGGCGCACGGAGGATGGCGGCCAGACGTGGTCGGCGGTGCGTGGTGCGCCGGGCGGCGACGATTACCAGAAGAGCTGGGTGAATCCGAATAATCCGAATATCATTCTGTTGGTGAGCGACCAGGGCGGGGTGGTCTCCGCGAATCGCGGCGAGTCGTGGAGCAACTGGTATACCCAGCCGACGGCCGCGATGTATCACGTGACGGCCGACAACGCCTTCCCATATCGCCTGTGCAGCGGACAGCAGGATTCGGGCTCGGCCTGCGTGGATAGCCGCAGCATGGACGGCGAAATCACCTTCCACGATTGGCATCCGGTGGGTATCGAGGAGTACGGCGAAGCCGCGCCCGATCCGAAAAACCCGGACCTGGTGTATGGCGGGAAAGTGACAGTCTACAATCGCCTGACCGGCCAGAAAGAGAACGTCGGCCCGGGCGGCGGACGTGGAGGACGCGGCGGCGCAGCGGCAGGACGTGGCGGACGGGGTGCGGCAGCGGCGGCAGCGCCGGCAGCTCCGGCGGCGCCTGCGGCCGAACCGCCCGCGCGCACGGTTCGCACGCAACCGCTGATCTGGTCGCCCAAAGATCCCAACATTCTTTTCTATGCCACGGCCGGCGTGTGGAAGACCGCCAATGGCGGCCATAGCTGGACCGCCATCAGCGGCGACCTGACGCGCCAGACCTGGGACGTGCCCGCGAACGCAGGCAAATACGCGGGCACAGTAACACCGGCGCCGACTGGATCGATCACGGCGCTCGCGCCATCGTCCCTCGACGTCAACGTGCTGTGGGCGGGCACCGGCGACGGACTGCTGCAAGTGACCACCGACGGCGGCGCGAAGTGGACCAACGTGACGCCATCCGATATCAAGGCATGGACGCGCATCTTCAACATGGAAGCGGGCCACTTCGACACCAAGACGGCTTATGCGGCGGCCAATACGCTGCGCCTGGACGACATGAACCCGCAGTTCTGGCGCACCCACGACGGGGGCAAGACCTGGAAAGAGATTAATCACGGCATCGCGGGCGGCGCGGTGGCCAACTCCATCCGCGAGGACCCGCGCAAGAAAGGGCTGCTCTATGCCTCGACCGATACGCAGGTTTGGGTTTCGTTCGACGACGGCGACAACTGGAATTCGCTTCGCCTCAATATGCCGGCGATTTCCGTGCGCGACATCGAAGTGAAGGATGACGCCACGTGCATGTGCTCCGACCTGGTGGCGGGGACGCACGGCCGCGGCTTCTGGATTCTGGACGACGTAACGCCGTTGCGCCAGGCGGCCGAGGCCGCCGCGGCATCGAACGCCTATTTGTTCAAGCCCGAGACGGGCGTCCGGATTCGTTTCGGAACGAACGATCCGACGCCGTGGCCGCCGGAATTACCGGCTGGGGAGAATCCTCCGCCCGGGGCCATAATCGATTACTACTTGCCCGCGGCCGCCAATGGCGAAGTGAAATTGGAGTTCCTCAACCAGCAGGGCAAGGTGATCCGCACGTATTCGAGCAACGATCCGGTACGGAGCCCCGATCCGGCCACCGATCCGGTAGCCTACAACAAGCTGTGCCAGCAGACGCCAACCGCGCCGGATTGCGGTCTTCCGCTCTACTGGCCCGCGCCGCCGCAGGTGTTGAAGACCAGCGCCGGCATGCACCGTTTCAGTTGGGACATGCACTACGACCCGATCGGCGGCGGTGGCGGTGGAGGACGCGGCGGTGGCGGCGGTGGCGCGGTCCCGCATCGCACTTACCCCGGCGTCAACTCGCCGTGGGTGGCGCCCGGCGCGTACACCGTGCGTTTGACGGTGAACGGGCAGAGCCTGAGCCAGCCGATCGCGATCAAGATGGACCCGCGCGTGAAGATCACGCCCGAAGTGGAGCGGATTTTCACGCTGACGACGCAGATGGAGAACAACGCGCGGAACGCCGCGAGCGCATACAAAGAGGCGCGTGCGCTGGCCGATAAGCTGAAGGCGAAGCCGCAATCGGCCGCGAATGACGCGTTGATCAAGCAGGTGGAGGAGATCGCGCCGGTTGAGGTGGCCGCGGCTGGAGGTGGTGGCGGAGGCCGCGGAGGGCGTGGAGGTCGCGGCGGTGGCGGGGCTGCGCCTGTTGATGAGCGGCTCACCGCTCTTGCTGCTGCTCGTGGGGGCGGTGGCGCTGGTGCGACGGCGCCGGAAGCGCCCCCGCCGAACCTGGCCACCATTGGCGCCCAGATGGTGGCCGCGGTGCAAGGCATGCAAGGATCCGAGATGCCTCCAACGGCGGCGCAACTCCATGCCTGCAGCGATCAGGAGACGGCGTACACCAACCTGATGGCGAAGTGGGCGGCGCTGAAAGCAAAGGTGAACGGCCCGCCTGCGACAGCGGCCGGGCGAGGAGCGGCGAAGCGGTAGGGGACGGCCGCGTCTCTTGTGGGAGTGTCTGCCCTTACGCTTTCCGCAACCAGCGCAGGACGGCGATGGTGGTCTGCTCGACACAGCGCGAGAGGACATGATCGAGGTCGCTCGTCCAGAGGCCGGTCGAGATGGAGAAGACCAGCGAATCGGTAACGGAACTCTCTTCCAGGGCGGTTGTGACGCCTTCGCTTACCTCAAGTTCGGCGTCACCGCCCCCCAGCGAGCCCAGGAAGCCGGCGAATGCCAGGAACTCGAAAGCGAATTCCGGCCGGAGCCGCGAACGCCGCTCGGCGGGGATCACAGCCACAATCTCCACCGGACCGGCTTTCGACTCCTCGCAGTAGATGGTGGACACCGCGCAGTCCTTCAGATCGTGAATGACCACGAAGAAACGGCAGGCGGGCTCCCCGGGGACGGAGCAGGTCACCGGACCGAACCATGACCGCCCCGAAACATTTGCGAGAGCTTCGGTGAGGCGATGGGGCCGGGCAGCGGCGAAATCCAATTCGCACGGGCCATGCCAGGTGCGGCTGCGCAAATCCCACCCATACAACTGGATACTTCGCTCCGCACGATCCGCCTGGCGAGCTGCGCCAGAGGCGGGACCAATGATGTCCGGACTTGTGCAGGGCTGGACCTGAAAACGCATCTTTAAGATACTATACTCCTAAATATGCGCCGCCGGACTATCGCATTTCAACCAATTCGGCTGCCTCCGGCGATGCTTGCCTTTTCGCAGGCCGGGGACGGAGGCTTCGCTCCATCCCCGGCCAACGACGCGCCGACAGCCAGCGCGACCCCAAGCGTCAGCACCCCAAAAGCAAAAAATCGTATGCGGGAATCCCAGGGCTTTACGCGCTCCGCATTTCCACCATGCGTTGCACCTCGCGTACCCACATCGCCTGGAACAATTGCAGGCGTTCCCCGATCACGGAGGCCAGGTTCAGCGAAACCAGGTACCCGGCTTCGGGGTACGCGGCGAAGTGCTTGCGCAATCGCTCGCGGGGAAGCGCAATCACTTCCGTTTCGAGCGGCGCCGTGGCCGTCAGCGTGAACCGGTACGGTGGAATCAGGGCTGACCAGCCTACGGTCTGGCCGGGTACCCGTTCCTCGACCATCACATTCTGCTCCTGGCCGCGAACCTGCATGGGGAGCGTGAGCCGCAAGCGGCCCTGCGCGATCACGTAAATACACTCGGCCTCGTCTCCCAGGTGGAACAGTTCCGCTCCGCTCGCCAGGAGGATGTGTCTGCCCAGCGCCAGCACGCGGTCTCCGTCCTCCCCGGCCAGCCCATTCAACAGGTCTGCCTGTACCATGGCGGCGGACACCTCAATTCACCAGCGTGGACATGGTTCTGCTGTGCAGCAGCGCGGCGTTCGGCGCCCGCATGTAGGACTCCGCGGCCGCCTGCTCCAGGCGGACGTGGTTCTCCAGTTGCAACAACAGGGCTTCGATCGGAACCCTGGTGTGAGCGGCTACGGGGATGAGCAGCGGGTCCACAAAGAAGCGCTCGGGCGCGGCTGTTTTCACCGCCTCCATTGGCTTCTCCAGCCCAGCCGACTCGTCCGGCCTCTCGTCTCTGGTTGCCGCACCAAATGCCAGGCACATGACTGCCAGGCCGAACATGCTCAAGCAAGCGCCCATCAACAACATTTCCATCGGTCGTCCTCCTGTCCGGTGCTGGTGCATTGCACGGGAGTGGCCATGTCGAAAAGAGGGCAAAATGCTTGATTCTCTGAAACTTCGCCGGATCGCCAGTGGCGGGCTCTGCCAGAATGTCAGGCGGGCTCCTGACGATTCGTCAGGTGGTGCGACAAGTCGAACAATACGCCGGCCGAGCCTTGTTGATTCCGTGCTCGCGTTATGCGAGCATGGAGTTGTGAACGTGATCAGCTCGACGACCATCAAGAGGTACGCGACTCTTCACGCGGATGCGGCCGAAGAACTATGGCGGTGGAATAAGACAGCCAGCCACGCGGTTTGGCGTGACGTTCATGAAGTTCGCCTCCACTTTCCGGATGCCGACCAGTACAAGTCGCTGTTGATTTTCAACATCCGGCATAACTACTACCGCTTGATAGTGAAGGTTGACTATCGGGCAAAGCTCCTGATGGTCAAAGAATTCCTCACGCACAAGGAATACACACGGGGAGGTTGGAGAAAATGGGCGCGCTAGTCATCGACAACAAGAAGTACGCTCGGATATTGGCGAAAGTCCTGCCGCGAGTGATCGCAACCGGCGAAGAGCATGAACGCATGCTGGCCGAAGTCGAGAAGCTGATGGACAAGAGCGAGCATCGTACCGCGGAAGAGGACACCGCCCTTGACTTGATGGTTCGTCTGATCAAGGACTACGAAGAGGAGCATCATCCTCTGCCCGATCCGGGTCCTCACGAAATGTTGGTGTATCTGATGGAACAACGGAATTTGAAGCAAGCCGACCTTCTTCCGATTTTCAAATCCAGAGGCTACGTATCCGAGGTCATCAACTCGAAACGCGCCATCAGTAAAGCACATGCGAAGCAGCTTGCCGAGTTTTTCAAGGTCTCGGTAAACCTATTTATCTAGCCCGCCGGCGTTGGGACCCACAGGGGAAGTCGTTGACGGGGATGCCCGACTGTGACATCATTCGACCATCCTGCTTCCGAAGAGTCCCAGACCGCCATTCGCCAGCATGCCGATCGGCCTGGCGGTGGGAGTCACCGCCGCGGTCGTGCTGGCGTGTGCGGGCGGCGCTTATCTTTATTCGCAGCACCACATGCACTCGCTCCTCGAGACGGCGCGTTCGACCGCGTTGGCCGAGGGCGACCTGATCCGCGTGGCGCTCGAACACCAGATGATCGAGAACGACCGCACGCTGATTGCGGAGATGATCCAGAGTTTCCGCCAGCAGACTCCGGTGGAGCGCCTGGTGGTGCTGGACCGCTTGGGGACGGAGCGTTACCCGGTTGGGTCCGGGCAGCCGGATGCCGAACTGCAAATCAATTCCCCCACCTGTCAGGCTTGTCACCGTTATCCGGCGGAACAGCGCGGCTCGAGCCAGGTGATCGAGACCCGGGGAGGCACGGTGCTGCGCACCGTGGTGCCGATCCGCAATCGCCAGGAATGTTACGGATGCCACGACCCCAGCCACAAGATCAACGGCATTCTCATCCTGGACTACAAGACGGAGCAAATTCAGGCGGAGATGGCGCGCGACCTCCGCTGGCTGGTGGGCGGCACTGGCGCCATCACGCTGTTGCTGGTGGGCGCCATCGGTCTGGTGATCCGGGTGGTGGTGCTGCGCCGGCTGCAACGGTTTGAAACCGCGGCGCGGCAAATTGCCGGGGGCGATCTGGAACGGCGCGTTCCCGCCGAAGGTTCCGATACGCTTTCCTGGCTGGCGCGCGAATTCAATACCATGGCCGATTCGGTCACCGGCCTGGTGGGCGAGGTGCGCAGCCAGCGCGAGAGGTTGGAGACGGTCATCAACAGCATCGACGACGGCATCGTGGTGTTGGACGGGGAACGCAACATCATCGCCGCCAACGATGCGTTTTTGCGCCGCGCCGAACACTCTCGCGCGGAGGTGCTGGGCTGCCAGTGCCGCGACATGCCCCCCGGCGGTTGCACCATCGTCGATTGCCCCACGCTGGCCTGCCTGAGGACGGGCGCGCACCAGGTGCGCATCTGCGAACGCCGGGCGCCCGACGGCGCGGCGATCTGGGAAGAGGTTCACGCGTCGCCGATTCTGGATGGGGCGGGCCATCTGCGGCAGGTGGTGGAAGTGTGGCGCGACATCTCCGAGCGCCGCGCCGCCGAAGCCCACCTTGCCGAATCGCACCGTCTGGCATCGCTGGGGACACTGGCATCGGGCTTTTCCCACGAGCTCAACACCCCGTTGGGCACGGTGCTGATGTGCGTGGAGGGAATTCTGCGGGAAGCGGACGGGGGGGCCGACGGGGAGCGGATCCGCGAGAGTGCTTCCATCGCCCGGGAGCAGATCTTGCGCTGCCGCGGCATCACGCAGCACTTTCTCCGCCTGGCGCGCGGCCAGCGCACGCAGGGAGACATAGTGGATCTCGCGACAGCGGTCAACGCGGTCGAGCGGCTGATCGAACCCACCGCGCGCGCGCATTCCGTAAAGATCGAAGTGAGCCCCATCGCTACGGACCTGCGCGCCCGCGCCGACGAGGCCGAGCTGCAGCACACACTGGTCAATCTGGTGCTCAACGCCGTGCAGGCTTCAAAACCGGGCGGACGGGTTACGATCCAAGCCGAGGCGAAAGCAGAGGACCAGACGGTGCACATCCGGGTAACCGACAACGGCTGCGGCATCGCGCCGGAAAACCGCAAGCGGATCTTCGAGCCGTTCTTCAGCGGACGCCACGACGGCACCGGACTGGGCCTGTTCCTCTCGCTGAACTTCGTGCGCCGGTGGGGCGGCGACATTCTGGTGGAGAGCGTGCCGGGCCAGGGGTCGACGTTCGAGATCGTGCTGCCGGCGCTCGATCCGGCGGGCGTCCAGGAGGCCGTGTCATGAAGACTGCGGCTTCCATTCTTGTGGTGGACGACGACGCGGCGTTTCGTCACGTGGTGGCCGGCGAACTCCGCCGTCTGGGGCACCAGGTGGAAATCGCCGGCTCGGGCGAAGAAGCGGTTGCCAAGGTGGAGCAGTTTGACCCGGAAGTGGTTCTGCTGGACCTGCGCCTGCCGGGCATGGACGGCCTGGAAACCTTGAAGGCCGTGCGCGCGCGCAATGCGGCGACGGAAGTGATCATGCTGACGGGGCACGGTTCCATCGACACCGCCATCGAATCCATCCGCGTGGGCGCCTTCGACTACGTGATCAAGCCCTGCCCGCTGGAGGAGTTGCAGATCCGGATTCAGCGGGCGCTGGAGCGGCGTTCCCTGCGCCAGCGCGCCAGCCTTCTGGAGCGCGGTCTGACGCCGCCCGATCTGGCCGGCTCATTCATCGGCGAGAGCCCGGAATTCCAGCGTCTGCTCCAGTTGGTCGAGCGCGTGGGCCCCAGCGATTCCACGGTGTTCATCAGCGGCGAAACCGGTTCCGGCAAGGAGCTGCTGGCCAAGCTGATTCACGCGCGCAGCAGCCGCAAATCGCGGCCGTTCGTGATTGTGGATTGCGCGGCGTTGCAGGAAAACCTGCTGCAGAGCGAGTTGTTCGGCCATGAGCGCGGGGCGTTCACGGGGGCCGATCGAGCGAAACCGGGGCTCTTCGAGGTAGCTCATGGCGGCACCATCTTCCTCGACGAGATCGGGGAGATCAGCCAGGCCACGCAGACCAACCTGCTGCGAGTTCTGGATACTTCGGTATTCCGCCACGTGGGCGGCACGGCTGAAATTCGCGTGGATGTGCGGGTGCTGGCGGCTAGCAACCGCGATCTGCGGTCCATGGTCCGGAAAGGCCTGTTCCGCGAGGATCTCTACTATCGCATGACTACGATCAGTCTGGAGATTCCGCCCCTGCGGGGCCGCGGCGGCGATGTCGAACTGTTGGCGAGGTATTTCGTGGGCGTGCTCAACGAGCGATTCGGTTCCTCCAAGAACATCGGGGAGGAGGCCATGGAAACTCTGCGCCGCCACTCCTGGCCCGGGAACGTGCGGGAACTCAAGCACGCGGTGGAGGCAGCCATGGTGGTGTGCGAAGGCTCCGAGATTCTCGCCCGGCATCTGCCGGCGGCGGTCCGCGGCGCCGCGCAGGCAGCGGTCGCCAGCGCGGCGATCGTGGAGGGCGCGGCTCTGCCCACGCTGGACGAACTGGAGCTGGCTCATATCCGCCGCGCCCTGCAGGTGAGCAATGGCCACCGCGGCAACGCCGCCCGCATCCTTGGTATCAGCGAGCGCAATTTGTACCGGAAGTTGAAGGAGCACCGCCTGCTATCGTGAGGAAGCGCTGCGCCCCTGGAGGCGGCTTCGGTGGCGCAGGCGGTGCCGCCTGCGATCGGGGCGCTAGTTTTCCGTCGGGGTTTTCTCGATGTGATCCACTACCAGAACGTCCAGCGGAGCTTTGCGCGGCTCGAGCTTGAGGCCGACCGCTTCGAGCGAGCCGAAAATCGAAATGGTGGGATCCATGCCCGGGATGTCGGGGATCTGCCTGGGATCTGTTCCCGAGGCTCTCACCAGGCTCCGCAATTCCTCAATCGAGTATTCGAGTGTGAGGTCGTATTTGCCGGTCAGATTGGTCATGTCTATCACCGGGCGGTCCACGAAGCGCGAGATCGAGTCCACAAGATTGGCCATGGGCACTCTTTTGCCTTCGAGCTTGTTCAGCCCGTAACTGATGTAGGCTCCCGGGCCGAGATTGACCACCGTGCCGCCACGGCCGCCGGCCACATCCACAGCTACGTTGCCTCTGCCGGCGGCGCCATCGATCTCGGGATCGGCCGGGGACTCCTTCAGCTTCAGCCCGTTCTTTCCCACCACCAGAGCGTAGACCGGAAACTCTCTGCTGTCCTTGTGCAGCACCAGCTTGAAGCGGTCGGCCAGCAGCGATTGAATCATGACGCGAAGCTGATCGCGGCCTCCCGTAGGCAGTTTGGCGACGATGTCGAACCGTTCCGAATCCAGCCATTCCGGGCCGTTGATCCGGGTATCGGGCACCTGGTATGCCATGGAGATGTAACTCTTTAACGACAGGTAGGTGCAACTGACCATGGCGCCGTCGATGTGCACTCCCAGGTTGAACTGTCCCGGCTCGGGCGTCGCGGACTTTTTGACGGACGCCACTTCGAACTCGGCGTGCGGCGGCTGATCCTGGGCGATGGCGGCGGCCGCGGCAACAAGTGTTAGGACCACACCGCTGGTCATTTTCATGTCAGAAAAGAAGTACGACTTAGTATACGGGAAAGTTCCGCGGAGGTTACGCGCCGCCGAGCGGGCCAACCATTGCGGGGGATTACGATTTCAAGCTGGAGTACCGGCCTGATGACGGTGGGGATGCGGCGGGCGCGATGGGCGCATCGCTCTTTACGGCGATCCAGGAACAGCTCGGCCTGAGGCTGCAGCCGGCGAAGGGGTCGGTGGAACTGTTCGTGATCGATCGCGCGGAGAAGCCGTCGGAAAATTGACGGCCGGGTCAGACTTTGACCAGGCCCGAACGGATGCCGCGCATCACGGCTTCGGTGCGCGTGCCGGCGTGCAGCTTGCCGAGAATCGAGTTCACGTGGAACTTCGCGGTGTGGCCGGAAATGTGAAGGCGCGCGGCGATCTGCTTGTTGCTGAGTCCTTCAGCCAGCATCTCGAGGGTCTCCAGTTCTCGCGGGGTCAGGCTTTCTACCTCCCCATCGGCGGCGGACGCCTGGATCACGTGCGCGCTCGATTCCACGGGCACGGCAACCAGGCCGGCGGACGCCGCATGCAGCGCGGCCACAATCTGTTCGGGGCCGGCTTCGCGCGACAGCACGGCGCGCACTCCCAGTTGCAGGGCGCGAGAAGTAAGGGCGGCGTCCGCGAGGACCACGATGGGCGGCGCGCCCGGCGGTTCCGAACCGTCGGGCAATTCGTCGCGAAGGATTACGTCGGCCTCATTGGGCGAGCGCAGAATTGCGATTCCCTCGCTATCCTCGAGTAAGGATTCAAAACCGGCTTGCGTGACGGCCGAGGCCGTCTCGATCCAGACATGAATCAAGCGGCCTCCCGGTTGGAAAGCGCGGTGAGGGATAGGGCGACTTCGCGCAGTTCCCCGACTTCACCGAACCCCATGTCACTCTCTCCCCTGGCGCTCCGCCACCGTCACTTGAAGGTTCACCAGCGCACCGCCCCGCAGAATGCGCAACGTCACGGTTTTGCCGACCGCTTCCGCCAGCAGCGGCCGGAGGCTCTCCGTACGTCTCAGCGGCTGTCCGGCGAACTCCAGCAGCACATCCCCAATCAGCAGCCCGGCTTTACCAGCCGGCGCATCCTCATCCACGCTCACGGTCATCAAGCCGGCAGCCGAAGACAGGCCCAGACTCTTGATTAGATGTTCCGGGAGCTCGATTGGTTGTAAGCCGGCGCCCAGGTAACCCTGGGGAATCTTTCCGTGCGCCAGAAGGGCGTTTACCACGCGTTCCACCGTGGAGCCGGGAACGGCGAAGACGGCCACCCGGGAAAGGGCCGGTGTGGCGATGCCGATGAGCTTGCCGGCCGCGTCCACAATCGCGCCACCGGAAGCGGCCGGGTGCAGCGAGACATCCAGGCGGATCACCTGGTCGAGCTTTCCGCCGCGCCGCGTCTGCGAGGCGCCGCCCATGCTGCCGATTACCCCCAGCGCGGCATTGGAACTGTCATTGTTGCGGCCCACCACCAGAATCAGGCTGCCGGGGCGGTACCCGCCGCTCTCGGCGCGTGGCGCCAGCGGCACGGCGAGATCTTTCACACGCAGCACCGCCAAGTCTGTGCCGGGATCGCGGCCTGCGACTTCCGCGGCAAGTTTCTCGCCGCCGGCGGTGGTTATAAAAATGTCTTCGTCGTAATAGAGGGTGTGGTCCGCGGTCACCACCACTCCCGGCGACCAATGCACGCCGCTCGAATTAAACCTGGGGCGCGCATGCACCGCTACGACGGATGCGGCGGTTTTCTCAACTACCGACGCGAGCTCATTCGAAAACAAAACCAGGGAACTGGCCATTGCTAAAATCTCCTTGATTTTAGAGTGCCTCGCGGCGGGGTGTTGGCACATCGGCGAAATGGGCAGTTTGAGCCTGCCCAATCGGCCAGTGCCTCCACGGCGGCTGTACCACATAGTGAACAAGAGTTTCAGGACTGCTTATCTCCAGGTGGCAGGTGGCGTGCAAGGATAGGGCCCGACACACCAGGTGGAGGGTTCCGATGGCCAAAGGCGCGGTTGCGATTACCGTCGAGCGGTGTAAGGGTTGCGGATTCTGTGTGGAGTTCTGCCCAACGCACGTGCTCGCTCTTTCATCCGCATTCAATTCAAAGGGATACCACCCGCCCCACGTTGTGGCCGGAGAGAAGTGCAGCGGCTGCGATCTATGCGGAATGTATTGCCCGGACTTCGCGATTTTTGGA
>Ga0209039_10001290_pt1 | contig 23733 bp, 14 predicted proteins | sample BogFormECP12_OM1_FD_188238 | JGI IMG/M metagenome (GOLD analysis project Ga0209039, IMG submission 188238) | Bog forest soil microbial communities from Calvert Island, British Columbia, Canada - ECP12_OM1 (SPAdes) (version 2) | ecosystem: Environmental > Aquatic > Freshwater > Wetlands > Bog ... | reverse complement strand
CACGATATGGTCTGGGGACATCGTTTACTCAGTGAGGAATCGTGGGCCACTGTTGCTATCGAAAATTTTGTGGGGCACGCGTAGGGCAAGCCGTACCCCGACACCAGAATTAAATGCCCAGAACGACATGCTGTCAATCCCGCTGCCCGCGCGCAAAACTTAACGACACAAAAACGGCAAGTTTGGATAGAATGAATGAGCTCGAGTGGCTGTACGAGTAGTGATGATGCGGCCTTGTTGATACGCATGCGATGTCGGGAAGGGCAAGCACTGGATCTTTCTGCATCGGAACCCTTCACTTCGCAGGGCTCGGAGCGTCCCAGGTGGCACAGGCAGGATGCTCATGCGTCAAGTCTAGTAGGAGGTAACATGTCAAACGCAAGTTGCGATATAGGACTGATTGGTCTGGCGGTGATGGGCCAGAATCTGGTTTTAAACATGAACGACCACGGTTACAAGGTGGCGGTATTCAATCGCACAGTCTCCAAAGTGGATGATTTCCTCAAGAACGAAGCTGCCGGCACGCAGGTGGTGGGCGCGCATTCGATGGCGGAGTTTGTTCAGTTGCTCAAGCCACCTCGCCGCATCATGCTCATGGTCAAGGCGGGCGATGCCGTCGATCACATGATTGAGGAGATCCTGCCGCACCTTGAAAAGGGCGACATCATCATTGACGGAGGCAATTCGCACTGGCCGGATTCCAGCCGCCGCACCAAATATCTTGCCGAAAAGGGCATACTCTTCATCGGGACGGGCGTATCCGGAGGCGAGGACGGCGCGCGCCACGGGCCCTCGATCATGCCGGGCGGCAACCCTGCGGCGTGGCCGCATGTGAAGGAAATCTTTCAGGCCATCGCTGCCAAGGTTGAGGACGGGACGCCCTGTTGCGATTGGGTGGGTGAAGACGGCGCCGGACATTACGTAAAGATGGTGCACAACGGCATCGAGTACGGCGACATGCAACTGATCTGCGAGGCCTACCACTTGATGAGAGATGTGTTGGGCCTCGGCGCTGACGAACTGCACGAAGTGTTTGCCGATTGGAACAAAGGTGAACTGGATAGCTACCTCATCGATATCACCAGCCAGATTTTCGCCAAGAAAGATGACGACGGCACGCCCATCGTCGATAAGATCCTCGACACCGCCGGCCAGAAAGGCACGGGCAAGTGGACCTGCATGAGCGCTCTTGATCTGGGGATGCCCGTGACGTTGATCGGGGAGGCCGTGTTCTCGCGCTGCCTCTCGGCGATCAAAGAGGAGCGCGTGGCAGCCTCGGCCATCCTGCGGGGGCCTCGACGGTCTGCAAGAAAGCTCGACCGCGCGACTTTTGTGGAGGATGTTCGCCGGGCGCTCTATTGCTCCAAGATTATTTCTTACGCCCAGGGTTACATGCTCATGCGCGAGGCCGCCAAAGATCAAAAATGGAACCTGAACTTCGGTGGTATTGCCCTGATGTGGCGTGGCGGATGCATTATCCGCAGCCGCTTCCTGGGCAACATCAAGGAAGCCTACGACAAGAGTCCGCAGCTTAGCAACTTGCTTCTGAATAAGTTCTTCACCAAAGCCTTAACGAGTTATCAAGCGGCCTGGCGGCGTGCCATTGCCCACGCTGTCAAGGGCGGTGTGCCCACCCCTGCGTTCACGACGGCGATGGCGTTTTACGACGGATACCGTACCGCACGCCTGCCTGCGAACCTGCTCCAGGCGCAGCGCGATTTCTTCGGCGCCCACACCTATGAGCGTGTCGACAAGCCGCGCGGCGAGTTCTTCCACACCAACTGGACAGGGCACGGCGGCAAAGTGGCCTCTGGCCAATATAATGTATAGATGAAGTTGATGATTGAGCTGACAGCCGACAGCTAACAGCTTACAGCTCACAGTCGAGCAGAAGGCAGCTTGACTCGGGAATGCTGCTAAAGATTATTAACTGTAAGCTGTTAGCTGTCGGCTGTCAGCTCGAAAGGGGTTCTAGTGAAATACGGTCTCAATATTCCATCTGCGGGCGCCCTGGATTTCTTATCCCTGGGCGCCCTTGTTCACCGGCTCGATCCCGGGATTATTCCGTTTCGCAAGGCCACCGAATGCCAGATCCACGTCAGCGGGGGCGAGTTCAACTGCGCTGCCAACCTGGCGGACTGCTTTCGCCTGCAAACCGGCGTGGTGTCGGCGATGGCGGATTATCCCATCGGCGATCTGATCGCCGAGCGGGTGCGCGCCATGGGCGTAAAGCCTTTCTACAAGCATTTCAAGCACAATGGGGTGAACGGCCCCAACATGGCCGCCGTATACAGCGATCGCGGCTGGGGTGTGCGCGCTCCCGTGGTTTTCTACAATCGCGCCAACGAAGCCGGGGCCATGCTCAAACCCGGCGATTTCGATTGGAACGTAATCTTTGGCTCGGGCGTCCGCTGGTTTCACAGCGGCGGAATCTTTGCGGCATTGTCTGAAACCACCGGGCAGCTCATCGCCGAGGCCATGAAGGCGGCCAAGGCAGCCCGCGCGATCACTTCGTTTGATTTGAACTATCGCGCCAAGCTCTGGAATATTTGGGGCGGCCACGAGCGGGCACTCGCCGTCATCGCGCGCATCGTCGAGCATGTGGACGTCTTGGTGGGGAACGAAGAGGACCTGCAAATGGGCTTGGGCATTCCCGGCCCGGAAGTCGCGGCCAAATCCAAGCTCGACCCCAGCGCCTTTTTCGGCATGATTGGCAAGGTCGTGGAGAAATACCCCCACGTCAAAATCGTGGCAACCACCCTCCGCGAGGTACACTCGAGCAGCCGGCACAGTTGGAGCGCGGTGGCCTGGATTGATGGCAAGACCTATCTGGCGCCAACCGCCGAACTGGACGTTCTCGATCGTGTCGGCGGCGGCGATGGCTTCGCCTCCGGGTTCTTCTACGGATTGCTGACGGGTGAAGAGCCGGAAGAGGCGGTCAAGCTCGGCTGGGCCCACGGGGCGTTGCTGACGACCTACCCGGGTGACACCACCATGGCCACGATCGAGCAAGTTAGGGCCGTCGCCAAAGGCGGTTCGGCACGCATTCAGCGGTAGTCATGCCCACTTGGATGGCAACGGTATATAATAACCCGACTCTTCGGCTGGCTCCTTTCCGGCCTTGGCGGCATCAAAGACTTGTGGGGCTCTTAAGGTCTTGAGTAGGGCAGTGGTATCATAAATTTGTTAAGCGTTTCGCATCGACCTCATACGCTGGAGGACTAATCGCTTGGAAGGTCAAACCGTTACTCCCACCTCAAATTCCGGTTTAAACGCGTCGCAACTCGACCAACTCTGCATCAACACCATCCGCTTCCTTGCCGTCGATGCCGTACAGAAAGCCAACTCCGGCCATCCGGGTATGCCCATGGGGGCCGCGCCGATGGCTTACGTTCTCTGGACTCGTTACTTGAAACACGATCCGGCTAAACCTGCCTGGCCGAACCGGGACCGCTTTGTGCTCTCCGCGGGCCATGGCTCGATGCTGCTTTACAGCCTGCTGCACTTGACCGGATACGACATGCCGATGGCGGAGCTGCAACAGTTTCGGCAGTGGGGGAGCAAGACGCCAGGCCATCCCGAGCATTGGCTGGTTCCCGGAATCGAAACCACCACGGGTCCGCTGGGACAGGGTTTCGGCAACGGCGTGGGCATGGCGATTGCCCAGAAATATCTTGCCGCACATTTCAATCGCCCAGGCCATGAGATTGTGGATTACAAGATTTATGCCATCGCAGGCGATGGCGACCTGATGGAGGGCGTATCGTCGGAAGCCGCTTCACTGGCGGGCCACTTGCAGCTCGATAACCTGATTTATTTCTACGACGATAATCACATTTCCATTGAGGGGTCCACCCAACTGGCGTTCACGGAAGACCGCGCCAAGCGTTTCGAAGCTTACGGATGGTTTGTTCAAAAGCTCGATGACGGAAACAACTTGGTAGCCATCGACGCCGCGATTCGCGCCGCCCAGGCGGAGCGCGGACGGCCGTCGATCATCATGGTGCGCACGCACATTGGTTACGGCAGCCCCCACAAACAGGATACCGCGGAGGCCCACGGCACGGCGCTAGGTGTCGAGGAAGTAAAACTCACCAAACAAAATCTCGGCTGGCCGCTGGAGCCGGCGTTCCTGGTGCCCGAAGCCGCGCGCCAGCATTTTCGCTTGGCCCTCGAAAAAGGCGCGAAAGCCGAGGCCGAGTGGCAAGCCCAGTTGGCGGCTTACCGGCAGAGGTTTCCCGAACTCGCGCTGGAGTGGGATCACTACACCCGGGGAGAATTGCCGCCGGGCTGGCAGGCGAAGATTCCCACTTTCCGCCACACCGAAAAGCCGATGGCCACGCGGCAAGCGTCCGGCAAGGTCCTCAACGCCATTTCCCCCGTTTTGCCCACCTTGCTGGGCGGCTCCGCGGACCTGGCGCCTTCCACCGACACGTTGATCAAAGGTGAAAAGGATTTCGAGCCCGGCAACTACGGCGCTCGCAACTTCCACTTTGGCGTTCGCGAACACGGCATGGCCTCTATTATGAATGGCATGGCCCTGAGCGGATTAATCCCTTATGGCGCCACCTTTTTCGTGTTTTCCGACTACCTGCGGCCATCGCTGCGCCTCGCGGCGATGATGGGGGTTCACGCGGTTTTCGTTTTCACTCATGACAGTGTTTTTCTGGGTGAAGACGGCCCCACGCACGAGCCGATCGAGCATCTGGCGGCTTGCCGGGCCATTCCCCGCCTTTGCTGCATCCGGCCCGCCGACGCCAACGAAACCGCTGTCGCCTGGCGGGTGGCGCTCGAGCACCAAGACGGCCCCGCCGTTTTGATGTTGACCCGCCAGATTCTGCCGATCATCGATCGCACCAAGTACGCTTCAGCGGAAGGACTGGAAAAGGGCGCTTACGTTCTTGCCGATTCCAAGGGCAAGACGCCAGAACTCATTTTGATTGCTACCGGATCGGAGGTGGCGCCGTCGCTCGAGGCTTACGAGAAATTGAGCGCGGAGGGCATTGCCGCGCGCCTGGTGAGCATGCCTTCGTGGGACCTTTTCGAAAAACAGCCACCGTCTTATCGGGACGGAGTGTTGCCGCCGAGCGTGACGGCGCGCCTCGCCGTGGAGGCCGCGGTGTCTTTCGGCTGGGAACGGTATGTGGGACCCCAGGGCGCAGTACACGGTATTAATCGCTTTGGCTGGTCTGCTCCCTGGAAAGTCATTGCCGAGAAATTGGGCTTTACCGGAGCGCACATCGCCGAGCGCGCGCACGAGCTTCTGGGCCGCTGATCGGTTCAGGGTGTAAGGGCTAAGAATCTTATTGATGCCTGAGGTTGGCACAGACACTCTTGCCTGTGCCCATGCGCCGTGGTGAGTCCTGCACAGGCAAAAGTGCCTGTGCCACCGCGGCGAAGACAGTGAGGAGGATTCTTTTATGAGCAGCAATCCACTGCGGGTTCTGCACAGCTTGGGCCAGAGCGTCTGGTTCGATTATATCCGCCGCGATGAGATGACTTCCGGACATCTAAAAGGGTTGATCGATAACGATGGGGTCTCGGGAGTAACCTCCAATCCCAGTATTTTCGAGAAAGCCATCGCCGGCAGCGACGACTACGACGAGGCGATCCGGAAACTGGTAGAGGCAGGCGAAGAGACGCCGGTCATTTTCGAAGCCCTGGAAGTTGAGGACATTCGCACCGCCGCCGATATCTTCCGCCCGGTTTATGACGCGACCGAGGGCCGGGATGGCTATGTCAGCATCGAAGTGGCGCCCACCCTGGCGCGTGACACGCCGGGCACGATTGCCGATGCGCACCGCTTGTGGCATGAAGTTGATCGGCCGAATATCCTGGTAAAGGTCCCGGGAACGGCGGAAGGCCTGCCCGCCATCGAGCAACTTCTGGGCGAGGGCATCAACATCAACATCACCCTGCTGTTTGCGATCGAGCGTTACGAGGAAGTAGCTTGGGCCTATATTGCCGCGCTGGAAAAACTGGCGCGCGAAGCGAAGCCGCTCGACCGCATTGCCTCGGTGGCCAGCTTCTTCGTAAGCCGCATCGATACGCTGGTTGACCAGCAGCTCCAAGCGAAACTGCCGGCGGCGACGAGCCCGGAAGAAAAACAGCGCCTCGAATGGCTGGAGGGCAAAACGGCCATTGCCAATGCCAAGCTCGCCTATTTGAAGTTCAAGGAGATTTTTTCCAGTGCGCGGTTCCAAGCCTTGGCGCAGAAGGGCGCGCGTGTGCAGCGCATGCTCTGGGCTTCCACCGGCACCAAGAATCCTAAGTATAGCGACACCCTTTACATTGACGCGCTCATCGGTCCCGACACCGTCAATACCATGCCGGTTGCTTCTCTTGCGGCCTATCGCGATCACGGCAAGCCGGCGGTGCGGATTGAAGAAGGCTTGGACGAGGCGCGGTCCGTGATGCAGCAGTTGATGGAAGAGGGAATTGACATCGCGGTTGATACCCGGAAGTTGGAAGACCAGGGTGTGGAGTCCTTCACCAAGGATTACCAGAAGCTGCTCGCGGCCATCGCCGAGAAGCGCCAACACTATTGCGCGCCGCCGGCGGTGCAGCCGGCGGTGATCAGCGGCAGCTTGCAGGCTGCCACGAACGCGGCGCTCGAACGGCTGGAGGGAGAAAGTTTTTCGCGCCGTTTATGGGATCATGATGCGACGCTGTGGAAGCAGGATCCCGGCCATCAAAAAATCATCCGCAACGCTCTCGGATGGCTGACCGTGGCGGATACTATGCCCAAGCAAGTTGACGTATTCGAGAGTTTTCCCCTGGAAGCGAAGACCGCGGGCTTCACCGATCAGGTTTTGCTGGGCATGGGCGGCAGCAGCCTTTGCCCGGATGTTTGCCGCGCCACCTTTGGCACGCGGCCCGGCTTCTTGCAACTGCACGTGCTGGATTCCACCGTCCCGGCCAGCGTCGCTGCCGTGGAGGCTTCCATCGACCTCGATCGCACGCTCTTTGTGGTCTCGAGCAAGTCGGGCGGGACCACCGAGACCACGAGTTTCTTCCAATATTTCTATGAGCGCGTCCGTACGATCAAAGGCGACCGGGCGGGAGAGAATTTCCTGGCGATTACCGATCCGGGAACCTCGCTGGAAAAACTGGCCAAAGGGAAAAACTTCCGGCGTATTTTCCCGGGGCAACCGGACATTGGCGGCCGCTATTCGGCACTTTCGAATTTTGGCATGATCCCGGCGGCGCTGGCGGGAGTGCACGTTCAGGGGTTGCTGGAACGCGCCTCACACATGGCCGAGGCCTGTGCAGCGGCAGTGGACGCGAAAGATAATCCGGGCCTGGTTCTGGGCGCGGCGATGGGCTCGGCCGGCCTCGCAGGGCGGGACAAAATCACTTTTGTGATTTCTCCTGCCATTGAGACCTTTGCCGATTGGGTGGAGCAACTCATCGCGGAGAGCACCGGCAAGGAAGGGAAGGGGTTGGTGCCGGTGGCGGGCGAGGCGCTGCGCGATCCGGCGGGCTATGGGCAGGACCGGCTCTTCGTGCAAATCAAACTGGCTTCCGACGCCGACGAGGCCACGGAGAAGGCTCTCAAAGCGCTGGAGGCGGCCGGGCATCCGGTGATTCGAATTATCCTGCGCGACGTCCTCGACCTCGGTGCGGAGTTCTTCCGTTGGGAAGTGGCCACGGCCGCGGCGGGCGCGCTGCTGGGCATCGATCCTTTTGATCAACCCAACGTGCAGGAGAGCAAGGACAACACCAAGAGCTTGCTGGCGGAATATCGCGCGCAGGGAAAATTCCCTGAGGCAAAGCCGATTCTGGAATCCGACGGTTTAAAGATCTACGCCGACGCGGCGACGCTGGGGGCGGCGGACTCATCCGTGGGCGGAGTGCTGGCGGCCTTCTTGCACCTGGCTCGGCCGGGGGATTATGTGGCGCTCATGGCGTACCTTCAGCCCACACCTGAGCACACCGTAGCGCTGCAATCCCTGCGCCTGAGCCTGCGCGATTCTTCCCATTTGGCGACGACCCTCGGGTACGGCCCGCGCTTTTTGCACTCTACGGGACAGCTCCACAAGGGCGGAGCGAACAACGGCCTTTTCATTCAGATCACCGCGGACGACGCCCTCGATTTGCCGATTCCCGGTGAGCCCTACACGTTCGCGGTGTTAAAACAAGCGCAGGCGCTGGGAGATTTACATTCGCTCGTCAGCAAGCAGCGGCGTGTTCTCCGCCTGCACCTGGGCAAAGATACGGATGCCCAACTGTCGCGGCTTCGCCAACTCGTGCAAGATGCCGCCAAGCCCTGGGTGCAAGCGAAGGCGGGTTAGGCGCAGAAGAAATTATGAATTCTGAATTCTGAATTCTGAATTACCAATTACGAATTCTGAATTCTGAATTGCGAACTCTGAATTTTGAGCACACATCCAGCTTGTATTTTGAATCTTGAATTCTGAGTTCTGAGTTTTTAATTCCCTTGAATTCTGAGTTTTTAATTCCGTTGAATTCTGAGTTTTTAATTCCGTTGAATTGCGAGTTCTTAATTTTGAATCTGGAATCTTGAATCTTGAATATTGAACGCATCCGGAGGTTCCATGCCGGAAATAGCCGAGGTGGTCAATCCCCTGCGCGAAGGAATCCGTTTGCGGCGGACGCCCGACCCGTGTGCGATGGTTATCTTCGGCGCCTCCGGAGACCTCACCGAACGCAAGTTGATTCCGGCGCTCTTCTATCTGTCCCGTGAGCGCATGTTGCCGGCGGGATTCTCCGTGGTGGGCTGCGCGCGCACACCCAAGACCGATGAACAGTTTCGCCAGGAAATGTCGGAGGCGGTGAAGAAATTCCTCCACCTGACGCCGGAGAGTGACGCCTTTGTGGAAGGATTCGCGAAAGGGCTGTTCTACGTCATCAATAATTTCAGCGAGCCCCAAGCTTACCAACAACTCAAAACCGTATTGGATCGCCTTGACCAGGAGCGTGGAACTGCCGGCAATCGGCTTTTTTACCTCGCCACCCCACCGAGTTTTTTCCCCGTCGTCGTTGAACAACTGGGCGCGGCGGGGTTGGCCAAACCCAAAGATCCGGGAAAAACCTGGACGCGCATCATTCTGGAAAAGCCGTTCGGGCGAAGCCTGCAAAGCGCGCGCGAGTTGAATCAACAGGTCACCAGCGTCTTCGAGGAAGATCAGGTCTATCGCATCGATCACTATCTGGGGAAAGAGACGGTGCAAAACCTGTTGGTGTTCCGGTTCGCCAACGGCATCTTCGAACCCTTCTGGAATCGCCGCTACATTGACCACGTGCAAATCTCGGTGGCGGAAGAACTGGGCGTGGAGAATCGAGGCGCTTACTATGAAGAGGCCGGCCTGCTGCGTGACATGATCCAGAATCATGTGCTCCAGTTGCTGAGCCTGGTGGCGATGGAGCCTCCCACCACTTTTCAAGCTACGGCGGTACGCGATGAGAAGGCCAAAGTCATGGGCGCGCTGCGCCCCATCCGGTTCGAGCGGGTGCCAGAATTTGTGGTGCGAGGCCAGTACGCGGAAGGATTCGTGGGGGGCAAAAAGGTTTCCGCTTACCGGACGGAGCCCAAGGTTTCACCCGCCTCGAATACGGAAACCTATGCAGCTTTCAAATTCTTCATCGACAACTGGCGCTGGGCCGACGTCCCGTTCTATCTGCGCTCTGGCAAGCGCCTGGCCAAGCGCGTTTCCGAAATCTCCATCCAGTTTCGCCGCGTGCCACACCTGCTTTTCAAAGGCGCCGGCGCGGAAGGAATTGAGCCTAACATTCTGGCGATTCGCATTCAGCCCAACGAGGGAATTTCCCTGAAGTTTTGCGCCAAGCTGCCCGGAACCACCATGCAGATTCGCCCGGTGGAAATGGAATTCCTATACGGAGAATCGTTCGGGGCGGCGCCGCCCACCGCTTATGAAACCCTGCTGCTCGATTGTATGCTCGGTGATGCCACGCTGTTCAATCGCGCCGATGCCGTGGACCTCTCCTGGGAGTTCGTGGATCCGATTCTCGATCGCTGGAAACAGGACGGAAGCAATGGGCTGGCTTTCTATGCGGCGGGAAGCTGGGGGCCGCAAGAGGCCGATGACTTCATCGAACGCGACGGCCGGCAGTGGCGCAGACTTTGAAGAACAGTAGGCAGTAGGCGGGAAGCAGTAGGCAGCAAGGTCCCCAACAGGGGCCAGCAAGGCGTAGCGCGGACCTGTTTTGTAGGTCCGCGGGTTTTCCTTCCGCATAAGTGAGGGCCGCGGACCTGGCGAGCAGGACCTCCCTGCGCTTATGACCCATGATGGCGGCATCTATCGAGATGCATAGGCTGTTGCATGTGGGCTTACTTTTTGCTTGACATCCGATATTGACTGCATGTACACTAGCCGTCGAGGCTGGTTCATACTGGCCGCTAAAGTTGTTTCTGTTCCGGCCTTCCACTCCGGGCAGACCTCCTTCCGGGAGGAATTGAAACGAGTTTCCTATGCTCCTGATCGAAAATCCGGAAATCAAAGCATCAAGCGTTGACCTGCGTAACGTAAGGCAGTTTCTTCCCGTTCCCTGGCGGGATAAGGGTCCAGCGAACCTTGAATGTATATGAAAATACAGCCTGTTAGCATGGAAGTCGGTTTTTTGTTCATGGCGCGGATAAGAGATCAAGTTTATGATAATAAAGCACTTATTAGAATAGGTCTGGGCTCAAAACAACCTCGCTAACCTTGAATGTATGTGAAAAATAAGGCTGTTAGCGTTAGAATGGGGTATTTTTTGGAAATGGAAGAAGAGCGCAAGTTACTGTCAATAAATGAGTTAAAAAAATATGCCGGGACCAGCGCGAAAAAAAGGGGGGGAACTATTTTCCGGCGGTGGCTTTGAATGTAGCTGAAAATAAATGAGATATAAATTTGACTTACGTCAAATCTTCTCGGAACCTTGAATGTTTCTGATAAGAAAGCACTTATTGTTCTTTAACCTTGAATGTTATTGAAACAAAAGGAGTAACCATTGAATGGCGCGCTTCAGGATTTTGCCTTAGGAGAGCCTCGGCCCGCCAATGTGGGGGAGATTGAGGCCGGGATTTCGGCCATGTGGAAAAGTGCGGCAGAAGCTTCGAGCACTGAGACTTCAGTGACGCACGCTTCCGCGTTGACGCTGCTCGTCTACGTCGATTGTCAGAAATCGGCCCAGGAGGTGAGCAATATGCTCGCCGAGGTGACCCAGCAGAATCCCTGCCGCGCGGTAGTCATGGTGATGGACCCCAAGGGATCACCTCCGGGCGTGACGGCTTCGCTTTCCGCCCACTGTCACCTGCCGGTGGAGGGTGAAAGGCAGATTTGCAGCGAACAGATCACCTTGAATGCGCGAGGCGAGACCGGCCCGGAGCTTGCGAGCGTGGTGCTTCCCCTCACGCTATCCGGGTTGCCCATTTACCTTTGGTGGCGGGCAGAAGAATTCGCCATGGCCGCCTATTTTGACCAGATTGTGCGGGTGACAGAGCACGTGATTGTGGATTCGGCGCGTTTCACCGCCACCGGGGCGGACATGCGAGCGCTGGCCGCGTGGATCGAGAAGCATTCCGGGCGGATTCGCGTTTCCGACCTGAATTGGGCGCGGACCACGCCATGGCGCGAAGTGGTGGCCCAGTGCTTTGATTCTCCCGACCGGCGGCCTTATCTCCAACGGATTCGTGAACTCCGCATTGAGTATGAAATGGAATCGGCGCGGCTCATCACGCAGCGCTCGCAGAGCCTGCTGTTGACGGCATGGCTCGCGACCCGCCTGGGGTGGGAATTTCAGCGTTCCGAATCGCGGGGAGATAACCTGCCGCGCGCGCTCTATTTCCAATCGGACGGCCGCGAGGTGAAAGTCGAGAGAGTGCTCAGGAAAGTGGAGGGCGGAGGAACCGGAGTTTGTTTTTCCTTCGTGATCGAGGCTGACGGTGCGCGCTTTTCCTTCTCACGTGGACCGGATGGAAAGGTGGTGCAGACCCTTGCCGAAGTCCCGGGCTTGCCTCCCCTCGGCCGTACGGTGCGGATCGAAGTTGGGGATGAAGTCGAAATCCTGAACGATGAACTGATGTTGGTCGGCCGCGACCACGTTTATGAAGAAGCCTTGGCGCTGGTGGCGCGGATGACAGGGAATTGACGATTGCCGATTGTCGATTGCCGATTGAAAAAAGAAGCGTAGCGCGGACCTGTTCTCTAGGTCCGCGGCTTTTCCTTGCCCGCAGGGAACGAACCGCAGACCTACAAAACTGGTCCGCGCTACACGTGCTGTCATTCGGAGCGCAGATTCTCATGAGCATGCGGCTCGCCACTGTAAATGAAGATGCGCGAAGCGCCTTGGACTGCGGCGGCTCGACGCCGCCTTGGAATAACGCCGAGGAGGATGAAGGCGGCGTCGAGCCGCCGCAGTCCAAGGTGCCTTCGGCACATCCATTTTCATGGCAGCCATGGACGTGAAGTGGCTTTTTCAATCGACAATCGGCAATCGAAAATCGTCGATTATCAAATGGAGGATCGACAATCGACAATCGGCAATTGTCAATCGGCAATCCGGAAGTCCGCATCTTCGACGGGCTGGAGCCTTTAAGCTGGGCGGCCGCTACGCGCTTTGAGGAACAGGCGCGCGTGAAGGCCATCGAGAAGAAGCCCTTTTCTGTGGCGCTCTCCGGCGGCTCGACGCCGAGGCTGCTCTACGAGCTTCTCGGCAGCGCCACGTTCCAGGGCCGCGTGCGCTGGCCGAATGTCCAATTGTTCCAGGTGGATGAGCGTTGCGTACCGCCCGACGATCCTCAGAGCAATTACCGCATGATTCGCCAGGCACTATTGGCATCGGCGCCGCTGCTGGAGGAGAACTTCCACCGCATGGCGGCCGAGCGCCCCGACCGCGAGCAGGCGGCGCGCGAGTATGCGGAAGAATTGGCGCGGGTTCTGCATCCCGCGCCGGGAGAGTTCCCGCGCCTGGATTTGGTCTTCCTCGGCATGGGACCTGACGGGCACACGGCATCGCTTTTTCCCGGCAGCCCGGCGCTGGCCGAGCGCACGGCCTGGGTGGTGTCCAATTTCGCCGCCCAGCTCAATTCATTTCGCCTGACCCTGACTTTGCCGGTGCTCAACGCCGCGGCTCATGTTATCTTCTTGGTGGCGGGAGCTGACAAGGCGGAGGCGCTGCGCCAGGTGCTGGAAGGTCCGGAGGGACGCTTTCCCGCGCAGCTCATTCAGCCCACGCGTGGCCGCCTGAGCTGGTTCCTTGATGAAAGCGCGGCGAAACGACTGAAGAAATAGTGCATAGTGAGTGGTGAATAGTGAATAGTGCATGGTGAATGGTAAAGAGTGAATGGTGAATAGCGAAGAGCGAATAGCCAACAGTGAACTGTGACAGATGTTTGTTTTTCACTATTTACCATTCACTATTCACCATTCACAATTCACTATTACGGAGGTGCTTGCTGCCAGTCAAAATTGCTCCTTCGATTCTTTCCGCGGATTTCACGCGTCTCGGTGAACAGGTGCAAATCGTGGAGGCGGCGGGTGTGGACCGCGTTCAGTTGGACGTGATGGATGGCCGCTACGTGCCCAATATTACTTTTGGACCGATCGCCTTCCGCTGCCTGCGTCCGTTGACGTGCCTAACCCTTGAAGCTCACCTGATGGTGACGCCGCCCGAGGATTTCATTGAAGCTATTGCCAGTGCGGGCGCCGATACCATTATTGTGCATCAGGAATCCACGCCCCACCTGCACCGCGCCATCCAACAGATTCACAGCCTGGGAAAAAAAGCCGGCGTGGCGCTGAATCCTTCCACGCCCGCGTCCACCCTTTCGGAAGTGCTGGGCCTTGTGCAGCTCATCCTGGTCATGACGGTGAACCCGGGTTTTGGCGGTCAGAAGTTTATCCGGGAAACGCTGCCGAAGATCCGCCAGGTGCGCAGCGCGCTGGTCGAGCGCGGCCTGGAATGCGAAGTGGAAGTGGACGGCGGCATTAACGAACAGACCATCGCGTGGGCGGCCGAGGCCGGAGCGAATGTCATGGTGGCGGGCTCCTCCGTCTACGACGCACCCGACGGAGTGGGGCCGGCCATCGCGCGCCTGATTTCCTGCGCCGAGGGGAAGGGCTAGTGCTCTGACAAGACGAAATTCGAAACTCGAAACTCGAAACTCGAAAACCGATACTCGAGATTCGAAACTCGGGGCGATTTTCGAATTTCGATTTTCGAGTTTCGCTCCTCGGTTAGACTGTAACCTTACGAAAGTTGCGGCATCTGATGTCAAGGGTGCGAGCTGATTTGACCTCATAACTCCGATGACTGAACTACCTCAAGCTACTCTGGCGCGCGACGAGGGGCATCTCGTCAGCGAAGCGAAGGCGGGGAACTACTCCGCCTTTGAAGAGCTCGTGAACCGCTATGAGAAGAAGATCTACCGGCTGGGGATGAATATCACGGGAAACCGTGAGGATGCCGAGGACGTGCTTCAAGACGCATTTCTAAAGGCCTTCGAGCATCTGCCGGATTTCCGCGAAGACTCGCGCTTTTACACCTGGATTGTGCGCATCGCCGTGAACGAAGCGCTGATGAAACTTCGCAAACGGCGGACCAGCCGGGAAGTTCCCATGGACGACTCCGAAGATGATAACGGGGAAGTCGTGGTGCGGGAGTTCGCCGACTGGAAACCTAATCCCGAGCAGCAATTTGCCCAGGCCGAGCTGGAACGAATCCTGCAAGGGGCAGTGAATTCGCTGTCGCCGGGTTTTCGCACCGTCTTCTATTTGCGCGACGTGGAAGGACTATCCACGGAAGAAACCGCCGAGCTGCTGAATTTGACGGCGGGCGCGGTCAAGGCCCGGCTCTTTCGCGCGCGCCTCCGCTTGCGCGAGGAACTGAGCAAAATCTTTAAGCGAGGGGGATATTCGTGAATTGCAATAAGGCGGTCAAAGAAATTTCCGGATATCTGGACGGCGAGTTGACCGAGGAATTAAAGCGCACCCTCGAGGCGCACCTGACTTATTGCAATCACTGCCACGCGGTGTATGACAGCACCAAGAAGACCATCGAGCTTTATTGCGATGGCCAGCTCTTTTTGCTTCCCGACGAAGTTCGTACCCGATTACACGAGGCCCTGAAACGCAAGCTGCAAGAGCACACATAGATTTTTCCCTGACGCGCTACCTGGCGGCGGAGCACGAGCTACCCACTCGACGCTCTCACGGCCAGGGATAAAAAAGGTAGAGTTTGGAAATGCGCTCGTTCTCGCCAATATAGACGGTCCCGTAATCGTCCGAGGCCATGGCCGCAATCACGTAGGCCTGCCAGGTGTAATACGGCCGCCGGTTTACGTCCACGAACCCCAGCAGGTTATAGGCGCCGGTGGAGGGATCATAGCTGAACAAGCGCGCCATATCATCCTTGTCACCACCCACGCCGTATAATTTCCCATCCGGCCCGCGCACCAGGCCGTCAATGCGGTATTGACTGAGCGGCTTTCCCAGGTTGGTCACAGTGAGCTTTTCCGGGTCCAGGCGGAACAGATACCCGTCCGACGTGCCGCCATAGATAGCACCCGAGGGGTCCAGGAGGAAGGCATCCACGCGCGTCCAGGGCTCCCGCCCCGGAACCGCCGGCGCGCGAATCGGCAACTCTTCGAGCTTGGGCGCCTTGGGGTTGAATCTGAAGAACGTACCATTTTCCCCCGAAGCGAACACATTCCCCTCCTGGTCCACCACCAGCATCCGGGACATCATCTTTTCTTTATCAAACTTCTCCCCTTCCGGGATCGTACTCGCCACAACACCCAGGTCCGTGGACTTCCCCGTGGCGATGGAGTAAGCAAAAAAGTGAGTGCTGGGCGAGGTCAGTCCGTAGAGGACGCCGGCTTTGCGGTCAATCGTCAGCGCAAAAATGCTCTCGCCGGAAACCGGCTGGCCCAGGTCCGTGACCGGCAAAGGCTTCCCAATCTGGATCGCCTGATGATCTTCATCCTGGGGTGAGTACTTCAGAAGGCGGCCTTCCGGCGACGTGCCAATATAAACGTCACCCGTGGCGGATACGGCTACGGCGTGGGTGACGGCCGTGGCGCCGGGAATGACGCCCAGGGGTTGAACGTAACCGTGGCGGGGAATGAGCACAAAAAGGTGGGAGTGATTTCCGCTGGTGGCTCCGAAGAGATTCCCATTCGGCGCGACGGTGAGGGAAGTGATGCCGGACTCGCCGTCCGGAATGACGTCCACCGGCGGGTAGCCCAGATCCCGGGCATCGATCCGCGTCTGCAGCACGACCACCTTATCGTAATCAGGATCTCTTTGGCCGTAAACTGCGGCCGCGACGAGAAAGGCCACGGCAAGGAGCGCAAGCATTTTAAGTTTCATGGCGTATTAGTCCGTTTGAGGATGAAAAATGAATAAGGCCAGCCGGAAAGGGATGCCTCCGATTTTACCACCGTAGTTTTGTTCGCCCGCGGCTGCCTCGACGCTGACCGCCCCGACAAAGTACACCGTGCCGTCCGGCCCCGTATCCGCGGCGTTGGAACCGATCACCGGGCGCCCGTCGGGGACGCGCATTTCGCCCAGGTCTTCGATTTTTCCGCTGCGCAGGTCATAGGTGATCAGGTGGGAAGCGGCCAGACCGGCGCTGCCGCCATAATCAAATTCCTTTCCCGCCGCCGCGTAATAGAGCTTCCGGTCCTGGCCCAGGGTCAGGCTCAGTGTGGCATAGGGCACGTTGCGACGGTTGGCGAAGTCGGGAATGCACATCTGTCCTAACTGCCGAACCTCGCCGTCGAGCCCGGCGTTAGGATCGAAGGAAAAGAGGATGGTCGCGCTCTCCTCCACCCCATAGAACTTCCTTGTCTCGGGGTCCCACACGACCACGCGCCACGCCGTTTCCCCCTTGTTATAATCTCGCCCCAGAGATATTCCTTTCGGCTGGATGGGTATCTTCACGGAAAGCTCGCGGATGCTGTCGGTCCGGGGATCGTATTTGAAAATCCCTCCCCGGCCAAAGTTTCCGTAAACGTTCCCTTCGTCATCAATCCCCAGCGTACGGCAGATGGAGTCCCAATTATTAATCCTGCCCTTGTCCACCTTGGCGCCGGTCGCCACATCGTAATAAACAAAATGGCCGCGAGGATGCGTCAGGCCGTAAATGCGGTTGAATCTCGGATCGTAGGCTCCGGTGTTGATGCCTTCATAGCGGGGGCCAATCCCAAAGTCCTGCACCTGCCCGGTCTTGGGATCGTAGGCCATATAATGCGCGCCGGGGTATCCCTCCGGCGTGGCCAGGCGGGCGTAATCAAACCACCACCCACCGTGAGTGGAAAAATATATCCGTCCGTCCTTTCCTTCCCCAAACTTGGCGTGGATCTTCGACTGCGGTCCCTGGCGCAACCCGTTCTCACCGCAGAGCCGGGTCAGGTCGCCGACGTCGACCATCTTGTCGGTCTTGGAGTCATAAAGGACCAAGTGCCCGTCACAGCCATGGCAGGCGAGGCCCACGTACACCTTGCCGTCACTCGCCGCTTTCAGGGCCGCCCAATTCCCGTCCATTTGCGGAAGCCCCGTGAAGAAACGGTATTGAACCGTCACCATCTTGGGCGCCGCAACCCCATTGAGCGCGAACGCCAGAGCCCCTAAAACCCACAATCTTCTTTTCGGAAGCAAGGCATTCCGATTTCCGCTCCTACGAATCTCTCGGTGAGTTTCCATTCTTCGGTTTTTCATTTGATTCCCCAGCTTCGATCAGGGATAGATTCGGTCTCCAAACTTAGGAGCCAGCGTAGCGCCGACCTGTTCTGCAGGTCCGCGGCTTTTGACTTCAAATCCTCACATGCTCATCGACGGTCAAACGCACGCCATCAATCTATCCGCATTGCCATGCGGAGGCAATAGCGCAGAGTTGTCCCGCGCCCAATACCGCTCAATACAGAACATCCAGGGATAGGTCGTAGAAACGATGCTCGAGGCCGGCGTAGTTGCCGAAGTAGGGCGACGTGACGGTGTTATAGACATCGCGGTAGTTGCCGTGGTTGGTGAGATTGAAGATGCGGACCGAGCCCCGCAAGGTGTGTTTTCGCAGCCAGGGGATGAAAGAAATTCGGAAATCCTTGGAGGTCTGCAGATCCAGAGAGAGGAAGGTGGGGAAGCGGCGGCTGTTGGGGGGGCCCACATAATTCTGCAAATTGTCGAAAAGGGTGAAAGGGAAGCCCGAGTGCCAATCGAGCAGCGGACTGACGATGAACTTTTGTGGAAGCTTGAAGCGCCCCCAGGTGACGACGCGGTCGGGGACGTTGGTGGGGAGCGTGCCGAACAGATTCGGTTCGATCACCGGCCGCTCGTAGGGAACGTAGACGGAGGCCATCGTGTTCAGGTCACCGCGCGCCTGGCTATTGACATAAGAAATATTGAAATCCACCTTGTCGGAAGGCCGCACGCGCATCGTGGCTTCAAACTCTTCGTAGCGCGATGCGCCCAGGTTCGAAAGCAGCAGCCAGCCCGTGGTGGGCGAAAGGACTTCCGGATCGACGGTGAACTCATTATAGGTGCGGCTGGAGAGAAAACTGACGCGCGCGATCACGTCAGGGCGTATTTCCTGATCGAATTCCGCGTTCCAAGTGATGTTGTAGGGAGTGCTTCCCAGGGTTGCTCCGGAGGGAACAATCTTGCGGCCATCTTCCTTAAATTCCTCGTAATAGGGGAGGTAGACGATGGGAGGACCCATCGCCACTCCGCTTGCGTCAAACAGAGTCACTTGCCGGGTGGCATTCTGGGTGAAATCTCCGGCGAGAAGGGGCAAGCGGTCATAGAAAACGCCGGCGCCGCCGCGGAAAATGGTTCTGCCTTTCTTGCCCGGTGAGTAGACAATGCCGGCGCGCGGCGAAACTGCCGCAGGTTCACCGAGGGTCTGGCCGGAAAGCCGCAGCCCATAATCGATGGAAACGTGGTCGTTGAAAATCCAGTGGTCCCCGGCAAAGGCGGCGAGTTCCGTGTCGGAGGTGGTGAGCTGGCCAGCGGGCCCAAAGTCAATTTCCTCGGCCAGGGACTTGTCGGCCCGCAGCAGTTGCACGGGGTGGTAAAGGCTGGTTCCCTGATAATCGCGGTGGACGATGTCGCCCCCCACCTTGAAATCGTGCCGGCCATACCAGTGCTTGTGAGGGAAAAGGTAGTTTTCCTGCACTTCCTGCTGAGCGCTGCTGCGCGTCCAAGCATTGAAGAAGTTGCCCTCCCAGCCCGTGGGAGTGACCAGCAAGTCCTGCGAGCCTTGGCCGTGCGAGTAGCTGTCAAAATCGGTGAATTGCGCCACGGTGGTCAAGATCCCGCCACCTGGGAACAGATAGTGATCGTGCGCCCCAATCGAGTAACCGCTCTGGCCATAGTCGGCGGAAGCCGTCTGCGGAATGAGGCTATCGATGTTGTCATACTGCCGCCGCACGGGGAAGAATTTGACGTCGACGCTGGTCAAGTGCTGGGGCGAAATGGTGTAATAGAAATCCGAGAAGGAAGTCCACCCCTCCTTACGGGTTTCGTTGTTCGGCCAAGCCAATCCCCGCACCGGCTGGGCGGAGTAGTCGTAGGTGAAGGCTTCGGAAAAGGTGAACTTGTCCGCCATGATGGGCCCGGAAAAGTAAAGGCGCGGGGTGTCGTCCTCAATTCCCACCATATGGCCGGAGCGGAAGCGCGGGGTGGGCACAAAATCATTCAACTCATAATCCCATTGGCTCGAGGGTGCTTTGGTTTGAACGGTCGTAAGCCCGCCGGAAAAACGTCCGTACTCGACTTGATAGGCGCTCTTGAAAACGTCCACCGATTCCACCGCGTCGAGGGGGACGTCAATGGAGAAACTGCCGGTGACCGGATCAACTGTCTCGGCGGAATCCACCAGCAGCGTTCCCTGGTTCTCAATGGCGCCCTTGATGGCCAGCCTGCCGTCAGGGGTGCGAACCACACCCGGAATCATCGGCAACGCGGCTTTGAATTTCTGCACAACGAGGGGGAGAGATTTGATCTGTTGGTTGCTCAGGGTCGCGGGTGGAGCCGTCTCCTGCGTCATGGCCGTGGGGGCCTTGGCGGTGACTTCCACACTCTGGCGGACGATGACCTCAGCAGGAAGTTCAATCTGGAGGGAAGGTGGGGCCTCGCTTTCGCTAATCTGGATGCTGTCCTTGGCGATCGGTTCGTAACCTACTGCGCCACAGGTCAGTCGGTAGGTTCCTGGAATCAGCCCGGTAAACTCGAAAGTCCCTTGATCATCAGTAGTTACGGGCCGCCCCTGCTCGGGCATAGTTGGGCCCTGCAAGGTGCAGACGGCGCCGGAAATGGGCGCGCTTTTCTGGTCTACAACTTCCCCGCGAAGTGTCTGGGTGTCAGGAAGGGCCCCTTGAGCGGTGAATGGGATTCCCAAAACAAGCAGTAGGGCCCAGCCGACACGCTTGGAGCGTGGCAGTTTATGCAACATCAATCACTTGGATGCGCAGATTTCAGGCGCGTCAATCGGCAATTATACTTTGATTTGCTGCGATGATGCCACGAGGAATCTTATCCGGGCATCTGATTCGTGCCCATTCGCCGCCGCCATGTCTCCAATTGGCGAGTCGGTAGTGATACAGTTTGAAATTAGGTAGCGGGGCAGATTGGCCAATCTCCCGTGTGGGCGTTCTTCCGGCCCAATTCGCCTTAGTAGTGGTTTGAGCTGCGATCGGGAGACCATTGGTAAACCCTTGACGCCCCGTGTTTACGAATCGATTGGATTGGGATTCAAACTGACCAACCGCTGAAAACTCATACTGCACCGCTACCCGCCTGACGGTAGATGTCCGCGCCGGTGAGTTGCGCATGGGCGGGCAGCGCACTCGTCTGCAAGCTCAACCCTCTCAAATTCTCCTCATGCGGGCGGTGCCGATTTCAACCATTCCGATCTGATTGGCCGCACCGTGTCCCATTAGTGCATTCTCGAGCTAATGGAGGGCAAGGCCCTCAAGGACATGCTGGCTGTACCGTCGAACTCCGATCGACGAATCGGCGGCGAGAGACGGGCGCCGATGCGGTCTTGGCCTGCTGGATGGCGCAGACCCCAAGAGAAAGATCTGCGCCACTCAGCAATAAGACGACGTAGGCGCCTCCCGCGCCTCAGGCTGCTAATGCGCCGGCGCAGGAGCGTGCGGCACAACAGGAATCGTGATCTTCGGAGGTTGTGGCGCCACCATACGATCACCCGATCGCATGCTGGCAAACCTGGCCTGCATGTCTTTTGGACCCTGCGGCAGATGCACGTCCTGGAGCCGCGCGTTCTCGAAGCCACGCCGATGGGCCACGATCCGGTAATCGAAGGCGATGCTCGCATTCCCGCCTCCCAGCTCGCGCACCTCAAAACCAGCAGGAGTTTTGCCAGTTACATACAGACCGCGGCAGTCACCGTTGGGAGTGAGAAAGACGTGGTAGCTGGCTGCGGTGTCAACGGTCTGGAGAAACCCAGTCTCAAAGGACACTGCGGCCGCGCCACCCTGCAACTGCGCCGTGCCGAAATCTTCGAACCAATTCTCCGGGCTTTCGACCGCGTAGAGCGCCACCTCCCGCCCGTCCTGCATCTTCACCCGCGCCGACTTGCTCCCGGCCACGGTCAGATTGCCGCTGATGTCCAGGTTGCCGCTGGCATCGACGCTAAACACTTGCGTGAAATTGCTGCCCCAGCCTTGAAGAATGAGCCCCTGGCCCGCTAGCGCGCCGAATGAGCCAGCGGAGCCATTTGAACCGAGGTTTATTCCTATGACGCCAATTCCGCCTGCGCCCGAGGAGCCGGTAGCGTTCGCTGATCCGAAGACGCCGTATCCGCTGGTGCTTTCCGTCTGCCCGTAGACGCCGACGTTATAGCCGGAGGTGGCGACTGCGTTGCCGTTTACGCCGTAGCCTTGCGTGCTGTACGTCTGCCCGTAAACGCCGTTGTTGTACCCGGAAGTGCCGGTCGCGACGCCGCTCACTCCAGCGCCACTAGTGCTGGCAATCGTCCCAGAGACGCCGGTGGCATTGCCCGAGGTGGCGTTGGCGACGCCGACCACGGCGGTCCCTCCGGCGCTGGAGTTATTGACTCCAACCACGCCGGTGCCGTTGGGACTCGCAACCGACCCATAGACGCCGTTGGTGTAGCCCGAAGTGGTGTAGACGCTGCCGCCGACCCCGGTGCCACTGGTGCTGGCGCTTTGGCCGAACACGCCGTTCCCAGAGCCGGAAGTGGCGGCGGAAATGCCGTTCACGCCGGTACCGTTTGGGCCGGTGGCCGTGCCACCCACTCCAACCCAGCTGACGGCCTGTCCGTACACGCCGGTGCCGTTGACGCTGGAAGCCTGCCCATACACGCCGGCGGTGTATCCCGAAGGGGCGGTCGAGTTGCCAGCCACCCCGTTTCCGGTAGGGCTGGCAGTTTGGCCGAAGACGCCGTTGGTGTTGCCGGAAGTGGCGGTGGCGTTCCCGAATACCCCATTTCCGTTTTTCCCGAAGGCGGTCCCGCGAACAGCGATGTCAGGACTGACGGCATCTATTCTCGCGCCGGGGGTCTTGGTGCCCACCCCCACCCTGTCCAGAGCTTGAAACATGATCGAGTTCCCCAGCTTCTGGCTGGCAGTCCAGATGGGAATGGTATCTTTTATCCCGGCGCCTGCGACAGCAGACAGCGGACTGGCGTCCTTGCTGGCCGTCTGGGGACCGGCCTTTTGGGCCGCGGAGATGGGTCCACCGGAAGCGCTCGCCGTGCTCGCTGCGGCCGAAGTTGCGGAAGCGCCAATCTGACCCTCCGACAGCACGTAGGCGGAGGCCGGTTTGCCTCCCAGGGTATCCGCGTCGGCGGCCTTCAAGGCGTAGGGTACCGCCACCAGCAGCACGCGCGGCTGCTCGCCGGCTCCGGCCAAATCCGGCTGCACGCCCAGCCAAAGCGCGCTGCCCGAGGCAAACAGGTCGAGCGGCAAGCCTGCCGTCGAGGCGGCGCCCAGCAACACGGTGTAACGGCCTTGCGCGTCCAACTGCACGCTCTGGGTTTCCGTCCAAAGGTTTGCCCCCTCTTCCTGGGCGTTATACAGAGTGAAGGTCAGCGGCACGGCGCCTGTGGCGGGCTTCCCATCCGCGTTCGTTACCACACCGCTGAATTTAATCAGTCGGGGCACGCTGCCGTTGGCAGTTTGCGATTCGGCGGCCGCCGCACCCGTGGCGGCCGGGTTGGCGGAAACCGCCGCCCCGGCATCCTGGGCTCTTACCGATTGCTGAAAAGCGATAGCTAACACCAGCACTGCGGCGCACTCGAGCGCCGTCCATCTATTGACATGGGTCATGGTATCGTCTCCTTTTGAGAATGAATGACTCGATCACTCCTAGCCGCATTTCTCACCTAGAGTTTCGAAGCGCAGGGCTTCCACCCGCTGCTACAGTGTGTTTCTGATTATTACCGTGCCCCGTGCTCCTTACAGCCTGTTTACGCGTGCGAAGCTTTGGTTGCCCTGAGCCGGAAGGCTAAGCCACCCTGGCATCTTGTGGTCCGCGCCTTCACGTTTGTACGGGCGAGCTTCTGGTTAATTGCCGCAACACCGGAGTTCGCCAGAGAGCGGAAATTTCCGGCCTCTATTCCCTATAACGAGAAATGCGCTCGAAAGCTGTAACGTCTGGGAATACTTTCGGCACGTGTGATGCGAGTGACAGGGTTCCGTCAAAGTCGGTTGGGTTGAAAGGGACCCCTCACCCACCGCCTTGCGGTCCCCCCTCTCCCCCCGGAGAGGGATAAAAAATCAAAAAT
>Ga0209039_10001289_pt1 | contig 23757 bp, 19 predicted proteins | sample BogFormECP12_OM1_FD_188238 | JGI IMG/M metagenome (GOLD analysis project Ga0209039, IMG submission 188238) | Bog forest soil microbial communities from Calvert Island, British Columbia, Canada - ECP12_OM1 (SPAdes) (version 2) | ecosystem: Environmental > Aquatic > Freshwater > Wetlands > Bog ... | reverse complement strand
AAGGCCCGGAATGCAGGGGTATCTTTCAGGGTGTGCGCGAGTTGGACGTAGTTGGGGACATGTTCGTGAGCGAAGAAGGCCTGCCGTAGAATGTAGAGGGCGGCATTGTACAGGTTCTTCGACGCAAAACAGGCCGGATCAATGACGGCGAAGCGGGGGTCCTGGCGGTCAATGCTGTGCTGTTCGACCAGTTGCATTCGCCCCCCTTAGGTCTGGTGGCTGAGTTCCGCGATCAGACGTTCGGTCTTGCGCTGGGAACGGCGTTGGCCATATAACCGTGCACAAAAGCTGGTGACCATGCTCACAAAATCCTGGATCAAATCTTCTTTACCGTCCTCAGCCAGATGGATCACTTCCATTCGACGGTTCTGCATCTTCAACAATGGATCGAGGTAGTTGAAGCCGAAACGGGTCAGGCGGGCTTTGTGTTCCACTATGATCACGCTGACGCTGGGGTCGGTTAAGAGCTTCAGCAGTTAAGGGCGATCATCATAGACACCGGAATCAATTTCCTTCACCATCCATGCCACGGGATAACCTTTGGTGGCACAATATTCCCGCCAACATTTCGCTTGCCCCTCCAGATTGTCATTGTTCTCAGCGGCAGAGAAACGAGTATAGATCGCAACTTTCACAGGACGTTCGTCGGGTGCCTGAGGCTCGCTGATCGGTTCCGTGATGAGAATGGTGCCCGTATCCATCTGGCGACCGAGGATCTTTCCGCTCTTGCCTGCTCCTTGCCGCAGGCACAGGGAAACCAACGAAAGGCTGTCCGATAGGAAACACCAACTTCCCGGGCATACACACTGATTTTCGTACCCTATAAATAGCACAAAAGTTCTATTTTGTCAATATCTGTACTCATAATGTATAATCAAATTTGATACTCGAAACGGATGCGGATGCGAGCAACCGGTTCCGGCAAAGAGCCAGCCAGAATCCCAGGAGATCGAAATGAAAGAACATTCCGTCGAAGCAATGAACATTGAAGCCGCTAAATCCCGTTCCTTGAGCGGGGGGGGTTATCTGCTCTCCGGCTCTCTGGTCAAGATCGGCCTGCCGTTCCTTCCGGACCGTTATCTGCAGCACGGCTGGCAATCCTGGAGCCTGGCCAGCTGGGTCCCGACCGCCCACCCGCTCCCGACCATGCGTCCCTCCATCCTGCACGCGGAACAGACCGATCCGGCCTATGCCCGCAAGCGGAATCCCAACGGGGCGTGGTACGGTGCGGTCAAAGCCCCCGGCGGCGAATTGGTCTTCCTAGGCTCTCTCGATCTGGAGGCACGCGTGGAACTGGACGGACGGGAGCTGATGGGTCGCTACGAGGCAGGAAGCGGGGAGTGGTTCTGTGCTGCAGGGGAACAGGCCGAAGTCCAGGCCCGCTATGCCAGCCTCCTGGCGGAGCGTTTTGGCAAGACTCCGATCCAAAGCCCCCCGCGGGTCTGGTGCTCCTGGTACAGTCTCTACACCGAAATCGACGAAGCACGCCTGGTCAGGATCCTGAGTGACCTGGGCGATCTGCCGTTCGAGGTGTTCCAGATCGATGACGGCTGGCAGCGGGCCATCGGCAGTTGGCAGGCCAATGAGAAATTCCCCGCCGGGATGGATGGGCTGGCATCCCGGATCAAAGCCACCCGGAGAAAAGCGGGCCTATGGCTGGCTCCATTACTGGTTGTTCCATCCGCCCCCCTTTACCAGCAGCATCCGGATTGGCTGTTGCGCGATTCCCGGGGAGGATTGGTCCCGGCCGGATTCAACTGGGGGGAGCCCTGCTATGCCCTCGACACCACCCATCCCGAGGTGCTGGAATGGCTCGCGGCCCTGATGAAGACGGTACGCGCCTGGGGGTACGATTACGCCAAACTGGACTTCCTGTATGCCGGTGCACTTCCTGGAAAACGTCATGTGGACATGCCCCGTGAGGCTGCCTACCGCAAGGGTCTTCAGGTCATCCGGGAGGCTCTGGGGGATGCGTATCTATTAACCTGCGGCGCACCGATCCTGCCCTCGCTCGGCCTCTGTGATGGGATGCGCATCGGGCCGGATGTTGCCCCGTATTGGATCAGTTTCCGGGATAACCAGCTGCTGATGAATTTCGCCACCCCCGGTGGACAGAATGCCCTGCGCACCTCTCTCAACCGCCTGTGGTTGAAACCCTTGGTGAATACGGACCCGGATGTAGTTTATTTCCGCACCAAACAAAACCAACTGACCTCCGCTCAGAAAGAACTGCTCCAGGACCTGGCTCAGATCGCGGAATTCAAGGCGGCCTCAGACCCTCCTTCCTGGCTGACCGAAACAGAGCAACTTGACCTGAGACGGTTCCTCGAGGCCCACCCCAAAATCGAGCGCGTCGGACCCAACGCTTATCGCCTCGATGGGCGCCTGGTGGATTTTGAAGCCTTCATCCCGTTGCCGCGTTTTTCTATTCTCCATCACCTGCTCGGGTGGGTCGTTGGCGGGCTGGGAAACGTGCCGCAGATCCTGCGCATTTTGGACCGCGCCGGGAAGAAATCGCTCCAAAAGACCCTCTCGCAGAATCCCTGAACCGCACGATCCGGGAATCAGGACCCCGCCCCTGCCTGGGGGTCGGAAATTAAGTCAAAACACGCCTGGGTGAAGAAAGCCCAGGCGTGTTTCCATGATCCTTTCCAATTATCGGTGACCAAAGTCGGCCGTGAAGAATCCCCCATAGGTGCCGGTGGGACAATACGCGTAACCCGCGCCGAGATCGTTGTAATCCGCCAGAATGATGGCCTTATGAGGTGGGTCGTTCATCCACCAGGTCACCGCCTGATTGGGGGAGTTGTAGGCCCCAGAACCCGCATAGATGATCTCGCCTCCCCATTGACCGGTATATCCAGCCTTGAGCTCCCGGTCCCAGTAGGAGGAACCATCCGAACCGGTATGGGAGAGGAAATCATTCTCCGCCATGTCGATGGAATGGGTAAGGGCGGAGCTGTCCAGCGAGGCATTCTCATTAAGCTTGGCCAGGCCAGCCTTCACCCGATAGTTATTGATCAGTAATATCACCGTCGTTTCAAAACTGTGGTTATAGACCAGGCTGCATCCGGTCGCGGTCGGACTGGGCGGCACTGGGGATTTCGTCGGGGTTGAGGTGGGCGGTAGGGGCGTATCGGTTTTCGTGAACGTGGGGGTCCAGGTAGGGGACAACGTGGGAGTAAACGAAGGGCTTGAGACTGGCGAGGAGCTAGGTGTGGCAGAGATGCTCGTCCCGGTGAGGGTAGGGATGGTCGTTGAAGTGGGCGAGGGGGTAAAGGTGTATGTCCAGCTTGGGGTTGCCGTTCTGGTTCGGGTTGCCGTCGGGGAAAAGGCGGTGGTCGGACTGCGCGAGGGAGTATAGGAGCGTGTCCAGCCGGGGGTCGCGGAAATCGGCGGCGCAGGTGTCCAGGTAAAACCAACCGCGACCGTCCTCGCACGGGTGGCCGTGCTGGAAGGGGTGGGAGTATACGTCCAGGTCGGGAAGAGCAGGGTGACGGTCAAGCTCGACGTCAGGCTGACGGTCACCGTCAAGGTGGCCGACGGTCGAGCGGTGATACTGGCCGTAACCGTATCCGTAGGGGTAGCCGTGTAATCGGGGGTCTTCGAAGGGGTTGGAGAGACAATGTTGACCGTCGGCGAGGCGGTCACCGCATCCTGGACGAACTGCGGTATCACACTGGGGGTCTGCGGTGTTACACTGGGGGGCAGAGGGATCGCCGCGTCGAGGAGGCTGATAGACTCCGTACCATCACACGCGGACAACCCCATCGTGAACAACACGATGAACCCCAAAAGCACCCAAGGTTTAAAATCAAGTTTCATCAAGACAGGACGGCTCCTCACTGAATATCATAGCTCAAGAGTCGCCCTCTTTTGTTTACAAATCTGAAATGTCTGAATCCGGGATTGCGGGTCCAGATGATTTCAACGCCTGGACGAGTTGCGGAAGTGCACGTAGGGAAGGTAAGTGGATCCGCATCAATCGCCTCTTCCGCGCCATCAGCGCCTCGTAATCCCCCAGGGCCTGGGCCCGCTCCAAAATGGCAAAGGTCAAATGCTGGTTAGGAATCTCCACTGCCTGATCCGGTTCAGTGGTGATCTGCAAGAACAACCCCCGGTTGGGACCTCCCTTGTGCAGTTGACCGGTCGAGTGCTGAAAGCGAGGTCCGAATCCGACGGTCGTGGCACAGCCGGTGCGCTCCCGGAAGGTGAGACGCAACTCCTGCAGGGCTTCGGCTGTGACAGGGTTGCGGGGTAAATAGGCATTGATCGCCACATAGTCCCCTCGCCGCGCAGTGTGCAGGAAAGAATCGACGACGTGCCTGAGATCCACGCCCAAGACCGGCCCGGGGGTATAAATCCCAATGCCATCCTTTTCCCAAGCCGGGGTCCCTTCCTCCAGGCGCCTCGATTGGCTATACGCAATTAACTTGGTTTTTGTCCGGTCCTTGCTGTCCTGGACATCGGGTTGATCAAAGGCATTCACCCCCAGGATGGAACACCCGACCGTGGTGGCCATTTCCCAGCGATAAAACTCGGCCCCCAGCTCATACGGGTCCGGCAGGTCGAAGACGATCACCGGCTGCGAGGCCTCCTGGAGGGCTTTGACCTCAGCGGCATGGTCCCCACCCCGACGCAGATAGACAAAAAGACGGTCCTCCCCGTAGCTTTGCGGCTCCCCCACCGGTTCCCCGTCGACCGGCACGAAACCCCGGCCCTGCTTCCCACTGGATTCGGCGATCAACTGCTCCAGCCAGGAACCGAACGGAGCCGTTTCCGGATCAGCGATCAGGGTCACCTTGTCGCGGCCCGCCAGCGCCGCTTGGCCGAGGATTGCCCCCAGCACCAGACCTGGATTGCGGACCGCCGGGATCGAGCCGGCGCATTGACGCGCCATCCACGCCGCCCGACCCAGCAGGCGCTCCAGGTCAATCCCCAATAAACCGGCCGGGACCAGGCCAAAAGCCGTCAAGGCTGAATAGCGGCCACCGACCGCCGGGTCTGCGCGGAATATCTTGCGAAAACCACGGGCATTCGCCAGTCCTTCCAGGCTGGTGCCCGGGTCGGTAATGGCAATGAAACGGCTGCCGTCATGACCGGCGCGCTCCCAAAAGAAATCGAACAAGGCATTGACCTCGGTCGTCCCGCCAGATTTACTGGAGACGATCACCAGTGTTTTCTCCACCGGAAAAGCGCGCACACATTCCAGAACCTGGGCGGGATCGGTTGAATCGAGGATGGAGAAATGAACGGCTTCTTTCTGGTAGAGGGAAAAGGACAAAGCCATCACCTCGGGTGCCAGGGAAGAACCGCCCATACCGAGCAGAAGGACATGCGTGAATCCGTTCCGACGAATCTCGGCGCAGAAGTCCCGGATGTCTTTGACCAGGAGCCGCGCACTTTCCGGCAGCTTCAGCCAGCCCATTCGGATGCGGATCTCCTTCTGCCCGTCCGGATCGAAGGTCCACAGGGTCGGATCCCCTGCCTGAAGGCGGGCGGGGACGGCCTGCGCCTCGAGATGGGCCACCCGCCTGCCGACCGACGCAGCCAGAGGTCCGAGCCCAAGAACGAACTCCCGGCGCCGATCGTCGATGGTCCTCAGCACGGTACGAAACGCATCCGCAAATGCTTTTATCCCCTCCACTTCCAATTCACGAGTGACCTTGTGAATGGAGATCCCCGCCGCTTCCACTTCGGCCAGCACCTGACGGGAGGGCTCTAGATCGAACAGGAGGGATGCCTCGGCTTTGCCGTGATCCCGGAAAGCCTCCAGGGTCTGGGGTGGCAGGGTATTCACGCTCGCCGGACCAATCAGACTGTCCACGTAAAGCGTATCCGGATACGCCGGATTCTTGGTGCCGGTGGATGCCCATAACGGGCGCTGGGGCCGGCAGCCGGCGGCCTGGAAGCGGGCAAAGCGCGTTCCCCCGAAGATCTGGTTGAATTCGGCATAAGCCAGCCGGGCATTGGCGATGGCGGATTTCCCGAAGAGGCCTTTCGCCCGGACCGGGTCGATCCCCTCCAGGAGTTGATCGACCTTGGTGTCCATGCGCGAAACGAAGAAGGAGGCCACCGAGGCAATGGTTTCGACGGGCAGGCCCGCCTGCAGGCGATCCTCCAGACCGGCCAGATAGGCGTCCATCACTTCCCGGTAGCGCTCAAGCGAGAATATCAGGGTCGCGTTCACATTGATCCCGGCGGCGATGGTGGCCCGAATGGCAGGCACGCCCGCCCTGGTTGCCGGGATCTTGACCATCAGGTTTGGACGACGGACCACCTCCCATAGATGTTTCACCTGGGCAATCGTAGGTTCTGTGCGGTGAGCCAGGGTCGGGCTGACCTCCAGGGAAACGTAGCCATCGCTGCCATCGCTGGCACGGTACAGTGGCAAAAACAGGTCGCAGGCCGCGACCACGTCTTCAATCACCAACTGCCAGAAGATTTCCTCCGCTTTCCAGCCGCTCCAGGCCAGGGTCTGCAGGGCCGGATCATAATCATGGGAACTGGCGATGGCGTGGAGAAAGATGGTGGGGTTGGAGGTCATCCCGCGGATTTCACCGCCGGCGATCATCTCGGCCAACTGGCCGTCTTCGAGTTGACGACGCTGGATGTGATCCAGCCAGAGGGATTGACCGAGGGCGGAAAGCTGCTCAATCGGATTTGGCATCAGGTCTCCCTGTTCCGAGCATGGTTAAATCGACCCCGGCGCGCAGCACCTCAGGTGGCGCGGTTTTCGATCTTACGCACTTTCGCCACCCGCTGGGCATGCCGTTCCTGTCCCGGGTCATTGCCCATGAAACGCGCAGCCAGGAAGACAGCCACCAGATCCTTGGCAAGGTCGGGACCGATCACCCGCGCCCCCAGACAGAGCACATTCATGTCATCGTGCTCGACGCCTTGATGGGCAGAGTATGGATCATGGCAAACCGCTGCATAAATCCCCCGGATTTTATTGGCGGCGATACTGGCCCCCACCCCTGATCCGCAGACCAGGATGCCCCTTTCGGCCCGACCCTCCTGAATGGCACGGCCGACCTTTTCGGCGAAGTCGGGGTAGTCCGAAGGCACACGGCTCCTCGCCCCCAGGTCGAGAGGCGTATGACCGGCGGCCCGGACAGCCGTCAGGATGACTTCCTTGATGGGGAACCCACCATGATCACAGGCGACCGCAATATTCATCGACCGCTCCCAGGAAATAGAGTGACTCCCCGTATTTTACCATGCGGGATTCGGATATATGCTTAAGCCAGGATCCCGGCTAAAACCTGGTCCAGTTGAAATCATGACTCCCGGGAAGCTATCCGGCCGAGCAAAACCGGAACGCCCCTGTCGTCCGGGCAGGTCTGCGCCAGAAAGGCCGCGTTTCAGGAACGCTGGAAATACTGAAGGGGACCCTGAGGAGAGGAACCGGTGTCAGCCGCTGGCTGGAAACTCCAGGGCGAATTCAGTTTGGCTGGGTTCAGCCACGGGTCAGGTGTAATGTTCCTTCAAAGCCCGGACCGGAAGAACGATCTGTCCCTCTGCCGCGTCGCCCAGAAGGACGACCTCCCCCGGGTGGTCCGCCGCCAGATACGCGGTGTAAGCCGCCACGAGTGCATCCAGTTCTTCAGCGGCATAGATCAGCCTTGCCGGAAGGATGCCTTTCAGCAGGCGATGACGGGTGATCTCTTCAAAAAGGTCCATGGGATCCTGGATGCCGACATTCTTCTCATAAAGCACCAGTTGCCTCTGGAGCCGTCCTTCCAGGGTCGGTTTGGGTAACGGGATTTGCTCCAGCAGGGCACAATATGCCGCGTGCGGATGGGTCTCCAGCCATTGGTGGGTTGCCCGGTCCGAAGGATAGGGATGGTATCCCATCCCTTCCAGCCGCCGATAAAAATCAAACCCCATCTGCGCCCACGCCGGGCAGGCTTCGGCCCGGGAGGGGGTCGGGGAGACGCTGATGCCTCGAGCGCGCAGATCGTGCTCGGCCAGGCGGATATCCGCACCGCGCAGGTGGCCAGGGGTCAAGCTCTGTTTTTCCAGGATTTTTTTGACCAGCCCCTGGTTGGGCCGGGGTGGAGCATTCACCGCAACACAAGCGGATTGCTGCCCGCCAAGATAGGCGAGCACCTCCTCGAGTTCACCTGCGGCCAAGGATAGGAGTTTGCAATCCTGGTCGAGAACCGCATAGGTAAACGGATGACGGCTGGCGGTCGGGTCAATCCCGATGTAGGTCTTTGCTGAAAAAAGCATAGGCATCACAGGCCAAGAACACGCTGATCGAAATAGACCATATACGTTTAGTTTAGAACAAAAAAGCCGGCAAGGCAACCGGCCTAGAGCCTCCAAAACGGACCGCAGAAAAATCCGTTCACGAGCCTTGCGGATTCATCCCGCACAGCTCGTGAACGGAAAGACTCAAACCAGGAACGATGCGCCCCTTTTTGCTGATGTCGCTAGGAGCAACACGTCCTGCGGCGGGCTCCCTTCGATCCAAAACCCGCCGGCGGGTCCGCTAGATTTGCAAGGGCGAGGCACCGCGTGAGATGTTGTCGAGGAATTCCTGCCGGGTCGCCAGGTTCGCCCGAAAGGCACCGTGCATGGCAGAGGTGGTCATGCGGGCATTATGCTTTTGCACCCCGCGCATCATCATACACAGGTGGAGTGCTTCGACCACTACGCCAACTCCCTGGGGATGCAGCAGGTCCCTGATGAAGTCGGCAACCTGACGGGTCATTCGCTCCTGGACCTGGAGGCGGCGGGCATACAGCTCTACAATGCGCGGGATTTTCGAGAGACCCACCACTTTTCCGTCCGGGATATAGGCCACATGCACTCTGCCCATGAACGGCAGCAGGTGATGCTCGCACAAACTGTAGAATTCGATATCGCGAACAATGACCATTTCATCGTACTTGACATCGAACAAGGCGTCGTTCACCACCTGGTGAGGATCGGTGTGATACCCGGCCAGCAGTTCCGCATACATGCGCGCCACGCGTTCAGGGGTACGCATGAGGCCGTCCCGTTCCGGGTCTTCACCGACGCCTGTCAGGATATGCCGGACTGCTTCCTGGACCTCCGCGGCATTGATCTGGCTGCGTTGGAATGAATTCTCGATCGGATTGTCATCAAACTCTTGAGATTCCATAATGTGCACACCTTTATGCCGGCCCAGGCGATCTGCTCCTCCCGGGCCAGCCTTGAACTGTCCCACGAAGGTCAATCGATTTGAGGCTCAATCAAACCGTAAGTGCCATCCCGGCGCTGATAAAGCACGTTGATCGCGTTGGTATCCACGTTAAAAAAGATGAAGAAATTTTCGTGACCGAGCATTCTCATCTGCTCCAGGGCGACGGCCTCGTCCATCGGAAGTAACTTGAAGGTTTTTCGCCGGACGATCGGGGAAGTCTTGGCCCGGGTAGTTTTTCCCACCGTGTCATCCAACACCTCGGCTGCCGTCCGCCCATCGCCCCGGCCGCGATGGTGCCTGCCCTTGAAACGTTCCAGCTGGCGGTGCATTTTGTCATGGGCGGTGTCAAAGGCAGCAAATAGATCTTCAGACCTTTCTTCGGTCCGCAGTAACGCCCGATGCGCCCTCACGGTGATCTGGGCCACCTGCCGGTCGCTTGCACTGCGTGCCGATTTGAGGTAAGAAAGATCCACCTTGATTTCCTCGATTTCATTCAAGTAGCGGTTCAGCTTGGAGGCTTTCTTGGTGACGTAATCCTTGATCCGTTCCGTGACCTCCAGATTATGGGCATAGATTTCTACATCAGCTGCCATCGGTTCCTCCTCATTCGATTTGGAAATCTGCTAACCGTCGAATTAACCAAGAAAAACCCTGCCTGCGGCAAGGCGTCTGCCTTCCTCGGATATAGAAAAGCGCTCAAGACTACGGAAGGGTCGCAATCTGCTCACAAGAGAGAAAGCGTGACCTGAAATCTACTTGCTTCCTGCCCGATGCTTTTCCAGAATCGGGTAGAAAATGCCGGTCCCGATAATCCCAAACTCCACGGATCGACCCGCCGGGTGCGGGGTCAGAGGTTCGGCTCTCTCTACTGGAAGAAGCGCAAGGATCTCCACAAGCGCAGACCGGCCGGGGTCAGCAGAACGATCATCAAGGAGGGGAAGATAAAGACACCCATCGGGATGATCATCTTGATGGGGGCTTTGTGCGCTTCCTCCTCGGCCCGCTGGCGTCTCTTCATACGCATCTGATCGGACTGGATGCGGAGGACCTTGGCCATGCTGACACCCAGTTGCTCGCTCTGGATGACCGCCGCCACGAAACTGGTCATCTCGGCCAGGCCGATGCGTTCTGACATGTCTTTCAATGCATCTTTTCTGAGTTTGCCGAGTTGAATTTCGCGGATCACGCGGCCGAAGGCCATGGCGAGTTCATTGTCCCACTTTTCGTTCACCTTGGACATGGCCGCGTCAAAGCCTAAACCGGCCTCGACGCAGATGGTCAGCAAATCGAGCGCATCCGGCATTGCTTTGCGGACCGACTTCTGCCTCCGGTCAATGATGCTCTTGACATACAAATCAGGGAGGAAATACCCCAGCACTGCGAAGACCAGGACCAGGAGAAATTTCTCGGGTGCAGAGGCGGTCTTGGCCAATACGGAGACGAGGCCCATGATCCCACCCAGACCTATGGCGGTCACAAAATGCAAGGACAAGAATGTCGAAGCGTCCATGTGGCCTGGATTGCCAGCCAGCTCCAAACGCTGGCGGGTCTGCTCCAGGACATTCTGAGGGGTGAAGCGGGAGGACATTTCACCGATCTTGCGGATGATGGGGTATATGACCCGTTCCGTGAACGGCTGGGACAATTCGATCTGTTCCAGGGTTACCATCTCGCCTCGCTGGCTGAACTCGGCCAGCCGGGCCTCCAGGGGGTCGGAATCGGGCGTCTTGAAACGGCGGGCACCGCTCACCACCAGCACGGCGGCGCCGACAAGCACTACCAGCACGATTACAATGGCGATGACTGTTCCCATCTTACACCTCAATATTGGCAATGCGGGTCATGGTAAAGTATCCGACCGTGATTAAGAGTGCGGCCGCCCCCAGGGCGATGCCTCCGCACAGGATATTATCCTTTGAAAAGAACTCCATGATATAGGAGCGGTTGAGGAACCACAGGATGCCCATCAGTGCGACCGGCATCAAGGCCAGGATCCTCCCTGAATACATGGCCTGGGAAGTCATGACCCGGATCTCGCCCTTGATGCGGATGCGCTCACGAATGGTGTAGGAGATGACATCCATAATCTCTGCCAGATTGCCGCCCACCTCTCGCTGGACATTGATCGCCGTCACCAGAAAATCCAAGTCCGGGCTGGGAATACGCCGCAGCAGGTTGTCCATGGCCCGCTCCATGGGGACCCCCAGCTGCATCTCCTGAACCACCCGGCGAAATTCATCGCAGATGGGAGGGGGCAGCTCTTTGCTCACCGCTTCCATCGCCTGCAGGGTCGAATAGCCCGCGCGCAGACCATTGACCATCAAGTTGAGCATATCCGGCAGCTGGTCATTGAAACGGAGCAGCCGTTTCGACTGCTGATTTTTTACGTACATTTGCGGCAAAAAGGCGCCGATGACCGCCCCGATCAAAGCCGAGAATAAGATACGTCCCCCCAGCAAGAAGGCGACGATGGCTACACCAAGAACCGAGACCGCATAGAGCGCCATATACTCGCCGGGCTTCAATTTCAAGTCGGCCCGGGCCAGTTCACGGGCAATGCGTTCTCCATAGGTGGACTTCTCAACCCGTCGGTTGACAAATTCAATCAACGCCCCCCTTGAAGCTTCCTTCTCGTCGTTTTTTTGCTCTTCATCCAGGTACTTATTCAAGCGATCATCGACCAGGGTCCGATCGCCAGTGGTCGATACCACGATCCCAATGATCATCAATGCCAGAGCAACACCACCGCCAACCACCAAGATGGTTATCATGCTCATGCGATCACCTGCCTACCCTATCATCCCTAGATCCCATTAATACCGCTGCCGGCTGCCAACTCCAAAAATGGATGGCGGCATGTGAATGCCGGACGCTTCAATCTTCTCCATGAACTTGGGCCGCAGACCGGTCGGTCGCAGTCGGCCAAGAACTTTTCCGTTCTCAAAACCAGTCTGCTCAAAAATGAAGATGTCCGTCGTTGTGATGACATCGCCTTCCATCCCGGTGACTTCGGTGATATTCGTCACTTTGCGGGAGCCGTCGCGCATGCGTTCCTGGTGGATGACCATGTCAATAGCCGAGGTGACCTGCTCGCGGATGGCGCGCACTGGGAGCTCCATCCCGGCCATCAGGACCATGGTCTCCAGGCGGGAAAGTGTATCCCGGGGGGAGTTTGAGTGCAGGGTGGTCATGGAACCATCATGACCGGTGTTCATGGCCTGCAACATATCCAGGGCTGCATCATCGCGGATTTCGCCGACGATGATCCGGTCGGGACGCATGCGCAGGGCGTTGATCACCAGCTGGCGAATGGTAATCTCGCCCCGACCTTCAATGTTGGGGGGGCGCGATTCGAGCGTGACCACATGTTCCTGCCGGAGCTGGAGTTCTGCCGCGTTTTCAATGGTGATGATGCGCTCATCCCCGGGGATGAAACCGGAGAGGATGTTCAGCAAGGTCGTTTTTCCTGAACCGGTACCGCCGGAGATCACGATATTTAAACGCGATTCAACGCACGCCTTGAGGAACTGGAGCGCTTCCGGGGTCAGGGTCCCGAATTGAACCAGCTGTTCGATGGTCAGAGGAATTTTAAAGAATTTTCGGATGGTCAGGGCCGGGCCCACCAGGGAAATGGGGGGGATCACGGCGTTCACGCGGGAGCCGTCCGCCAAGCGTGCATCCACATAGGGGCTGGACTCGTCGATCCGGCGTCCAAGCGGGGCGACGATGCGGTCGATAATGCGCATCACATGATCGTTGCTCTCGAAGGTGACCGGAACCCGGTGAATTTTGCCCTTGCGTTCAATATAGATGTTCTTCGCCCCATTGACCATGATTTCAGTGACGGACTCGTCTTCCAGAAGAGGCTGGAGGGGTCCCAGGCCGAGGATTTCAGCCGAGATCTGTTCGAAGAGGCGGGCCCGTTCGGGCCTCGAAAGGACGATGTTCTCTTCGCTGAGGATCTGCTCAAATAATTCCTGGATGGTTTTGCGGACATCCTCCGTTTTGGTGATGTCCATGGAAGGGTCCAACTCGGCGAGAAGCCGGTTCTGAACGCGCGTTTTAAGGTCAAAATAAGTACCGGCCTGCGGCGCCGCACTGGGTGCGCTCACCCGGCGCGCCTGGAGAGAGGACAGGCGAGAGGCGTCTCCGGGTACCGCTCCGGCCGGAGCGCCCGGCGTAGTAGGATCCGCGGGCTTTCCTTGACCTTGCTCGATCCGTTTCAACAAAGACATATCTACCTCCTAAAAGTTTAACACCTCAGCGTTTGCCCGCTTTTACAGTTTCTTCCGCTTCCTTCTTCAAGAGCTTGGCCCGCAAGGCTTCGGCCAGGGTGTAGATCCCCCGCGCCGCGGGCTTGGATTTATTATCCAGCATGAAGGGCACGCCGCGATTGACCGCCGGGATGACGGTGGCCTCATCCAGAGGGATCACTGCCAGCACCTCTTGCTTGAGGTTCTCCCCGACTTTCTCCGCAGTAATGGCAATACGCTTGTCAAAACGATTCATGATGAACGCGATCTTCTCCACCGGGATGTTCAAGGTCAGCATCAGATCCAGGAACAGACGGCCGTTCTTAATCGAGGGGATGTCCTGGGTGGTTACCAGGACGACCACGTCGGCCAGATCTAGGACCGAGAGGGTGATGTCGGTCAAATAGGAGGAAGTATCCACCACGACATAGGCGTACATCTGGCGCAGGTAGCGCAGAAGCTTGGTGAATTGATCCGCGCTGACCTTCTCGGCATTTTCCGGGCGCGGCGGGGCAGCCAGGACATGCATGCCGGAAGCGGCGTGTTTAATCATCACCTCTTCCACAATCTCAGGGTCCAGCTCATCGGCCCGAGGGGCCAGGTCCAGAACGGAGTTCTTGCCCTGTTCATTCAAAAAAACGGCAACATCGCCGAACTGAAGGTTTGCGTCGACCAGGGCCGTGCGAGTCTCTTCATTGTGCATGGCGATGGCCAGGTTGACCGCCAGGGTCGTACATCCGGTCCCCCCTTTGGGGCTGTAGATCATGATAATTTTGCCCTGTTGGGCAATGCCGGTCACCATGGACGGACCGGAGCTGCCTTCCGTGGAAACAAGCGCCTGGCTGGCTTTGTGACGCTCCTCCCGAGCCACCTTCCCAGCCCCCCGGATCGCCGTGATCAATTCGTCCGGCATGGGAGGCTTGGTCAGGAAATCCCGGGCCCCGACCAGCATCGCCCGCCGCATGTAGTTTTGATCCCCCTGAACCGAAAGAATGACCACTTGTACAAACGGCATCTTCTGCCGGATCACCTCGGTGGCCGCAATGCCATCCATATCCGGCATGTTGATGTCCATCAGGACGACATCCGGCTTGGTTTCCTGGCAAAGCTGGATTGCCTCCCGCCCCGTGCGCGCCGCAGAAACCACCTCAAGATCCGGCTCAAACTGCAGGAGTTTACGGACATTCTCGCGTGTCTCGGCAACATCATCGACGATCAGAACGCGGATCTTATCACCTTCGGCCATTCAAGATCTCCATAAAGGTTGATGCCTGCCGGACGCCGCAGCGATTCCAGATCCTGCGATCCGGCGTCTGCGGTGCTATTTTGCGGTGGCCGTAGCCACATCGTTCGGCAACTTCGGCTCCACCAGCTGATCGACCCTCGGCTCGAGGGAATAAGGCAGCTTGGCGGGGATCGGGATATTGTACTGGGTTAGAAGATATTCCAGATTCGCCGCGCTGGGCTGTTTGATCGCCTGCTGGTCGTTTGGATTCCGCAGGGTCAGGGTGATTTGCGCCCCGTTGTAGATCAGATAGGTCAGCGTCACGGCATCCTGCGGGGACACCATCAGGGTGACGATATCCGGGTGGACGGGAGCGGGGGCGGCCGCCTGTGCGTTGGCTGGGGAGGGTGTCGGGGTCGGGGCCTCGGGCACCGGCTGGGCAACCAGTTGATCGGTGGTCGACTCGACCGGCAGGGGGAAAGTGCCCACATGGAGCACCTGGAGGTTCTGCATGATCATCTGGGTAACCATGCGCGGTCGCTGGGCCTCGGAGGGGACGTTATAGATCGGCTGCTTGAGGACATCGTCAACCACCGTTTGACCGGCCACGGAAACCGCTCCCGAAGTGGCGACCTCCCCGGTCAGCAGGACACCTTTGTCCGTAGGACCTGGCTGGATGACGGCGGATGTGAAATCCGGCAGGATGCTCTGAAAGGTGGGGTCGATATCCACCAGCAACATGGTCACGATGACATCCACGTAATCGCCGTCACGAATGCCATAGCCGACTGCCGAAAGGCGGCTGACGGGAATGGCGACCGCGGTCAAGCCTTGAGGGATGAAGGGCGCCCAGTTGGATCCGGGTAGATAAACGTTGCCTGGCGTCTCGGTAATGCTCGAATCCATGACCGGCTGGCCCTGGGCGAGCATGTACTTGGCATACTTGTTGACCACCACCGTTTTGTCCACGATCTCACCCTGGACAAGTTTATCCTGTGGAATTTGGATGGAGCTCAACATGCTGTCCGTGATGGGCGTCCCCGGATATATGTTCTGGCCGGCAGTGACGATCTGCACAAACGCCACCTGGGGTGTCGCCTGCGTCGCCACAGGAGTCGGGCGAGCACTCGGTGCCTGCCTCAGGAAGTAGAATGCCCCCGCCGCCACGGCGATCACCACGATCAAGGCCAAGTAAATGAAGATTCTTCCGCGACGCATATGCAACTCCTTACTAACTAGGATTGGATAAGAGCATTATACAGTAAAAATATTATATAACACCTCATAAAAGTACATACCCCATCTTTTTAGTATATTTTTTCTATAAAAAGTGGGACTCTGACGTATTTACAGAGTCCCACCAGCCTGTTCGACATCGATGCACTAGTGTCCAATCAGGTTCGAGTTGATCTTGGTAAACACGTTGCCGATGATCGGGCCGAGCAGCAATAAAACAGCAATTACGACGACAGCGACCAAAACAAGGATTAACGCATACTCGACAAGACCCTGGCCTTTTTCCTTCGGGGCAAATAACATGATGGCTTCACCTCCTTCCTTTGGTGGATTTCTCTGAAGGCCAATCCAGAGATGCTTTTATTATATACAAAGGCCGAACGAAAAACAAGGAATTATCGTTGCAAGTTCTTTACAATTATGTCAGTCATGTGCCGGGAGCGACAAGGTGACGCGTGCACCCTTCCCCGGAGCGCTGTCGATTTCAAAGGTACCCCCCAGCATTTCGGCACGTTCCTTGATCAACTTCAACCCCAGGTTGGCCTCTTTCTCGAGCGCTTCGGGGTCGAATCCCTTCCCATTATCATCGATGGACAGCTTGACGGATGAGTCCCCCATATCCGTCTGGATCTTCACCAGGGTAGCCTGGTTCTGGTGAACGGCATTGGAGAGCAGTTCTTGCATGGCACGGAAGACCATCACCTCCACATAGGGCTCCAGACGGCGATCATTACCCGTGATCGTCACGCTGAGCTCGACCCCGGACTGCTCCTTGAAGGTATCCGCGTAGCGGCGGATCGTCGGCGGCAGGCCCAGATCGTCCAGCATCATCGGGCGTAGTTCAAAGATGAAGTTGCGGATCTTCTGGAAGGTGCTCATGGCCGCCACTTTGAGATTGCTCAGCTCGTTGCGGGCCTGGGCTGGATCGATATCCAGCAAGCGCATGGCGATCTCCGTCTGCAGGATAAAATTGGAAAGGGCCTGCGCAGGTCCATCATGCATCTGTCGGGAAAGGCGTTGGCGTTCCGCCTCCTGGGCGTTGACCAGCATTTCCACACTGGCAAGAGCCCCTTTCTCATTCTTCGTGCCCGTGCTGGGCCCGCCCACCTTATTCGCCTCCTGCAGCCGATCCAGCATGCCTTTATAGCGTTCCAGATTGGATTGGTCACTTTGCAGCTTTTCCAGTTGGCCGCGCATCACAAAGAGTCTTTGCTGCGCATCCAGGGCAGAATCATAGGCGGTGCGGACCTCCTCAACGGGGGTACTGCCGATCTGTGTCCGAACCTGCTGAAGATGAGTGGTCACGGCCGCATTGCGCTGGGTCAATTTACCCACCTCCCCCCGGCTTTGGTCCAGCATTAAGGTGATTTCCTTCAAGGAGCGGTTGGCCTCATCCATCTCAAACTGGATCATCTGCTGCGCATCTTCGATCGGGGTGTTGGTTTTCTTCGGTTCAGCTGATTCCATGATTCGCTCCTGCGCTTTCCAGACTTGACCACGTGATCTCTGGCCTGGGTGGTGAGCCAGGCAGAGTCAAAAAAGTCTTCCGGGTAGGGCCGACCGTTCCCCCGCCAACGCAGGTTCGCCCATCCGGACCATCCCATCCGGTCGGCGCGGACCGCAGACCCTGCTCTTATGAGTATAGCACAGCTCATCCCAGCCGACAATTTTATCGCGGCGGCCTACCGACCCGGCCATAAGTACACCGCCATGTTTTCGCCTCCCTGAGAAGGGGCATAAGGTGCCCCTGTGGTGAAGACCGGATGAAGGCCATGGGTCAGTAACGGATACCAGGACGGGAAGGTGACCAGGTAAGCCACCCTGCGCTCGTTGAGATACGCCTCAATACGCGCCTCGTCGGTGATGAATGGAATCACTTCCGGATTGACCAGCCCTGCCAGATCCACTAGGTCATGTCCACCAAAGTACCCCAATGCGCCGATATCGTGGGCGGCGACCAGGTCGCCCGGCGGGACATTCTTCGCAACCCACCTTGCGGTGGCCACCATTTCGCTATCGATCACAGCCACGTCCTGGGCATATGCAAAAGCACCCATTCCCCAGAATATCAGAAGAATCAGGCCGGCTGCCAATCCCCACCCCCGGGAAACCACCCACTGGAGGGATGATTTTTTTCGGGCAATAAACTCCACGAAACCGGCCATCCCGACCACGAACAAGACCGGCATGGCCGGGATGAGATAACGTCCGTGCTGGTACGTGACCGGTAACCGCCAGGCATACATCCCGATATCGCCAACATACCAGGCCACGCAAGCCAGGATTCCCCAGGCGCGTCTGCGAACAGCCGCAATCAACGCCAGGGCGGCTCCGGGCAGCAGGGCCACGCCTACTCCTACCAGCGGCGGCAGCGCCTCCTCGACCAGGCGGCGTACAAACGGGATCTGCTGATAAACAGCATATTCCGCCTGTTTGGCGAAGAAGGTGTTCGGCAATGGCGAACCAGCCACAAGGAGATTGAAAAACAAGTAGAGCGCTGCCAATCCACCGCATCCGACCCCCAGGTTGACGAGCGCCCGGATGCGCCGTGGCCAGGAGTCCTCCCCCAGGAGCAGGACGACTGCTGCAGGCGCCAGCAGGGTAATTCCATCCGGGCGGACCCAGACGCTCAAACCGATCAGGATTCCCAACCCCAACGGTTTGCGTTCTCGTCTCACCAGGAGGGCCATTACCGAGATAACCAGCAAACCATACAGCATGGTCTCCATCCCCGAGAGCGCCGCCCACACCAGATGCCACTCCAGGGCCAGGAGGATTCCGACCCAAGGAAAACGCGATCGATAGTCCGGGACGAGAACACGGACGGTCGTCTCGGCCAGCATGGCGCCGGCCCACAGGCCGCAGGCGCCGAGGGCATAGGTCCACAGGTATGGGGCTAGATGCAGGAGATAACCAATTGCCAGCAACCCTGACCACAACGGCGACGTCGAGCCACCAGAGGGGTGACCGGGCAGGAAAGACCATTCCCGGTACAAGACCAGATTGCGAGCGTAGGTCTGGTGAATCCAGGCATCATCGAGGGGGAATCCGATCTGAAAGTACAGTCGGCTGGTCAGGAGGTAAATAAACACCGAAAGGAGGACTGTTCCGCCCAGAATCCACCCCGCGGCGCGATGGAGACGGACATCAGGGTTGGATGAAGAAGACACGCGCCTCTCCGATTGTTCCAAGATAGCTCAGGCCCCCATTGCCCGCAGGTTGGTTATAAAGCGGGACCAACCCGCTCGGCAAGCTATCTTTCTCCAGGACCAGGTACTCGGCTCCATACCGCTTCGCGGCGGATTGGACCACCCGCGCATCCCCATCCGGAACAGCAATGGCGGGATGGCCGGAAGACAAATAAAAGCCAGGGGGGTTGGCAACCATCACGATCGATCCCTGGAGAGCGCCCTGCTTCGACAAGAATTGGCCGATCTGGCGGTAGGCGGTGTTCTCCTGTCCCCAGGCGGGACCTTGGTTCGATCCACCGATCACCCGCGCCCGGATCACAAACGCGGTCAGAAGCAGCGCAGCGATGACCAGAGCCGTTTGAAAGACGGGTCGAGCCTGGGGGGCTTTCCAGCCGCGCCGCTCTTCTCCCCAGAGAATCACGCGGTCCAAACCAACCGGCGCCAGCGCCCACCAGACCGGCTGGACCGCTGCCCCCGAATGCAGGAACCCGCCGCGCGCTCCGGCAAAAGGGAAAACCACAGTCATCACCCCGAGGGTCAGGATCCAGGCTGCTCCTGCGACCTGCACCCGGCGGTCCTTGCGCAAGGCCCATAGGCCGATCCCAATCAGCGGGAGGAGGTAAACCTCACCCTGCACCGCAAGGGTGTTGGCTAAATTCATCCCCAGGGCCCACAAGCGGACTTGCAGAATGGCACGCAGACCCGATTGCCACCATGCGGCAAAGGTTATCCCGCTGGCCGGATATGCGAACAGCTGATTGTAAGACGTCAGCCAAAGCGATCGGGACCCCCCAGGGGCCAGCAAGGTTCCGAAAACCGACCAGTTGCGCAGCAACCAGGGGCCCATGACGATCAGGTAACCAGCCAGACTGAGCCCGAGAGCGACGATGGGACGGGACCGGAATCTACCTGGAGACCGGTAGGCGGATAGGACGAGGGCCAGGCAGGCGATGAACAACCACAACAACCCGTCGGCGCGGGTCAAATGCAGCAGACCGGCCAGCAGACCCAGCAGGAATCCCCTCCAACTTTCGGACAACCTCTGGCTGCCCAAGGTCAGAAAAAAGAGACAGCCCAGAAGCATGTAAGGCCCGAAGGTATCCGTGACCGGCAGGTACTGGAGGTAAAACCCGCAAAAGACCGCCAGCAGGCCGCTGGTCAGGGCCAGATCGCGCCGGGAAGTCAGAGCATAGGCGAGGGCGGCGCAGAGCGGTGGCAGGCTCCCGGCAACCAACAGGAAACCGATCCTGGCTGCTGTCCAGGACGAGGGGCCGAATAAGACAGCTCCGGCGGCTCCCAACAGGGCAGCCAACGGCATCCAATAGGCGTTCGAAGGATGCGGCAGACCCGCAGGTTCGTCCAGGTAATTCCAGAGATAGGGTTCCGTGAAACCGCGACCGGCAGCCAGCTGAAAGCCGCCAGCTGCGTAGTAATCGGCATCCATGTAGCCGGGAGAAGGTTGAAAAGCAGCGACCACCCCGGCAGCAACGATGCCCAGCATGGCGAGCAGGAGGGATTGCCGCCAGGTCATTTCACCCGCCATTCCCCATGGCCGACTCAAACCAGGTGCGCGGCGGGCGGATGGCCCACCAGCGCATCCAGTACAGGCCGAGCAGCAATAAAAGCGGGAGCCACAGCACCAGGACATCCTTTAACATCGAAACCGAAAGCAGGAAAACGATCATCCACAATCCGAAGAACACCACCCCCAACAGGATCCCTTCTGCGCCGATGCGGCCCAGAAAAGACCAGCGCTCCACCAAGATCGAGAGAAACAGGATCAGGGGGATAAACAGGGTCACCAAATCCATGGGCAGGACAGGAATTCCAATGAGGGGTGAAACCGTGAGGGTCAGACAAACCACCCAGAGCAGGTGCCGGAATGCTTTGCCTCGTACCGCACGCCATTCCAACAGCAAAAGGATGGCGGTGGTCGCGCTCAGCACCCAGCTGATCCTGGCGCCGATGGCAGGCCACCAGGCGGTTAGAATCCCTCCTGGGGTTATCCCCGGGTTATACAGGGCATGGGAAATGGCGCCTTGCAGAAAAGGGATCACCCAGGACGGCAGGAGCAGGAAGGAGATGGCCAGGGCCAGCAGTAGGGTAACCAGGAAACTGCCCAGGAGGCGGCCACGCCGTTGGTCAATCGCCCACCAGAGCAGCAAAAGAAAAAATAAGCCGCCGACATCAGGTTGGAGGAGCGGCAGAACGAGCAATACTCCCGCCAGTTCGTCATTCTGATAGCGCAAGGCGAGCAGGAACCCGGCCATCGCCAGAGCGACCAGCGCCGTCCCAGTCCCGTTCACAACCGACAGGACTCCGTAAACGCCCAGGATGGAAAACAGCACGGCGAAGACCAGCAGGGAACGGCCGGCCTTCCAGGAAGTCAGGCGCATAGTGGCCAGTGCCAGAGCCGCCAAGGCGAGTTCAAGGACCGTCATCCAGATGCCGCGGGCCAGGGCGTATTCCGACACCAGCGCCAGAGGCAGATAAATCAGCATGACCGGGAACGGATCACCGAGGCGGAGAGGGTCTTCACCAGGCGAGGCCAACCGCCCGTAATGGATGATCTGGGCGCGTTCCGCGGCGGAAGGGTCGTAAGGGCTGATCCCGTACTGCAGGAAGGTGCGCGCCCCCAACCACGGGATGAGGAAATCCTTCTCTCCTGGATGATATTGAGCAAAGCGCATGTTCGCCCATATCAGCCCGCTCAGGACCGCGGAGGTGACTAAGAAGGCAGCCAAGATGGACAGGACGGTGAAATTGCGAGACAAGCAGATCTCCCTGGGTCGAAGTTATTCTAACCGCAATCCGGAGAAGGGTCAACCAACATCGTTTTATGCTATAATTTATCCGGATTGAGGATCCAATGATTGGCAGTTGCTTTGCCAAGCCTGAGAATGATGATGATAATCGGCCTCCGGCCGTTGGGCGAAGCCTGTCAGGATAACCGAACCGGGAATCCTACCAATCGCCCAACGCTTGTGCGGAGGGCGATTTATTTTGTGGAGGCAGGGTATGTACAAAACTCATACGTGTGGCGAATTGCGTGCTTCCCATACCGGTCAAACCGTCACCCTGGCCGGCTGGGTCCACAATATACGCCCGTTCGGTGGGGTGGTCTTCCTGGTCCTGCGGGATCGTTTTGGAACGGTTCAGGTGGTGACGAATCCGGATGAATACAGGGAGGCGCACCAGGCCATCGAGGGCCTGCACGGGGAGTACGTCGTCCAAATCCAGGGAGAGGTGCGGATGCGTCCGCCGGATCAATTCAACCCAAACATGCCCACGGGAGAGATCGAAGTGCAAGCCCGGAAGGTCATCATTCTGAATCCCGCCAAACCGCTGCCTTTCGTGGTCAGCCGGGAGGATGAGCCGATCGATGAGGCTGTCCGGTTGAAATACCGTTACCTTGACCTGCGGCGCGGGCACATGCTCCACAATCTTGAATTGCGGCATTCGGTCGTCAAGTTCATCCGCGATTATCTCTCCGCCCAGGGTTTTCTTGAGGTCGAGACACCCGACCTGTTCAAAACCACACCTGAAGGGGCCCGCGATTATCTGGTGCCCTCGCGCCTCTACCCTGGCCAATTCTACGCCTTGCCCCAATCGCCCCAACAGCTCAAGCAACTGCTGATGGTCGCAGGCATCGAGCGCTATTTCCAGATCGCGCGTTGCTTCCGCGATGAGGACCAGCGCGGCGACCGGCAGCCAGAGTTCACCCAGCTTGACCTTGAAATGTCCTTTGTCCATCGGGATGACATATTGAATATGGTTGAGAATCTCTTCACGGCAATGCTTCCAGCCGTAGCACCAAACAAACGGCTGCTTGCCTCTCCCTGGCCTCGCCTGACCTACAGCGAGTCGATGGAGCGCTTCGGCACCGATAAACCCGACTTGCGCTTTGGCGTGGAACTGAAGGAGGTCAGCCAGCTCTTTGCTCAAAGCGAGTTCCAGGTGTTCAAAACCACCCTGGAAAGCGGGGGTGGACTCTTTTGCATCGTGGCTCCGGGCTGTGCGGGCTATACCCGCAGGGAACTGGACGAACTGACCGCCTATGCCAAAACCCTCGGAGCCAAAGGCCTGGTCACCCTGGGTCTCACGGAGGAGGGTTTGAAGGGTTCAGCGGCAAAATTCATCGACGACCGGCAGAAGGCGGAGCTCGTCCGGCAAACCGGTGCCAGAAACGGCGATCTCCTCCTGCTGGTCGCAGACCAAACCAGGCAGGCACGGAAGGTGCTCGGCGCGCTGCGGGTCTGGTTCCGCGACGCCCTTCACTTGGCCGATCCCAACATTATGGCTTTCGCCTTCGTCCTGGATTTCCCGATGTTTGAGTGGAACGAAGAGATGCAGAAGTGGGACGCAGCACATCACCCTTTCACCATGCCCCATATGGCCGACCTGTCCAAGTTCGAGACTGACCCGGCCTCGATCCTCTCTGACGCCTACGACATGGTCTGCAACGGGTACGAGTTAGCGTCCGGGTCGATCCGGATCCATCAGCGGGAGATCCAATCGAAAGTGTTCGGACTGCTCGGCATCAGTGAGGAAGAAGCCATGCACAAGTTTGGACATCTGCTGGAGGCCTTCGAGTATGGGGCCCCGCCGCACGGCGGCATTGCCCCCGGCATCGACCGATTGGTGATGCTGCTCGCCGATGAAACGAACATCCGG
>Ga0209039_10001288_pt1 | contig 23758 bp, 20 predicted proteins | sample BogFormECP12_OM1_FD_188238 | JGI IMG/M metagenome (GOLD analysis project Ga0209039, IMG submission 188238) | Bog forest soil microbial communities from Calvert Island, British Columbia, Canada - ECP12_OM1 (SPAdes) (version 2) | ecosystem: Environmental > Aquatic > Freshwater > Wetlands > Bog ... | reverse complement strand
CGCCCGCGATTCGAGAGCGCGCCCGCATTCGCCCAAGACTCATGAGCACGCCGCCACTCGCCCACGCTCACTCGTCCGGCGATTCCCCTCTTACGACTTCTTCCGTTCCTAAGGCTTCTTCACACTGGGATGGACCGCCACGCATTTCGAATTTGCTCTAACTCCTTGAGAAACTCATCCCGGCCTTGTCGCGCCCTGTCTACCTGTCGCGTCTTCTCGCTTACGTAGCGCTCACCTTTCAGGTCCGAATCCCGCAGCGACCGTACCCAGGCACCAAGCTGCTTCGAGATACTCTCCGCTCGGGATTTCAATTTCAAGATTTCCGATTCAAAACCCGCAAAGGCCGGAAGTTTTTCGAGTAGGCACAGCATCGATCTCACTTCCCCTGCCGAACCTCGCGCGATATAAAGAAACGTGAGCAGCTCCTGCTTGGTTCCCCGCTCGAATCCTTCGGCGATATTGTTGGAAACCGAGACGGTCGCTCGTTCGATCTGGTCCCTCAACGAGTATTGCCCCCGGAACTGGGGTTTCTCCGTCAATGCGTACAAGGCTGCTGCCAGTTCAATGGCCGCCTGCCATACGGGCAATTGCTCGAATCGGTCATATTTCATATCTGCCTCCACAGTTCATCTTGGCATCTTGAATTTTGAATCTTGAATCCCCATTCCGTCTGTTTGTCTTGAATCTTGAATCTTGAATTTTGAATCCCCCTTGGCTTCCGCACAAATGTTTATCGTCAGAAGCCCTGCATGTAATGAGAATAATTGCCACATGGGCCTGCCGTTCCCGCCTCTCAGGCTCGCCACCTGTCGATGAACATGCGTGGAGCGCCTTGGACGGCGGGGGCCGGGCGCCGCCTTTTCACCAGCTTCATTCGCTGTGAAGGAGCAAGGCAAGGCGGCACCAGACCGCCGTATCCAAGGTGCGTTCGGCACAGCTATTTTCGCGACGGTGTACGCGGAGTGATGCCTCAACTCAGGGACGGTGGCCTGGAAGCTGGGGAAATCCGGCGCAGGTTCCTGAAGGACAGGCAACCGCCCTGCTCCGCCATCCATCAATTGATCAGATCGCCCGCCATGCCGAATCCCTAGTTCACGCTCATCAACAACTCGCTTGTAGTGGCGGGGCCGCGGTCGCATTATAGGGCCGAGGACCCAAGCTCGCGTAAGGCCTGTTCTGGTCCATGGCCCTTAGGTATGGTCGGTGAGAAGAGCCGCAGACCTTGAAGAACAGGTTTTGCGCTACCAGGCTCCTCGGGAAGGATTTTGAACTCAATGCGAAGACTGACCCATGGAATGACAGAATATGTATCTAAAGCACTCCGCGTAACCGCCCTGCTGATACCCGCCATGCTGCTCCTCGCCGCGCCGCCAAGCTGGGCGCAGGATTTGCGTGCAGGTTATGCGAAAGTTGATATTACTCCCACGGGGCCGGTGACCATGGGGGGATATGACCTCCGCAATGCCCCCTCGGATGGCGTTTATCCGGGCGACCATCTCTACGCGCGGGCCCTGGTTTTCGAGACCTCAGGGGTCCGTGTGGCCTTTGTCATATCGGATGTGATCGGGATCGAGGGGCACGACGTCTTCCGCCACAGCATCTCGGACGCGACTGGTATCCCCGTGTCCAACATCCTCCTGGGCGACGTTCACAACCATGCCGCTCCGGCGCCGAATGCCGAGGCCAAATCCGACTGGGATCGCATCTTCGCCAGTGGCATCGTGAAGGCCACGACTCAGGCGGTGGCAAACTTGCAGCCTGTCCGCATCGCCGCTGGCACCGGGCACTCGCGGATTGCCATGAACCGGCGCCAGTCGCGGCCTACCGATTCAGACTCCCCCAAGACTTTCGATGAGAACGATGCCAGCCAATCCTTTGGCAAATACAAAACCGATAGGCCGCTTCTGATCCATGAGTTTGGCGGTGTCGTACGCCTGGGAGCAAATCCCCTGGGGCCCATCGACGACGCGGTGCAGCTCGTACGCGTGGACACGGCCGCGGGCAAGCCGCTCGCGTTGATGATCCATTATCCCTGCCATGGAACGTCGCTGGGAGGGCGCAACAGCAAGGTCTCCGGCGAATGGATGGGCCGCATGCAACAATACGTCGAAAAGGAATTCCCGGGGCTCGGCACCATCTATTTGCAGGGAGCCGCAGGCGATATCAACCCGCGCGTGGTCGGCGGCCTGGACGGATACCACGACGACATCAACACCACTTGGGCGCTGGGCGAAGAGATCGGGCGGGAGGTCGCCCGCGTGTATCGCGAACTGAACCCCGTGCCTTACGTCAACCCACGCTTCCAGATCGAAACGGCCGTCATATATTGCCCGCGGAGTTACAGCGAATTGTACAAAGATTTCACCAAAACCAGCGTGGACCTGCCCACCACCGCGGTCCGGATCGGTGACCTGATGTGGACGACCTTTCCGGGGGAGATGTTCAGCAACATCGGGAAGCAAGTCAAAGCCGCTTCGCCAGCCACCTACGCGCACCTGATGGGTTACACGAATGGGTATGTCGGCTACTTTCCCGAGCAGAAAGCCTACTCCGAAGGCGGGTACGAGGTTTCCCGAACCCACTTCGATCCCCAGTCCGAACCCATCTATTTACGTGCTATCGCCGCGCTGATGCAGCGCTTTCGATGAAGGTTTGATAAAGGCGGGCCGGAGGGAAGCGGGTGGCACCGCCCGGCGGAGCCGCAAAAGCGAGTCAAAACGCCAAGCGCAAAAGTCAAAGTCCGATGTGCTTTGTGCCGTAGCCGCGAGGGAAAACCACAGGGCAAACACCTGATCCGCTCGGGTTCAAGCGGGGATTTCGGCGAGCGAATGAATGCGCCGGACATGGATCTGGTTCTGGCGCTTGCGGGTTTGGGCGATGTCGTAGGAGGCTTGCATGCGCAGGAGCGTGTCCATCTTCACGCCAAAGGCTTTTTCAATGCGCAGCGCCATGTTTCCGGAAAGTCTGGCCTTGCCGTCGAGCAAGCTCGACAGGGTAGGCCGGGAAACCTGAAGCGCCGCGGCGGCCGCGGTTACCGAAAGGCCCGCGGGCGCGATAATCTCCGTCCGAATGAAATCTCCCGGATGGGGCGGGTTCTTCAGGGGCATGGCGTTTGCTTCCTCCTTTGAATTAAGTAGCGCAGCGCGGCAGAGCCGCAACCAAACGAGTCTTGTGGGGCAGAATTTAATGTAGGCATCCTTCATGCGGGCGAAGCCCGCTTTGGACTGCGGTAGCAGCAGCTACCGCTCTCCGCCGGTGGTTCATACGGGAATGGTACGAGAGGAAAAACAAGAAAAGCGGTAGCTGCTGCTACCGCAGTCCAAGGCGCTTTGCGCAGGCGCAAACCAGGACTTGACTGAAATGGCCAGGAGAGGTCGCCCCACATCCGTCGCAAAATGTTTGCTAAAAAAACAAGAACTTACGGTATTGCATTGCGCGGCCCGCTTTCCCGCCCTGCGGCTCTTCCACCGGCGCGGACTCTTGCCGCACCCCATACATGATAATCCGAATTCCCAGGGGCCGCGCCGCCCAAAGCACGGCGCGATGGAAAAGCCGCAAGGCTGGAGAGCGAGCCTTGCGCTTCCGTTTCTTGTGGCCCTCCGCAGGGCAGGCCTCTGAGACAGTGGGTCAGTTTGATGTAGAGGCAGCTTTACGCCGCGATGTGGCGGGGTAAACCCGCCGCTACACCGTGCCATATGGCGGCGTAAAGCCACCTCTACGTCAAACTGAACTACGGTCGCGACAATTTGTCTCTTGACAAGCTTTAGGCTACGGTGTACACTAGGATGGTGGCTAGATTAAGGTGACACCATGTCTCTGCGCAAGTCCCCCACGATGACCCCGGCCCGGATTGAAGCCAATCGGCTTAACGCTAAGAAATCGACAGGCCCGCGCACGATGCGGGGCAAGAGTCAGTCGCCGATGAACAGCCTGCGGACCGGAGACCGTTCGGCCCACTATAAGAACTTCCTCCTGCTCATGCTCATGGCCCCGCCCTGCTCGGTGGGCCACATGGCGGAAGGGTTGCTGCTTCCCGAGCAGGCCGCGCACCCTCTTTTTGCCGAGATTGTGGACATGTTCTACCGTGCAGAAGGCGAGGTGGCGGTGCAGTGCGTATTGGAGCCAGCGCGCCTGCGGTCCCGGAAGAAAATCCCCTTCAAAAAAAATTACGGACGAAGCCTGAAAGTGATTGAAAACAATACGGGATGATTTTAGGCTGTGCAGATGTTACTGAAAACAAAGACGGCGCCATTGTTTGTGAGGATGTTTATGAAACCAAAAGGGATAGCCTGATGGGGAAAACGTCTTCCCAAGGCCGTACTGAAAACAAAGAAGTTACATCATTTTTAGTATAAATTTATGAAAATAAATGAGATATACAATTTTTAGCCCTCAAATTTGCGAGAATAGGCTTTCTGTGTAGATCTTATAGAAAACACATGCGGTTAGCACATGTATCCCGATTGTTTAACAAAGGGCGAGGACGACACCGAACGACGGACTCCAGACACCGTGCTGCCGCTTCCCAAATCCCGACTTCGGACTCCGAACTTCGAACCCGGTTGTGTTAAATTCGGACCATGCAAACCCTCATCGAATGCGTTCCCAATTTTAGTGAAGGGCGCGATGCCGCGGTGGTGGAGGCGATCGTCCGCGCTCTGCTCGCCGGGCCGGACGTTTACCTGCTCGACCGGGAGATGGATGCTGATCACAACCGCTCGGTGATTACCTTTGTCGGAACGCGGGAGAGCGTGGGCAGAGCCGCGCTGCGCGGCATCGCCGAAGCGGCGGAGTTGATCGACCTGAACCATCATCAGGGAGCGCATCCGCGCCTGGGAGCCACCGACGTCGTACCCTTTGTTCCCCTGGCCGGCGTCACACTGGAAGACTGCGTCCACATCGCGGAATGGGTGGCGGAAGAAACCTGGCGACGCTTTAAAATCCCCACCTATCTTTATGAAGTAGCGGCACGCAAGCCGGAACGCGTCAATCTGGAGAACATCCGGCGCGGCCAGTTTGAAGGAGTGCGGGAGGAGATCGGGACGAATCCGGCGCGCCTTCCGGATTTTGGCGAGGCTGCGCTGCATCCCACGGCGGGTGCCACAGTGGTGGGAGCGCGCAAATTCCTGATTGCTTACAATATCAACCTGAACACACCGGATGTCGCGCCGGCCAAAGCCATCGCCAAGAAGATTCGGGCCTCGAGCGGCGGGTTCCCATGCGTTAAGGCCATGGGAGTAGAATTGAAAGCCCGCAACCTGACGCAAGTGTCGGTGAACCTGACGGATTTTGAGACCACGCCCCTGGCTATGGTTTTTGCAGCGGTGACCCAGGAAGCTGCGGCGCTCGGCGTTCAGGTAGTGGGCAGCGAAATTGTGGGACTGGTCCCGCGCCAAGCTCTTGACGACGCCGCAGTTCAATTCTTGCGGATCGAGAATTTCCGGCCGGAATTGGTGGTGGAGAATCGTTTGGAACAGATCCTGGCAGATCGAAAATCGAAAATCGAAAATCGAAACTCGCCCGCGGGCTCTGCCGAATTTCGAGTTTCGAGTTTCGAATTTCGTAATGAGGCCACTCCTGCCAATCCGCAGCTTCGAACGATGGTCGAGGAGTTTGTGAGCGCAGTGGCGGCCCCCACGCCGACCCCTGGTGGCGGCAGCGTCGCGGCGTTGGCGGGGGCGCTGGCGGCGGGCTTAGGGGAAATGGTTTGCGGCGTGTCGCTGAAACGGAAATCGCTCAGCGCCCATCATGCGGCGCTGGAAGCCACGCGCACACGCCTGGCCGCGCTGCGAGAGCGGCTGTTGGAAACGGTCGATCGCGACGCCGAGAGTTATGAAGCCGTCATGCGTGCTTTCAAGCTACCCAAATCCACCGAGGCGGAACAAACCGCCCGCGACCAGGCAATTGAGGCAGCCAGCAAGCAAGCTTCGGTTGTGCCTCTGGAAACGGCGGAATTAGCGGCGGCGGTGGCGCGTGAACTCACCAGCCTGGTGGGGATTACCATTGCGCAAGCCGCTTCCGACGTGAGCGTGGCCTCGAGTTTGGCGGAAGCAGCGCGGCGCGGGGGAATCGAAAACGTCCGGGCAAACCTTCCCGGCGTCCGAGACGAATCTTGGCTTAGGGGCATGGAGGCTCGGATCGAGGTGCTTGACAAGGTATTGAAGCCTAAGCAAGAGCCTTAATGCCCGTTGTGGGACCAGCCCCGCTTCAGAAAGCCCTATGGCGTGAAATCCCCCTCACCTAGGCCATTAAAAAGACCTGACTTAACGGCCATTTGGGGTCCAGGTTAGTTGCAAATCATTTGCAATTAGGCACTTTCGGCACCTCCGACCTTTGGCAAGATTCGCGCGCGGTCTGGAACCCCTCTTGCGCTAGTAGAGATCGTATGCGAGACACCGCGAAGTTTGGCTCACCGATCAACCTCTATGACGCTTCCGACCACGACGAGCTTAGAATCCTTTTAATCACCGGCGGTTGGGAAGTTCGTCGTTCCTTCAACCAAATCGGCATCCAACCCGGCGACCGCGTTCGAGTCTTGCGCCGCGCCCCTTTCGGCGGCCCGCTGGAAATCGACAATAAAGGCACGCACGTTGCGGTCGGCAAGCAACTGGCGGAAAAGATCCGCGTCGAAGTCCTACCGTGAAAGTCGCACTGGTCGGCCAACCCAATTCAGGCAAAAGTACCCTTTTTAATGCGGTGGCGGGTTACCGCTCGCTCACCTCGAACTTTGCCGGTACGACGGTAGAGTACACCCACGGGCAGGCGCGGGTGGGGGGAGCGGTGCTGGAGCTCGTCGACCTGCCCGGCCTTTATTCCCTGACGCCCACCTCCGCCGTGGAAGAGGTCAGCCGTGACTATCTGTTGGCGGGCGACTGGGACGTTATCGTTAATGTCCTGGACGCCTCGCAAATAGCCCGCAGCCTGGAGTTGACGCTCGAGTTGCTGGACCTGGAATCGCCGCTGGTGGTCTGCCTGAATATGATGGACGAGGCGGCGCGCAAAGGCATGACAATTGACACGCATGCCCTGAAAATCGCCCTGGGTGTGCCGGTGGTCGAGGCGATTGGAGCGCGCGGTCAGGGCATCATCGAAACCTTTCGCGCGGCGCAGGAGGCGGCCACGGGGGGCCACCGCCCGCAGGCCTTCATTTATGCGCCGGACTTGGAACGCACGGTGGATGAACTTGCGGAGAAGATTGCCGAAGGCGCCCAGGGACAACCGGTGGCCGTTCCCAAGGAGTCAGGACCGAAGAGTCCGGAGTCGGAAGTCAGGAGCCGAGAGTCCGGAGTCCGGAATCAGGAGTCGGGAATCAGGAGCCAAGTGTCAGGACATTCACCCGCCCTCGATAGTGCCGAAGGCACCTTGGAGTGCGGCGGCTTGACGCCGCCCTGGAATAAGGCCCAGGAAGAAGGCGGCGTCAAGCCGCCGCACTCCAAGGCGCTTCGCGCGTTTTCTTGCAGGGTAGGGCAATGTTCGTCGGCGTGTTGCGGACATTCCCCAGCGATGGAAGGCCAACAAGGCCCGCGCGTCACGGCGGCGGTGGCGGTGCTTCCTGCTCAGCCACCATCGATATTGCCCCTCACAAACTTCCAGGCCACGCCGGTTCAATCACAAATCACAAATCACCAGTCGCAAATGCCAGCGTTTCCTCCCGCGCGCTTCCGGGCACTTCAGTTAGTGCAAAGCAAACCCCGTGATATTCCGATGTTAGAAGGGGCCGCCGACCCCGGACTGCGGAAACCGGACTCGGCTGCCCGTCACTCGTCACTTGTCACTCGTCACTGCTCTTCTGACCCCGGACCCCGGACTCCGGACTCCGGACTGTCTTTGGTGGAGTGGGCGCAGGCGGAAATCGCCGTGCGCACCGGGCAGCCGGCCGATGCGGCGATCTCCGCGGCGCGGCATGCGGCCTGCCTGACTCTCTTTGAGCGCGTGGCGCACGTAGCCCGGCCGCGGGCTGACTGGCGCGAGCAAGTGGACCGCCTGGCGATGCATCCCGTTTGGGGCTACGCCGTGTTGATGGGAGTGTTCCTGGGGTTCTTCCGGCTGATTTTCGACGTGGGCAAGCTGGGCGAGGCTCGCATCCTCAACCTCTTCGACGTCCTGGTGGCGGCGCTGGCGCAGCACATGAATCCGCAAGGCGCGCTGTTCGCCGCCGCCAAGGGAGCGGTGCTGGGCACGGCCGGAGCGGTGGCGATTGTGCTGCCCTACTTGTTGCCGTTTCTGGTGGGCCTGGCGATACTCGAAGACATTGGTTACCTCTCGCGCGTCGGCTACCTGATGGACGCCGCCATGCACCGCCTGGGCCTGCACGGCACGGCCACCCTGCCCATTCTGGTAGGCTACGGATGTAGTGTTCCGGCGGTGATGGCCACGCGCCTTCTCACCACCCGGCGTGACCGCTTCATCGCGGCGTTTCTGGCCGTGCTGGTGCCCTGCTCCGCCCGCATGACGGTGATCTTCGCCCTGGTGGGATTCTACCTGGGCGCGAATTACGCCCTGGGCATCTACGTCCTGAACATCCTGGTGGTCGCCCTGGCGGGGCACGCGCTGGCGAGCATCTGGCCGGAGATTTCACCCGGCATGTTGATGGAAGTTCCCGCCTATCGCGTGCCGGCCCCGCGCGTGGTGGCGCTCAAAACCTGGTGGCGCCTGCGGGAGTTTGTGCTGGTGGCGTTTCCCCTGTTGGTGGTGGGCAGCGTGGTGCTGAGCCTCGTCGATTACTACGGCTGGCAACACGGCATCAACGCCGCGCTCTCCCCCCTCACGGCGCTCCTGGGACTGCCGCGCTCGGTGGGGCTGACGCTGATTTTCGGCGTGCTGCGCAAAGAACTTTCGCTGCTGATGCTGATGCAGGCCCTCGGCACCACGCACGTCCTGGGCGTCATGACCGCGGCGCAAATCCTCATCTTCACCCTCTTCGTGACCTTCTACCTTCCCTGCATGGCCACCCTGGCCTCGATGGTGCGCGAACTCGGCTGGCGCCTGACCCTCGCCGCCTCCACCGCCCTGCTGGCAATCGCTGTAGTGATCAGCCTCGCGGCGCGCGGCGTGCTGATGTTCTTATAGCACGAGCGTCAGGAGCAGGTGTAGCAGACCTGTTCTGGAGGTCCGCGGCTTTTTCGCAATTGTCGATTTTCGATTGCCGATTGTCGATTGAACTGATCGACAATCGTCAGTGGAAGAGCCGCGGACCTCCAGAACAGGTCCGCGCTACGCTTGCTTGCCCGCGCCGCCTCACGATGATCCGTATTCCTTTGCTCGCGTTCGAAACGTGGTTCCGCGGACATCCAGGCCGTGCCGTCAAAATCACGACGCGGTGGACGGAACAGGGGGATTGAAAATCACAGACAAGTCATCCTCTACCTTCTCGCAACAGCGCCCGAAATCCGGCCTGCTGGAAATGCTCGTCGGCGGTTAGAGCCTCTCGGATACCGCGGTCCTCCATAACCACGAAGGATGCACAGTCCGTCAGGCCCCATTCCTTGTCGGGGCGCTCGGAATAGAGTTTCATCGCCCGCTCAATTAGCGGACGCGCCAGCGGAACAATTTCCACGTTGGCATCGCCTTGGAGGGAAAAGGAGGAGTTGGACGGCCGCATGGCGATATGGGACCTTGGATAGCGCGTTGCCGATCTCCAGCAGTACTGCCCAGGTTGTAACTAAGCGGGTACCGCCGGCTTCCAATTCGTCAGCCAGGGACAGTGCCTGATGATGAAGTTCGTCCGTCATTGAGGCAAGCGCGATGGCGTAGGCTGTATCCAAAAAGACGCTACCGCTCAGAATCAGCTTTTTCGCCATAGAGATAAGCTTCGAGGTTGGACGACCAATCGCGCGGACCCGCCAGCGCTAGGGAACGGGCAGTGCGCAAAAACGACGCCCCCTGTGTAGGGGTCGCCAAGCTTTCAATCGTCAGCCGCACCCGAGTATTGGGAGGAAGTTCCAGCGGTTCGTCTGGACGGAGCGTCGCGCCGTCGAAAACCGCCTCAATACTTCTTGTCATAAGTCCTCCTGCTACCGATAGTATAGCTGAGGCACGCCCGATTAAAAAGCTGCGAGTTTGTTGTCAAAACCACGTCGCGGGCAGCACATTGCGGAGGATAGCGAGCAAGCTGCCGACCGATTCATCGACGTCTTGGTAGCCACTTCGCGTTGTTGGGAGACAATCCAAGGGCGGGCCGCGTCTGAGCCCTCGATCGCGGTTTCTATATCTCTCCCGATGCGCTGAAGAGCGCGCTAAGAGCATCCAATATCTGGACACTACGAGGTCGCGGTGCAGAAACCGGCATGTGCAAATTGAAAGTCCAAAAATTAGGCGTTTGGCACACTCCCGTGCACCCTATGTTCAGCGCCAATTCAGGCTTGACGGAGGTCTTAGATGCCTGTCATCCGTGCATGCAGCCATTGTGGACGAAAGAACCGCATTCCAGCCAAAAATCTGACCGGCACAGCTCGTTGCGGAGTTTGTAAATCGCCCTTGACACCCATCGCTGAACCTCTCGAGGTCGACGACATGTTATTCGATGAGGTCGTTAACAATGTCCAGGTTCCCGTGCTCGTGGACTTCTGGGCGGAATGGTGCGGGCCGTGTCGTATTGCTGCCCCTGAAGTCTCCCGTACCGCTGCCGAGATGGCCGGTAAGGCGATCGTGCTAAAAGTCGACACGGAAAAAAATGCTCAACTTGCGGCGCGATTCAATGTTCAGGGCATACCCAACTTTGTGATCCTCTCGGGCGGCCGCGTGATAAAGCAGCAGGCGGGCGTGGTAAACCACGACCAGTTGGAGCAGTGGCTCAGGTCCGCCGCTCCTGTTTCTCCCTAGAGCGTCTTCAATAATTTAAGTGCATACAGCGCGGCGGAGCCGGAACCCGCGACGTGCCGCGGCCGTCCCGGCGACGCGACAACCTGACCGCGGCGATCCACATGGTCGTCGAGGCGATTTTTTGGTTCCATCCATTGGTCTGGTGGTTCGGAGCGAGGTTGGTGGAAGAGCGCGAGCGCGCCTGCGATGAAGCGGTGCTGAGCCTCGGCTGTGAACCGCGCGACTACGCCGATGCGATTCTCAGCGTCTGTAAGCTGTACCTTGAATCACCGATCGTGTGCGTGTCTGGAATCAGTGGCTCTGATCTCAAAAGGCGGATTGTCCGCATCATGGGGTAGCACATCGCGGAGAGGCTGACTTTCAGCGGAAAAGCGTTGCTCGGCGGGGCTGTGGCTGCCGCAATTGCAATACCACTCGCCCTGGGAGTGATTAGCGCATCAAAAGCTCGCGCGCAGAAGACGCAGGCGAGCGATGGGCCGTGGCCTAGGTTTGAAATGGCATCTATCAAGATGAATACAATACCCCGTCCAATACCGATCGATACCTACTATGGGAACCGATTCGTGGCGACAAACACCACATATGGGCTGATCCGGCTGGCGTATGGGGACAATTACTCTCCGCTAAAACCTGATCAGGTTTCAGGAGGCCCAGACTGGATTAAGTCCGAAGTGCTCGATATCGAAGCGAAGGTGGATGACTCCTTAGTCGAGCGGGAGTGGAAGAAACTTTCGTACGACGAACGGCATAAGCAGGCCATGCTGATGCTTCGGTCCTTGCTTGCTGATCGGTTCAAGCTGAACGTAAGGCACGAGACGAAGGTGCTTCCCGTTTATGTGCTTCTCCTGGCCGAGGGTGGTCCGAAGTTCTCCGAAGATGATACGCAAGCCAAAAATTGGAGAGTAGAGGGACATGGTTCAGGGGAGATCGAGGCGGTATCCGCGGATTTAGGTTGGGTCGCTGGCCTGGCTTCAGGCTTGCTGGGGAACCGAATAGTCCTGAACAAGACCGGCCTCCACGGCCACTACAGCATGACGTTTCAACCCCCACCGCTAAAACCGGCTGCAAGCGATGACCTATCCGCAGGTAGCGCGGCCCCTTCTGATTCCTCAGTATCCTTGCTCTCCGCAGCTCTTGAGAAGCAGCTTGGCCTGAGATTGGAATCTACCACGGCGCCGGTCGACACCATCGTTATCGAGAATATTGAGCAGCCAACTGGAAACTAAGAAGGGCGAGCCTGACGGCCAAGGGCGCTATCTGGTTTTACACGGGCCACTGGGAAATATTTCACTTGGCCGGTTAAACGCCCTAACAGCGGTTGTGCGTGGCCGGCAGATGGTCATCGAGCGGGCGGAAGTAACCCCTCATCCGGCCCGCGACGGCTGATGAGTACGCCCGTCGCGGTCCACCTTCTCCCCTGGGAGAAGGTTGGAAATATCGCGGGGGGGCGCGCACGTCCGCGCGCTGAAAAACTTCCCTCTCCGCAGGGGAGAGGGGGGACCGCAAGGCGGTGGGTGAGGGGTCACTTCCTCGCCTTCTCCGACCCCGTGAGGATCGCGTTCACCACTTTCCGACGCCGATAGAATCCGTAAGGTCGTAAAACGGCCATACCGGGCGTGTGGTCTGGGCTGTCGTCTCGGAAGGTCCGAAAGGGAGAATCCTGGTCAGAAATGTGGAAACTCCGGACCCAGGCCTTCGACCGGGGCGGTGATAGGTCGCCCTTTTGGGGCTTGAAACAGACACCGTGGAGCGCATGATTGTTGTGGCTGGCCGGCGGGAATTCCCTATCGAGCCTGCTCCCTCGCCCAGGTGCGCACCGTGCGGCGCCAAGCCAGCGTGGTAAGGGTCTTACTTTGTTCGCAGAACTCTGACAACACCGATTGGGTCAAGGAGGGCAATACTCCGCTTCGATCACGGTCTTCGTATTGGTCACCGGAAAGCCGGAGAATTCTTGGGGCGCGGCCATCGTGCAACCAGATCTCCGGCACTCGCAGGCGGGCATAAACCGGAAGTTTGGCCACGGCGGGGCTGGTGATTTCGATTTCGATGACCAAGTCCGGCGGAGGGTCCACCCGGAGGTCGATTTCCTTCTTCCCGCGGATGCGCTCGACATTCTGGATGTAGAAGCACGCGTCGGGTTCAGTGCCTCGCTTTAAATCCCGCCTTCGAAATGTCGTAGAGCCCAGGTTGGCAAATTCAATTTCCAGCTCTTCTGCCACCAATTCAGCGATTGTGGCGAAGACTTGGATTAGCTTCTCGTGCTCGCTCGACGGGCTCATGATTTCCAGCATCCCTTCGCTATAAGTGAATCGGGGTGAACGGGCATCGGCATGGTCAGCCAGCAGACTCTCATAGGTCTCCCAGCTTACGTGCCTCAGTATAAATCGCTGTTCGCGTTCTTCCTGGGGAGGACTGATTATCGTAGGCATAGTGGTTCCTCTGCGGATCGCGTGCGGCGCGGCCACCCACGCCCTCGCTTCCAGTGTATCGTACGGAAACGAGGTTTTCCAGCGCGGCCCGCGTGTTCGGGAACCTTGACGAGGGAGTTGCTTTCGTGCGCCTTCTCCGCTTATCATCTCGACTAGAATAATGGTTAGCTATCCCTGCCTTTCCTCCCGGGCAGGTTGTGGTTGCCAAGGAGAACATGGCCGTCCCATGCAAAGATGTTGTCCTGGAAACGGGGCCGCGCCTCAACCGTTACCTGGTTTTTCTTCTGCTGGCTTTCTCTATCCTCGGAAGTCGCTCGGCTGCCCAGCAAGAGAAGGGTGAACCCCCACCGGGTTTGCCGATACTGACCACCATTCGGGAAGTCCGGGAACTCCCTTCCGAAAAAGCGCGGCTGGGATACCCCATCCACTTGCGCGCGGTCGTGACGTATGCAAATCGACGGGAGTTGGATCTCTTCGTACAGGATTCCACAGCAGGCATTTACGTGAATGCTGGACAGGCCACTGCGGACTTTCACCCCGGCCAATATTTGGAGATCGAGGGCATCAGCGGCCCCGGAGATTTTGCTTCCCAGGTTGAGAATCCGAAAATTCAAATCCTGGGCGAAGCTCCCTTGCCAGTTCCTCGAAAAGTTTCGGGCGAGGAATTCATTACCGGAATCGAGGACAGCCAGTACGTGGAAATCGAGGGGGTTGTAAAGTCGGCAGCCGAAAACGCGGGCGGACTGCTGCTGCACTTGGCCTCGGGGACAGTCAACATTCGCGCGTTCGTGCTGGACTACAAGCCCACGCCACAAGACCTGGTGGGGGCCAAGGTCCGGCTGCAAGGTGTCTCCGGGGGTGTTTACAATCCTCGATACCAGTTCCTTGGCGCACTCCTCTTGGTGCCGGCATTGAAGAATCTCATGGTCGAGGCGCCTGCCCCTGCGGACCTTTTTTCGATCCCGGTGCGCCCCATTCATGTTGTCCTCAGGCTCGGTCCGGCGGGAGAATTCAACCAGCGCGTGCACGTTCGGGGAATTGTTACCCTTCAGCGGCCGGGGGAAGCGATTTACATCCGGGATGCCCAGGAAGGCCTGGAAGTCGAGACGCGTCAGACGACCCCCTTACAGGTGGGTGACCTGGTGGATGTGGTGGGGTTCCCTGCGGTGGGCAGTTTCAGCCCCATCCTGCAAGATGCCGTCTACCGCAAAATCGGGACGGGCGCAGGGCCTCCCCCGATGGTGGTAACGGCGGAGCAGGCGCTTTTGGGGGGTTATGATTCTGAGCTCATCCAAATTCAAGGCCGATTGCTGGGGATCTCCCGGCGCGCCAACCAACAGTCCCTGACGATCTCCACAGGCAGCACCATTGTCGAGGCCGAGATCAACGGAGCAGCACGACAGGAAAGGCTCGAGCAGGTGCGAAATGGCAGCCTGGTGCAGTTGACCGGAATCTGCAACGTCCGGGTTAACGAGAACCACAGTCCCGTGGGTTTCATGGTTCTCCTCCGCTCACCGGAGGATATTGTGGTGCTGAAACAGGCGCCCTGGTGGAACCTGCAACGCGCCCTCATCCTGCTGGGCTTCACGGGCTTGATGATCGTCGGGGTTCTCGTCTGGGTGGATATGCTAAGGCGGCGCGTGCAGCAACAGACCGAGACCATCCGGGCCACCCTCGAGTCCACGGCGGACGGGATTCTGGTCTTGGATGCCATCGGGAGGATCGTCACCTACAACGCGAAGTTTGCCGAGCTTTGGCGCATTCCCAAGTCGGATCTTGTCTCGGGCGACGACCGCAAGTTCTTGGGGGTCGTGTTGCCCCAGTTGAAGGATCCGGAGGCCTTTCTGGGAAGAGTGCGGAGCTTGGACGCGGACACCGAAACCCAGTGTGACGATCTGGTGGAGTTCAAGGACGGCAGAATCTTCGAACGGCATTCCGAGCCCCAGCGAGCGTGGGGGAGAAACATTGGCAGGGTCTGGGGATTCCGCGATATCACCGAGCGGCGGCGAGCGGAGAAGGCCTTGGCGGAAAGCGAAGAACGTTATCGCCTCCTGTTCCAACGCAACCTGGCGGGGGTCTACCGCGCCAATCTCGCCGGGCAGATTCTCGATTGTAACGAAGCCTGCGCACGCATTTTCGGTTTTTCCGACCCACCTGACATGCTGGCGCGGAACGCCTCCGAGCTTTATCCGAGCCCCTCAGGCCGATCGGGGTTCATCTCTCTGCTCCAGGAACGGGGCTCGCTGTCAAATCTTGAACAATGCCTGAGGCGGAAGGACGGCAGCCCGGTATGGGTACTGGAAAACGCCACTTTAGTCCAGGATGGTGAGCTCCTGATCGAAGGCAGCATGATTGACATCACCGCGCGCAAGCAAGGCGAGGAGGAATTGCAAAAGGCGAAGGAGGCGGCGGAGTCCGCCAACCGTGCCAAGAGCGAATTCCTGGCGAATATGAGCCATGAAATCCGCACGCCCATGAACGGCATTCTGGGCATGACCGAACTCGCCCTCGGCACCGACCTGAGCGAAGAGCAACGGGAATTTCTCACCCTGGTTAAGTCTTCGGCCGATTCCCTGTTGACCGTGATCAATGAGGTTTTGGATTTCGCCAAAATCGAAGCGGGGAAACTAGACTTTGATTATATCGAATTCAATCTGCGCGACAGCCTGGAGGAAACCACCCGGATATTCGCTTATCCGGCCGACCGGAAGGGCATCGAACTGGTCTGTGACGTGGCCCCGGAGGTGCCGGACGTTGTGGTGGGCGATCCGACACGTCTGCGACAGATCGTGGTGAACCTTCTCGCCAACGCCCTCAAATTCACGGAGCGCGGTGAAATCGTGCTGCGGGTCGAAGCAGAAGCCCTCCGCCGGGATGATGCATTGCTCCACTTCACGGTCCGCGACACCGGGGTCGGCATTCCTTGGGATAAGCAGCAAATAATCTTCGAGGCTTTTACGCAGGCCGATAGTTCCACCACTCGGCGGTTCGGAGGCACCGGCCTGGGGTTGGCGATTTCGTCGCGCTTGGTCGCCATGATGCAGGGGCGGATCTGGGTGGAGAGCGAGCCCGGCGGGGGAAGCACTTTCCACTTCACGGCGCGATTTGGCCGGGCCCAGGCAGGAGCGCAGCCGAAGCGAACCGCGCCGGTGACGCTGCAAGATGTGCCGGTGCTGATTGTGGATGACAATGCCACCAATCGGCGAGTGCTGGATGAGACGATTTCCGCCTGGGGCATGAAGACCTGTGTGGCGGCGGATGGCTTTGAAGCGCTCCGGACCCTGAAGGACGCCCACGAGAGCCGAGAGCCCATTCATCTTGTCCTGACCGACGCCCACATGCCCGCCCTGGACGGCTTCCATCTGGCGGAGCGAATCAAGAGCGATCCCGAGCTGGCCGGCACCCTGGTGATCATGGTAACCTCGGGAGGCCAGCGGGGAGATGCGGCCCGCTGCCGCGAACGGGGGATATCCGCTTATCTGACCAAGCCCGTCCGCCGAGTGGACCTGCTGGAAGCTATCGTCAACGTTCTTAGCTCGAAGGTGCTGGCACGGGAAAGTCCTTCTGTAGTGACCCGCCATTCCCTGCGCGAGAAGCGGAGAGGCTTGCAGATCCTGCTGGCCGAGGACAACGTGGTGAATCAACGCTTGACCGTGCACCTTCTCGAAAATCGGGGCCACCACGTGACCATTGCCAACAACGGGCGCGAAGCCTTGGCGATGATGGAGAAACAGCTTTTTGACCTGGCCCTGGTGGATGTCCAGATGCCCGAGATGGATGGACTGCAGCTTACCAGCGCCATCCGGGAAAAGGAAAAGAACACCCCCACTCATTTACCGATCGTGGCCATGACCGCCTACGCCATGAAGGGTGACCGCGAGCGTTGCCTGGAAGCGGGCATGGACGACTATGTTGCCAAACCTATCAATCCCAGCCGGCTTTTTGAAACGATCGACGGGGCGCTTTGCGCCGAGCTCAAAGCGCCTCCGGAGACCGCGTCAGGGACCCGGCAGGAAATCCTCGACGAGGCAACACTCTTGGCGCGATTCGAAGGGGATCCAGAATTGCTGAAAGAGGTGGTGCGGCTCTTCCTGGATGAATGTCCGAAAATGTTCAATGGAATCCGCGGAGCTGCGGAGCGCGGCGAGACGCGAGAAATGGAGCGGGCGGCGCACAAGATGAAGGGAGCGATGGCGAATTTCGCGGCTTCCGCCGCTTATGACGCGGCGCTGCGCTTGGAAGTGATGGGCCGCGAGGGCCATCTTGACCAGGTTACGGAAGCCCTGGGGCAACTCGAGTCCGCCCTGGAGGAACTGAAGCCCGTGTTGCTTAATCTGGGCGTCGGGATGGAACCATGAAAATCCTGGTAGCGGAAGACGATCTGGTAACCAGACGGATTCTCGAGGCCTTCCTCGCCAAGTGGGGTTATGAGGCGGTGTTGGTGGCCGACGGCCAGGAAGCCTGGCGGCTTCTCCAGAAGGACGACGCGCCTCGCCTCGCCATCCTGGATTGGATGATGCCGGGACTCGATGGGACGTCCATCTGCCGGAAGGTGAGGAAACTTAACCTTCAGCCTTACATCTACCTGATTCTTCTCACCGCGCGGGGCTACAAACAAGATGTCCTCGAGGGACTGGAAGCCGGCGCGGACGAATATCTCACCAAGCCTTTCGATCCTTACGAGCTGGAGGCGCGGCTGCGTGCCGGGGCCCGCATTGTGGAATTGCAGGATAGCCTGATTCGGGCGCGAGAAGCCCTTCGCGAGCAGGCGATGTATGACCCGCTGACCAATCTTATGAATCGGCGGGCCACCACGGATTTCTTGCTGTCGGAACTGAGCCGCGCCGACCGCGAACAGAATCCCCTCACCGTAATGATGGTAGACATCGACCATTTCAAATCGGTCAATGACCGGTTTGGGCATCTGACCGGGGATGGGGTGCTTGTCGAGGTAGCCCGCCGGCTGCGGATATCCTTGCGTCCCTACGACGCAGTCGGGCGCTTTGGGGGAGAGGAGTTTCTGGTCGTGGCGCCGGGCTGCCGCACGGCGCCAGGGCTGATGCTGGCGGAGCGGCTGCGTCAAGCGGTTTGCTCTCAGCCCATAACGCTCGAAGGGGTTTCCGTTAAGGTCACCATCAGCTTGGGAGTAGCAACCACCCTCGATCCCGACCGGCAGGATATGCAGGCGTTGCTCGCTGCGGCCGACAACGCTCTGTACCGCGCCAAGTCAGAAGGCCGCAATCGCCTAACCTCCGCCACCCGTCCTTTTCCCGCGGTCGACCCGGGCAAAGGCTCCGACTCTGGGTAAGTAATCGGCTACGCCACACCGCACACCGGGCTTTGCCTTTGGCGTTTTGCGCTTGGCGTTTTGACTTTCTTTTGCGGCTTTGCCGCGCGGTGCGACTCGCTTTCTGGCTGGGAGCGATTACCCGGTATAGCCACACACTCCGACGCGGGGAGAGTTGACGACCGGCAGGAACATCTCCTCACTACACTCATGGGCAGCCGCGCAGGATTCGCAAAGCCAAGCCGCTTCGCATTCTATGCAGATCTTCATGGCGGGCTGAGTTTTGCATTGGTCGCAGATGCTCTGGGGAGGCTCGTTTCTGGCCAGTAATTGCATGGCGCCTTTCGGCTTGTCTTGGTTCCAAAATCCCACCACTTTCAATCCAAGTTCTGTCGTAGAACCGAAGTCATACTCATAGAACAAATTCGTTCCGACGTCCACCACCCGGCTGAGCGGCGTTGCCATGCCCCTTTCTTCTTCTTCCTCCATGGGGGAGGAGGTATAACGAATGCCGCCAATTACAAAGGCGCTCATGTGACCGCAGCATTCCAGCCAAATATGCCGGAGAAAGGCATCAAGCTTGCTGAGCGGGGCCTTCACCGGCGCCGCCACATGCATCCAGTAAGCCTTAGCCCATCTTCCTTCCACTACTAAATGAAAGGCGGGGGTAGTCTTTTGTTTTCCCGGAGCTGCCGGAGTTTGTGCTTGACTGCACTTGCTCAGGTGCCGAGTCATGGCCGCTTTGCCAAACGTCTTTCCGCAGAGATAACATTTCCCCATCGATTGTTGTTTCGTCATAGTGGAGGCTCCTGGCGTGGTTGCATCAAATAAAATGCTTTCGCTCCCTCTCTTTATCAGCTTTCTGTTTAACGCACAATAACAAACACGAGTGGCGCATGCATTGACTTTTCATCGTGAGTTTGACTGCTGCGCGGGGTGCGCCTAAAATGAATTCCGGACAAACCACCGATGGCTCCTGATTTCTATTCCGTTACTTCCGTGCCCCCGCCTCGTGACCCCCCACGTCACATGAGCAGCCGAAAGCTCTTCGGGCAATTTGTCTTCCTGATTCTGGTCCTTTTCTCCGCCGGAATCGGCGCGCTGGGGGGATTGGTTTTTGTTTACTCTTCCGACCTCCCCAAGGTGCGCGAGTTGGAGGATTACCGCCCGGACGTGATGACGGAAGTTTATGCGGATGATGGCACCGCCATCGGCAGCTTTGCCCTCGAGCACCGCGTCATCGTGACCTATAACCAGATTCCCCCCGTCCTCCGCAACGCGGTGATTGCGATCGAGGATCGGCACTTTGAGAGCCACTGGGGGGTGGATATTATCGGCATCCTCCGCGCTGCCAGCAAAGATGTCCTGAAATGGCGTAAGACGCAGGGCGCCAGTACCTTGACCCAACAGCTCAGCAAGATGCTTTTCCTTACCCCCGACAAGAGCTTCCGAAGAAAGATTCAGGAAGTGCTGCTGGCCATCCAGATTGAGCGATACTTCACGAAGTCGCAGATTTTCACCATGTACGCGAACCAGGTGGATCTGGGCCACGGAAACTTCGGGTTTGAGGCCGCGGCGCAATTTTTTTTCGGCAAGCATCTGAATGAATTGACCCTGCCGGAGGCAGCGATTCTGGCGGGGATTCCGCGCTCGCCCTCAAATTACTCCCCGATCCTGCATGCTGATTTGGCGCGCCGGCGGCGGAACCAGGTGCTGCTCGCCATGTACGAAACGGGAAAGATTAATTCCGCCCAGCTTCACGACGCCACGGCGGCTCCCCTGGAATTAAATATCCAGCGTTGGAATTACACGATTGCTCCCTATTTTGAGGAAGAGGTCCGGCAGTTCCTGGAAAGAAAATACGGGCCGGAAGCCGTGCGCGAAAAGGGCTTGCGCGTTTACACCACGCTCAACATCCAAACCCAAGCGCTGGCGGAAGACGCTTTGAAAAAGGGTTTGCGCAACGACGACAAGCGGCGTGGCTGGCGAGGGCCGGAAAAGAACATTCTGAAGACCCCCCTGCTGACTCCCGACGGAAGACCCATCAGCCTCGAAACTTATATCGACGATGACTGGAGGCAACCCCCTGCCGCCGATGATTTCGTCCACGGCCTGGTGATGGACGTGAAGGCTGATCACGCCGAGGTGCGCTTCGGCGACGTAACCGCGCGCATTACCCCGCCGGACTTTGCCTGGACGAAAAAAACCCTTGCCGCGGATGTGTTTGCTCCGGGGGATCTTGACCTTTTTCTGATCAAAGAAGTCAAGGGAACGACTGCCAAGGCCGCTCTGGATCAGGAACCCGATGTGCAAGGGGCCGTGCTGGTCCTTGACAACACCACGGGCGAGATTAAGGCGATGGTGGGAGGGTACGACTGGACGGAAAGTAAGTACAACCGCGCGGTGCAGGCGGAGCGCCAAGTGGGTTCGTCCTTCAAGGTCTATGTCTACGCCGAGGCGATCATGGACGGGACTTCTCCCTTTGACACGATCGTGGATGCGCCAGTCAGCTACCACACCTCCTCGGGAGTTTGGGCTCCGCACAATTATGACGATAAATTCGAGGGAACCATCACCGTGCTGCACGCCCTGGCGGAGTCGCGCAATGTTCCCGCGGTCCGCACCCTCGCCCGGATCGGAGTGGACAAGGTCATCAAGCTCTGCCGCAAATTCGGGATCACTTCCCGGCTCGTCCCCAACCTGCCGCTGGCCTTGGGCGCCTCCGACCTGACGCTCCTCGAGCACACGTCGGCCTTCACCACGTTTCCCAACGACGGCGTCCATATCGCCCCGCGCATGGTGACGAGGGTGACCAATTACGATGGCCGACTGATCGATGATTTTCCCGCGGAGGTGGCCGACGTCATTCCCGCTTCGACGGCGCGCATCATGGTTTCCATGTTGCGCGAAGTCTTCAACTCCGGCACCGCCATCTCCGGAAGAGCCTTCGCGGCCAAATATCCGGTGGCCGGGAAAACCGGAACCACCAATGATTTTACCGACGCCTGGTTCCTGGGGTTCACGCCCTCTCTGACCTGCGGAGTCTACGTGGGCTTTGATGACCATCGCACCCTCGGGAATAAGGAAGAAGGCGCTCGCGTGGCATTGCCGATCTGGCTGGACTTCATGGGGCAAACTTTGAAGGACAAGCCGACGGAGGATTTCGCTCACTCGCCCCTCTTAAAAACCCCCGACCAAATCGAGGATATTCTGGCGAGCGCTGCGCCGGAACGCCTGCTGGAGTCCGCATCGGCCCCCACCGTCGAGCCTGCCGCAAGCAAGCCTATTCCGCAGACCACGCCTCCCGGAGAATCACCCGAACCTTCCAAGAAGGAAGTCGCCACACCCAAGCCGCCCGCCAATCCACCGCCTGCCAATATTCCTTCCCGGCCGGTGGCCAAAACTGTAGCTCCTGATACGATCAAGCCGTAGGCAGCAGGGAGCCAGGGTCCCGCCAAAGTCTCGGGCGTCTTACAGCTCAAGGGTTATATTTTGTAGCGGTTCCCGTTATGTGGCGGAGCCGCAGTAGTGATGATAGTGCACGCCAGCCGAAAGGTTCGACCGGTCAAAATCTGTCGCCAATCCATCTCCTGAGAGCCCGCATTTTTGTGCTTGCCACCCGTCACTTGTCGCTCACCACGGTTCTTGAGCGCCACTAGCCACTCACCACGGCTTTTTGATAAGCCCCTTTCTTTTCATCAACATAATGGAGAGAATGGTTTAACTCGCTTGTTTTCTTGAACATAATGGAGAGACGAAAAACGGGCATTTTTTCTGTATGTGTTTTCAATAACTTACGGAATTCTCGCCTCATTTTTAATTCCCCCTTTTTTTCACGGCCCCGGCCAGCGCAGAATCATCTAAATCCTTTAATTTCAATGACATCGATTTCTGCAGGATTTTCGCGATCCATCGATAACCCATTTTGTTTCTAGTATATAATGGAGAGCCGCGTCCTTTTTTTCTCCCCGGCTCCCGTATTTCAAGCTAACCATCTTTATTTGAATAAGATAAAGCTTTCAGACATTTTTACTCTAAACGACTAACCCATTCTGTTTCTGGTACATAATGGAGAGCGGCGCGCATTTTTTCTCCCCGGCTCCTGTATTTCAAGCTAACTCTTTTCATTTGAATGAGATAATGTTTTCAGACATATTTCCCCAAAACGACGAACTCCTTTTGTTTCTAGTACATCATGGAGAGCCGGCAATGGGAGTGGCTATTCTGATAGCCTCTCGCCACCAGCCTCCAAGCACTTGCCCGGCATCTGACCCCCGACATCGGTACCCACTGTTTCCCGACTCCTGGCTCCTAACTCCTAACTCCCACTCTCATCGTCCCACAGTAACAACAGGTTATTATATCAACGTACATTATTAAAGTCAAGATAAATCTGCCAGTGTTAGAGGCTACAAAATGTCGCTGCCGGAAATCCAGGGTAGCGCGGACCTGTTTTGGAGGTCCGCGGTTCTTCCGCCCATCACAACAAAAAGCCGCGGACCTTGAACCGCAGGTCCGGGCTACCTCGCTCTGACGGACTGATAGATACCCGTGCGCTAACCGCTCGGAAAAAACCCATGACAGGTTGTTTACGCCTCGCACACCCGATATACTGGCGCCATGGGATCGCGGGTCGTAGAGGCTGAATACGAGAAGGGCATGCTCAAGCCGAGCACGCCGTTGACGCTTCGTCCGGGAGAGCGTGTCCATCTGATTGTGATGCGGCAGCCGGATCCGAAGCGCTGGGACCTGTCCCGTCTGGCCGAGAGCCCCGCGGCCGATGAAGCGGCTCTCGCCGAGCAGGGCCTGGAGGGCTGGGCGGCGAACCTCGATGCCGAGGATCGCTAATCAGTTACGTGCAATTCCCCAGTCGGCTCTCCAGAAAAAAATCCGGGACTTAAGCGAAGAGGAAACGGCTGAACTCGAACTGGCCACCGACGAGGCTCTCGGTAGGGTCGAGCCCCCGCCCAAGTAGCAGCACCTAAACCCCGGGAGGAGAAAGGGTACCTGCCGTTTCCAGCAGAAAATGTCAGGAGAAAAGGTGTCAGGCTGGAGAAGGTGTCAGGTACCTTTTCCCGGGCTCCCCAAACACGGAATCCTACCGCTCTTTTTCGTTGGAACAAAAAGGGTCGCGGTAGGGACGGCCATTGCTGACCGCCCCCCGCACAGATCCGTGCGAGCGGCATTACCGCACACGGCTCTTACCTTGGATGCATAGCGT
>Ga0209039_10001286_pt1 | contig 23806 bp, 21 predicted proteins | sample BogFormECP12_OM1_FD_188238 | JGI IMG/M metagenome (GOLD analysis project Ga0209039, IMG submission 188238) | Bog forest soil microbial communities from Calvert Island, British Columbia, Canada - ECP12_OM1 (SPAdes) (version 2) | ecosystem: Environmental > Aquatic > Freshwater > Wetlands > Bog ... | reverse complement strand
CAGTGTGAATGCCACGTCGGTATCCCCAGCGGGCGGAGTTTGCCGTTCCCTTTCGGAATGTACCGCCTGCGGACGAGCTTGGCTCGGTATCGCTTCTGTTTCAGGCCCTCCACCAACAGGTGGATATTCTCTTCGAGGTTTTGCTCATAATCTTCGGCGCTCACCCGATCAACGCCATAGGCGGCGTCCTTCCGGATGAAGCGCCAACTGTCCTTGAGCATGCCCTCATTGAGCATCCCATACAGATTGCGAAACCGATAGCCCGGCTGACTTTCAGCCTTTTCTGCTATCGCTTGCAGTGAGGTTGGCACGCTTACTTCCCGACCCTGCATGTCCGGTTTGTGTTCTCCTTTGCAAGCTTCGTCCTTCTGTCAGCCCCTTCCCCGTGTGATCGGCTTTCCCGTCTCAGAGTACTATGAGCTGATCTGACTCCCGATGGTCTTCGGCTTTCCTACTGATGTTTCGGTTCAGCCTACCTGTTACTGCTGGCGGATAAACTACCCTAGCGAGCAGTTTCTACAGGAACCTTTCGGGTCTCCCAAGTTCTTGACGCTTCTCTCGACACGTGCCACGCTCTAAGGCGGACCCCGGCAGACCCTCGGAGAGCTTACCAATGCGCTCTCTCTGTGTTGGCTTCTGGGCCGTTAACACCATCGCCATCTGCATTAGGATGGTTTACACCATCACGCCAAATATCGGGGCTGTATCAAGCTTCAGGAAGTGCGGACTTCCCTGTGGCCTGCGTCGTTCCCTGTGTACGCTTCAATTGTGTCGTTCGGCTTGCGCCTCCTCTACAACTGCAACACTCGGTATGAATGGCTGGTTAGGCCTTATTCACCAGGGACTTTCACCCTGGAAGAAGCGCCAAGCTTCGCTTGGCGCACTAACGGCAGGCGTTACCGGCGCGGGGCGGATGGGGCAGATAACAGCCGAAGGTAGAACCCGCTAAAAGGCGCTGAATCCTTGGAGGAGAGGCGAAGCCCGCCTCGTGTGCGCGTGCACGCGGGGTCAGCCCGTTTTTGATTTTCTCATCGAATTACTGATCATTTAATCCCCTCCCCTTGAGAATTTGCGGCATCCATTTTTCAATCCTGGACTCCCGGGTTTTGGATTGTTTGGGTGCAGAAAAATAAAGAAGGTATGCTCTTTGCCGTCCTGGTGTCAATGCATCAAAAGCGTCTTGCAGGCCAGGAACTTCCTCTAACTTATCAATAAATTCTTCAGGAACGCTGAATTCTGTAGCCTTTTTATAATTCACTTTCAAACCGGCTTTTTGCACTTCAATGGCTTCATGAATATAGGCTTTCAAGACGGGTTCCATCTTAACTATTTCTCGAACATTGGTGAACCGAATCTGGCGCGCCGCCTGCACATTCTCCGTTTGTTGGATGAGAACACTATGCACATCCTGTAACAAGGCACCTTTGATAAACAGAATCGCACAGTATTCTTTAAATCCATGTATTAAAACTATGTTATTTTTCTGAAACGCGTAACAAGGAACACCCCACCTCAATTCTTCGGTCAGCCCGCAGTCAAGAATGATCATTCTCAATTTCTCGAATTCTTCCTGCCACTTTTCGGCTTTTCTAAAAAAGAAATCAACCTTAGGATTCTTTATATTCATTTTTTGATCCTCCGAAATAAAGTGGGCTGATAACTGCTTACAATTTCTTTTTCTTCTTTGGTTTTGCCTCGGGTCATACAACCAAAGGGTATCCAAGAACATTCAAATCTCCGATGCAACGACGCTCACCAGGTCTGGCACGCCTTTGAGCGCATCGTATACCACTTCTTGGTACTTCGGAACAGATGATAGGCACTCCGTAAAAAATCTCAATTATCAATGAAACTAAATGATTACAATTTACTTTGGTTATACAATAACTGCAATTACTAAAAAAGCATTATCCATAAAAAAGATGTGCACATTAACACTACAACGACGTTTTGCATTACTACGACGTTTTGAATATTACTACGACGTTTCGCGGAAAACTTAAGAATTCCGGCGTACACTCCATGGCGAACACTCTTGAAAGGAGATCGCCATGAACAAGAAACATCAATCTGCTCGTGCTCATTCTCGGTCAATTCATCAACCGCCTGCCAGTGGGCAGCGCCCGAGACCCGCTACTCGTCAAGACGTGAAAACAGCAGTCAAAGAGTTGATCGATTACCATCATGCGTTTGAACGATTCTTCCAGCGGCACGAACAGGCCGATTGGTCATGGTTTTACTTGTGCGGGCAGCTGTCCAACTTGGAACGAAAGACGATTGAACCCATGGTGCTGGCATTGTTGGGTGCAGTCCCCAACGCCGTGCGAGACCTGCAGCGCTTCATGAGTCAAAGTGAATGGGACATGCGCGGGCCGATGATCCAACTGCAGGCCCGGGTGGCTGAGGGGATGGGCGAACGGGAGGGGATTGTCGTTGTGGATGGGAGCGGTTTTCCTAAACAAGGAAAGCACTCGGTGGGAGTGGCGCGGCAATACTGCGGGCATCTTGGCAAGATCGCGAATTGCCAGGAAGGGATTTACCTGGGATATGTCAGTCGGCGGGGCTATGGCTTCTTGGATGAACGATTGTATCTTCCGCAGAAGTGGTTTGACGCAGATCATCGTCTGCTGCGAAAGGCCTGTGGTTTGCCGGAGAACATTCGATTTCAAACCGAGGGTGAGCTGGCACTGGATATGTTGCAGGAAATGGATGAGCGCGGCGTGATTCCCTTTCAGTGGGTGGTTTTTGACGAAAGTTTTGGGAAAAACCCGGCTTTTTTGCACGAAATCGTGGCGATGCACCGGTGGTACCTGGCCGAAGTGCCAAGCGACACACGCGTCTGGGAGCGCACGCCGTTGGTGGAAGAACCGGGACCGGGTCTGATGGGACGCCCCCGCTTGTATCCTCGCGTCCGGCGCAGTGCTCCGCCGCCGGAGGAAGTGCGGGTACTGGCGGTCAACCTGCCGAAAACCGCCTGGTGTCGGCATCTGATCCATGAAGGCAGCAAAGGCCCGTTGGTAGCCGACTTTGCGATGTTGCGTGTGACCCCTGTTCATGACCGCTTGCCAGCCATTCGCCAGTGGCTCATCTTGCGTCGTAATTGGGGACCGCAACCCGAATTGAAATTCTACTTGAGCAATGCCCCTGCCAACTGCCCAAAGACAGAGTTGATCCGCGTGAGCGGTTTGCGCTGGCCGATCGAAACTTTGCTCGAAGAATCTAAAGGCGAGGTCGGGATGGATCATTACGAAATGCGAACCTGGTTGGGATGGCATCATCATATGTTCCAAACGTTTATGGCGCATCTTTTCCTAATGCGGTTGCGCTTGATCTTTAAAAAAAACTACCCGCACTTACCATTTCTCAGGCTCGGCAACTGGTGGCACCCACTATTTCCGAGGGAACTCAGCATCCCGAAGATGGTTTACCCTCGATCAACTACCATCAGCGGCGAAACTATTTGGCCTACTGCTCTCACCGCAAGCACAACCTCAATCAGCGCCGCGCCAAGGTTACAAAAGGGGCCCGCCGCAAAACGTCGTAGTAATATTCAAAACGTCGTAGTAATATGAAACGTCGTTGTAGTGTTAACCTTGAAGTTAAATGTTTACTCCTCATTGCTTTCTGACATTTGCTAAAAGGCTTGTAAAGTTATTCCACTTTGGATCGTTCGCAGCCTGGAGTTCAATGGGAAAAGGCTCAGCACCTACAAGAGCAAGATTCAGTTTTTCCATAAAGACCTGCTTATCACAAACGTACCAAATCCATTCTTTGCGCTGATTCCCTGTTATTGACAGTACCATAAAGCCGTTGTCAAACCCTTCGATTCTATCGAGACGTACTTCGAGCTCGCCCATTTGTTTGAGTAACAACTCTGTAGGCAGGCCATTATTAGATGCATCCTCATATCGCCAATAGATATTAATGAGGTAGGGGTATTCTTGGGGAATAATGCCAGGAGGTACCTCTCGCCGCATCCGGAAAATCATGGGAAGGCCAGCTTCCTCGCTTTTCGCAATAAGCCATTGATCTGTCTCAAATGAGGGTGTTTTATCGGACAGATCAGACATAGGGTTACTCTTTCTTGTTTTTCTGGTAAGGACGAACGGATGATTCGAAAAGAATATTCACTTATATGCCTTACCAAATCAAATATGAGGACGGGATCTATAACCAAGCGTATTCCAACCCAAATCCAGGACGGCTATGGTTTTACGACTTTTTAATTGTATCTGACAACCTCTTTGCTGAGATGGATTTTTGGCTTCCCTTCCGATCTTATCAAATTCATCTATCCTTTTGGATTTCTCGGATTAAGCTTTTTATTGACTTGTTCTCATTCATTGCATATATAGTCGTGTTAGGGTGGTTATTAGGAAAAACCCGGAATATTTCATCTGCAAATGCTCGCCCGATCGATTCTATATTCTGAAAATCAAGAACAACCGTTTTAAATCTTTCGAGCCGTGCGAGCAACCGTTTCGCTTGGGACCTAGATACTATGTTTTCGTTTCCATATCGGACTAATTGAACAGGCACTATTGTCTTATTAAAACCATATGTATCCAAATCATTTACAAACTTCGAAAATACGCTCTCCGTAGTTCTGTCTGACTTTAAAGATATTTGCATCAAAACTTCAGTACCGATTTTATTTTCATCGGCTTCAAACAATACATCGGCTTTTTGTGTAACAAAGGAATACATACCAGACGAAATAACAAAAGTATCAAACATTCTGGAAGTAAAAAAGATGCCCTCTCCAGTATGACTTGCTGGCTCAGTGGTCAACTTACCTTTCGACAATTCTAGAATCGCATGGGAGGGATCATCTAAGTTGTATTTCTTTTGTATTTTATTAAATATACCCACCCCATTGTCATCTATTGACATTATTACATGGTCAATCCAAATGCCGATTGAAACAATAATTGTTGAACCTTCTGAGTGGTCGATGGCATTATTAAATATTTCAGTAAAACCATAATGACAAATATCCACTATGTTCTTACTAACATTGCTAAAGAGGGGTGCAATATCTGTTCGCCAAACCTTGTCTTCAGCAAGGTTTTTTTGAATTTTATAAGTTTGTGTATATTCGATAAAAGGTTTGAGGGTGTATTTTCTGTTCCGCGTAGATCCCTCAATTTCTATTTTGTTTTGATGGGCGAGCTCAAACAAGTATCTTAGAATTGTGGGGCGCGACAGCTTGTATTTATCTTTTGTAAAACGCACTATGTCATTTGGATGCTCTTCAATATTCCACAGAATATATTCTTTTATTTCGTTTCGTTCTTTTCGAGTTAGACTCATAATTTATTCTCTCATATTGGAAAGATTATAAACATAACTGATGTGTATTGTAAACATAAATTACTGGATTGTCAACATAAAAATATACTAAATAGTTGACTAACCCCCAGTAAACTAAACGTGAGAGGCAAATGAGACTAAAGATGGACAAGGTAGGACTCGAACGCGCGGCCAACCATATTCAGGCTCTAATCGAGTTCGGCAATATTTTACCTTTTAGAGAGTTGGTAGAGTGGCAAAGGGCAAAAAAACAAGGCACACTATAGAAAGTGCACCTCGTGATATCCGTAAAAGCTCCTCGCCGAGGACTTGAACCTCGAACCTAGCGGTTAACAGCCGCCCGCTCTGCCAATTGAGCTAGCGAGGAAGGCAAGGCGAGATTATATTGTTAAGGACGTCACATGTCAAGCACATCCGGCCGCGCGTTTATCAGGAACCGGATAGGGGGCCTCAATATTTGATCGAACTGAATCGATTCAGCTTGTCCACCCGGTGGGTGGCGCGGATCTGCCGGACCGTCCCGGTCAGGCCGCGCACGACCAGGCTGTCCGTGCGCGCCCCGCTCCCGAAATACTTGACCCCCTCCAGAAGCTCGCCGTCGGTCACCCCGGTCGCGGCGAGGAAAACGTCCTCGGAGGACACCAGGTCGTTCAGCCTCAGGACCTTTTCGAAGTCATAGCCCGCCTCCCGGCCGCGGCGGAGTTCATCCTCGTTGCGGGCGAAGAGCTTCCCCTGAATCTCCCCGCCCATGGCCCGCAACCCGCAGGCCGAGAGCACGCCTTCCGGGGTGCCGCCGATCCCCATCAAGGCATCAATCCCGGAATCTGGCCAGGAGGTCATCAGCGCGCCGGCAACATCGCCATCCGGAATCAGGCGGATGCGTGCCCCCAGGCGCCGCACCTCCGCGATGAGCGGTTCGTGTCGCGGGCGGTCCAGGATGATAATGGTCAGGTCTTCGACCTTCTCTCCCTTCGCCCTGGCGATCGCTTTCAGGTTGTGTTCGATACTCGCCTCGATATCGACCTGACCCTTCGCCTGCGGGCCGACCGCGATTTTATTCATATACACAAATGGACCAGGATTGAACATCGTCCCGCGCGGGGCAATGGCCACGGTCGAAATGGCATTCGACCTCCCCAGAGCTACCGGGCGCGTCCCGTCGATGGGATCCACCGCGATATCCATCTCCGGCCCTTCTCCGGTGCCGACCCGTTCCCCGTTGAATAACATCGGCGCCTGATCTTTTTCACCTTCTCCGATGACGATCACGGCATTCATATAAATCGAGTTCAATACCACCCGCATGGCCTCGACCGCAGCCCGGTCGGCGCCATTTTTATCCCCGCGACCCATGTAACGGCCGGCAGACAGCGCAGCCGCCTCCGTCACACGCACCAGGTCGAGAGCCAGATTGCGAGTGGGTTCAGTGTTCATTACCGTTCTCCTCAACCCGCCAGGCGATCAGTGGATGAACCAGATAATCAGGAAATATCCCAGCACGGCCGCCCACAGCCAGGAATCCACCCGGTCCAGAAAGCCCCCGTGACCCGGGATGATGTTGCTGGAATCCTTAAAACCGGCCTGGCGTTTGATCATGCTTTCGCCCAGATCTCCCAAGGTCGGCAGGATCGAAATCACCAATCCCAGGAGAGCGCCCTGCCAGGCAGTCACAGGCAGGCTAACCTCTCGATGCCAGAGGACCGCCAGCCCGACGCACGCCAGAGTCCCCACGATCACACCCGCCCAAAACCCTTCCCAGGTTTTCTTCGGGCTCAGGCGCGGGCTGAGCTGGCGTTTTCCAAAACGTGACCCGAGGAAATAGGCGGCCGCGTCCGTAAGCCAGACCGTCCCCAGGACGAGCAGTAGCCACCAGAGACCTCCCGGCAGGTTGCGTACATCCAGCATATAGGCGCCGATCCAGCCCAGGTAGACGATTCCCCCCAGGGTGACGGCGAAGTCGGTGGCCGCCTGATCCCGGCCGGTTTCATAGGCAAACAAATGAATCGCCATCGCAACCAGGACCAGCAGACTCAAGACCGCACCCGCCGCGGCCGGGAAGTAATTCCGCACCCCCAGGAGGAGCACAACCCCGCCCACGGTGAGCCACATGGATGGGGAGAGATGGACCGCCCGGAAGATGATGACATATTCCCAGGCAGCCGTTCCGATGAAGATCACGATTAACAAAAAATAGGGGAGGCCGCCAAAGATGATCGCAGGAATGCCGACTGCCAGCAGGACAAAAGCAACCAGAACCCGTTTTGCCATCAAGGACACGGTCAGTCTCCGCCATCATGGGATAAACCGCCGTACCGGCGGTCGCGATTGGCGAAGGTTTCCAGCGCCTTGCGGTATTCCTCTTTGTCAAAATCGGGCCAATAGGTGGGAGTGACATACCACTCGGAATAAGCGGACTGCCAGATCATGAAGTTGGAGACCCGGAGTTCCCCGGAGGTGCGGATGATCAAGTCGGGGTCCGGCACGCCGGCCGTGAAGAGGTAGCGGTTGATCAGGTCGACGTTCACCTCCTCCGGCTTGATGCCATCCTGCAGGATCCTCTGCACGGCGCAGACCAGTTCATCCCGGCCGCCGTAATTGAAGGCGACATTCAGGATCAGCCGTGAATTGGTCTTGGTCAGCTCGACGGCTTCCAGGACTTTTTCCTGAAGTTTCGGGTCCAGCCGTTCCAGGCGGCCGATATGACGCAGCTGCACCCCCTCCTTGTTCAGCTCCGCCAGCTCCTTGTCGATCACATCTTCCAGGATGCGCATCAGGCCTTCGACCTCTTCGCGCGGCCGTCCCCAGTTCTCCGTGGAAAAGGCGTAGATCGTCAGATACTTGACGCCGAATTCAACACTGGCAGTGATGATCCGCCGCAGGTTCTCGGTGCCGGCCCGGTGTCCGGCCAAGCGAGGAAGGCCGCGCGAAATCGCCCAGCGTCCATTCCCGTCCATGATGATGGCGACGTGCGTGGGGATCTTCGCCCTGGTTGCCTTTGACTTGTTTGCCATAAGCAGCCTAGACTTCCAGGATCTCCTGCTCCTTGTGCTGGCCGTGTTTGTTGATTTCCTCGATCGAATGGTCGGTGATTTTTTGAAGATCCTCTTCGCCGCGCTTCAGGTCATCTTCCGAGATCAGTTTCTCTTTCTCGAATTCACGCATATCGTTATGCAGGTCGCGCCGGATATTCCGCACTGCCACGCGGCTTTCCTCCAGCCGGGTATGCACCACCTTCACGAGCTCCTTGCGACGCTCCTCGGTCAAAGGCGGCAGGATCAGACGGATCTGTTTCCCGTCATTGCTGGGAGTCAGGCCCAGATCGGAAGCCTGGATCGTCCGCTCGATGGTCTTCAGCGTTGTCGGGTCGAAAGGCTTGATCAACAGGCTGCGGGGCTCTGGCACGGAGATGGAGGCCAGCTGCATCAGAGGCGTCGGGGTGTCGTAATAATCGACCGGCAGCTTCTCCACCAGCGCCGGGGTGGCCCGGCCGGTGCGGATACCGGAGAGATCATCATCCAAATTCTGGATCGCGGCGTGCATGCGCGTTTCGGCTTCCTTGAGGATATCTTTGATCACGGCGACCTCCTGGGATGAGGAAAATAGCTTGCTCTAAGGATACCCCAAAAACGTAAAAAATGCCACTTAAACGTCAGGGTCGCCCGAAAATGTCATCGGGAGACCCTGCCAAATGCCGTCCAAAGGCTACCCAGAGGGTGGCCCCCTTCGGTACCGACCCCAGCAATGGATCAGGCGCTCACCAGCGTGCCCGGGGTTTCGCCGCGTACGGCCCTCTCGAGTGCCTGCGGATCCCACAGGTCGACCACCAGGATCGGCAGGTTGTTATCCATGCACAGGGAGATCGCCGTGCTGTCCATCACCTCCAGGCGCAGGTTGAGCACGTCGATGTAAGTCAGGTGATCGAATTTTTTGGCAGCGGGGTTCTTCTGGGGATCCGCATCATAGACCCCGTCCACCTTGGTGGCCTTGATCAGCACATCGGCGTCAATCTCCACGGCGCGCAGTGCCGCAGCAGTATCCGTCGAGAAGAAGGGATTTCCCGTTCCTGCCCCGAAAATCACGACCCGCTCCTTCTCCAGGTGGCGGATGGCACGCCGCCGGATGTACGGTTCCGCCACGGCTCGCATTTCGATCGCGGACTGGACCCGGGTGAAGACCTGCTTGCGCTCCAGGGCATCCATCAGCGCCATGGCATTCATCACGGTCGCCAGCATACCCATATAATCGGCCGTGGCCCGGTCCATGCCTCGGTCCAACCCCTGCTTTCCGCGCCAAAGGTTCCCGGCCCCAATGACAATGGCAATTTCGACCCCCATTTCATGGACATCCTTGACCCGCTGGGCGATCGCTTCGGCCTGCAGGGGGTCGATCCCAAACCCGTCCGGTCCGGCAAGCGACTCACCACTTAATTTGAGCAGGATGCGCCGGTATTTCAAATTTGCCATTCTGCCTCCTCTCCCATCCGAGATCACCCGGGCGGATTCCGCGCTTTTCCGGAGGAATTCGCCCGCTTAAGAAAAAGGCCAACCGTTCGGTTGGCCTTCGAGACTATCCACTTTCCTCGCCGAGCTCCCAGCGAGCAAAACGCCGGATGACGATATTCTCGCCGAGGGATGCCACCAGATCCAGCAACAATTTCTCGATCGTGACCTGCTCATCGCGAATATATGGCTGGCGCAGCAAAACCACCTCGTCCTTGAACTTTTCAAGGCGGCCCTCGGCGATGCGATCGAGCATCTTATCAGGCTTGCCTTCCTCCCGGGCCCGGGCCCTGGCGATTTCGGCTTCGTGTTCGAGCACTTCCGCAGGGATCTCTTCCACTTTGATATATCGGGGGGCGCTGGCCGCGACCTGCAGGGCGACCTCGTGGGCGAATTTGCGGAATTGTTCGGATCGGGCCACAAAATCCGTCTCGCTGTTGACCTCCACCATCACCCCCACCCGCCCGTCTCCGTGGGAGTAAAGTTCCACCGTCCCCTGGGAAGCGACCCGATCAGCGCGTTTGGCTGCAGTGGCCAGCCCCTTTTCGCGCAGGTGATCGACCGCTTTCTGAAAGTCGCCATCCGCTGCTTCCAGGGCTTTCCGACAGTCGAGAATGCCTGCATTGGTGGCAGCCCGTAATTCCTTGATCATTTCGGTCGTGATTTCCATGCTGATCCCTCTGCTTATTCCTTATGGTCGGTCTGCTCAGGCTCTGCTGCCGGGGGGGTTGACTCCACGGGCTTGGCTTCTTCTTCCTTCGCTGCCGGAGTCATCTTGGCGAGAGTCGACGCGCCGAGCAGGGCCTCATCTCCGAGCTCCTCATCCACCTCCACGTTGCGCGCCCCCAGTTCGACCGCCGCAGCCTCGCCTGCCGGCTTCGCTTCGGCCTCCGCCTCCATCTCCTCGTCCTTGCGCATGGCCTTGCCTTCGAGAACGGCATCGGCCACCTTGCCGACGAGCAGTTTGATCGCCCGAATCGCGTCGTCATTGGAGGGGATGACATAATCCACATTGGCGGGGTCGCAATTGGTGTCCACCAGGGCGACAACCGGGATCTCCAGCAGGTTCGCTTCATGAACCGCGGCATCTTCCCGCTCCACGTCCACGACAAAGAGCATATCCGGCCGGCGGCCCATGGTGCGCACGCCGGACAGGCGGATATTCAGGCGGATGATCTCGCGCTGGATGAGCAGGCCTTCCTTCTTGGTCAGGCGCTCGATGTCGCCGGTGGCGACCATTTTTTCCAGACGGTCGAGCTCATTGATGCGCTGGTACATGGTGGACCAGTTGGTCAGCATCCCGCCCAGCCAGCGCTCGGTGACATACGGCATTCCGCAGCGAACCGCCTCGTCCCGGACGGTCTCCTGGGCTTGACGCTTGGTGCCGACGAAAAGCACCATGCCACCCCCGGCGACCAGATCGCGGATGACGCCATAGGCGATATTGAGCGCCTTCACCGTTTGCTGCAGGTCGATGATGTGGATGCCGTTGCGCTCCGTAAAAATGTACGGCTTCATCGACGGGTGCCACTTGTTGGTCCGATGACCAAAATGTACGCCGCTTTCCAGCAGCGCCTTCATGGATACGACTGCCATTTTTTCTCCTTCAATCCCATCTCCAACACGCTGAACCTTTCCGGGTGCGAGACGGGGCGAGTTTAGCGGGAATCAGAACCCGCTCAGGGACGCTTGATGCCCGTCCCGGGCAAGATGGGCCCCGCTGCAAGAGCGGAGCGGCGGTTAGTATACCATAGTTTTTTCCTGCCTGTGGATCCATCGCGGCGCCAAGGGGGTTGTGCTATACTTGGCTCAAACGTTGGCAGGAGATCCTGGATGGAGTTCTTCAAAAGATGGTTCTCAGCCCCTGGCAGTTCCTTGTCCGACATCACGGTCCAGTGCAGCCGCTGCGGGGAAATCATTCACGGCCATATCAACCTGTCGAACGACCCCAGCCTGGAATACGATGAGGCCGGGAACGCCTCCTACCTCTGCCGCAAGGTGCTGATGGGCAGCGGGCACTGCTTTCAGCAGGTTGAAGTGGTGTTTCACTTCAACCAGGACCACAAGCTGATCAGCAAGGAAATCACCGGGGGAAAGTTCGTCGAAAAGGCGACCTCCCGAGGAAAAAAATAACCGCCCCGACCATGATCGGGGCGGGATCGTTTTATCTCTAGACGGCTACCTGGCCGTATAACTGCTGACGGATCTGGACCACCTGCTTGCGGAGGCGATCGTCCCGTTCGAGCAGGTCAGCCACCTTCTCGCAGGCGTACATCACCGTCGTGTGATCCCTTCCTCCCAGCGCCTGTCCGATCTGGGGCAGGGAAATATTGGTCTCACGCATCAGGTACATGGCGATCTGGCGCGGCAGCGCCACATCCCTGGAGCGGTCGGGGGAAAGCAAGCGATCCACGGAAAGGTTGAAGGTGCGGGCGACCACATCGACCACGGCATCGGGTTTCACATCCCTGTGCTGAGGCAGGAGGTCAGCCAGGGCGACCTCGGCCAGTTGAGTCGACAGCTGCAGGCCGCTGAGGTCTGCAAAGGCCATAATGCGGTTCAGCGCGCCTTCCAGCTCACGGATGTTGGACTGGACGCGGCGGGCGATCAGCTCCAGGATCCCTGATGGGATGCTTTTGCCCAGGCGTTCCGATTTGGAACGCAGGATCGCCAGACGGGTTTCAAGGTCCGGAGGCTGGATATCGGCCGTCAGGCCCCACTCGAAGCGGCTGCGCAGTCGCTCCTCCAGGGTGACCAACGATTTGGGCGGCCGATCCGAGGAGACGATGACCTGTTTGCTCTGTCCATGCAGGGTATTAAATGTATGAAAGAACTCCTCCTGCGTCGATTCCTTGCCGGCGATGAACTGGATGTCATCGATCAGTAAAACATCCGCGGAGCGGTATTTGTCGCGGAAAGCCTGCGTCGTATGCGAACGGATGGCATTAATGAGGTCGTTGGTAAATTCCTCAGAGGATACATACAGCACGTTCAACCCGTGTTCCTGGCAGTAATTACCGATGGCATGCAAGAGATGCGTCTTTCCCAGACCGACCCCTCCGTAGAGGAAGAGGGGGTTGTAGGCTGTGGCCGGATTCTCGGCAACCGCCAGGGAGGCGGCATGCGCCAGGCGATTGTTGGGCCCTACGACAAAATTGTCAAAGGAATAACGCGGATTGAGGGAGATATTTCTGGGTCGGGGCGAGGGGACCTCTTCCACCGCCGGGGTCGACAGGAGCTCTTGGCCCTCTTCCACGGGTTCGCTGTTCTGAACGACAAAGCGCACATCCACCCAGCAGTTCATCATCCCCATGAGCAAGCGGGCCGCCGTGCTGGCCAAGCGGCTTTCCAGCCAGTCGCGCGCATAGGCATTTTGAACTGCAATCGTGAAGGTCCCCTCTTCATAACCAACCACCCGAGTTTCGCGCACCCAGGTGTCAAACGAGGCTTTGGGCATCTCAGTCTGAAGCTGCCCCAACGCGGTTTGCCAGGCGTGCTCGGCGTCCATCTCTTCCTCCAGGAAGTGCGATGAGGTGCAGGGACAGAAGCCCACTGCAGATGCAGTGGGAAGTCCCTCGTTCATTGCTCGTGACGGTTCATGGCGATCTACGAACTGGGAAGGGTAGTGCCTACTACCCCGTTGGTGCCTTCCTATTCTAGCAGAAATGGGGGGTTTCTTCCAATACGCAAAACCGACGCAACCTTAAAAATTTCTCATTTTTTAAGACATGCGAACCTTAAAATGACCCTTGAAAATAACGCGACCTGCACCGGCCAGGAGCACGGCCTTCCTCCCCCACAGCCGCCGAGACTCATAGGATCCACCGCCATATCTGGCGAGGCATCCGCGGCAGTTGCAGGGTTACTGAGGAAGAGGAACCCGACCTTAAAGAATCCAGTTTGAATGAATCGGGGAGTGGGGAGTTGTGAAACCCAGAATCCGGAGCTTCGTGGGCTGGAAAGGGGAGCTTCAGGCGTTTTGCTGCGGTATCGAGCGCGGCACCCAGGCAAGGACGGTCGTCCCTTCACCCGGATCAGAGGAGATATCCAAATCGCCGCCCACGTTGATCACGCGCGTTTGCATATTCGCTAGCCCGTGACCCACCGTTTTGTTGACTTGACCGATATCAAAACCACGACCGTCATCCTTCACCTCAAGCAGGACACGGTCGGAGGCGCCCCATACGTCGACCGAGACCTTTTTCGCCTCGGCGTGCTTGGAGATGTTCGCCAGTGCTTCCTGGCAGATGCGAAAGAGCACCACGGCATTGGCCTGCGGCAGGTCAGCCAGGTGATCGCCCTTCGGGCCGCTCAGGGTCACTTCCACCTTCGTGTTCTGGCGAAACTCGGTGATCAGACGCTGTAAGCCCTCGACCAGGCTCTCCCCGTGGAGTTCCCTCGGACGCAGGTCCAGGATGTAACTGCGGATATCGCGGATCGTGCGGTTCAGATCCTCGATCGCTTTCTGAAGGCGTTCTTCTGCATCTTGAGGACTCTCGCGCAGCCGCAGACGGGCATTCTCCAGGGTCAGGCCCACACCGTAGATCGACTGGATGATCCCGTCGTGCAAATCCATACCGATGCGTTCCCGCTCCTCGAGAACCGCCAGCCGCCGGGTGTTGGCATGCAGGCGGGCGTTCTCGATGGCCGTCCCGGCCCCAGCGGCGATCGAGGTGAGCAGCTGGATCTCCGTTTTCGAGATCGCCTTCCGGCTGCGGTTGGCAATGGACAGCACGCCGGCCAGCTCGCCGCGGGCGGTGAGGGGGATGCAGACGATCTGCTTGAAGCCGGCTTCCACCACGGCCTTGCGCAGCACGCGCGTATCCTTCTCCAGATGGTCACTGATGACCGGCTGCTTCGTCTGCGCGGCCTGGCCGATCATGCCTTCACCCATCTTGAACCGGTTGCGAGTCCAGAACGCCTCGGCTGCCTCGCCGCGGTGGAGGACCAGCCGCAGGGTCTCGCCGTCCTCCTCGAGCAGGAAGATCTCCCCGGCCTTCACCTGGAAATGCGACATGACCTGCGCCAGGGTCCGGTTCAGAATCTCATCCAGGTCCAGGGAGGAGGCCATCGCCGTACTGACCTGGTTGATCAAATTCAGTTCCTCGTTGCGGTGGGTCAGGGCTTGATCACGTTCCTGCAGGCTTTCGTACAAACGGGCATGCTCGATCGCTACCCCGGCATAGGCTGCCAGCATCTCGATGATCGTTTCGTCGTCGGCAGTGAATTGCGGAGCGGCGATCTTGTCCGTCAGATAGATCTGGCCCAGCTGCTTCTCCCCGACCCGGATGGGAACCCCCAGGAAGGAGTGCATCACCGGATGACCGGTCGGAAAGCCGCTGCTGCGCGCATCCTCCTTGATCTCTGCGAGGCGGATGTTCGTTGGGCTGTGCATCAAGGCCCCGATCAAGCCCTCCCCGCGCGGCGAATGCGGGATGCGCTTCATCTCCTCAGGCGTCATTCCGATAGTGATGAACTGCCTGAGCAGCCCCTGCTCGTCCAGGACCCCCAGTGCGGCATAACGCGCCCCGGCTTGATCGCAAGCCAGCGAGGCGATGCGCTCCAGGAGGGTCTCCAGCGAGATATCCTGGATCAGCTCCAGGCTTGCCCGGTGCAGTGCAAACAATTTTTCCTGTAGTTCTTCCCGCGTTAAGAACATTAAGTCACCTTAATCCAGACAATTCTACTCTAGTTGTCCTCTTTCGCCAAGTTTGATAGGTTTTGCCAGACGGGAAAAGTAAAATTGGCCCAAATGAAACCGGATTCAGGTGCTTAGGTATGGGAACTTCACGAATTGCAGGATTCTATAACCTGTCGCTGGAAGAACGGCTTTCCCGCCTGGCGGAAGCCGGTGAACTATCCCCGGAGGAATTGGCCGGCCTTCGAACGGGAGCATTGTCCATCGACCAGGCGGACCACATGATCGAAAATGTCGTCGGGACCTATGCGCTTCCGTTTGGCATCGGGCTGAACTTCGTGATCAACGGTCGAGAGGTTCTGGTCCCCATGGTGATCGAAGAACCTTCGGTGGTCGCCGGAGCCTCCTTCATGGCCAAACTGGCGCGGGCCGGGGGTGGTTTCGTGGCCACCACAACCGCACCGGAAATGATCGGCCAGATGCAGGTGCTGGAGGTCAACGACCTCACCCTCGCCCGAAAAAACCTGCTCGAGCAAAAATCCACCCTGCTGGCGGAGGCGGATCAACTTGATCCGCTTCTGAAGAAGCTCGGCGGCGGGGCCCGCGATCTGGAAGTCCGGATCATCCCGGCATCCCCCATCGGCCCCTTCCTGGTGGTGCATCTGATCTACGACGTGCGCGATGCCATGGGGGCCAATGCCATCAACACCGCCTGCGAAAAACTGGCCCCGCACATCGAAGCCATTTGCGGCGGGCGCGTCCACCTGAAAATCCTCTCCAATCTGGCCGACCGCCGGCTGGCCCGCGCCTCCTGCCGGGTGCCTCTGCGGGAGCTGGCCTTCGAGAATTACCCGGGAGAACAGGTCCGGAATGGCATCCTGGAAGCCTGGGCCTTCGCCGCGGTAGACCCGTACCGGGCTGCCACGCATAACAAGGGCATCCTGAACGGCGTGGATGCTGTGGTCCTCGCCACCGGCAACGACTGGCGTGCTATCGAGGCCGGGGCGCACGCCTACGCCGCCCGGAATGGCCGCTACACCAGCCTCAGCACCTGGGGCAAGGACGAGGACGGCAACCTGACCGGCGAGCTCGAGATGCCCATGGCGGTCGGGATCGTAGGCGGGGCGACCCAGGTCCACCCCGGCGCCAGGGCGGCGTTGAAACTGATGGGCGTCCAGACCGCTGGAGAACTTGCCGAAATCATCGCCTCCGTCGGGCTGGCGCAAAACCTGGCCGCACTGCGCGCCCTGGCCACCGAAGGCATCCAGCGCGGCCACATGTCGCTCCACGCCAGGCAGGTTGCCATCGCCGCCGGGGCAGCCGTGGACCAGATCGACAAGTTGGCCGCCCAGTTGGTGGCCGAGAAGGCGGTCAGGATCGACCGCGCCGAACAAATCCTCAAGGATTGGAAGCGACCCAAATGACGAACAACATCCTGCTCAAACCCGCCCGACCTGTCGGGATCATCGGCTACGGCGCCTATGTCCCGCGCTACCGCCTGCCGGCCAAGGAAGTCGCCCGGATCTGGACCGGCGGCCGGGGGGCTGGTCTGCCCATCAAGGAAAAATCCGTCCCCGGACTGGACGAGGACGTGGTCACCATGTCGATCGAGGCCGCCCGCAACGCCCTGAAACGCGCCGGAATCGACCCGGCGGAGATCCGCGCCGTGTGGGTCGGGTCCGAATCCCACCCCTATGCAGTCAAGCCCAGCTCGACCATCGTTGCCGAAGCCATTGGAGCGGTTCCCAACACTCAGGCAGCCGATTGGGAGTTCGCCTGCAAAGCCGGGACAGAGGCCCTGGTGGCGGCGATGGGATTGGTTGGATCGAACATGGCCCACTACGCCCTGGCCATTGGAATGGACACCGCCCAGGGAAAGCCCGGCGATGCGCTGGAGTACACCGCCGCGGCGGGCGGTGCCGCCTATCTCATCGGCCCGGCAGAGGAGGCACTGGCGGTCATCCACGCTTCGTACTCCTATGTCACCGATACGCCTGACTTCTGGCGCCGCGAAAACCAGAAATATCCTGAGCATGGCCAGCGCTTCACCGGGGAGCCGGCTTACTTTAAGCACATCACCGAGGCCGGGAGGACGATGATGGAGCTCAGCGGCACCACCGCCAAGGACTACCGCTGGGCCGTCTTCCACCAACCCAACGCCAAATTCCCGCAGAAAGCCGCCGCCCTGCTGGGCTTTAATATGGAACAAATCGAACCAGGCCTGCTCTCGCCAGTCATCGGGAATACGTATGCGGGTGCGGCGCTGATCGGGCTGACCGCCGTCCTGGATATCGCTGAAGCCGGCGACCGCATCCTGGTCGTATCCTTCGGATCCGGGGCCGGCTCGGACGCCTTCGACCTGCACGTCACAGAGGCCCTGGCCGCTCGCCGCGACCTGGCGATCAAGACCCAGGAATATATCGCCCGGCGTACCGAGGTCGACTATGCCATCTATGCCCGCCTGCGCGGGAAGATCACCATGAAGTAGAGGCGCCATGACCGATGTTGTCATTGCAGGAATCGGACAAACTCCGGTCGGTGAGCATTGGGAGATCCCCCTGCGGGATCTGGCCATCCAGGCGATACAATCGGCGCTCAAGGATTCTGCCGGACTGCGCCCTCAGGCTCTCTATGCGGGAAATATGCTGGCCCCCAGCCTGTCTCACCAGGCGCACCTGGGCGTCCTGCTGGCGGATTTTGCCGGGATGGCGGGTATCGAAGCGGAGACCGTGGAAGCCGCAGGCGCCTCGGGCGGGGCTGCCCTGCGCCAGGGCTTCCTGGCTGTCGCCAGCGGTCTGGTGGATGCGGCCCTGGTGGTCGGGGTGGAAAAGTTCACGGATCTGATCGGACCGGAGGTCGAGGCCGCCCTAGCGACGGCCTCGGATAGCGATTACGAAGCCGTCCAGGGCCTGACCTCGACCGCACAGGCCGCCTTGCTCACACGGCGCTACCAGCTCGAGTTCAATGTCCCCGCCGAGGGGCTGGCCGGGTTCGCCCTGAACGACCATGCCAACGGTGCCGGAAATCCCAACGCCATGTTCCAGAAGGCCGTCAGGCTGGAGACCTACCAGAAGGCAGAGATGGTCAGCGATCCCTTGAACCTGTTCGACATCGCCCCGAATGCGGACGGTGCTGCTGCCCTTGTCCTGACCCGGCCCGACCTGCTCCCCCGGAAATTCGTCCATCCTCTGGTGCGGATCGCCGCCTCCGCCACCGCCTCGGATACCCTGGCCCTGCACGACCGGGCCGACCCCTTGTGGTTCGCGGCCGCCCAGCTCTCCGTCGAGCGGGCTCTTCAAAAATCCGGAATCACCCGGGAGCAGATCGATCTCTTTGAATACCACGACGCGTTCCCAGTTTACGCGGCCCTGTCCTTGGAAGCGGCCGGGTTTGCGTCCCGCGGTACCGGCTGGAAGCTCTCTCAGGATGGAAGCATCGGCCTTCAGGGCAGGATCCCCTGCGGGACGCTGGGCGGACTGAAAGCCCGAGGCAATCCAGGGGGCGCGACCGGCGTTTATCAAGCCGTCGAAGCCGTCCTGCAGCTGCGGGCCCAGGCCGGCACGAACCAGATTCCCAACGCCAAGGTGGCTCTGATCCAGTCTCTCGGCGGGCCGGCCTCCACGGCCGTCACCCAGATCCTGGAGAGGCTGGGCTAAAACCGTCCGGGCAGACAGGATCCTTCCGCTCCTGAAAATCTCTCCACAAAAAAATACATTATAATATTGGCTCTGCGGGTTTGATTCCGGTCCAATCGAGACCGACGTGAAGGGTTTAAAGCCGGTCAGGAGACCTTCCCAACACATCATGGTGAGAGAAGAGAACGTTACCCAGGAACCGGATTTCCCCGAGGGAAAATCAGCATATCAGCGCAGGCGTATTGAACACTGGGACAGCCTCGCCGGAACTCAAAAATCCAATCCATTCAATTCCCATTATCATCGCCGGCTCAAAAAGGTTTATTCATTCTATATTCCCCCAGGCTCGATCGTCCTGGAGTTGGGATGCGGCCATGGGGATCTGCTGGCATCGGTAAAACCCACCCACGGGGTGGGCGTAGATTTCTCCCCAAAAACCATCGAACGGGCTAAAAGGGACCATCCGGAATTACAGCTGTTCTGTTGTGACGTCAGCGATTTGTGCAGCGTACTGGCCGAAAACGAGACGTTCGACTTTATCATCCTGTCGGACCTGCTCAACGAGCTTTGGGACGTCCAAAGCGTTTTACAGTCCTTGTTTCGATATTGCCACCCGAGTACGCGGGTCCTGCTGAACTTTTACAGCCGTCTCTGGCAAGTACCGCTCACCCTGGCTCAATCGGCCGGGTTGGCGAAACCAGTATTGCTGCAAAACTGGCTGACCCAGGAGGATGTGGCTAATCTTTTAAATCTGTCGGATTTTGAGGTCATCAAATCCTGGGGGGAGGTTTTGCTGCCGGCCGCACTTCCCGGGTTGGATCCATTTTTCAACAAATTCCTGGTGAAATTGTGGCCGTTCCAATCCATGGCCATCACCAATTGCATGCTGGCCCGGCCGAGGAGGAATCCCCTTGCGGAAGAGAAAAAATACTCGGTCTCGGTGGTTGTCCCGGCCAGAAATGAAGAGGGCAACATTGATCATATCTTCCGGAGGATCCCACAACTGGGAACAGGTACGGAATTGCTCTTCGTGGAAGGAAATTCAAAAGATCATACCTACGCCGCCATCGAAGCGGCGATGAAGAAGTTCCCCGGAATTTCCTGCAGCCTTTTTCGCCAGGAAGGGATCGGAAAAGGCGACGCCGTCAGGAAAGGGTTTTCAGAGGCCCGCGGAGACATCCTGATGATCCTGGATGCGGACCTGACCGTTCCTCCGGAGTACCTGCCAATGTTCTATCAGGTGCTGACCTCGAATAAAGGCGAATTCATCAACGGAGTCAGGCTCGTCTACCCCAGGGAAAAAGAAGCCATGCAATTCTTCAATTTCCTGGGCAATAAATTCTTCAGCCTGGCATTTTCCTGGCTGCTCGGCCAACCGATCAAAGACACGCTCTGCGGGACCAAAGCCTTATGGAGACAGGATTATCAACGCATCGCGGCCAATCGTTCCTACTTCGGCGATTTTGATCCGTTCGGAGACTTTGATTTGCTGTTCGGCGCTTCGCGCCTGGGCTTGAAAATCATCGATTTGCCCGTCCGCTACCAGGACCGCACCTACGGAACAACCAATATTCAACGCTGGAAACATGGCTGGCTGCTGCTGCAGATGGTCCTCTTTGCCGCCCAGAGGATCAAGTTCATCTGAGCGGTCGTGACGGGACAGTCTGTTTGCACTCACCTGCCTGCATGACTGCATTCTGAACCTTGGACGCACAAACTGGAATGTTCGGGAATCAATGATGACGAGGATCGTGAGAACGGGTGTATTGTGGATGCTCTACCTTGGAGCAGCTCTCGTTATTTTATGGGGGCGTTATGCATGGGTAACGAGCGGCAGCCCGTACTCACGCCGCGGCTTCCTCGATTCGGCTTACATGCTGGTCTTTACGCTGCCAACGGCCTATTATCTGCTCAAAAAATTCATCCGGGTGCGTTTTGGTCCCGAAGCCTTGGTCCTGATCCTGACGGTCATTCTGGTGTTGCCGTATCATTGGCTGGGACTGGAGAAATTCCAATATCAGCCCTTTTATTCATATTCGTGGCAAGGAATTGACCTGTCCAAATTTCCGGCTTTTGCCCAGGATCTCCCGGGGGGGATCAGCACGCTGGGACAGGTGATCCCCTTTTTATTCCCATTTTTAACCTTTCTGATCGTGCTGGGCCTGATCAGCGCATTCATTTGCACCTATTCCCAAACGGCCAGGTTGTTTAAGAATCGCCCGATCGAGCTGGCCTTTTGGCTGGGGTTGTTCGTCCTCGTGATCCTGGAAACGTGGATTCATCTCTCCTATCACAGTCCAATCCTGGCCTACGCATATAATGACCGTACCCAATTATCCGGCTGGTATGCGGTTCCATTATTCCCGGGCAACCAGGGGATCATGATGGGGGATTTCCACATCTGGAGGGACCTGGAGGCTCACTTCATGGGGTCGCCGTTCACTCCCGATCTGGAGTTGATTCGGAGGAGCTATCTGTTTTACCTGACCAGCCAGTTCAGTTATTTTATTTCACCTTACTACGTTTATATTGCCAGGAATATCCTCTTGTGGTTCGGGGCGTCCGGCGCGATGTTCCTGCTTGCAAAAAGAATAACCGGTCAGGTGGGAAGCGCTATTTTTACCGCCTTGCTCACAGCCACGGGGACCGGCTTTATCCTATATAGTGCAGAATCTCCGGCCAACTTTGCAGGTTATGCGATCATCCCCATCATTTTATGGATCTTTTTCAAGTTCATCGAGGCTGAAGATCAAACGGTTTGGAACTATCTGCTCTTCGGATGTTTTTTAGGCCTGGCCAGCCTGGTCTATGATATTTATCCCTGGTATCTCGCGATCCTGGGTATCGCCTGGATATTGAAAAAGCCCATGACAAAAGTGATCCTGAGCCTGGGAATTTCGGCTGTGGTTTATGCAGGTTTTCTGTTCATCCAGGCGAGGGTCTTGGGCTTCAAACTGTCCAATCCGAATACGGATTTCATCACCAGTTCGCTCATGAATCTATTCGGGTATCTGGTTCATTTGGACTATCGATCCTTGTACCTCCTCACTTTAAGAGGCTTTGATCTGTACTTTTACACCCTGGCGGCTATTTTCCTGGTCCTGCCCTTGTTCCTTGCCGGAGCAGGCCTTGCTTTGATCCGGGATAGAAGAACGTTCCTGCTCTTGTTTACCTTTTGGGCGATCCCATTCCTTACCTTTCTGGTCCTTCTTTATGGAAACCAAAGCTGGCTCAAAGCGCCGCTCGTTGCCCTGCCACGGTTGCACTATACCAATTTCCTCTGGGTCTATCTTGCCTCCGGCTATTGCCTGAACAGCATCCGGGTGAAATTGAAAGCCGGGAAGCATGCATTCCTCAGTATGGCCATCCCGATCGTGATCATTCTGATCCTATTCCTGCTGAACAACGCAGATGTGTTTGGCTGGCATCAACTTTATTCTCTCATGGATTAAGGGGACCGGTCGATCCGGTGATCGGCAATCGCCAAAAATGTTGGACCGGGTAACACTTTTTTCCATAAAACCCGATGACTCTTTGAGGAAGGCCGGACCTGGGTATGGACATATCCAAGAAAAGAATAAAGCTCAAACTGCTCCCTTATCAAAGGTACCTGGGGATCAACCATCAGGATCCCCTGCGCTACTATTACTTCCCGTGGTTCGGCCATTATTACCGCCGCCGGGTGGAATTATGTCTGGAGACCCTCAGCGGGGGGGAGCGCGTCCTGGAGGTAGGCTTTGGCTCCGGGCTGAGCTTCCTGAATCTCCACGATCTCTATCGGGAAATCTGGGGAATCGATCTTACCGCCTCGACGGAGGCGATCGCCGCCTTATTCCGCAAGGAGGAGGTTGAAACCCATTTACAAAATGGCAATGTTCACAAAATGACTTATCCAGACAACTACTTTGACAGCGTCCTGCTCATCAGCATCCTCGAACACCTCGAACCGGAAGGCCAGGTTCCCGCTTTTCGGGAAATCGCCCGCGTCCTGAAACCAGGCGGCCAGGTGGTTTACGGGACGCCCGTCGAGCGCCCTTTCATGGTCTTCCTTTTTCATTTACTGGGAGTAAACATCCGCGAACACCATTTTTCAACCGAAAAGGAAATCTCGGCAGCTGCCGACCAGGTGCTCGAGCGGCAAAATGTGTTTCAACTGAAGGGCCTGGGGGGGCTGGCTGGCCCGATCTACGAAATAGGGCATTTCAAAAAAACTCCTTCCCAGGCTTAAATCCCTTCCCCAGGGTCCAGCGCAAGCCTGGCCAGCCTGTATGGACAGGCCGCCATCCACCGGAAAACCTCCCTTCCCGGTCCTTGCCGATTCGTAAGCAAGTCTGATAGTTCTTGAGAGTCAACCAAAATTAAAGTTAGGCTGTAACTTCTGAGAAGGAGACCTCAAATCTTATGGAAATTGCCCGCCACTGGCGCCTGAAATCACAACGATATGGACTGGTCGGTGAGACCTGTCCGCACTGCCAGGCCAAGATTTTCCCGCCGCGCGATATATGTCCCAACTGCGGCGGGGAGGCCAAGACGACCTATGCCTTCAGCGGCAAAGGCGAAGTGTATTCCTACACCACCATCTACGAAGCCCCGACCGGCTTCGACGAGACCGCCCCTTATACGGTAGCTTTGGTCAAACTCGAGGAGGGGCCCCTGGTGACCGCCCAGCTGACCGACCTGGAAGACAAACCGATCGAGATCGGCATGCCGGTTGAAATGGT
>Ga0209039_10001285_pt1 | contig 23822 bp, 16 predicted proteins | sample BogFormECP12_OM1_FD_188238 | JGI IMG/M metagenome (GOLD analysis project Ga0209039, IMG submission 188238) | Bog forest soil microbial communities from Calvert Island, British Columbia, Canada - ECP12_OM1 (SPAdes) (version 2) | ecosystem: Environmental > Aquatic > Freshwater > Wetlands > Bog ... | reverse complement strand
GCGGCTTGATCGAATTGCGCCAGCACCTTTGCGATTACCTGAAAACGGCCCGAGCCGTGCGCTGCGATCCCCGGCAGATCGTCATCACGGCGGGAACCCAGCAGGCGATCGATATTGCTATCCGGGTTCTGCTCGCACCCGGCGACGAGGTATGGGTTGAAGATCCCGGCTATCCCCTCACCCACGCCCAGCTGCTGCTGGCGCAAGCACGACCTTGCCCGATACCGGTCGACGATCAGGGCATCGTTGTCGCCGCCGGAATGCGGGTTGCGCCCAGGGCGCGCGCTGCCTTCGTTACGCCATCCCACCAGTTCCCCACCGGAGTAGCGCTCTCGATGGGGCGGCGGCTGGAGCTGCTCGCCTGGGCGCGGGAACACGACGCCTTCATCGTCGAGGACGACTACACCAGCGAGTTCCGCTACTCCGGCCCACCGCTCGCATCGCTGCAAGGGCTCGATCAAGACGAGCGGGTGATCTATGTGAGGACGCTCAACAAGGCGCTCTTTCCGGGTCTGCGTATCGGCTACGCGGTCGTACCGCAAGCGCTCCTGTCTGCGTTCGCCAACGCCCGTTATCTGATGGATCGGCAGCCGCCGACTCTCTACCAAAACGTGGTCGCCGAGTTCCTGCGCCAAGGACATTTCGCAGCGCATATCCGCCGCATGCGTCACATGTATCGCGACCAACGGGACGCCTTGGCAGAAACATTGACTTCGCGGGCGCCTGAGCACCTGACGGTTGTCGCGCCGGATCAGGGCATGCACCTGGTTGCTTATTTCAAAGAGAGGGTGTCAGACGTCGAAGTCGAGACCGCCGCGGCGCGGATCGGAATCATCGTTCGCGCCATCAGCCGCTTTTACCAGGCGGTACCCCCTCGCTCGGGTTTGATGTTGGGGTTCAGCGGCTTTCCGCGGCAACTGATCATACCGGCGGCGTCACGCTTGGCGGCGCTTGTCGCCAACCCGAAGCAAGCCAGCCGCACCCGATAAACCGCGGTGCGAGGCTCACCGGCGCGTCCCAGACCCAAACGCATCGGTCAGTCTTCCGTCATAGCCGCGCATGGCCGGTCAGCCCTGATCTTTATCGACAAGTCTGCAATCGGACAACCAGGCTCACCGGCCGACGATGGCCGAACGCAGAAGGGGGCAACAAAAGGCTGCATCGATGCCGGTCGCGGCACGGGCGGAGTCATCCAACGACGCGCTCGGCCCGCGACCAAACGACTGCAGCTTGCCAGCTGCCTTAGGCCTTGCGCACGCCTTCAAGCATATGCCCGTAGTCGGGGCGGAACCAGGCTGGGCGCCGGTTCATCCGGCGCAACCCTCGATTACCCGCATACTGTGATACGGGTCGCCCCGTACTCAGACGGACATGTGGTCTAGACCGTTGCCGATCCGGCCCCCTGACAAGATCCCTCTACCTTCCCGATTTGTGTCCAGGGTAGGCTCCGGAGAGCCACCCGGCACTTTCACCTAACCCACTGTCACATGTGACTCATGGGTCAGAGTCGCGGTGGTTCGCAACAAAGCTTCCGGGGAGACAACGCCGTGTACAAAGCATCCGCCGGCATCGTGCTGCCGACCTCGATCACCGGTTCGCTGCCGCGGCCGGCCTGGCACACCGCGCAGCTGGGCCGCCGCAGTTTCCTCGAGGCGATGGTCAATGCCCGCTGGCGCGAACAGTACGAGGATGCGGTCTCGACCCATCTACGCGCGCAGGAAGTGGCTGGGCTTGACATCTGCACCGACGGCGACGCGCATTACGACGAGGAAATCGGCGGCTGGAGCTGGCAGAGCTACCCGCTCACCCATATGGCGGGTTTCTCGCAAGAAGTGGCGCTGACGCCGCCCGCGGTCGCCAACGCCGCGCCGCCGCGCGGTATGATCCTGCACGACCAGCTGGAAGCCCGCGTGCTGCCGCGCATCACCGGCCCGCTCGGGCCGGGCAATCTGCAATATTCGGCGATGTGGAAGGTGGCGCAGCGGCTGACCAGGCAGCCGGTGAAATTCGGCACGATCATGCCGGAACTGCTGGCGGCCGCGGTGCACGACGACTATTACAAGGACCCGGTCGAGCGCGTCTGGGCGTTCAGCGAGGCAATCAACCAGGAGCTCAACGCGCTCGCCGATGCCGGCTGTCGGGTGATCCAGATGGAGGAGCCGCAAATCCACATGGTGCCGGCGCGCGGCAAGCCATTCGGCCGACTGGAAATCCCCGAGCTGGTGAAGATCTTCAACAACACGGTCAAGGGGCTGCGCGGAAAGACCGAGGTATGGTGCCACACTTGCTGGGGCAACCCGGCGCAGCAGCGCGTCTTCCGCGACATCCAGAGCTACCAGCCGACCCTGGAAGCGCTCAACGAGGTCGATGCCGACGCGCTCACCTTCGAGACCTGCTCGTCGGGCACGGGCGACCTTGAGGCGATCGGCGGGATCGTCACCGGGAAGAAGGTGGTGATCGGCGTCATCGACCACCACACCTTGCAGATCGAGCGGCCGGACCAGATTGCCGACATCATCCGCGCGGCGTTGAAGCACATCTCGGCCGAACGCGTGGTTATCTCGTCCGATTGCGGCATGGGCCGCGAAGGCATGGGCCGCCGCCACGCGCAATACAAGATGGTCGGGATGGTGCTCGGCACGAACATCGTGCGCAAGGAACTGGGCCTGCAGGAAGCCGAGTGCCTGGCGGCCGACCCGCGTTATTCACTGGCGCTGTAGGACCCTCTAATCGGAGGCATTGCCTCCATTATGTATGCGCTGGAGCATCGGCAACAGCTTTCGGGCCGCTCGGGATGGATGCTCGCGAGTGGAATTGTTGACCTGATTCTGGCAGCGATAATCTTTGCCGGGCTTTCCGGGCACTGCGGCATGGGCGCTCGGATTGTTTGTCGGAATCAACATGCTCTTCGGCAGTTCGGCCCTTATCGCGATGGCCTTGCACGCCCGCGCGAGCGGTCCGGATAGGTCGTGTCAGCTGTGTGATGGATCGAAGATCGGCGCGGGAACTCTGTTCTACCGTTTTCGGGGCCGTTGTAGAGCCAATCGACCCGGTTCTGTGCAAGATCGTGGTGAGGAAATCCGAGGAATGTCGGCTAGATCAACTTTTTTATTCTAAGTGTGAATTACCTCACACCCCTCGACCGAATCCTGAACGATGCTGCCGAGCATGGGCGGATGGGCCGTCCAGGTTGGCGACCGATTTAAACGGGAGGTGGTCATGGATTTCAACCCAGTCATCGTCGATATATCTCACTTTGACGATGTTCAGGACTGGAATGCCGTCAAAAAGTTCGGAATTCTGGGAGTCATCAACAAGGCGACGGAAGGGCTCGGAATGATCGACAAGACTTTCTCGATCCGCCGGAAGCCAGCGGCCGACCACGGCCTGCTTTATGGCGCCTACCATTTCATGAGGCCGGGCGATCCTGCTGCCCAGGCGGATCACTTCCTGGAGGTCGTGAATTCCGTCGATAATCCAAAGGACTTGTTGCTGGCCCTGGATCACGAGGATCGGAACGTGCCGCTGGCCAACGCGAAGCAGTTCTTGGCACGGGTTCTGGAAAAGGCCGGCCGTCGTGCGGTTCTCTACTCAGGGTTTCTCATCAAGGAGCAACTGGGCGACGACCGTGACGATTTCCTGGCGCAGCACCGCCTGTGGCTGGCGCAATTCAGTTCCAACCCCGTCTGCCCGCTGAACTGGGAACAACCCTGGATCATTCAGTTCACCGGAGACGGCGAAGGGCCGGGTCCGCACCAGGTGCCGGGCATCGTCATCGGGGGCGGTATCGACCTGAACCATTACGGCGGCTCAGCGGAGCAATTGCAGGAGGAGTGGGTCAATGGGCCGACCCGTTAGCATAACCGGCACCGAAATGCGAGGAGGCAAGAACCTGTAGCGCACAGCGGCCCGCCCGGCATCGGCCCCTGGCTCGTGGGATTGCACGCTGCCAGCGGCGGCCCGGGCGGGTCAGTTGCGCGGTTCCAGCGGCTTTGTCGATGTCTACCTCGAAGCCCTGACGCCGAGCGTCTAATCGATCGAATACGCCGTGCTGCTACCGCCCCGACCTCCCCTGGCTGATTTAAGGGGCTTAATCTCTGCGAGGGTTCCCGGTCACGGTCGACTTGGGACATGCGCCAGACGCAACCCGCGGGGAGACTAACCGGCGGCAGGCAGATATAGAGGGGGAATGGATGGGGGAACGAACATGAGAATGTTGCTTGCAGCCGTTGCGGCTGCGGTCGGCTTGGCCGCAGGGTCGGCCACGGCGGCCTCGACGGGCAGCCATATCGCCCTGGCGCTCGGCGCGATCGTCGGCGGCGCTTCACCGATGATTGGGCTCACCGACCGTGCGGCGTTGGCCGTGCTGCTGGACGGAAAGCCGACAAAGACGGCGAAGTGGCGGAAGATCGTGGTGAAGTCGGATGCCGTCGTGTGCCGGGCGGGGAATGTTGACATCACCGCGTTCCAGTGCGACCTGACCTTCGGCGCAAAGAAAGTCTCGCTCCAGGGCCGGCGCGCGCATGAGCTGTTCGCAACGATCCTCGAGGCGGGCGTTCCGGAGGAAGGGGCGGCGGGGACGATCTATGAGGCGCTGCACAATCTCAGCTGCACAATCGATCCCCCCACCCTCGCGCAGAACTCGGGCGCCGGCGCGGACTGCACGTTCGATCCCGGGCCGTCCTGACCGACGCAAGTTCCATCTTCATGGCCGGGTCGAGCCCTGCTCTTTCCCCGTAAATGCCTCCGGACACGGCGGAGTTGATGATGTAGCGTTTTGTCGTGGAGCCCCTGACGCCGCATCAGCAGCTTGAATCCGCGGAGAGTTGCGTGGATTAGATCGCGCGTCAGCGAGGATGCTGGGGTGTCGCGCTATCGACTGGCCAAGGAGGTGCGCGAGCGATTCGAGTGGCGAGACCCGAGGGCGCGGCTGAAGGAGATGGCCTGCCGCATGTGCGGCGATCCTCCTGGTCATCGGGGTCATGGACCTGCGCGTGATGGCGGTCGTGAGGGCAGCCATCACCGTCGAACGTCTCGCACCGGCCGGTGAGCGTCGCCCGAACCACGGGGGCCGTCGCCGTCGGGACGGGGTTGTTCCTGATCGCGCAAGCAGCCGGCTCGGATGACGCATCCGCACGCCCGCCATGCTTGCCACCGCGCTAGGCGGCCTTCACCCTCACCGGTCTTCACCGGTGTCAAGCCCGGCGTGAAGATGGATCAAGCGAATTTATCCGATCGAAACTCAGCCTAACCGGCGATCATCGTCGTCTCGACGCCGACATCGCCGATCAGGTCGAAGAAGGTCGGGCAGGTCTTCGACACGCAGGCGGGGTTGAGCAATTCCACGCCGTCGGCCGCGGCGCCGAGCACCGACAGCGACATCGCGATGCGATGGTCCTCGAACGTGTCGAGCACGGCGAAACGCGGGCGAGCCGGGGCGATCGTCAGCCCGTCGCGATGCTCCTCGACCGGCACGCCAAGCGCTGCCAAGGAGCGGCACATCGCGTCGATGCGGTCGCATTCGTGGTGTCGGATATGCTCGACCCCGGCGATGGTGATCGGCGCATCGGCGAATGGCGCGATCGCCGCCAGGGTCGGGACGGCATCGGACAACGGGCGCATATCGGCGGTGAACCCGCCGCGCAGCGCGCCGGCTCCGGCGACCGTGGTGCCGCCGGCGACGCGGATCACATTGCAGCCCAGCTGTTCCAACAGGGCCATGAAGCCGTAATCGGGTTGCAAGGTGTTCGGCGTCAAATTGGTCAGGGTCACCCGCCCACCGGTGGCCGCGGCCAGCGCCGCGAAATAGGTCGCGGTCGAGGCGTCGGCGTCGACGACCATGTCGCGGGCGCGATAGCCGACCGGCCTTACCGTGAAATGCTCGAGCCCGGTATCGGCTTCGATTTCGGCGCCGAAATGGCGCATCGCGTCGATGGTGATGCGGACAAAGGCGCTCTGCACGATGCCGCCTTCGACATCAAGCTCGACGCCGAGCCGGCTTTGCGCCGCGCCGAGCAGCATGCCGCTGATGAACTGGCTCGACACCCGGCCCGAGATGGACAACCGGCCGCCGGCAAAGCTGCCACCCGCGAACACCGCGGGGAAGCAGCCGGGATCGCCGAGAAATGCGATCTCCGCCCCGCCCTGGCGCAGCGCCTCGAACAGCGGCGCCACCGGGCGCCGGGTCATCTGCCGGCTGGCGGTGACCCGCCATTGCCCCACCTCGCCGGCAGCCAGAAACGGCGGCAGGAAGCGCGCGAGGGTGCCGGACGAGCCGACATGAATCGGTCCCTCGGGCCGCGGCCGCCGCCTGCCGATGCCGCACACCGTCGCAGCCATGCCGTCGACCGCGATTTCGACGCCGAGACGGCGCAAGGCGTCAGCGCACCAATAGGTATCGTCGCTAAGCAACAGGCCGGACAGGCTGGTCGTGCCCTCGGCCATCGCCGCGAGGATCAAGGCCCGGTTCGACAGGCTCTTGCTGCCCGGCACCGCGAGCTGCGCATCGATGGCGCGGCCCAACGGCCTGACCCGCGCCGCCGCGACACCACTCAATGTTGACCACGGCGTCGGCGCATCGTCGAAATTCTCGTCGCTCATCGTCCCACACAATAACGGCAAATCTCGATCGGTGGCCATCCACCGCGGTCGTCATGGTCAGGCTGGACCAGCTCAAGGCTTATCCTCGGGCCGCGCGTCGCGCGGGCCCGTGGGCCGGGCGCGATCCAGATCGACACTGCACCATCCGAATGCGCCGGAGCACTAGCGGCGCGCTGAAAGCCGGCGCCGCCAGAGACGTGCTGGGTGTCTGGCGGCTCTACCGCCGCGGCCGGTCGCTCGGCCGTTTGATCGAGCTGCTCCACGGCCTCGCGCGCACCGGTTTCAGTTCCGCCGCTCGCGGAACATTTCGACACCACGACGCCGCCCCGCGAGTTCACCTGGCATGCGATCGCGGCATTAGCCGGGTTCAAGCACGCGATCACCGTCGAGCGCGCCTCCGCCCTGAAGGCGGCAAAGGCGTGCGCCGTTCGTCTCGGCTGCAAACCCTGGTTGGCGCCGGCGCGGATCACACGCCGGCGCGCCAGGTGAGACCCGACTACCGCACCGGCGAGAAGGTAGCCGGTATCAGCAATTTGTTTTCCTGCCGGACCGGCCGCACTCCGGCCTGTGGCGGCCACGCACCGCCGGGCCGCCGGGATTCCTCACGGACCCGGGCGCGCTCGTTGAGGTCCTTGTAGACCCAGATGTGGGTGAATTTGTTGAGCCCGCCGAGCTCGCTCGTCCAGCACGCCGCCAGCGGCGAGAACTTCTCGCGCGCTTCGATGGCCTTGCCCCACGCGTCGAGCACCTTCGGAATGTCGCCCGGGGCGTAGGTGTAGGTGCGCATCTCGTAGACGTTGCCGGTGCCGTAATTACGGCTGCCGAGCTCGCGCATGAACGGCGCCGGGATCACGATCTCGGCCTCCTGCGCCGCGATGAACTCGCCGCCGCCGGGCATCGCATTGCGCTCGCGGTCGTTCGCCATCGCGGAGCGCACCCTCGTACGGTGCTGCAGGTCGTCATAGGGATAGACGTGGACGACCTGGTTGAGCGGGCCGAACTCGGTGTGCCAGAAGCCCCCTAGTTTCGAATGTTTTACCCGCGAGGGCAGTCGCTTTTCGTAGCGCTCTTCGAATTCGGCCGTGGTCCCGGGGCGGAGCGTATAGGTGCGGACTTCGTAGATCATCAGCGCATCCTCCAAGTGACAGGGGTTAGCGAGGTGATATGCCGGCGAACCGACAGCGCATCCTACTCCGCCGGGGGCGAGAGCGGATAGGAAATGGTAAAAAACTTTTGCGCCGCATGGTGGCGTCCGATGATTTTTGGATTGCCGCCCTCGCCAGCTGCATAGGGAAAGCCGTTGCAAGGCGGGACCGTTCTGTTCAGTGGCCAAATTAACTGTTTGTTCTCCAATGATTATTTTAATGCCATCGTGGTACACAACGATCCGTCGTTGCTGAGTGCGGGCATAAATTCAATGAGCAGTTTCGTTTACATACTGGTGTTTGTAACGTGCTCCACCGGATATCACGGCTGCCTGACGACAACGAGCAACCAAACTTTTGCTAGTCGTCAGGAATGCCTAGAAGCTGCCGGGCGCATGGTCGGGATACAATCTGCGACTTGTAAACCACGTAGAGTGTTCAATCAGTAAAAGCTCGAAGATAGTCCCGGGCCGATCTCGCGCACAGGCGCGGTGCTGCGCCCATTGGATGACGATAGGCCAAGACACGCGGGCCCTTCTCGAGCGACCCATTCCCTTGCGCGTCCTATTCCGCCGCGCGGCTCTTCGCGGCGCGCTCGGCGGCGTGCTTGGCGAACATCGCCTCGGCCGCCCGGTCGCGCCGGGCGTTGAAATCCTCGGTGTTCTCGAAGGTCCAAGCGAGCGAGGCGGCGCGGTTGACGTTCGGCCGGCGGAAATGCGGCACGACATAGCGGGCATAGAGCTCGTAGGATTTTTTGGTCGCCTCGAAGTCCGCCCAGTTGTGCGCCGCCTGCAGGAAGCAGCCGAACTCGCCTTGCTTTTCGTAGAACTTCTCGATCTGCGCGATCGCATCGTCAGGCGTGCCGCAGACGATGCGACCGGTCTCGACGAGGCGATCGATCGGGTCGTGCCCGGCAAGATCGGCATAGCGCGCCGGGATGATCTTGTTGAAATAGTCGAGCCACTTCAGAAAGCCGAAGCTTGTGTTGGCGCGCGCCTGCTCGCGGGTCTCCGCGATGTGCATCTGGCCGACGAGGCGCAGTACCGAGGGGTCCATCCGGCGGCCGTGCTCGGCGGCGATCTCTTGGGCGACGCGCCAGTTGGTGTCGAGCGCATCGAAGCCGTCCGGCATGCTCGCCGCCAGGCACAGCATGCCGGGCCCGAGCCGGCCGGCGGCGCGGCTGCCCGAGGGTGTGACCGCACTCGCCACCGCGACCTCGGGATAAGGCCGCGTATAGGGTAGCAGATGAACGCGGGCGTTTTCGAGGGTGAACCAGTCGGTCCTCGCGGTCACGGTCTCGCCGCGGAACAGGCGCAGGATGATTTCGAGCGCCTCCATCATGCGGTCGCGCTGGGCCATCGGATCGATGCCGAGCATCATCGCGTCCGAGGTCAGGAGCCCGGGGCCGGCGCCGAACATGACCCGCCCCATAGTCATGTGGTCGAGCTGGATAATGCGGTTCGCGACCATCAACGGGTTGTGGTAGGGCAATGACACGACACCGGTGCCGAGCTTGATCCGCCGCGTGCGCTCGGCGGCCGCGGCGATGAACAGCTCGGGCGAGGAGATGATCTCGTAGCCGGCCGAGTGGTGCTCGCCGATCCACGCCTCCTCGAAGCCAAGCCGGTCGAGCCATTCGATCAATTCGAGGTCGCGGCGGATCGCGAGGGTCGGGTCCTCGTCGGTCGGATGAAACGGTGCCAGAAAGATGCCGCTGCGCAAATTCGTCAGAGCCATTTCTGCTGTTCCCTCTGTTGCGTCCGTCCCGCCGAGAGGACCTGCTCCGCGAGATACTATCCGAAAGCGCGCGACATCGCGTAGCATGACTGGCGGGAATGAAAACCGACGCGGGGATCGCCATGCTGATCGTCGACGCACAGGTCCATATCTGGTCGCAGGGCACGCCGTCCGGGCAGCATCGGCAGATCTCCAGCTATAGCGCCGAGGGTTGCCTCAAGGAGATGGACGAGGCCGGGGTCGACGCAGCCGTGCTCCATCCGCCCGGATGGGACCCGAACGACGTCGAGGTCGCGGTCGAGGCGGCCCGCCAATACCCGAACCGGTTCGCAATCTTGGGGCATTTCCCGTTGGACAAGCCGGAAAGCCGGTCGTTGATCGGCGGCTGGAAGAGCCGGCCAGGCATGCTCGGGCTGCGCTTCTTCTTTCTGCAACCGCACCAGCAGAACTGGCTCAGCGACGGCACGATGGACTGGCTGTGGCCAGCCGCCGAGCGCGCCCAGATCCCGATTGCGCTGATGGCCTCGAATCAGCTTCCGACCGTTGCTCGGATCGCCGAGCGGCACCCCGGCCTCCGCTTGCTGATCGACCACTTTGCCAGAGTGCGCGGCGCCACCGACGATGCAGCCCACGCCAACCAGCCCGCACTTCTGGCGCTCGCCAAATACCCCAATGTTGCAGTCAAAGCGACCGGGGCGCCGGGAAATTCGAGCCAGCCCTATCCCTATCGCAACATTCACAGATATATTCAGCAGATCTACGACGCGTTCGGCCCGCAGCGTATGTTCTGGGGTACCGACATCACCCGCATGCCGTGCTCGTGGCGGCAATGCGTGACAATGTTCACCGAGGAATTGCCGTGGCTCAAGGGCCGCGATCTCGAGTTCGTCATGGGGCGCGCGGTGTGCGACTGGATCGGCTGGAAATTGCCCGGCTGAGAACTCGACTTTGTCAAAAGGAGTAACAACGCCATGCTGATCGTCGACGCACAGGTCCACATCTGGTCGGCCGGGCCGCCGACCAATCCGTCGCATCGCCAAGTCAACTCGTATACGGCCGAGGAGTGCGTCCGCGACATGGATGCCGCCGGGGTCAACGCCTGCCTGCTGCACCCGCCGGGCTGGGACCCGAACTCGGGCAAGATCTCGGAAGAGGCAGCGGCCAAGTATCCAAACCGCTTTGCGATCCTCGGCAACTTCCCGCTCGACAAGCCGGAAAACCGCGCGCTGATCGACACCTGGAAGAGCCGGCCCGGCATGCTCGGATTGCGGTATGCGTTCACCCAGCCGCACCAGGCCAACTGGATGACCGACGGCACGATGGACTGGCTGTGGCCGGCTGCCGAAAAGGCCGGGATTCCAATTGCGCTGATGGCGTCGAACTACCTTCCGCTGGTCGGTCAGATCGCCGAGCGGCATCCCGGCTTAAAATTGCTGATCGACCATTATGCCCGCGTCCGCGACGGCAAGGACGATGCGGCGCACGGCAATCAGGCGGCTTTGCTGGCATTGGCGAAGCACCCGAACGTGGCGGTCAAATGCACCGGCGCGCCGGGCAATTCGAGCCAACCCTACCCTTATCGCAACATCCACAAATACACGCAGCAGATCGTCGAGACCTTCGGGTCGCAGCGCAGCTTCTGGGGCACCGACATCACCCGCATGCCGTGCTCGTGGAAGCAATGCGTGACGATGTTCACCGAGGAGATACCGTGGCTCAAGGGCCGCGACCTCGAGCTGGTGATGGGCCGCGCCGTTTGCGACTGGGTCGGCTGGAAGTTGCCAGGCTGATCGAACGAAAATCGGACTCCGCGGGATCGCCCGGCGAAGTCCTCACGAAGGGGCTGGACCCGCTGGCGCTTCGTGCGTCTGCTCCCACTGAATTCGGGAGAGGAAGGCGATCCAGCGGTTGGTCTCCCGCAATGCGTTCAAGACCGAGGACACGAACCATAGGTTGAGGCACAGTAAAACCAGCGTGCCCAGCTCGAACCAGTGGATAATTACCCAAGCACTCACATTTGTCTCCTGTGAAATTTGAACGGGCCTGTGCCGACCGGATGCGTGCGCATGTCGGCGGCGAGACATGGCAGGGATAGATCGGCGAATAGCCCGACGCGAGCAGCGAGAGAAAGGCCGGCTGCGGCCGCTTCAGGTGGAAGGTCACCTCGGCGTCGCCGTTGGTCGTTACCTCGGCGAGATTGAAGAACCAAACCTCGCGGAAATTGAGCCGCAGCTTCTCCCTGGTCTTGCCCATCAAGGGATCATAGGTGCATTTGACGTCGGCGGCACTGAAGGGCTTGCCGTCGTGCCATTTGATGCCGTCTCTTAGTTTGAAGGTTAGATCGGTGCCGTCCTCGCTCCACGACCAGCTCGCCGCGAGATCCGGGACGATCGATTCCGCCCGGTTCTGCGGCACATGCTGATCGAACAGGACGAGGTTGTTGAACACCCCCATCATCGGCATGATCGCCGAGATCGTCCCCTCTTCGAGGATCGACATGCTGGCGGGGCTGTCGCGATGCGGGACGCGCAGGATGCCGCCTTGCTTCTGGGCCAGCGCCGCAGTAGCGATCGTCATACCCAACAGCAATCCTGCGGTCGTCGCGGAGGGCACGGCGTCCGGTCATCTACGATCCTCCCCGATGGGACGCCGCGGGTTGACCCACCTTGCGGTTCCCCGACACATTAGCCCAAGACGCGGAAACTCGCACGCAACGCACCGATGAGAGAGCCATGAGCAGCCTCGACCCGATCCCCTACTCCGACGCGCAGCTTCGCGCGATCCTGCAGCGCGTCAAGACCATCGCGATGGTCGGTGCCTCGTCGAATTGGAACCGGCCGAGTTACTTCGTGATGAAATATCTGCAGGGCAAAGGCTATCGGGTGATCCCGGTCAACCCTGGTATCGCCGGCCAGATGCTGCTGGGGGAAAATGCCTATGCATCGCTGCGCGACATTCCCGACCCAGTCGATATGGTCGATGTCTTCCGCCCGGCGCGAGACGCGCCCGCGATCGTCGAGGACGCGATCGCGATTGGCGCCAAGGTGGTGTGGATGCAGCTCGGCATCCGCAATGATGCCGCGGCGGCGACGGCCGAGCAGGCTGGGATCGAGGTCGTCATGAACCGCTGCCCGAAGATCGAGTTCGGGCGGTTGAGCGGTGAGCTTTCGTGGAGCGGGGTCAATAGCGGCATCATTCGCAACCGGCCGCCCGAAGCGCCGCTGCCGCGGCGCACGCGCGAGCGGCCGGCGCCGTCGCACAACATCACCTACGGCTTCGAGACCCGCGCCATTCATGCCGGCGCGGCGCCCGACCCGGTGACTGGCGCCCGCTCGACGCCGATCTATCAGACGACCTCCTACGTGTTCGAGGATGTCGACCACGCCGCCTCGCTCTTCAACCTGCACAATTTCGGCTACATATATTCGCGCCTGACGAACCCGACCGTCGCCGTTCTCGAAGAGCGGGTCGCGAGCCTCGAGGGCGGCCGCGCGGCTCTGGCCGCAGCCTCCGGGCATGCCGCGCAGTTCCTGATTTTCTTCACGCTGATGGACGCGGGTGACGAGTTTGTCGCCTCACGCAATCTCTATGGCGGCTCCCTGACCCAGTTCGGGCTGTCGTTCAAAAAGCTCGGCTGGAAGTGCCATTTTGTCGACCCGACCGATCCGGAGAATTTTTGCAAGGCGCTGACCCCCCGGGTCAAAGCGATCTTTGTCGAGAACCTCGCCAATCCCGGCGGCATCGTTCTCGATCTCGAACGGGTGGCGACGATCGCCCACGAGGCAGGCATCCCGCTGATCGTCGACAACACGTTGGCAACCCCCTATCTCTGCGAGCCGTTCCGTTGGGGCGCCGACATTATCTGCCATTCGACGACCAAGTTCTTGAGCGGCCACGGCCACGCGCTGGGCGGTATCGTCGTCGAGTCGGGCCGATTCGACTGGTCGCAAGGCGGCCGCTTTCCGTCACTGACCGACCCAGAGCCCGCCTATCACGGGCTCAAATTCTACGAGAATTTCGGCGACTTCGCCTTCACCACCAAGGCGCGCGCCGTGGCACTGCGCGATTTTGGCCCGACCCTGTCGCCGATGAACGCGTTTCTGACGCTGACCGGCATCGAGACCCTGCATCTGCGCATGGACCGCCATGTCGCCAATGCCCTCAGGGTCGCCGAGTTCCTCGTCGATCATCCGCGCGTCGCTTGGGTTTCCTACGCTGGGCTGAAGCAGAGCCCGTTTCACGACCTCGCCCGCAAATACCTGCCAAAAGGCGCCGGTGCGGTCTTCACTTTCGGCGTCAAGGGCGGCTACGAAGCCGGGATCAAGCTGGTCGAGAGCGTGCGCTTGTTCTCGCACCTCGCCAATATCGGCGACACCCGCAGCTTGATACTGCATCCCGCCTCGACGACGCATCGTCAGCTGACCGACGAGCAGCGCCTAGCCGCCGGCGCTGGCCCCGACGTCATTCGCCTCTCGATCGGCCTCGAAACCGCGGAGGATTTGATCCGCGATCTCGACGAGGCCCTTGCGGCAGCCGACCGGTAACGGCTCACGGTGGCGACAAGCGCTCGAGCGCCATCCGAGCCATTGGATCGCCGTCATGGAGCCGCCGGACACGCCGCTCCAGCCGCGCCCGCAGCGCCGGCGCCTCCGGAAACGCGCGGTCGGTCCAAAACCGCTTGGCCGGATCGAAATAACCGACGGTGTCGAGAAACGCGATGGTGAAGTAATAGCTCTCGGGCAGCGATTCGCTCTTCGCCCGCGCCACGACTGTTCCGTCGGGGGCGATTGCCGTTGCGAGACACCAGCCGAGAAGGCGGTCGAGCTCCGCGCGAGCGCGCTGCCGCTGGTCCGCGCGCAGCTCCGGCCAACCGAGCTGCAACAAGGTCGCGACATCGTAGTTGTTGTGATTTGACAGACCCTCCTCGTCGAGCCAGCCATTGGGATAGCGATCGTCACGGATCTCGATCAAGGTGTCGATCAATTCCGGCCAATACCCGATCCTGCCCTCGAGGTAGCGCGCCATGTGAAAGGTAAGGCTGAGATCAGTCGTCCGGATGCGCTGTCCGCCGATCTCATAGGTCGCACCAAAGAACCCGGTGGTCGGGTCTTGCCAATTGGCGACAAAGCGGCGGATGACCGTCTCGAGCCGCGGGTGCCAGCGGTAATTCGCGGGCCGACGCCATAAGATCAATCGAACGAGATCAGCGGTCGCAAAGTTGAGCTCTTTGCGATGGTCGATGCCCTCCTCCGCCAGGCGAGAGACGAGGAGACTCTCAAGGTAACGCTCCAGCCGATCGGGATCGTTGATCCGGTCCAGAAAACGCGGCGGTTTGCCGTTGAAACAAGGTGCGAGCAGATGGTCGACCGAGGCGTCGAGCTTAAGAAACCAGACTTCTGTGCAGGCCCCGTAACTGCCTTCCTCGTCCGGGTTGCTGGCGCGCGGCAGCGCCGGTAGGGCGGCCAAGCTCTGGATTCTCTCGAAGTTCGTGCGGATTCCGACTACGTCAGCGGTGTATTCGAGCCGCCAGCGAAGCTCTCTTAGCGCCTGGCGCAGGCACGCGGTGTCGAGGCCGAGAGCCTCGTCATTTTCGAGCCGCGCTTCGATTGTTCGAATATCAGGCTGCATCGTCCGATAGAGATCGGGATCGGCCATCGCCGGAAAATACGTCACGATCGCGCGTTGCGGGCTCCAGCCGGCTGGAGCCCGCAATGTCCTTGGCGCACCCATTACGTCAACTAGGCTGTCGCCGCAACTTGCACGGGCCGCTGATCGAGCTGGATCAATGAGCCGAACGCCGTCACGGCGAATAGTCCGACAAGAGCGATGATGCTGGCGAGCATCAGCGGGCTGCCGCTCGGTCCTAGCGAAAGTAGGGCGGTGGCACCGGCAGCACCAGTCATCTGCATGAAGCTGCCAAGGCCCGACGCCGTACCGACGATCCCTGCATTGACGCTGAGGCTCCCGGCCGTCGCGTTGGGCGTGATCAGACCGCTGCCACAGCAAATCAGGATCATCGGCCCGATCACGGCATAGGGGCTGGCCACGCCCAGCAACGCGAGAGTGACCATGATCGAGGCGGCCGGGATCAGCACGGTGCACCCGATCGTGATCAGACCGTCGATGCCCAGCCTTTGCGTCAGCCGGTTCGATAGAAAGCTGCCAACTAGAAAGCCCATTGGCGGCAGCGACGCGTAAAAACCGTAATCTTCCGGACGTATCCCGAAGCCGACGATCAATACCGCCGGAGCGCCGGCGGCAAAGATGTGAAAGCCAGCGTGAGAACCGGCCGCGGTGAACGCATAAGAGAGGAAACGCCGGGTTCCGATCAAGGTCCGATAGCTCGCTATAATGCCGCCGGCGCGAACCGACGAGGAGGTTGCCGTGCGGCCGCCGGGCACAAACCGGATCACCAGCACCATTGCGATGCACGCCAGCACCGCGATAACGGCGAAATTGGCGCGCCAACCGAACCATCCTTGCAGATATCCGCCCAGAACCGGTGCGAATGCCTGCATCAAGGTGGCGGCGATCGCCCGCCCGGCAATGACCCGAGCAGCAGCTTCCCGGCCCCAGATCTCGCGTGTAATTGCGCGACCGACGACCAATCCGGCGCATGCCCCGATTCCTTGTATGACCCTAGCGGCAGTCAGAAATTCGATCGTCGGGCTGACCGCGCAGGCGACACTGCTGATGGCACTCAATGCGAGGCCGCAAATGATCGTTCGCCGGCGCCCGTATCGATCGGACAGCGGTCCGAGCACGAGCATGCTTGCGGCAAAGGCCAACAGGTACGCGACAAAGGTAAGCTGCACCCGGGCGATCGAGGTCGCAAATGCGCCGGCGATAGCCGGTATAGATGGGACATAGATCGTCGAAGCCACCATCCCGAGCGACGACGTCATCGTCAGGGTCAGCAGCAGAACGCGGTAACGAGGGATTGCAAACCCATCGTCTTGGAGCGGGGACGCGGTCAAGAGCTTAGGCATGATCGATCCTCATTTGTGAGTGTTTCCCGAAAAGGCCGGCCTCCAGTGCCGGCAATTCGTAACGGGAGGAGCTCCGCTCGGGATCGCAGAGACCCTCGGTTCGGTAAAAAGGCTGCGGATAGCGGGTGACCCGGACCGGGCGTCGGGCAAGCCAATGGTCGAGGGGGGTGACCGGCAACGCCTGGTCCTCAGTATCGCAATCAGGGAGCAATAAGACAGTCAAGCGTCGCGCACCCCTGGGCCAGGGGACCTCCAGCCGTCTGATCAGGGCACCCGCCGCTCGCTTGCCGTCCTCATCGTCGCGACGGGGCAACTCAGACACCAGAGCGCCCTGATCAGCGAGCTGACGACCGTGCATTCGCTTGGTATCGGCAATTGGAAACGAGCACGGCGCTGGAGGCAGCGTGAGCTCGAAGCGGGCAGTGCCCGGTTCGAGAATGCGCGCCACGAATCGGTCGTCGCCCAGTCGGAACCGGGCGACGGCGCCAGCTACCGAATCGGGATCGGCGCTGGTGTGGATCGCCCAAACGACGTTGTCGGAAATTTCGGGGTCGATTTCGTCCTGGATCACCACCCGTCGTCCGATCAGCGCAGCACCGCGCCGGACCGAGCCGGCCGGCTTCCCGTAGGCCGCCGAGAGGTCGAACACGACCCATTTGCGGTCGTCCTCGACGCTGCCGCCAAGAATCGGCGTGCGAGCGTTCGGCACTTGGTTGAGGCCGTCCATGACGAGCGTGTTGTGGCCGGCGGCGTGCGTCCGGTAGTACCCCCACCGCGGCCCGGATCTGTTGTCGGCGCCATGGTCGAAATAGCCGGGTAAATCGTAGTCGTCTGAGCCGAGATCGATCACCCAACGCCGCCTTGCGCCATCGACTACGAAGCTGCCCGCATCGGCTTGGTAATGGAGCATCGTGTCTTCCGGGCGGTGTGATGATGCACACCCGGTACCCTGGCCATTTCCACCCTTGATCGCCAGATAGACCGGCCGCTCCTTTGGGGCGGACGACCAGGTGTTGCGGAAGCAAGCCAGATTACTGCCGCGAAAGATCTTTCCCGTGGAAAGATCGAGGGCCGTCGGGCTGGCTCTCCGTCTATTCGCCCATATTGTCGTGAATGGGAGGTACCACCCGTCGTAATCGCGGATGAGCCAGCCGTCGATCGGTCGCTTAAACCTATAGGCGAGCCAGGCGAGCGGAGAAACGTCGAATTGCCGTTCTGAATCCCCGAAATTGAAGGCAGCTCCGAAGGGTCCGACCGTATGGAGAGCAAAGTCGCCTGTTTGCGCGAAGCCCGGCCGATCCGCTAGGCCAAAGCTGTTCCCCAACGTGCTCTCGAGCCCAGCGACCATCAGGCTGGCATACCGTATAGCGAGGGACCAGTAGCTGAGGCCCTCTGGCCACGCCCCGTCTGGAGCGAAAGCCTCGAAGCTATTTCGGGACGCCGCTAGGCTCTTCGCTACCAGCTGCGTCGTGAGATCCCTGTATCGTTCGAGGACCGCAAGGGCGGCGATCAAGATGCCCGAATTCGACACCAATGCACAGTTGTCGCGCCGTCTCGGCCACAGCAGCGACGGATCTTCGTACGCGGCAAGCGCGGGCTCGAGCACATGCCGGTAAAGGGCGTTCTCGATAGCTTCTCGCTCTTCGTCCAGCAATTTATCGTAGAGCCAATCATAAGCGAGCGAGACGGCAACGGCTGTTTCTGCACAGTCGAGAAACGATTTGATTACCGGCCGCCGTCTCCAGCTCGTTGCCGAGCTCAATTCCTGTAATACACTACGTGACGCTTGCAACGCATCGTTTGCCTCGGGACCGTCAAAGATCAGCGCCATGAAAGAAGTATTAATAAGACGGCGCGCTTGATGTTTAACCGCGGCTCGGCCCTCTTGCCCGACTGACGCAGAATTTATTTGGCGTAGCGATAGCTTCAAGCGCGCCAGCAGCTTCGAATTACAGCTGACAAGCCTGCGGATACGGGCGATTTCCTGCTTATGGAACAACAGATATGGATGTCTCGTCTTGAATTCCGCGACCGCGGTTTCAACGAGTTTGGCAGCCGCGCTATTTGTTTGGCTTACCTCAAGAGCTGGCACGCTATCGAAGGGCAATCAGATCCCCCGACAGGGGACGTATCGGTTGCCGAAACCGAGCGGCCTCGCCTCGGTCATCCAGTACGGGCGAGGACGTCGACCGTTACAGGCACCCGCCCGGCCCCCAAATGCGACGGAGTCGCGGCTAGGTTATCGCCACCGCGTAACCAAATGTATCAACAAATATCGATTATATGGTGAAAATGCAAGCAGTTCCGTGCTCAAGCGAGGCGTTCAGCGAGAAATTCGTCATTCCAGCGGACGAGGTTGAATTAGCCCGGCGCAAAGAGACCTTCGACTCAGCCTTTTGCAAATGACCCGTTGGTGACGGCATTGAGAAATCAATGTAGCCGGTTCTTGACGCGTGGAGTGTGACGCTTTGGCGAGGCGCTCCGCCGATAAAGGGTGTACTGAGCAAGTAAGAATCAGTTTCAGTTGTCGGTGTGCCGGTCACCTTACCAGACGTTTGGCGCGTTCGGATCGCCCTCCCGACAACGGCCAAATTCGACCAGCGATGTCACATTTGCAGTTTCTGTCTCGATTGAAACTAGCTGGGACAGGTCTCGGTCGGATCGTAATCGCTGCCAGCTGGGACCGACGGCTACTTTCTGTAGCCAGGGTCGGCGAGCATCGGCGACATCGAGCGCAGTGCTGGGTAGTGATCTGCCGAGCGACTGCACTGCGCCAGCGGGATCGTCAGAGCCTGACAAGTCGTGCCGCATGCCGTCACCCGGCCGCACGTCTGTCGACTCAGAAACAAACCGTCTATCGGTTGGTTATTGCCGCCGCCATCGACACAAATGCCGCAGCGATCCTGTCGCTGGCCTCCGCCGCCTGACCCTCTAGGCTTGGGCAGTGTGCAGGCGGCTGGCAGAATTGATTTCTGATTTTTATAAGTTCACCGTCGAAATCGGCGTTCAGGAGCTTCCTGGCCGCGCACCAAGCAGCCATCACCACGCCGAGTTCCCAAGTCAGTAGCGTGGCTTGGCCAGCCGCGCGGGAGGCGAATCGCGATAGATCTGCAGCCGGGTTACGCGCAACCCCGCGACGCCGTGCGACTCGATCGCACGCTGCCAGGCGACGAATTCTTCAACCGACAGCTCGTAGCGTCGGCAAGCCTCCTCGAGGCTTATGGCACCGCTGCGCACGGCGTCGACGACCACGGCCTTGCGCCGCGCGACCCAGCGTTTGGTGTTCGGGGGAGGCAACTCGGGGACAGAGGCGCTACCGCGCGGCAAGATCTCGTCTCGGGTCAAATCGTACAATGTTGCGTTCTTGTCCATGCCGCCAGAATAAACCAGAGGATCTTAAAGAATTCTAAAAGCGAAAATAGCAACAGAGCACGCAATTTCCCAGATGACGAGCGGGGACGTTTACAATTGGTCCCCGCCTCATTAGCCGGCGGCGCGGGGCTCGGCTATGGCCAACCCGCATCTTGCCGCGAAGTGCTCGACCGCATCGAACTCTTCGGGCCCGGCCTGAATGTGCTGCGCTCGGCACCCGGCCTCACCCAAATCGCTAACGCTGCAGCTGAAACGCGAGCGGAATCAATGTGCTCGTTGCGATTCTCCGGCTTGAAGCCGGGAGGCCCGCTTCATATACTCCGCGCCGCTTCATTCACGGAGTTTCGGGGAAGCCGATGCGTCCGTCGTTGCCGCCCAACTATCATCCTTCCGACGACGAAGAGTTCATGAACCCGCTTCAGGTCGAATATTTTCGGCAAAAGCTGTTGAGTTGGCGTGCCGAGCTGCTCGCAGAGTCGTCAGACACGCTTCAGCACTTGAAAGACGAAAGCCTGCTCAAGCCCGACCTGACCGACCGGGCTTCGCTCGAGACAGAGCGGGCCATCGAATTGCGAACCCGCGCGCGCGAACGCAAGCTGATCTCCAAGATCGAGGCAGCGCTCAACCGGATCGATGACGGCACCTACGGCTATTGTGAGGAGACCGACGAACCGATCGGCATCCACCGTCTCGAAGCGCGCCCGATCGCCACCCTAAGCATAGAAGCACAGAAACGGCACGAGCGCATGGAGAGAACACACCGCGACGACTGAAACCTCCCGACGAGATTCTCTCTGGCGCGCCCGATGGGGATTGAAGCAGGCCATCGGCCCTTAACTGCGGAGGTTTGCTCGAGAATTTCACGAGAGCATTTAAGAAAGGTTGCTACCGTATCATCTTCATCTATCTATAGTAGCATAGCAACTGCTCAAGGCAGGGATGATGGTCGACGTAGAGCGGATGCACCTGAGGATTGGTTGCACGCCTATCGGCAGGCATCCGGCGTGGATCCGTTCGCTCGGGAGTGCGGCGCAAGCCCTTGCCGCAATCGCCGCCTTCGGCGCTCTTTATTTGGCATGGACGATCACCGGTTCGACCACCCAAGCCACTGAGTACACAATTTTCGGGCTCGCCGGTATCAGCGGCGTCGCGGCTTTTGCTGCCCATTGGGCGCAAGGCGCGTTAGCCGATCGCCTAAATATGTTGAGCCTAGCGCTCGACGCCGCGCCGGTCGCGCAGATGATTGTCGCGGGGGATGGACGAATGGCCTATGCGAACCTCGCATTCGACCGCCTCTTCCCCGGAAAGGGTGAACCGCCCCTCGACCGCATCGAGCTCTCTCTGGCTGCAGATCCGGAATCCGTAACGGAATTTCTCCAGCTGCGCAGCCGGGCTGCGGCTGGGGTCCGCGCGACCATCGCAGTTTCTCTGCGGGATGCGCGCGGCGCCGCTGTCGGCCGGTTCAACATTTCGGCAAGCCCGATTACTGGGCGCCCCGGATACAGCTTTTTAAGCATACACGATATCACCGCACGCAACGAAATGGAGACGGTGATCCGCGATGAGCGAAATAAGCTGGTCGACTTTTTTGATCATGCGCCGATCGGCTTTTACTCGGTCGATGGCAATGGTCGTCTCCGTTTTGTCAACCAGACGCTGGCGCAGTGGCTTGGCAGCACCCCCTCAAAACTCCTCGCGAGCGGGGCGGTCCTGCACGATTTCATAGCCTCGTTGCCGGCCGGGGAGACGCAGCCCTCCGATCCCTTCGGTGGTCGGGGCGATGGGACGCAACGCGGAGAAGTGCTGCTCAAAACCTGCCAAGGCCGCATTGTCCCCGCTTGGATTGGCCAGAGCATCGTCGGATCGGGCACCCAATTGCGCACACGCTCTGTGGTATGCGACTTGACACCCGAGCGCGAGTGGAAGGCTGCGCTCAGATTGGCGCGCCGCTTTCAGCGTTTTTTCGCCAACGCGCCGATCGGCAGCGCACTGCTCGACCGTTCAGGTCGTTTCGAGGAGGCGAACCGCGCGCTCGGCGAGCTCTTCGGCGTAGCACCTCAGGATTTGATTGGACGGGAGCTCATCGGTTTGCTGAACAAGGAAGACCGCGACGGCATCGCCGCGAAGCTGGCGGCGGCCGACGGGCGGACAGAACGCGATCCGATCGAGATCCGAATCGCAAGCCCACGCGAAAAGACAATTGTTCTGTTCTTGAGCCGCATCGACGATGTCGAGGGAGCCACATCGTTCACCGGCCTCGACCGGGGGGGCGGGTTTACCCTTCATTTTATTGACGTAACCGAGCAGAAAAATCTCGAGATCCAATTTGCCCAGTCGCAAAAAATGCAGGCCGTCGGTCAGCTCGCGGGCGGGGTCGCGCATGACTTCAATAATCTGCTGACCGCGATGATCGGGTTCTGCGACCTCTTGTTGCTGCGCTTTCAACCTGGTGACCCGTCCTTTGCCGACATCATGCAGATTCAGCAGAACGCCAACCGGGCCGCCAATTTGGTGCGGCAGCTGCTGGCCTTCTCGCGGCAGCAGACGTTGCAGCCGCGGGTTCTCAATATCACCGATGTTCTCGTCGATTTATCCCACCTGCTGCGGCGTTTGATCGGTGAGAATATCGAGCTGAAAGTCGTGCTCGGGCGGGACCTTGGCCCCATCAAGGTTGACCAAGGTCAGCTCGAGCAGGTCATCATCAACCTCGCAGTCAATGCTCGGGACGCAATGCCCAGCGGTGGGACGTTGACCATCCGCACCACGAATGTTCGTTGCGCACAGGCGCAGCGGCGCGGACACGAGGTGATGCCGGCGGGGGACTATGTGCTGATCGAGGTGGCGGATACCGGGGTCGGGATCCCCGGCGGCAATCTGGCGCGCATCTTCGACCCATTTTTTTCGACTAAGGAATTGGGCTCCGGAACCGGGCTCGGTCTGTCAACGGTTTATGGCATCGTCAAACAGACCGGTGGCTTCGTCTTTGTCGACAGCTATCCCGGTCGCGGAGCGGTGTTTGAGATCTATCTGCCGCGCTACCAGGCAACGGACGCGTCAATGAGCGCTCGTCTCGACGCCAACGAGGCTTCAGCAGGCAAGGATTTGACGGGGTGTGGCACGGTGCTGCTGGTCGAAGACGAGGATCCTGTCAGGAAATTTGGTGCCCGCGCACTGCGTAATAAGGGTTATGAGGTGATCGAGGCCGAGAGCGGCGAAGCAGCGCTCGAGGTGATCCGCAATGCCGCTCAGAAGATCGATCTCTTGATCACCGACGTGGTGATGCCGCGCCTGGACGGGCCCGGGCTCGTGCGGGAGGTGCGGGAGATACGTTCCGATATAAAGGTGATCTTCATATCGGGTTATGCCGAAGACGCATTCCGACAACGGCTCGATAGCGATAGCGATATTGATTTCTTGTCGAAACCCTTCAGCCTGAAGCAGCTCGCCACCAAGGTGAAGGACGTGATTGGCGGTGGCTCCCTGTGAGGGGCTCCATGTTCCTGGTGAAATTTAGCGCGCGGCAAACCAGGCCCGGTCTTGAGCCGCCGATGAGGTCAAGGCCTTGTCGTTCGCGATGACGCGGCGCTGACGCCTCGGAGCGATAATTCGTCCGGCGACTCCCGGGCGGACAATCGGCGGTCGGGCTCGATGCGCAAGCTGGCTCAAGTATCCTACCTGCGGAGGGGGGGGCTGCTGATCTTTATTTTTGTCTGGTCCATTTCTCAATTGCATCCCTGAACAAATCGTGTACGTTACCCTCCCCAGGTCCGTTGCACGGCCTCACCAGCTGTGGAATAAGGGAGGAAGGATGATGCAGACAGCGTTGCGCCTTTTGGACAAGGAAGCGATGGACAAGCAACGGGCTTTGGACGCGGCGCTCGGCCAAATCGAACGCGCCTTTGGCAAGGGTTCGATTATGAAACTCGGGTCGCACGAGGCCGCGGCGGAGACCGAGGTTATTTCGACGGGCTCGCTCGGC
>Ga0209039_10001284_pt1 | contig 23830 bp, 21 predicted proteins | sample BogFormECP12_OM1_FD_188238 | JGI IMG/M metagenome (GOLD analysis project Ga0209039, IMG submission 188238) | Bog forest soil microbial communities from Calvert Island, British Columbia, Canada - ECP12_OM1 (SPAdes) (version 2) | ecosystem: Environmental > Aquatic > Freshwater > Wetlands > Bog ... | reverse complement strand
GCGCGGCTTATTCCAGAATCATTGGAAGCAAACAGCCAACGGTAGACGCCAGGCCGCTTTGGGATTTCAGTTTTGCCTCCGCTGGATACCCCCTGTACGATCTGCTCACCAGTGAGCAAGTCATTCCAACATAGTTCAAGGCGCGATCGGCGAAGGCTCACTTCTTCCATTCCTCCATCATCTTCACAAAATCCTTGAACAGGTAATGCGAGTCGTGAGGGCCGGGGGCCGCTTCTGGGTGGTACTGCACGCTGAACAGCGGCAGAGAACGATGGCGCAGGCCTTCCAGCGTATTGTCGTTGAGGTCGATGTGCGTGAGGTCCACTTCGCTCTGCTTCAGCGAGTCGGGATCGACCGCGAAGTTATGATTGTGCGCCGTGATCTCGATCTTGCCGGTGGCCATCTGCTTGACCGGATGATTGCCGCCATGATGCCCGAAGCGCAGCTTGTAGGTTTTGCCGCCGAGCGCGATGCCGATCAGTTGATGGCCGAGGCAGATGCCGAAGATGGGGACTTTGCCCATCATGCGGCGAATGCTGTCCTGCGCGTAGGTGACGGGTTCGGGGTCGCCGGGGCCGTTGGAAAGGAACACTCCATCCGGTTTCATGGCGAGCACGTCTTCTGCGCTGGTGGTCGCGGGAACCACGGTGACGCTGCACGACTCCCCGACCAACCGGCGCAGAATGTTCTGCTTGATGCCGTAGTCATAAGCAACCACTTTGTACTTCGGCGCGTCGTCCTTGACTCCGACCACTTCCGTCGGCTCGAAGGAGCGCACGCCTTCCTCCCACTGATAAACGCGGGGAGTCGTCACCTCTTTCGCCAGGTCGGTGCCGTCCATCTTGGGAATGGAGCGCGCCTTGGCAACCAGCTTGTCGGTATCGGTTTCGAGGGTCGAAATCACGCCGCGCATCACGCCATGAGTGCGCAGATGGCGCACAAGAGCACGGGTGTCGATCCCGGCGAGTACGGGAATCTTGTAGCGCTCCAGATACTCCTCGGCAACTTCCTGCGACCGCCAGTTGGAACTGACGCGAGAGAATTCGCGGACAATCAAGCCCTCGATGTACGGCCGGGTCGCCTCGTTGTCATCGGAGTTTGTGCCGTAATTGCCGATCTGGGGATTGGTGAGAACTACAATCTGTCCGGCGTAGGAGGGATCGGTGAATATTTCCTGATAGCCGGTGATGGAGGTATTAAAAACGACTTCGCCATAACATTCGCCTTTGGCACCGAAGCCTTTGCCGTGGAAGATGCGTCCGTCTTCCAGCGCAAGGATTGACTGCATCGCTTCTCCGAAGAGTGGATTTTATCGATTTTATCAGGGATCGCAGCGGAGCATAAGAGGCGGAATTTTTCCTCAATGCGACGGGGGATCGGGGCTGCCGATATCGGAGACAACTTTCCACGAACCGTCGGTTTGCTTCTGCCATGTGGTGAGATAGCTGCCCTTCTCGACCCGGGGCTTGCCGTCGTCGCCGATGAAGCGAACCTCGTAGCGTCCGACCGCGTAGCCTACGTCACCCTGCCCGAGAAACTCCGCTTTGGTGGGTTCCCATGTGATCTTGAATCCCGGCAACTTGAACTGTTTCGTCATGCCGGCGCGAATCTGGTCGAGACCTACGAGGGGCTCCGCGGATAATTCCACTGCATTCGGCGCCATGAACTCCATCCAGCCATCGACGCCACGTTCTGAAGTAGCCTTGGCGAAGGCGCGCTCAGCCCGCAGCAGGACTGTCGGATCGCGATCCGCACCGAAGGACATCGCAGCGAGCACGAAAATGCACAGAGAAACTCGCAGGCCGAGTTTCATGGACACCTCCCTCAATTGATGCTTAACCCGTCTCATAGATTTCGTGGATGAGAGAATTCGGCTTCCCTCAGGGGCTAAGGCCATTGTTTACGATGCCTGAAGCGGCGCGGCTGAAGCCATGCCCTTTCAAATCGCATCCGTGAGATCCGTGCTCGTACTAATGCAGCTTGCCCAGCTTGGCGAATGGCCAGTAGCCGAACACGGCTTTGCCGTAGATGTAACTCTCATCGACCGGACCGAAGTCGCGGCTGTCGTTAGACAGGTTGCGGTGGTCGCCCATCACAAAGTACGAGTGAGGCGGCACCGTCGTTTCGGCATACGAACGCACATCCTCGTACATCTGGGGAACATAACCCTCGGCGATCTGCCGGCCATTAACATACACCAGGCCATCGTCGATCTTGACGTGGTCGCCCGCCACGGCAATCACCCGCTTGATGTAGCTCTTGGAGGGATCGCGAGGATAACGAAACACCACTACATCGCCCCGCTCGATTGGTTCGAGGCGATAGACGAACTTGTTGATGAAGACACGCTCCTGGTCTTCCAGCGTCGGCATCATACTGGTTCCCTCGACCTTGACCGGTTGGTAAAGGAAGATGATGAAGAACGCCGACACCGCCAGCGAGATCAGGATGTCCCGCAGCCATCGCGCGAATACCGGTCGAACCCGGCCACGTGTGGGTCGAGTCTCAAGATCGTGGGGTTGCGCGAGTGCCGGGGAGGTTACGGGGTCGTGGATACGAATGGATTTCTGTGTAGGCAAGAGACTCATAGCTGGAATATCGGTTCTCAGTACATTATAGAGAACGCCATCGGGACCCACGTGGTTGTGCTGGTTCCGTATTCAAGGGACTGCAGTAAAGCGGATTCCTCGGGGCTGAAGCCCCTCCCAATGACAACAACGCAAACAAAGGACTTAGCCGGACGCTATTGCAGAGTTGTCATTCCGGTTTCAACCTGCCCCAGCAGGTCCGTTGCTCGGAATGACAAAAATATAGAACTTGTTCGGCGCAGCTAAAGCTGCGCCCTTCAAAACACTCGAAACTCGTTTTTGGCAACCTCCGAAGCCGTGCCCTTTCAGGGCACTGCGAAAGCAGCTCCTTCAGTAGCCGCTCAAGCTAGCATCGGGATTTGGGAGCCTGAGGGGTTCTCAGCTAGAATAACCGCCGAGGTCGCCGCAAAGATGAAGCCTGCCGTGCTTGCGTTGATTGTCGCCCTGGCCGTGATCGCATTTGCCCAAGGAGATGGAGTTCCCGCTTACAACACCCGTTCCCCATTGCCGGGAGAATTGCTGCCAATCCTGCCGGCGGACCAACGCGTGGGAGAGCTGTTTAAGTACCCGTACCAAGTGCATGCCTACGATCTTGCAGCCAAGATTCCGGGCGTGATCAATCAGCTTCCCTGCTATTGCTACTGCGAACGCATCGGACACAAGAGCCTCCACACCTGTTTTGAATCGAACCATGGCGCGCACTGCGGCATTTGTATGAAAGAGGTGTACTACGCTTTCCAGGAGACCACGCTGAAGAAAACACCAGCCCAAATTCGCGCTGGGATCATCAAGGGTGAGTGGAAGTCCATCGATCTCGAAGCCGCCGCGAACATGAACTAGCGCCGCCACGGGCATAGTTTCCAAGTGCAGTTGACGCCGTCGCGGGTTGCGGGTATAACTCAGCACACACAGCCTGTAACATTTGGGTTTTCCACAGCCCTGACGGGGTGCCTGCCGTTTACGACTCAAAGGACGTAACTCGATGAAGAAAAAAGAGGCAGAAAACGTTCAGGAAACCGAAGCTAGGTCCAAGAAAAAAATAGACTTACAAACACCCTCTGCGGGATCTGATGTCCGTGCCCGGGCAGGTAAGCCTTTGAAGGTTGCTGACGACCCTCGTTTTTCACAGGCTGTGCAAAACTACGAGGCCGGACTCAAGGCACTGCAATCGCATAACTACGACAAGGCGAAGGCATGTTTTGAAAAGATCGTCGATGGACCGAGCGCCGAACTGGCTGATCGCGCGAAGGTTCATCTCAACAGTTGCAACCAGCAATTGAATCGCAACTCGACCAACTTCAAGACGCCCGAAGAACAATATGATTATGCCGTTTCGCTCATGAACCTTGGCGACTACATCAGAGCGCGGGAGGTCTTTCAGGACCTCTCCCAGAAACATCCCAAGCTGGACTTCGTCTGGTACGGTGCCGCCGCGCTTAACTGCTTGATGGGACATTTTCCGGACGCTATTACAGGGCTCAATGAAGCGATCCGGTTGAATCCCGCGAACCGTTTTCAGGCCAGGAACGATTCGGATTTCAAGAGCCTCGCGGACGACCCACGCTTTACTGAACTGCTATATCCTGATACCAGCGGTGAAGTGCAGTCTGACCACCAGAAATGGCACTTCTAGCGGCTAGCAATCCAGTCATGCAGAACAATAACAATACCGCCGAAGTGCGCCCGATGAAGGTCGTTGCCATGGGCGGAGGAACGGGACTCTCGACGCTGCTCCACGGGTTGAAGCAGCACGTGATCCTGTCCGGCGAGCAATCGTTCGACCGGATGCTTCCCTTCATCTCGGAACTGTCGGCCATCGTGACAGTAAGTGATGACGGCGGCTCCAGCGGGCGCCTGCGCAAGGAATTAAATGTTCCGCCTCCGGGAGACATTCGCAACTGCATTGTTGCCCTGGCAGAGAAAGAAGCGTTGCTGTCGAGGCTCTTTCAATATCGCTTCAGAGCAGGGGAAGGACTCGAAGGCCATAGCTTCGGTAATCTGTTTCTCTCGGCAATGACCGACATCACCGGCGACTTTAGTGAAGCGGTCAAGTATGCTGCTGCGATTCTCGCTACCCGCGGCCATATCTATCCCGCGACCACAAGCAACTCGCAACTCTACGCGATCATGGACGACGGCTCGGTGGTTCGTGGAGAAACCAACATCACTGCCAGTCAGCGGCGCATCACAGACTTGCGGATGGCGCCGATGAATGCGAAACCCGCGCCGGCAGCTCTGCAAGCCATTGAGAGCGCCGATCTCATCACGATCGGTCCAGGATCGCTGTTTACCAGCCTCGTGCCCAATCTGCTGGTGCGCGATCTCTCCAGGGCAATCAAGAACTCGCGGGCCACCAAAGTATACGTTTGCAACCTGATGACACAGGCCAACGAAAGCCTGAACCTCACGGCCTCGCAACACATAACCGCGATCTACAAGCACGCCCGGCATGAGTTTTTTGACTACGCCCTGGTCAACCAGACCCCTGCGTCTCCCACCCTGGTGACGAAGTATGCCGAGAAGCAGCAGTCCCAGATCGTGGTGGATGCCGACCGCATTGAGGCGCTGGGAGTGAATCCGATCCTGGGCGACTATCTCACCGAGGAAATGGACCCCACTGGAGGCCTGATCGCCCGTCACGAAGCGCACCACGTCGCCCACGATTTGTTGCGGCTTATGCTTGAATCCCGCGAAACTCCAGTTGTGGCTGCAAAACGCGAATCATAAACTTCTCTTGATACCCTGTAAGGTCATGATGAACCCGAGGTCCAACTCCGCCCATCCTGTAAACCAAAGCAAGTTTGAGTTCGCCATTGCGATTCTCGCAGCGGGCAAAGGTACGCGACTGAAGTCGCGGCATCCCAAGGTCCTGCACCAGATCGCTGGAAAAACGCTGTTGGGCCACGTGGTCGCCGCAGCCAGCAGAATTGTTCCACCGGAAAACATCTTCGCCATCATTGGACACGAGGCTGAACTGGTGCGTGAGGCGCTGCAGTCCACCGGAATCCAATTTGTGCTGCAGCAGGAGCAACGCGGAACGGGACACGCACTGATGATGGCTCAAGAAGCGTTGCGAGGTTTCAGCCATGTGCTGGTGCTCTCGGGAGACGTGCCGCTCATCCATCCCGAGACGATTGAGCGGGTGCGTGACTTTCACATTGCCAGCCAGGCGGCGATGACGATCCTGACCGCTGAGCCCGCTGATCCCACCGGGTACGGTCGCGTCTTCCGTAGACGCAAGGACGCCAAGCCCACCGACGAAGTCGATCGGATCGTCGAACAGAAAGCCCTGCGCGGCAGCGAGGGTGAACAGCGCGAGATCAACTCCGGCATCTACGCTTTTGCAGTCGGGCCCTTGTACACACACATCGATGAACTCACAACCGACAATCCCGCCGGAGAGTTTTACCTCACCGACATGGCGGGCGTGCTTGGCAAAGCCGGAAATAAGGTGCTCGCACTTCGCGCCGAAGACTCAAGCGAAGTGCTGGGTGTGAACACGCGCATGGAATTGGCGGAGCTCGACGCCAAGCTGAGGGCGCAAAAAACGCGCGAACTGATGGAGGCGGGAATCACAATCTTTCGCCCCGAGACTTGCGACATCGATGCTGATGTCGAGATTGGCCCAGATACGGTGATCGAGCCTTTCGTTCAAATCATCGGACAGACGAAGATCGGTTCGGACTGCCGCATTCGCTCATACTCGGTGATTACCAATTGCGAGATCGGCGATAACGTACTCATTCGTCCGGGCTGCATGATGGAGGACTCCATCGTTCGCGACAGCGCCGAAATTGGCCCGTACTCGCACCTCCGTCCCGGCAGCGATATCGGCGAGGGAGCGCACGTGGGCAATTTCGTCGAGACCAAGAAAACGAAGATCGGAACGCGCTCCAAGGCAAACCATCTTTCCTACCTCGGCAATGCCCTGATTGGCGAGGGCGTGAACATCGGCGCCGGAACCATCACCTGCAATTACGATGGCGTGAACAAGCACGAAACCGTGATCGAAGACGGCGTGTTTGTGGGGAGCGATTCAACCCTGGTGGCTCCCGTCAAAATCGGCAAAGGGTCGTATATCGGGGCAGGATCGTGCATAACTGACGAGGTTCCGGCCGACGCACTGGCCGTTGCTCGGAGCCGCCAGGTCAATAAGCCGAAGTGGGCTGCCGAAAGACGCGACAAGGTGAAGAACGCCAAGAAGTCGTGATTCCGCCGGGCCAAGCGGCTCAAGATGCTGATGACTGTACTGCGCCAGCGTTGATATCTCTGTCGCCTTCCAATCTGCTGTCCCTACGGTGTCTGTGTCTTAGCTTGGTGCCGCCGCAGCGCGGCTCAGTCGAGGCGAATCGCGGGAACTTGGTCCACCGGTCTCATTTTGATTCGAGTTACGACACAGACACCTACGGGACTCGGATATTTTCCCCACTTTACCCGGCACTCTGCCCGCCGCGGCGGGCTGCGTGCTGATTTCATGACGACGTCGGCTCCCACGAACCAAGTCGCATGTCACCAGGGCGCAGTGATATGCAATCGCGATAACAATCGGCTAGCGGGAGGGATGAACCAGGGGCGTGCGGAAGACTTCGGCGGCGGCAATTACCGTGTTGGTGTGAATGGTGACGGTGTCTTCGACCCTGATGGCATATCCGCCGGCGAGAGTGACCATCACGGGGATGCCGCGGGCGCGGGCGGCCCGATAGACAAGCTCATCGCGCCGCTTGAGTCCTTCGATTGTGAGGTTCAAGCCACCAAGCTGATCTTCGCGGAAAGGATCGGCACCAGCCACGTAGCAGAGGAGGTCGGGCTCGAACTGACGCAGTCCGGAGCTGAGTGCATTGTCGAGCCAGGCCAGATAGCTCGCGTCATCGCATCCGTCGGGCAAGTTCACGTCGATAGAAGACGGCGGCTTGATCATCGGATAGTTGTTCTCCTGATGCAGCGAAATGGTGAAGACGTCCTTGGAGTTCCCGTACAGCACCTTGCCACCCGCGAGTCCTGGGACCGAACCGTGATGAGCAGACGGCAAGTCCGACGGCTGAGATCGTGCGCCGCTAAAAATCGCCGCCGTGCCATTGCCCTGGTGAACGTCGCAGTCCACGGTCATGGCGCGCTGAATGAGTTTTCGTCTTTGCAGACTGCGAATGGCGACGGCGAAGTCGTGCATCATGCAGAAGCCTTCACCGTGGTCGGGGAAGGCGTGATGAAATCCGCCCCCTACATTGATGCACACACCGTCGGTGAGAGCGTGCTCGGCCGCGAGGATCGAGCCTCCGGTATGCAGCAGGAAAGTGTCGACCACCTGCGGCGAGTACGGAATCTCCATTTGCAGTTCTTCGCGCGCGGTGAGGCTGCCTTCCATGAGTTTATTGACGTAGTGCGGGGAGTGTACCAGCATCACGTCGGACTCCGAGGCGGGCCGCGGCGCGATAAAGTCGGACTCTTCCGCCATGCCTAATTCAAAGAGGCGCTCCCGAATCAAACGGTATTTGTCCCCGCGAAAGACGTGCTCGCCGATGGGGAGGAAGTACTTTTCGCTATATACCAATTTGAAGGGCAACATGGGCCGATTTTCTTTGTGTCTGGGCAAATACAGCTAAACAGGCAATTCTAGATGCCCGGCAGCGAAACGCAACCGAAAGTTCTGCTCGATCAGCGGGCAGGGTTTGCAATCGCGCCGGAAGCACCACGGGCCAGCCTTGCGGACGAATCCGGTTTCTCCATCTTGGGACATCGCCTTTGCATGCAGGCCTCCGCCAGATCGTGGCGGGATTTTCTTCACTTTCGTGGCTTTACTTAATCCGTCCACTCGGGCAAACTGTGTCGATTCAATTTACAAGGAGGCAGTGCGAATGAAGAAAACTACTTGGCTTGCAGTAGCAGTGCTTTGTTTCTCGCTGGTTGGCCTGTCTACGGCAGCCGCACAAATCCCCTATAACCAAGGCGCAGTAGAACGAGTGGTGCTGCTCCATATTCTCCCCGGCCACTCCGATGCGTTTTTTGCCGACCTGAAGGCGAACATCGTTCCCATCTGGGAGGCCCAGAAAAAGGCCGGGCTGATTCAGGACTACCAGATGTTCCTGAACACTACGACCTCGAACCCCGATGACTGGGACTTCGGCTACTCGCTGACGTACAAGAACATGGCCGCCCTAGACGGTCTTCCCGACAAGGTTTATGAGATCCGGATGAAGCAGTACGGCAACAAGACTGCCGAGCAGAAAGTCATCGACAAACGGGTTGAGAATGTGCGCATTGTCAACAGCATGCTGGTCCGCGACGTTACTCTGCGATAACTGCCTCCGACTCATTCAGACTTGCGGCGTTGGAGCGAACCCCAGCGCCGCGATGGCTTTCTTCTTTTTCCACGCCAGAAGCCGCAACAAGCGATGTCTTCCGACGCCGTGATTTAAGATGGCGCTGCATGGCATCTGCCGTTCAACTTGGCTCGCTACAGCGCGTCGCACGCCATAACCTGTTGGCCACATCAGGGGCGGTGTTGATCGTGATGTTCGTGACTTTCGCGCTGTTTGCGCCCTGGATCGCTCCGCAAGACCCTTACTACATCGATTTGCCATCGCGACTGATGGGGCCGTCGGCTGCACACTGGTTTGGGACAGACGAACTGGGCCGCGACATTTTGTCGCGCGTCATTTATGGGGCGCGCATTTCGATGCTGGTGGGGAGCTGCGTCGTGGCCGCGTCCCTAGCATTGGGCCTGATCTTCGGATCGATCGCGGGATATTATGGCGGCTTCCTTGACCGCTTTCTGAACGTAATCGTGATGAACGCGTTCATGTCGTTTCCCGGGATCCTTCTGGCAATTGCCTTCGTCGCGTTTCTTGGCCCGGGACTGTTCAACCTGGTGCTGGCACTCTCGATTGGCGGCTGGGTGGGCTATGCCCGCCTGGTGCGCGCGCAAGTGCTGGCGGTGCGGGAGCGGGAATTCGTGGAAGCGGCGCGGGCGCTGGGCGCGAGTGACTCGCGGATCATCGTGCGGCACATCCTACCGAACATTATTCAGCCGGTCATCGTGCAGGCGGCGATTGGAATGGCGGGGGCGATCCTGGCGGAAGCGACCATGAGCTTTCTGGGGCTGGGTGTGCCGCCTCCGACGGCGACGTGGGGGGCGATGCTCAACGACGCCCGCTCGCACCTGTTTGACGCGCCACACCTGGTGCTGTTCCCTGCTGCGGCGGTGATGCTGGCGGTGCTGTCGTTTAACTTCATCGGCGACGGACTGCGCGACTATCTCGATCCGCGCTCCAGGATCGAGGTGGGGCTGTAGCGCCGAAGCCGAGTTCACCAGATTGGCCGAGAATTTCGTGTTCAGCTCTCCGCGATTTGCGACTCTCAGGATGTGAGTGCGGGTTGCGCTCCGTCCGATCTGATGGTTGAACATTTTAGGCGGGTTTTGCATCCAAGTGATCATGGCGACAGAAAAAGCAATTCTGGGCGGCGGATGCTTCTGGTGCGTCGAAGCCGCGTTCGTGCAACTGGAAGGTGTGGAGTCTGTGCGGTCAGGCTACATGGGCGGACGCCAGCCAAATCCCACGTATGAACAGGTGTGTACCGGCGTCACAGGACACGTCGAAGTGGCGGAGATCACCTTTGATCCTGCAAAAATCAGCTACCGCGATTTGCTGGAGGTGTTCTTCACCGTTCACGATCCGACCACGCTGAATCGTCAGGGCAACGATGCGGGTGACCAGTATCGCTCGGTGATTTTCTACCTGAATGACGAACAGCGGCAGATCGCGCAAGAGGTGATTGCCGAGTGGACTAAGGAGCAGGTGTTCTCTGACCCGATTGTGACTTCGGTCGAACCGGCGCAGACGTTTTACGTTGCCGAGGATTATCACCAGGACTACTTCAAGAACCATCCCTTCCAGCCGTACTGCCTGTTCACGGTGGCGCCCAAGGTGAAGAAGGTGCGGCAGAAATTCGCAGCCAGGCTAAAGGCGGAAGTGTAAGCTCGCTGCCTGCAACTTGCTCCTCCGACTTGGAGAAGCGCTAGAATACGGCGATGGCGGATTCCCTCAATTTTAGCCTGTGGTTCCCCAGCTTCCACGAAGCGGAGATGCTGCCTCGAGCGGTTTCGGTGCTGCGGCAGTTCCTGTACTCCGAGGTGCGCGAAGGCGTCACCTACTTGTCGGTGCATCCGGTGGCGTGGTCGGAACCGACGGTGCTGGAGCGACGATTTAATCCCGGCATCTCTCCCGAGGAAGCGGCGGAGATTGCGGGCGAATTTGCTCACGACGATTTTGCGTTCGTGTTCGAGGCCTTCTGGGACTTGTGGGTACCGAATGACGAGGAGACGGGAGATGCGTGGGTACAGCGACCGGTCGCGGTGCGCTTCATCGTCCATGGAGTGCAGTTCGACGAAGGCATCTACGCTGATGACGGCCATGTCGAGGTAGATTTCGGCCTGGACACGCCGTTTCTGTTCGAGGGGCTTGAACTTTCGGCGGCCAACGAAGAGCATGTTCGCTTCAACGTCGCCAAACTGATCGCGTTCACGCTGGCGGTACAGAACCACTGCGGGCTGTCGGGACGCGTGTTGTGGTCGGAATCGGAAAATAATCTGGCGCAGAAGCTGATCGCGCAGTTGCAGCAGACGCACTAAGCGATTCTAGCGATGCTGCAGACCGAGGTCCCTCAGGGGCTGACGCCCGACTTCATTAGGTCGTCTATCGGCACAGCTGAAGCCTACCCCTTCAAGGCAAGAAGATAGAAAAACGGATCCGGCACTATGCCGAGCCCGGTAGCGTATTGCGATCAATTTGCGGCTACTTGGTACGTCCGCCCTCGATCTTCAACTCCGCGCTGGCGCCGGCCTGCGCCGCTGCCAGACGGGCCGTCAGCACGCGGAATGGCGAGCAGGATACGTAGTTGAAGCCGTTCTGCGCGCAGAATTCCACGGAGGCGGGGTCGCCGCCGTGCTCGCCGCAGATACCGATCTTGATCGTCGGCCGGGTCGCACGTCCCTTTTCCACCGCCATCTTGATCAGTTGCCCGACGCCTTCCTGATCAAGGGTGGCGAACGGGTCCTGCTTCAGGATGCCTTCGGCCAGGTACGCCGTCAGGATCCTGCCGACGTCGTCGCGCGAGAAGCCAAAGGTGGTCTGGGTGAGATCGTTGGTGCCGAAGCTGAAGAACTCAGCCTCCTGGGCGATCTCGTCGGCCATTAGCGCAGCGCGCGGCAACTCGATCATGGTCCCGACGAGGTATTCTACCTTGGTCTCCTTCTCGGCGAAGACTTCGTCCGCCACCCGGCGCACGATGGCCGCCTGGTTGGCCATTTCTTTCAGGCCTCCCGTCAGCGGAATCATAACCTCGGGCTTCACTTTCACGCCTTCTTTCGCGACCTTGACGGCGGCCTCGAAGATGGCGCGTGCCTGCATCTCGGTAATCTCCGGGTAGGTGATGCCAAGACGGCAGCCGCGAAGCCCAAGCATCGGGTTGACTTCGTGCAACTGCTCGACGCGGTTTAACAAGTTGCGCAACTCTTTCAGCTTGGGCGATTTCGGCTTGGTGAGTTCCAGCTTGGCAATCTCGACCATGAGGTCCTCGCGCCGCGGCAGAAATTCGTGCAGCGGCGGATCGAGGGTGCGGATGGTAACTGGGAATCCGTCCATGGCGCGGAAGACGCCGACAAAATCGGCGCGCTGCATGGGCAGGAGTTTCTTCAACGCGATGCGGCGATCCTTCTCGGTGTTAGCGAGAATCATGGAGCGCATGTACGGCAGGCGGTCTTCGGCAAAGAACATGTGCTCGGTGCGGCACAGTCCAATGCCTTCGGCGCCGAAGGCACGGGCCTGCAGAGCATCGCGGGGAATGTCAGCATTGGCGCGAACGCCCATGCGACGGAACGGCTCAGCCCACTTCATCAGGGTGACCAGCTCAGGATCGTCGGGGCGAGCAGCGACGGTGTTGAGCTTGCCGTTGATGACGCGGCCAGTGGTGCCGTCGAGCGAAATCCAATCGCCGCCCTTGAGCACCTTTCCCTTCACACGCATCTCGCGGGATTTTTCATCGACATCGATATCACCGGCTCCGGCTACACAGCACTTGCCCATGCCGCGGGTGACCACCGCAGCGTGGCTGGTCATGCCGCCCCGCGAGGTGAGAATGCCGGCTGCGACTTCCATCCCGCCGATATCTTCCGGAGTGGTTTCGCTTCGAACCAAGATGATCTTCGCCAGCTTGTCCTTCTGGAACTTCTCGACGGCTTCTTCCGCGGTGAAGACAATCTGTCCGACGGCCGCGCCCGGAGAGGCCGGCAGGCCAGTGGCCAGCACTTCAACGTCCACGCCTTTCTCGGCAAGGCTGGGAACGAGGAAGTCATACAACTGGTTGGGTTCCACGCGAAAGATAGCTTCTTCCTTGGTGATGAGGCCTTCCTCGACCATCTGAATGGCGATGCGAACGGCGGCGCGCCCAGTGCGCTTACCGTTGCGGGTCTGCAGCATGTACAGGCGCCCGTCCTGAATGGTGAACTCGAAGTCCTGCATGTCGCGGTAGTGCTTTTCCAGACGGGTGGTGATTTCGCGAAGCTGGTTGTAAGTTTCGGGTTGAATTTTCTCCAGCTCCGAGATGTGAATCGGCGTACGGATGCCGGCGACGACGTCTTCGCCCTGCGCGTTCATCAGGAACTCGCCGTAGAACTCTTTTGCGCCGGTCGCGGGATTGCGGGTGAAGCCCACGCCCGTACCGCTGGTGTCGCCGAGGTTTCCGAACACCATCGCCTGCACGTTCACCGCGGTACCAAGCATGTCGTCGATGTTGTTGATGCGCCGGTAGGTCTTCGCGCGATCGTTCAGCCAAGAGCGGAACACAGCATCCCGGGCCATCACCAGTTGCTCATGCGGGTCCTGCGGGAACTCGACTTTCGTGTGCTTGAGAACGACCTTCTTGTATTCGGCGATGACTTCCTGCAACGCCTTGGCATCGAGGTCGGTGTCGAGCTTGGCCTTCTTCTGCTTTTTCTTGCCGTCGAAGACTTCCTCAAAGGCGTGCTTGGGAATGTCGAGCACCACGCTGCCGAACATCTGGATTAGGCGGCGATAGGAGTCGTAGGCGAAGCGGGGATTGCCGGTAAGCTTGGCCAGACCTGCGACCGATTTGTCGTTGAGGCCGAGGTTGAGGATGGTGTCCATCATGCCGGGCATGGAGAACTTTGCGCCGGAGCGAACGCTGACCAGCAACGGATTGTCGGCGCCGCCGAGCTTCTGGCCCTGCAACTTTTCAAGGCGGCCCAGCGCTTCATCCATCTGCTTGTCGACTTCCGCCGATGTCTTGCCGCTGCGCATGTACTCGCGACAAGCCTCGGTCTGAATGGTGAAGCCGGGAGGAACAGGCAGCCCGGCATTGGTCATTTCGGCGAGCCCGGCGCCTTTGCCGCCGAGTTCGGCTTTCATTTTTCCGTTGCCTTCGGCGTGGCTATCGCCGAAAAAGTAAACGTATTTCACCGATTTTGTATCGGCGGCTTTGTGCTCGACGTCAACTGTTGGTGTGCTCATGATCAGTCCTCTGCTGTGTAACGAAGTTAAAAAGATTTGGTTTCGGTTACGATCTCGCTGAAATCGGCGATTGTCGAAAATTCCTGTAACAGCGTCTGCAGCAACGCCAGGCGATTGGAACGGACGCGATCGTCGTCGACCATCACCATGACTTTGTCGAAGAACAGGTCGATCGGCTGGCGAAGGGTGCTGATCTCAGTGAGCGCCGCGACGTAGTTTCTTTGCTCGCGCAATTGTCGGACATTGGAGGCGACTACCGGAAGCCGGGCCGCTAAAGCTTGCTCCGAATCCTCGGTCAGCGCCCTGCTGTCGAGTTGGTCGGCGATCTTCCTTCCGCCTTCGTGGGCCTGGCGGAGGATGTTCTTGGTTCGCTTGAAGGCGACGGAAATCGAGGCGAAATCTTCGGAGCCACGCACTTGGGTGAGCGCTCCCGCACGATCAATCGCGTCGACTATGTTGTCGCTGCCGGCGGCCAGAACTGCATTGACCACGTCATAGGCAAAACCGCGGACGTCGCGAAGGTAAAACTCCAGGCGCTCCCGCATGAACGAGGCGATGGAAGCGTCGAAGTTAATCCTCTTGTCGAAGCGGGCTTCGGCATCGGTGCCCGCGTATTCGGTGCGCGCATCGGAAAACAGTTTCGCGATCGGCAGTGGCAGCTTGTGTTCAGCGATGATTTTTACAATTCCGTTGGCAGCGCGCCGCAGGGCGAATGGATCCTTCGACCCGGTCGGCTGCCATCCCAGGGCAAACATTCCGGCAATGGTATCGGCCTTGTCGGCGATCGCGAGCACGGCACCTTCGACCGTCGGCGGAACCTGATCGTCCATCGATTCCGGCTGATAATGGTGATAAATGGCATCACCAATCGCAGCCGCGGTCGCTGCGGGCAGCAGGGGATCGAGCCGTTGGGCCTTGGCGTAAAGTCCGCCGACGATGCCCTGCAACTCGGTGAACTCCTTCACCAGATCGGTGGTGAGGTCAGCCTTGCAGAGCAACGCTGCCTTGTGAACAACTCCCGGACGGATAGCGATACCGGCATCTTCCAAAATCGTCGAGACGAGGCTGGCGAGCTTCTGCACCCGCGAAGTTTTGTCGTAGTAGCTGCCCAGATCTTTCTGGAAGGTCACTACCTTCAGCATTTCAACGCGATCGCGCAGCGAGATCTTCTGATCGCTGTTCCAAAAAAATCGGGAATCATTGAAGCGAGCGCGCAGAACGCGTTCGTTGCCATGGCGAATGAGGCCGTCGGGATCGCCGTCGGTGTTCAACACCGCAAGAAAGTGCGGCAGCAACTTTCCGTCGGAGTCCTCGAGCGCGAAATACTTCTGGTGATCGCGCATTACGGTGACCAGGACCTCGGCAGGCAACGCGAGGAATTCAGGATCGAAGCTGCCAAGAACCACCGAAGGAAGCTCGGTGAGATTGACTACCGTGTCGAGCAGAGATTTGTCTTCACGCCAGCGCGCACCCGGAATGGTTCGTGTCGCGGCGTCGAGCGCTTTGCGAATGCGCTGCTCGCGATCGGCGGCGCTGACGGTCACGAAATTCTTTGAAAGGGTCGAGGCATATTCGGCGGGATTGGTGATGGCCACCGCGCCGTTGGAGAGAATGCGGTGGCCCTGGCTGGTGTGGCCAGCAGAGACGCCTCCAAACTCGACGGGTACAACCTGGCCGTCGAGAAGCGAGACCATCCAGCGCACGGGGCGGACAAAGCGCTCGGCGGACTTGCCGCGCCAGTACATGCTCTTGGCCCAATAGAGCCCGGCGATTTCCTTGGGGAGCGACTCGGACAGAATTTCGCTGGCGGTTCGTCCCTTCTTTTGCACGGTGGCGGCGAGGTATTCGCCTTTGGGAGTCGCAATCTTCTCCAATGCGCCCAAGTCAACCCCGGCCTTGCGGGCGAATGCCGCGGCCGCCGGAGTCGGAATACCGTCCTTGTAGGCGACTTTCAGCGAAGGGCCCGTAAGTTGCTCGGTCACATCGGCCTGAGACGGCGAGACTCCCTGGGCCAGGACAGCGAGACGGCGGGGTGTCGAATAGGCTTGGACAGCCGGCGATTCTACCAGCCGTTCGCGCTGCAGCAGTTCGCCGACGCGGCGCGCGAGTTCCTCGCGAGCACCGTCAATCATGCGGGCGGGAATCTCTTCGACACCGATTTCGAGAAGGAAGTCAGGCATTCTAAAAGCGTCCCATTATTCTCTCGCGTTCCGCGCGGTCGGTGATGTGACCGGAGTCACAAGAAAGCAACTAGCAATTAGCTTTTAAACCTCGGCCCGATTCATTGCCCCACTGCGACTTGCTCTGGTTTCTTGTCCGGCTGCGCTTCGCCTTGCGCATCCGCTACCTGCTGGTCGACATACGCCTTGGCCACTCCGACCGCGAGAGTCCTGATACGCGCGATAACACCGACGCGTTCGGTCACGCTGATCGCGCCGCGCGCATCGAGAATGTTGAACAAATGCGAACACTTCAGGCAAAGATCAAAAGCGGCCAGTACCGGAAAGCGCGCGCGCTCTGCCACGTTGAGCCTAGCCGCCGAGGCTTCGCCTTTCGCAGACTTACCATCGTTGCCGGAGCCAGTTCGGGTGGTGCCTTCGGCGTACCGGTCAAGCAGCGATTGACACTCTGCTTCATACAGGCGCAGATGCTGCCAGGCTTTTTCGACGTCCGCAAGCTCGAAGTTGTACACAGAAAATTGCAACTCGTCCTGCAGCCGAATCTCGCCGTACTTCACGGGACGTCCATCGGGGCCGACAACCCAGGTGATGTCGTAAATGCTGTCCACGTCCTGAAGAAACGCAGCAATGCGCTCGAGGCCGTAGGTCAGCTCGGCGGAGATGGGATCGAGGTCGATGCCGCCGCACTGCTGAAAGTAAGTGAACTGGGTGATTTCGAGTCCGTCAAGCATGACCTGCCAACCGATGCCCCACGCGCCGAGGGTGGGCGACTCCCAGTTGTCTTCCTCGAACTTGATGTCGTGCTTGCGCAGGTCGATGCCAATGGCACTCAGGGATGCAAGGTAGAGATCCTGCACATCGGCCGGCGGTGGCTTGAGGATGACTTGGTACTGCATGTGCTTGAAGAGGCGATTGGGATTTTCGCCATAACGGCCATCGGCAGGACGGCGCGAGGGTTGAACGTAACCGACGCGATAGGGTTTGGGACCGAGCACGCGGAGAAAAGTTTCGGGTGCCATGGTTCCAGCGCCGACTTCAACATCGTAGGGCTGCTGCAGGACGCAGCCGTGGCTGGCCCAGAAATTCTGCAGACCAAGGACGAGTTCCTGAAACGTCAGCGCATTTTGCGAAGCAGCCAATGAGTCCTTTCTGAGCGTTGCCGGCGAGGAAAAGCCGGGGATTGTACAGTCGAGCTATAACTTGTTCAGCATGACCGCAGTGACCAATTTCTTTTCAATGTAGCGCTCGATGATCTGCAAGAGAAACCGCCGTAAATCCGCGCACTGATCCGACGTCCACGACTCGGCCGCAAAACTTTCGAGCGGCATGCGAAACATCTGTATCGCCAAGCTCCGCGACTCGGCGGTCAATTCCGACGAGGCCAGCCGCTTGTGCCGGGCACACATCAAACCGTCGGCCAGCGCGTGATAAAACGCCTTGCTGCCATTCAGCGACTGCCCGCAATTACCGCACTCGCCCAGTTCGGGCAAGAAACCAACTAATCGCACCAGCCAAAGCTGGAAGTATGTCAGCGGCATCCAGATGGAGCCGGCGCGCAACTGGCGTAGCACCGAGACAGCCAGGCGATAAATCGCGTCATTGGCTTCGCGGTCGGGCAGCAACTCATCGAGCGCCTCGGCTACGTGCTCCAAAGCCACTACGCGCGGGTAATCCACAGCGGTCGAGAGCGGCGATTCCAAAATGTCGCAGGAGTCCAGCCGGGCCAACTCCTGCCGCTCACGATCTTCGTAATAGGCCCGCACGCAGGTGAGCGGCTCCAGCGCTCCCCCGAAGCGTCGTCTCGACTTCTTGGCCGCGCGCGCGACACCCTTAACCTTGCCCTCAGTCCGGGTAAAAAGGGTGACCAGAAGGTCGGCCTCACGCAGCGGATAGGTTCGCAAAACGATCGCTTCCGACTGCTTTAGAGACATGAACTATCGCCTGACTACCAGGGAACAATCGGGGCCGACGTACCTGGATTTCGCCAGCGAAGCTTCAATCGAGTTGCAGGCTACGATGGACCGGCCAAGCCATTGCGCCGTAACTCGTAATTCTACTGACACTGCATCGCTTCTGCAAAGCAGGGGCATGAAAAATGCGAGAAAACAAGCATCGCGCACAAAGGGCGATGATTCGCAGCGATGCTAGAATGCCCGAAAGACCTGCTCTGAACGACAGTGAGTACAACATCCCATCCCGCGGATTCCAGAACTCCACACACAATCGTCGCACTCACGGGATTCATGGGCAGCGGCAAAACCGCAACCGGGAGCGCTCTGGCGGAGTTGCTGGGCTGGGTGTTCGTCGATCTGGACGCAGAGATCGAACGGGAGCAGCAAGTCCCGATTCGCCGGCTCTTCTGGGAGCGGGGAGAGACGGCGTTCCGAGCAATTGAACACGAGACACTCCGCAACTGCCTGGTACGAAGTTCAAGACCGACGGTCCTGGCGCTCGGCGGTGGCGCTTCCATCCAGCCCAATAACGTCGAACTCTTGCGCGCGAGCATGGTCAGGACGGTCTTTCTCGAGACGCCAGTCGAGGAGATGTTGGTGCGCTGCGGCGTGGACGATGAGCCAGACCCGGAAAATCCGCGTCCGCTGGCAGCAGATGCTCCCGCATTTCGAAAATTGTATAAGCAGCGGCTTCCATCATATCGCATCGCGCACTTGACGATCGACACCTCAGGCAAGGCGGTTGATGAGATCGCACGCGAGATTGCCAAGAGGCTGAAACTCATCGCCAGATGATGATGCCAGGGCGCGCCGGGCGGGAAACGTTGCTAGCCCCATCCAGCACACTGCAGGTGGAGACAGCGAGACCATTCCAGCCGCGGCAGTGATGTAAACTAATTTTCATAACGATGTCATCACAGAAAATACCCGTCGGAATTCTCGGCGCTACCGGAGTTGTCGGTCAGCGCTTCATTCAACTACTCGAAGACCATCCGTGGTTTGAAGTGGCTTGGCTCGCCGCGTCAGACCGCTCAGCCGGACAAGCGTACGGCGACGCAGCGCGCTGGCGGCTGAAAACGCCCATCCCTGAGCATATTCGCAAGATGCCAGTCTCCCCAGCGGAGCCGAACGGCGCTCCCCGCGTGATTTTCGCCGCACTGGACGCAGGCATCGCGCGGGAACTGGAGCCGAAATTTGCCTCGGCGGGATGCGCCGTGGTCAGCAACTCCAGCGCGTTCCGCATGCAGGCAGACGTGCCCCTGGTGATTCCTGAGGTCAATCCCGATCACCTTGCCCTGATCGAGCAGCAAAGCTGGCGCAAGAAGTCGGGCGGATACATCGTCACCAATCCCAATTGCTCGGCTATCGGGCTGGTCGTCGCTTTGGCGCCGCTGCACCAGAAGTTCGGCGTGGAATCGCTGTTCGTGACGACGATGCAGGCAGTCAGCGGGGCCGGGTATCCGGGCGTTGCCTCGTTGGACATTCTGGGCAACGTGATCCCGTATATCGCGAAAGAAGAAGAGAAGATGGAGGAGGAGACGAAGAAGCTCCTTGGTCATCTGGACAGTAATCATGTGCAGGATGCCGGCTTCAGCATGACGGCACATTGCAATCGCGTAGCGGTGGAAGACGGACACACCGAGTCGGTGTCGGTGAAGTTGAAGCAAAAGGTCGACCCTGAAGCGGTTCTAGCCGCCATCCGCGATTTCAAGTCGATACCATACGGACTAGGATGTCCGCTGGCACCCGAGCGGCCACTGGTGTACGACGACGCTCCGGACCGACCGCAACCGCGCTTCGATCTCGATCGCGGCAAAGGAATGACGGTAAGCGTTGGGCGGCTGCGTCCCTGTGGCGTGCTCGACTACAAGTTCACCGTGCTGTCGCACAATACGATTCGCGGTGCGGCGGGCGCTGCGTTGTTAAACGCCGAACTCCTCAAAGTCCAGGGCTACCTGTCGTGATTCCGGACGTGATTCCAACACTTCCAACGGTGGTGGCGGCGTGATCGTGATGAAATTCGGCGGCACCTCGGTTGAGGATGCCACCGCCATCGACCGAATCGCAGGCATCGTCAAGGGGCGCCTTGCCCAACACCCGTATGTAGTGGTCAGCGCTATGTCCAAGGTGACGGACACGCTGCTGGTCATGGCCGCGGCTGCGGGAAGTGGCGATCGCGAGAAGGCGCTCGATCTTTGCCGGCAGGTGCGCGAGCGCCACTTCAACACGGCCGGCGAACTGCTCGGCACGGGGCTGTATACCGAACTCCACTCCGAACTGCAAGGCGAGTTTGACTCGCTGGAGCAACTGCTGCGCGGCATCTGCGCGGTGGGAGAACTCACGCCGAGGACATCCGACTATGTGGTGTCGTTTGGCGAGCGGCTGTCGAGCATTGTGATAACGGCTGCCTTCCTGGCCCGCGAAATCCCGGCGACACTGGTGGACGCGCGGCAGGTAATCATCACCGACGGACAACACGGCCGCGCCATTCCGCAGGTCGATGAAATCAATCACCAGCTGCAGGTGCACGCGCAATCGCTGGTCGCCGAAGGGCGGGTTCCGGTGATGGGTGGATTCATCGGTTCGACCCGAGAAGGAATCACCACGACGATTGGAAGAGGTGGCTCGGATTTTTCGGCGGCACTGGTGGGAGCGGGACTCAACGCAGAACGCATCGAGATCTGGACTGACGTGGACGGCATGAAGACCACCGATCCGCGAATTTGCCCCAACGCGCACCGTATCAAGGTCATCAGCTTCGATGAGGCAGCGGAGCTGGCGTATTTCGGAGCGAAGGTACTGCATCCGGCCACGGTCTTGCCTGCCGTGGAGAAGAATATTCCTGTCCTGGTGCTGAATTCGCGCAATCCAGCGAATGAGGGCACTCGAATCGTCGCCCGCACGCAAAAATCGAAATCACTCTTCAAGGCGATCGCTGCGAAACAGCGTATTACCATTATCGAAATCGTGGCGGCCCGCATGTTGATGGCCCACGGCTTCCTCGCGGCCGTGTTTGAGATTTTCGAACGCCATCGGTGCGCAGTGGACATCGTGTCCACCTCGGAAGTCAGCATTTCGGTTACTGTGGATTCGAATGAGGCAATCCCCGCGATTGCGGCGGACCTGGAAAAGCTGGCATATGTGAAGTTCTCCGGCCGCATGGCCATTATCTGCCTGGTGGGAGAAAGCATTCGCGAGAGGCCGGGAGTGGCCGCGCAGGTTTTCGACGCGGTCAAAGATATCAACGTGCGAATGATTTCGCAAGGAGCATCGGAGATCAACATGTCGTTCGTGATCGATGAGTCCGATGTGCCGGGCGCGATCCAGCGACTGCATACCCGATTCTTCTCGGAAGTGGACCCCGAGGTGTTCGATTGACTGCGCGCCCACTCCAACTCGTGCTGTTGGGACAAGGGAAGACTGGGTCCCTGGTGGCCGAGGTGGCCGAGGAACGAGGGCACCACACAAGGATCGTAACGGAAGCAGAGAACGCGGGCGGTGTGTGGTTGACGCCGGACAACCTGCAGGAAGCTGATGCGGTTATCGATTTCACGACGCCAGAAGCGGTATTGGCGAACATCGCTGGATGCGTAGCTGCCAAGAAGCCGATGGTGGTGGGAACGACTGGCTGGTACGGCGAACTGGACAAGGTACGGCAAGAGGTTGAACGCGCAGGCACGGGTTTCGTCTTCGGCGCGAACTTCTCGTACGGTGTGAACCTGTTCTTCCAGATCGCCCGATCGGCGGCTCCGGCTCTGCACCACGGATATTCCGGGCACATCACCGAGCGGCATCACATTCACAAGAAGGACGCACCATCGGGGACAGCGGTGGCGTTGCAGCGTGTGCTGGCACAGGCGTCGGGAGTTCAGACCGAGATTACTTCGGAGCGCGAAGGTGATGTCGCCGGTCGGCTCCACCGTGTAGATGCGGCCCTGGAGCGCGCCAGGGGCCGGCCCCAGTTGATCCCGTTCAAGGCGCCCGACTGCCCGCCCGCCGGCTACCGCGAGGCCGCCTGATCAGAACATCGAGAGCGCATGGGCGCTCTCGAGCACGACCCACGCGCCGCCGCAGGCGATGGCCGCGATCAGCGCGTACCGGAGCAGCTTGCGTCCCCTGAGCACCGCGTCCTGGAAGTCGAGGAGGCCAATTCTCGCAATCCCCTCCCGTTTCGGCAGCCAATGCAGATTCGGCGAATGGTAGTCGCGCAGCGTCCAGGTCGTCTGCTCGGCCAATATCGGCGACAGCAGGTCGCGCCAGATCGCAAGAAACTGCATGCGCGCGCCCGAAGGCACCGTCACTTTCGCGATCGCCTTCGCGTACCAGTCGATAACCAGTTCGACCTCGACGAGCATCGCCTCGATGTCGTAGGTCGGCAGCCGATAGACCTCGTCGCCACCCACAGGAAGAGCGTCGGGCAAGTCCCGGCCGTGCAGATCGACGAGCAGCGCAGTCGCCTCGGCATAACGGTCGCGGTCGGCGACGCTGTTTTCAACCACGGTCACAGCGCCGAGATCCTCCATTAGCGCCAGCCCGTCCTCGACGCTGGAAGCAAAGAGTTCGGGCGCCGAATAGCCGAGTTTTCGCAAACCCCCCACCATCGCGATGAAGGCCCGGATGTCCGGCGACAGCTTGGCGATCGCCGCATAGGGTTTTCCGTAGCGCACAATCGGCCCGTCCGCCCGCGGCGGGCTGATCATCAGGATAGCCGTGTCGCCGTTGGGCTTCGTCAATCGCTCATAGGCGCGAATCGAAGCGTCGCCTTGCAAAAACTCGCGCCGCGCCTCGCTCCACCCGGCGCGCTTCAGGATCGCCCCGATACCAAGCGCTCGCGCCAACCGCTTCGCGACTTGTCCAAAACCACGCAGCTCGAGAATGCGCCAGCCCGGGTCGTGCGAAGGATCGAACAGGATGCGCACCTCGAGGCGGCGGGCCGGCAGCGCCTCTGCAATGCGCTCCGGCCATTCCACGATCGCAATCGCCTCGGCAATTGCCTCGTCCCAGCCGAGGTTTTCCAGTTCCAGGACGCCGCGCAAGCGATAAAAGTCGGCATGGACCACCGGTCCTCGTTGCGACTCGTAGGTCTGCATCAACGTGAAAGTCGGACTCGGCGCCTCGAGGTCCGGCGCTTCGACCAGCGCGCGAATAAGCGCTCGTGCGAAAGTGGTCTTGCCCGCTCCCAGATCGCCGATCAGCGCGACGAAATCTCCGGGCTCGAGCCAGGCGGCCTGCGCAGCCGCGAAGGTCAGAGTCGCCGCTTCGTCGGGCGCTTCGATGATCCAGACCTTCGGCTGCTTTATGGTATTCGCCCGATCAGTCATCATCTTGAGCTTCGGGGCCGTCAGCGGCTATGGCTGAGCATCGCGTCGGGCTCCGCCCCGTCAGCGGCGTGGATAATCGGATCAACCGGCAGAATGCAGGTGACGGTTGTGCCCTCGTGGGGGGCTGTGTCGATCAACACCCTCCCGTTGTGCAGCTCCACCATGGCCTTCACGATCGAAAGCCCGAGACCGGGACCGCGATGGCGGGATCCGTTGGGAAAGGTCTCAAATCGTTCGAACAAACGGTCGACCATATCCGGGGGAATG
>Ga0209039_10001283_pt1 | contig 23840 bp, 20 predicted proteins | sample BogFormECP12_OM1_FD_188238 | JGI IMG/M metagenome (GOLD analysis project Ga0209039, IMG submission 188238) | Bog forest soil microbial communities from Calvert Island, British Columbia, Canada - ECP12_OM1 (SPAdes) (version 2) | ecosystem: Environmental > Aquatic > Freshwater > Wetlands > Bog ... | reverse complement strand
CGAGCAGGTGATCTCGGGTGTGCCAGGCATGGACGAGCTCCACCCCATGAGCAGCCAGAAATGCACGCAGTGCGCGGGCGTCGCGCGCGTCGCGTGGCAGCGCAAGACCCCGACCGCGCGCGAGCGCGAGGCTCGGAGCGAGTCCCGCCGCACCCGCCTCGCTCGCGAGCGATCGCCTCGAAGGGCTGGGCGGCTCAGGGGCAGCGAGCGCCACATCGTGTCCGCGGTCGCGCAAAGCGAGCGCCAAGCGCAGCATCGGCTCAGCCGGCCCAGTCCACTTCCAGTCACTTGTGACCTGGAGGATTTTCATCGGGAGGTGTCTCCGAGGACGCGACCGGTGTCGCCTCGCGCTAGCTCCACCGATGGAGACCCGAAAGCGGCGTGACGCACAATCCCCTTTCCCCCTGCGGATCTCCGAAAAGACGCGAGGAGGGGCCGGGCGGGCCTGCGCTCGCACGCTCGCTCGGGGATCCGCATGGCCCGATTGCGCAAACGCTGCGCCCAAAAGCGCCGGAGCGTTCGCCGTCCGCCGGTTCCGTGCCCGCGCGAGCCGACGGGGCGAAGCCGCAGGATCGGCCGAGATTTCGCTCTGCGTCAGCGGGGGCGAGGCAAAGGCTCGCTCGCGCTCCCGTCAACTGCGTACGCGTTCGACGGTGAGGACGCCCTTCACCCGACCGATCTCCTTCATCACCGCGTTCAGGGTACGCACGTCTGAGACCCAGACGTCGAAGCTGGAGATCGCCTTGCCTTCCTGGGTCGTTGCGACGCGCGCCGCGTCGATGTTGATGCCCGCCGAAGAGATCGACTTGGTGATGGTCGCAAGGATCCCCGGCCGATCGACCGAAACCACCCGCATCTTGACTCGTCGCGGTGCCGCGGCCTCGTTGTCCCACTGCACCTCGATCCGCCGGTCTGGATCGAGAGCGAAGACCTTGCTGCAATCCCGCGTGTGTACGGTGACGCCGCGGCCTCGCGTCACGAATCCGACAACCTCGTCGCCGGGAAGGGGCGCGCAACACGCAGCAAAGCGGACGAGTACGTCGTTCAGACCGGAGACCCGCACGCCTGTCGGGCTCGAAGGCGCCACCGCGCGCCGGAACAGCCCGCGGCGCTTCGGTGCGGCGGGCTCGGGCGCCGGGGGCGGCGGCGCCTCCCCCGGCATCAGCCGATGGAGCACTTGGCTCGGCGCGATCCGCCCGTAGCCGACAGCAGAACACAGGTCGTCGACGGAGCTTTGGCTCTCGAGGCGCGCCACCTCCGCCATATCACCGCTCTCGATCAGGCGAGCGATGGAGAGCCCCGCGCGGCGAAGCTCGCGCTCCAGCATCTCGCGTCCAAGATCTCGGCTTCGCACCTGTTCTGCTGCTCGAATCGCGTGACGGATTTTGCTTCGGGCGCGGCCGGAGACGACGAACTCCAACCAGTCTTTGCGCGGCTGTTGTTGCGGGCTGGTCAGAATCTCCACTGTGTCGCCGTCTGTCAGGACGTGACGGAGGGGCACCATCTTTCCGTTCACCTTGGCGCCATTGCAGTGCGCACCGACTTCGCTGTGAATGGCGTAAGCGAAGTCGACAGGCGTTGCGCCCTTGGGAAGGTTGATCACCTCCCCCTTCGGCGTAAACACAAAGACCTCATCGGGGAAGAGGTCGACCTTTACGGTATCCAGGAACTCGTGGGGATCTGACAGTTCTCGCTGCCATTCGAGGAGTTGCCGCAGCCATGCGAACTTTCGCGTCTCACCGTCGTCGCCGTCGAGCTGTCCCTCTTTGTACTTCCAGTGTGCTGCGATGCCGAACTCCGCATTGCGGTGCATGTCCGTTGTGCGGATCTGCACCTCCATGCGCTCGCCGTAGGGGCCGATCACCGTGGTATGGAGCGACTGGTAGCCGTTAGGCTTTGGGAGCGCCACATAGTCCTTGAAGCGACCCGGCACCGGCGTCCATGTCCCATGCACCACACCAAGCGCGCTGTAGACGGACTCCTTCGGCCCGTCGATGATCACGCGGAAGGCGATCACGTCGTAGATCTGGTCGAGGGAGACTCCGTGGCTCTGCATCTTGGCGTGGATCGACGCCAATTCCTTGAGGCGACCTGTGACCTCCGCGCGAAGAGGTACCTGCGCGAGCTTTGCCGAGAGGATGCCGATCACCTCCTCGACATAGCGCTCGCGAGCCTTGCGACTACTCGCGAGCTGTCGTTCGAGCTCTTCGGCAGCCCCTGGGTTGAGCGCGCGGAAGGCGAGGTCTTCGAGCTCTTGCTTCATCCAGTGGATGCCGAGTCGGTGCGCAAGCGGGGCGTAGATGTCGAGCGTTTCCTGCGCGACGCGAGCGCGCGAATCTTCCTTCATGAAGCGCAAGGTGCGCATGTTGTGGAGGCGGTCGGCGAGTTTGATGAGCAGAATGCGGATGTCCTTGGACATCGCGAGCAGCATCTTTCGGAAGTTCTCGGCCTGCCTCTCGCGCGCGGAGGTGAACTCAATTTTGGCAATCTTGGTCAGCCCCTCGACCAGGAAGGCCACCTCCTCTCCAAAGAGGCGGCGTAGTTCGTCGGAGGTTGTCAGCGTGTCTTCCAGCGTGTCGTGCAGCAGACCCGTTGCGACCGTGACCTCATCGAGCCGCATGTCCGCAAGGATGCCAGCGACGTCGACGGGATGGACGAGGTACGGTTCGCCGGACAGGCGCTCTTGGCCTTCGTGGACCTTCGCGGAGTAGACGTACGCGCGCTTGAGCAGCGACAAGTCGCTACTCGGATTGAACTCGAGCACCTTGTCCGCGACGTCGTTGAACCGCAGCATGCGGGGCGGATTCCCCTTTCGGATCGACCTGTTGCGAGCCTAGCGGAGGCTTGCGTGCGGCTCAAACCGAGCCCGCAGCGCAGCCGTTTCACCGCTTCGCTCAGCGCGCACGATTTCAAGCACACCCGAGATCGCGCGCTCGAGGTCATCGTTGACGACTGCGTAGTCATACCACGGCACCTCAGCGATCTCGTCCTTCGCGATCGCGAGACGTTGCCGGATGACCTCCTCGCTATCGGTCTGCCGGTCCCGTAGCCTTCGTTCAAGGACGGCAAGCGAGGGCGGCAAGAGGAAGATGAGGCGTGCCGCCGGGAGCCGAGCGCGCACCTGCCTCGCACCCGCGGTATCGATCTCGAGCAGGAGGTCGCGGCCGTGAGCCAGCGGGCTCTCGATCGCAGACCAGCTGGTACCGTAGAGGTTGCCGCGGTATTCGGCGTGCTCGAGGAAGGCCCCCTGCACCACCAGCTCCTCGAATGCCTCGCGCGACACGAAGAAGTAGTCGATGCCGTCTCGCTCGCGAGGGCGCGGCGGTCGGGTCGTGTGGGAGATCGAGAGCACCACTTCCGGATCGCGGGCTACGACCGCGCGGCAGACGGTCGTCTTCCCGGTACCCGACGGCGCCGAAACCACGAACGGAATCCCCTGGCGGGAGACACGGCCTGTCCGCATTCCGGAGTCCGCGGCGCGGCCTATGTGCTCGCGACTCGCGGCTCTGGCCTGCGGCGTCACTCCGGAGCCCCGCTCCCTTCGCCGCCCTCCGGAGTAAGCCGCGCCGCGATCGTCTCGGGGTTCAGGGCGGATAGGATCACGTGATCGCTGTCGGTGACGAGGATCGAGCGCGTGCGCCGACCCTGGGTCGCATCGACGAGCTTGCCCCGATTCGACGCCTCCTCTCGGAGTCTGCGCATGGGTGAGGAGAGGGGTGATACGACTGCGATGACCCGCGAGATGACCACGAGATTCCCGTAGCCGACGTTCAGCATGCGGAGCGCCGGATGGGAAATCTGCTCTTGTTCGGCAGGACCACGCGGCAGCCTGGCTTCGGGCAGCGCGGACTTCCGCCGCGGCCCGGGGCCCCGCCCCACACCTTCGGCTCCTAAAATTTCAATCGATCCCGCCATACCCGGGCCTTTCACTCGATGTTCTGCACCTGTTCGCGCACCCGCTCGAGCTCGGTTTTCAGCTCGACCACGAGGTGCGCCACCGGTGCATCGCTCCCCTTCGAGCCAATGGTATTCGCCTCGCGCCCGAGCTCCTGGAGCAGGAAGTCGAGGCGCCTTCCCGCCGGCTTGCCGATGCCGCTCTCGGCGAGGATCCGATCGAACTGGTCCACGTGGCTGCGCAGCCGCACGAGCTCCTCGGTGACGTCCAGCCGGTCGGCGGCGATCACCACCTCCTGTGCCAGCCGCGCCTCGTCCTGGAGGCCGATCTCCTGGCGCAGCTGTTCGGCGCGCTTGCGGAGCCGCTCACGCACCGCGGCTTGTACCAGGCCGGCGCGCTCCTCAAGCGCCGCGGCGAGCTCGACAATATGGGTGAGGCGCGCGCGCAGTTCGCGCTCGAGCGCTTCTCCCTCGGCCTGGCGCATCGCGTCCGCCGCACGCAAGGACGCGTCGAGTGCCTTGCGAAGCGCAATTCGCAGCGGCTCGTCGCTCAGTTTGGGTTCCACGGTGTGCGCCACGCCGGGCAGCGCCAGCACACTCGCGACATCGAGTGCACCCGGCAGGCTGTATAGCCCGCGAAGCCGCTCCGCCGCCGCGACGTACTGTGCGGCTGCACCGAGGTCGACTTCAAGGTGCGGCGGGGGGGCATTCCCCCCTCCGATCGACACCGACACCTCGGTCTTGCCCCGCGCGAAGTGCTCTTGCGCCAGGGCGCGCAGCTCTGCCTCGTGCGAGGCGAGGAAGCGCGGCAGGCGAACGCTGACGTCTAGGTAGCGGTGGTTCAGCGTGCGCACCTCCACGTCGAAGTGCGCGCCCTCGAGCTCGAAGCTCGCGTGGCCAAATCCGGTCATACTCCGGATCACGGCCTCCTCCCTGCGCGGGGTTCCACCCGTCCTCTGTCGCGAGCTGTCTGCGCCGCTTCGATCGCCTCGGGCAGTACCTCACGCACTTCGTCTGGACTCGCGGTGGCCGTCCCGATCTTGCGAACCACCACGCCAGCCGCGGCATTGGCGATGACCGCCGCCTCGAGCAGCGTCGCCCCCGCGCGGAGGGCAAGAACCAGGGCGGCGATCGTGGTGTCCCCCGCCCCCTGCACGTCGAACACCTCGGTCCCGAGCGTCGGCACGTCAACCCCGGGGCCCTCTCCGGAGAAAAGAGTCATCCCTTCGGCGCCGCGGGTCACGATGATGTCGCCCCCACCAATCGCCCGGCGCAGGCGGGCCGCGGCGCGCGCGACGTCGGCTTCGCCACGCAGGCGAATGCCGGTAAGCTCGGCCGCTTCGCGCAGGTTGGGCTTTAGGAGCGACACCCCACGGTAGGGCCCGAGGTCCGTTTTCGGGTCGGCCGCCACAAAGAGCCCCGCCTTGCGCAGCCGACGCATGAGGGAGCGGGCAAAGTTTGGCGCGAGGACGCCTTTGCCGTAGTCCTCGAGCACCGCGGCGTCCGCAAGCGGCAACGCTGCGTCGACCGCCTGAACCAGCTCCCGTACCGCTGACCTCGACAGCGGGTCGTGTGTCTCCCGATCGAAGCGCACGATTTGCTGAGAGCGTGCCACGACCCGGGTTTTGCGGGTCGTGGGACGGCCGGGAACCACGACCACGCCACGCGGATCCACCCCGAGATCCTTCAGTAGCTCAAGGACGTGCTCCCCCGCCCTGTCGTCACCGACCGCGGCGCAGAAGATGCACCCGCCACCAAGTGCGACGACGTTGCGCGCAACGTTTCCTGCGCCGCCGAGAACGGTCGACTCCCGTGACACGTGCACCACCGGCACGGGCGCCTCCGGGCTCACCCGATCCACGTCGCCCCAGAGGTACTCGTCCAAGACCACATCTCCCACCACCAGCAGACGGACGCGCGAAAAGCTGGCGAGCAGGGTCTCGAGCCGCCGACTGTCAAGACTTGCGGTCACTGGCTGAGCCCTCGCCGCTCGAGCTCCCTGCGCGCCTCCTCCACGCGATCATGGGCCTGCTGGGTGCGGAGCCACGCCAGGAGCTCGCGCAGGCCCTGCGCAAGGGAGAGGCGAGGCACGTAGCCAAGCTCCCTACGAATCTTGGTGATGTCCGCGAAGCAGTGCCGGATGTCGCCCGCACGGAAATGCTCGGGAATCTCCGGTGGCTTGCGGACCCCGAACTCGTCGGCCAGCAGATCGGCGACGCGGGGCACGGGGGTGGGCTCTCCGGTACCCACGTTGTAGACGCAGCCCGCGGCTTGGTCCTTCTCGAGGGCCAGCGGGTTCGCTTGCACGATATCCGATAGGGGCACAAAATCGCGGGTCTGGAGCCCGTCTTCAAAGAGGAGAGCCCGGTTCCCGTTCAGAAGCCGTGAGCAGAAGATTGCCATCACACCGGTGTAGGGATTCGAAAGTGACTGGCGCGTACCGTAGGCATTGAAGTAGCGAAGCGCCACGGTCGGCACTCGGTAGGCCGCACCGACGGACAGGCACCTCTCCTCGTGGTCGCGCTTGGTGATGGCGTAGATCGAAGTCGGTGCCAAGGGCTTGGTCTCCGGCGTCGGAACTGGCCGAAGCAACCGTCGGTTCTCATCGCGAATCTCCCACAGCCTGCGGCGTAACTGCTCTTCGGCGCGGAGCGCCGGATACACCATCTCGCCATCATCGTTGCGGTAGCTGGCCTCACCGTACGCCGACATGGAAGAGGCTACAATGAGCTTGCGGATCCGCTCGCGGCGCTGGACCACGCCTTCGAGCAGGACCGCCGCCCCCACGCTGTTGACCGAGACATAGCGCTCCATCTCGTACATCGATTGGCCGACCCCGACAGCAGCGGCAGGGTGAAAGACGACGCGCGCGCCACCGCCCTGAGGTCGCGCACATCCCCGACCTGAAGCTCGGCACTGCGGTTCAGATAGTCCGGTGGCCGTGCCTCAGGTCCGTGCACCTGCGGCTCAAGCCTATCGAGCACCCGGACTTCGTGGTGGCGCGCGATCAGCGCATCCACGAGGGGTGAGCCCACGCACCCCGCGCCCCCCGTGACGAGAATCCTCACTGCGTCTCCTTGAGCGGCGACGCCTGTGCGGCGATGTGATCGAGATACGCGCGGGTCACGAGTCCTTCCGTCTCGGGACGACCCCGCAGATGCCAGGCCAGCACCTGCCAGCGCTCGCGGACTCTTTCGCGGCCGCGCCGCGATACGAGCGCCGCGGGAATTCGTACGAGCACCGCAACAAGCGCCTTGAGCGCCCGCAGCACCATCACAAGCCGTGCCTGCAAGGCCCCCCTCCGCTTCCGCAGGAAGCGGTACAGGGCGCGATGGTACTCGATGCGCGTGGCTGCGGGGACCTTCTTCTTGCTGCTCGCGCCCGAGTGATGGACCAGTCGGACTTCGGGCAGGTGCACGACGCGGAAGCCCGCCTCCCGCATGGCCCAGCACCAGTCCGTCTCCTCGAGGAAGAGGAAATAGTCCTCGGGCAGGAGCCCGACCTGCTCCCAGGCCTCGCGCCGGACGAACAGGCACGCACCGAGCACGGCCTCCACGTCCACAGGCCCTGCGTGGCGGAAGCGCTTCGAAGGGAAGCGCCGGGGAAGCGCGAGCTCGAGCAGCCACTTCGGCACGACTTCGGTCACAAGGCTTGGGAAGTTGTGAATCGAGTTCTGGAGCCGGCCGTCCGGATGCATGAGTTGGACACCGGCTGCGCCGACGTCCGGATTGTCCTGAAGAAAGGATACACCATACTCAATAACGTGTCGGTCTACCTGCGTGTCGCTATTCAAAAGCAGTGCGAAACGACCGCGCGCCCGGCGAAGCCCGACGTTATTCCCGGCGGCAAACCCGAGGTTCCCGGGCAATGCGATCACTTCGATCCCTGGAAATCGCTCCCGCACGAGATCGGCGGTGCCGTCCGACGAAGCATTGTCGACGAGGATGGTCTCGACGGAGAGGGCGGAAGGCGTCTCCGGCCCGGCACCTGCCTTTGTCGCGCGAGCGATCGCTTCGAGGCACGCGGCCGTGAGGTCGCGGGTATTCCAGGAGAGGACGATGATGGAAAGATCCACCATGACGTTCGTCTCAGCGACCTAGCGCGAGGGACGGGAGCGCTGCGGCGATCACGCGCTCGGGCTCGATTCGAGTCATACAGCGGTGATCGATCGGGCACGTGCGCAGATAGCAGGGCCGGCAAGGCACGTCGACAGAAAGCGCTTGCACACGGCTCAGGTTCAGATTCGTCTTCTCGAGGCTCGTTGGGCCGAACATCACGACACAGGGCACACCGAAGGCGACGGCCACGTGCCGTGCACCGGCATCGTTGCACACGAGGACTCTCGAGCGTCGAAGCACGGCTTTCAGCACGCCGAGGCCGCCAGGCGCGGTGAGCTCGATGGCCGGGCTGCGCATCGCAGCCCGAACCCGTGCGACGAGGGCTGCCTCTGACGGTGCGCCGAGAAGCACGACCTGCGCACCAGCGTCGGCGAAAGCGTCCCCGACGCGTGCGAAGGACGCTGCGGGCCAGAGCTTCGAAGGCCCATAGGAAGCTCCCGGAGCAATCGCCGCGAGCGGTGCCCCCACTCGTCCGGAGTGCTGCGCGAGTACGCTCTCTGCCTGGCGCTCCTCCTCCGGCGTCACGAAGAGCTCGAGCTCCGTGCCGAGCGCCGGGGCGCCTACGGCCTCGACCAAGCCGAGCACGTGGCGCTCACGGGCCACGAGAGCGCGCGCGTTCGCGCCCCAGGGCGGATCGACGCTTTGATGCAGAAGGGGTCCCCGAAAAGTCCCCGTATAGCCCACCACGCACGCGACGCCGGCGATGCGCAGGTGAAGCGCCGCGGAGAAGGAGTCGGGCAGGCACAAGCCAAGGTCGAACTGGAACCTTCGCAGGGCGAGGCCCTCGCGCACGAGAGAGAGCGGGCTCCGTCCGCTCGAGTGGACCGGCAGAATCTCGTCGAACCACGGGTTCCCCGCGAGAAGCGGCGCAATCGCCGACCGCATGAGAAGAGTGATGCGCGCAGCGGGAAACGCTGCCCGAAGCGCCCGGAAACCGGGCGTCGCCATCACGACGTCGCCCATCCAGTTCGGCGCCCGCACCACGATGTTGCGGAACGCGGCAGTCGCGGCGCTCAGGAGGTCACTCCCTCCGCGCGCGGCGCGAGGGGGAGGACCGGATCCGCCGCTCCAGAAACGCCAAGCCGAGCTCCAGCGGCGGCGAGCGCGTGGGGCGGGCGAGCTTCCGCCAGAAGCTCTCGTGCGGCCGCAATTACCGGCTCTGCCGGAACGACACGCATACACGTCGCCGCAGCGCAACCGCGGCGGCATGGGCTGCACGAAACCGGAACGCGTACGCTGCGGGAAGGCGTGCCGACGAAGGGCGCATTCTCGATGGGATCGGTCGGGCCGAGAATCTGGACCACCGGCGTGCCGACGAGAGATGCCACGTGCATGGGTCCCGTGTCGGAGCCCACGTAGAGACGGGCGCATGCGAAGAGCGCCGCGAGATGCGCGAGCGAAGGTGTGGGAGGCGCTAGCCGAGCCGCTCCGCAAGAGGCGGCGACCAGGGCCTCGGCGAAGGGACGGTCGTGGCGTGCGGGGCCTACCGTCACAATCGACGGCACCTCGTCGCGGGCGAGAAGCTCCCGCGCCAGGCGGCTGTAGCCCTCGAGCGTCCACCGCTTGTAGGGCGTGGCGTCACTCGTGCCCGGGTGGATCACGACCGGCGCTGGACCGCCACCAAGCGCCGCCTGCATTTCGCGCGCAAGGCGGAGGTCGATGCGCAATGCTCCCGGTCGCGGCCGGACGGGCGTGCCGAGGAACCGCACGAGGCCCTCGTTGCGTTCAAATCGACTGACATGGCTGGGTGTTAGACGCGCCCGCAAATTGTGGAAGAGCCAGGAGAGCTCCCGGCCGAAGGGAGGCGCGTACCCCGCACGCAGGGGTGCACCGCTGGCCCAGGCCAGCACCCCGCTCTTGAGGATGGAGTGGAAGTCCACAACCAGATCGAAGCGACGGCTCCTGAGCTCGCGCAGGAACCCGAAAAGCTCGCTCGTGAATGGCAGAATCCGCAGCCCGCGCAGGCTTGAACGCAGTGCCTCCCGGGGGAAAACAACCACTTCGTCGATCCAATGTTGCGTTTCGAGCACGCCCGCGGAGGCGCGCTCCACGAGCCAAGCGATGTGTGCGCCGGGATAGGCCGCCCGAATCGCCGAAGCCGCAGGCAGCGTGCGCACGACGTCGCCCACCGCGCCCAGGCGGATCACGAGAATTCGATCGGCTCCCGGCGCAGCCGCGAGCGGACGGAGACAGGTGACGATGGTACGCCTCGCGCAGGGGAGGCTAGTCTAGCCCGTCATGCGCCTTTCCCGCACCCTTTCCTGGTACCTCGCGCGCGAGGTGCTCGAGTACACGGGCCTCGGCTTCCTCGCCTTCTCGACGATCCTCGTCACGCAGAACCTCCTGCGTCGCCTCGATGATCTCGTCGCCGTAGGCTTCCGATCCGAAGACCTCTTCGCTGTCCTTGGCTTCCTGATGGCCATGCTGACGGCCTATGCCGTCCCGGTCGCCTTTCTGTTCGGCATTCTCCTCGCGGTGGGCCGCCTCTCGGCCGATTCCGAAATCACTGCGATGCGGGCCTGTGGTCTTGGCATGCGCCATCTCGTGGCGCCCGTGCTCGTCCTCGGCATCGCCGTATCGGCGCTCACCGCCACGCTCATGATCCGCAGCGAGCCCGCGGCGCGGCTCGCGCTGCGCACTCTCTTCCGAAACGTGGCAGCACGCGGGGCAATTCTTCAGGCGGGCAAGTTCCAGACGCTTGGCAATCGTGTGGTGTTCGTTCAGAGCCGCGACCGCGACAATAACCTGCAAGGCGTCATGATCTCCGACCGGAGCGACCCCGAGCGTCCGTTCGTGGTGTTCGCGGAGTCCGGTCGATTCATTTTCGACGACGAACACTCTATGGTGCGCATGGAGCTTGAACACGGCGACATGCACCTCGGCGAGAGCGACGCGGCCGATCCGCATCACCGCAGGATTGCCTTCGAGCATCTGGACTACAGCTTCGATGCGAAGAGTCTGTTTGACCCGGACGGCGGACAAACAAGACCGGCAGAGATGAGCATGCGGGAGCTGCGCCGCATTCTGCGCCGCGCGGCCGCCGGTATCTCCCTGAAGGGCCTGCATGAGGACAATCCCGTGGAGTACGAGCTGCAGGTCCAGCGGCGGCTCGCCCTGCCCCTCGCGCCAATTCTTTTTGCCTTGGTCGGCGTTCCGCTTGGTCTGCGCCGCTCACGCGGCGCGCGCTCGTGGGGAGCGCTGCTTTGCGTCGCGATCGTGTTCATCTATTACGCCTTACTTTCACTCGCGCAGTTCCTGGTGGAGAGTCTGCACGTACCTGCAGCCCTCGCGCTCTGGCTTCCGAACGTCGTGTTTGCGGCGAGCGCAGTCCCCCTGCTTCGCCGCGCGAGTCGCGGCGAGATCTAGCGTGAGCGAGATTGCGCGCCTTCGCGAGCTTGCGAGCGCAGGCACTGTCCTCGTCGTCCATGCGGAATTCGAGAGCACTGTACGCGCCCTCGGGCTGCTTGAGCGCGGCCGCGTCGCGGCCTTGTTCACGGATGCGGCTGGCGCGATGGGACGATCGCCGATCGCGGTGCTTCCGCTCCCCGGTCGGGGTGAGCGACTCGCACTGCGCCGCCTGCATCACGGAGGGCTTTTCGGGTCCTTGCTGGGGAGCGCATTCCTCGGTGTAGGCCGCGCGCGTCGCGAACTCGAGGTGACGGCCGAGCTCCGCGCACGCGGCGCGCCGGTGCCTCGCCCTGTCCTCGCCGTGGCAAGTCGGATCGGCGGCCCGCTCTGGCGCGCTGCCCTGGCGACGGTGTTCGAGGAGGCTGCGCAGGATGCGGTCGCGTTTCTCTCCTCCTCGCCCAGCCGCGAGCAAGTGCGCCGTGCCTGCCAAGCGGCGGGTGCCGCGGTGCGTCGCTTCCACGATGCCGGCGGTCATCACCCGGACCTGCACGTAAAGAACCTTCTTGTCCGCCCGGGCAGCACGTTCCCAGAGATCATCGTGATCGACCTCGACCGTGCGCGGGTGGCTGCGCCACCCGAACCGGCGGAGCGGATGGCGGAGCTCATGCGTCTGTTGCGGTCGCTGGTCAAGCGCGGCCTGGCAGCGCGCGTGGGACCGCGCGGCTTTGCGTCATTCCTCCGGGGCTACACGGCAGGAGACCGCAACCTGCGGCGCGCACTCCTGGCGCGCCTCCCACTCGAGCGCACCCGCTTGCGGCTCCACGCGCTCACCTGGAAGGCAGGCGCGCCGCGCTAACGCCGTGACTCGCGAAGCTCCGCGTCCGGACTGTGCCGAAACCGGCGATGCGACCAGGTCCAGGGAACCGGATCTTCACGGATCCAGCGACCCACCGCCTCGTTCATGAGGGCGGTGGCCGCCGCGACATCACGCTCACGATCCCTGCTCTGCGGCAGCTCGAGTGCGGGCTCCACGTGGATCCGGTGGTGCCCGTTGCGCAGGCGGTGGATGTGGAGCGGAACCGCGGGTGCCCCGGTGCGCAGTGCGAGCAGGGCTGGGCCGGCCGTCGTCCAGGCCCGAACCCCGAGAAAGGGTACGAGGACTCCCCCCCGCCGCTCGCGTGTGTAGTGGTCGATCAGAATGCCGATGATGGTTCCTTCCCGCAGCGCGCGCAGAATCGCCCGCGCATCTTGTGGAATCACTTCTCCGCCACCTCGGATACGCCGTCTTTCGATCATGGTCTGCATCCCGGGAGTCGGCATGGTGCGTCCCACCACCGAAATGCTGGCGCCCGGCAAGCGGGCGCGCACCACAGCGGGAATGTATTCAAAGTTTCCGTAGTGGGCAGTGATGGCGAAGACGCCTCGCCCGAGCTCTGCGGCCTTCGCCAGGTGTTCTAAGCCAACCACCTCGACACGCTCAAGCAGGACTTCCGTCGACAAACTCGGAAGACGCGCCCATTCGACAGCGCAGCGGCCGAGTTCGGCGCAGCTCGAACGCCAGATCGCTGCGCGCTCCGCTTCCGACCGCTCGGGAAAGACAAGTCGGAGATTGGCGAGCGCCTCGCGGGTGCGTCGGCGAAAGCAACGCGCTGCGGTACCTCCGAGCGCCGCTCCAAGGGGGATTGCCAGTCGCTCAGGCAGGGCGGTGAGCGCAGCGGCACCTGTAGCCGCGAGGGCCGTGGCCGCGCGCCGACGAGCGCTCCGCAGCCGCGCGCTGTTGCTCATCTCATCCGTGCCTCGACAAAATCGAGAATCCGGTCGGGTTCCGTGACCTCGAGGTCGATGGCGAGCACGCGAACATCCGCGTGGCCGATCCACGAGGGCAATATCTTCACTGCATCCTTTTCCGTGGTGACCCAAAGCTTTGCGAATCGAGAAAGGTCGCTCACATCTCGGGCTCGGAAGGGGTGGTGATCCGGGAAGGTTCGACAGGCGACGACGCGCGCGCCGAGCGCTTCGACGGTCTGTCGCAGCGCTTCGGGACGTGCGATCCCCGCAACGAGCCCAACCTCGAGGCCCGCAAGAGACTCGGGCGGAGCCTCGGACCCTCCGGCGAGGGGCCGAAGTCCACGCGGGCGACGGCGTGCGGAGAACAGCAGGGCGCGCGGGGCGAAAGTCTCGACCGAGCGCGCGCCCGCAGCGGCAAGGGGTCCGTCGATGATGCCGATGGCGTCGGCGCGTCTCAGTGCCGAAAGCGGCTCGCGCAGCGGTCCGCGCGGCAGCACCCGTCCGTTTCCAAAGCCGAACCGGCCGTCGATGGTGAGGAGTTCGACGTCGCGAGCCAGCCGGTGGTGGTGGAAGCCGTCGTCGAGCACGAGGACGTCGGCGCCGAACGCGGACACCGCGCGCAGGCCCACAACCGAGCGGTCAGCGCCCACGAGCACGGGGATGCCGGGCGCATGGGCGGCAAGCACAAGCGGTTCGTCGCCCGCGGCGCTCACGCTTGCCCGTACCTGAACGCCGTCAGAGACCACCACGACAGGCTCGTGCGAGCGGCGGCCGTAGCCGCGGCTCGCGATCACCACCTTATGTCCTCTTCGACGCAGACCGACTGCAAGCCATGCGGTGGTCGGCGTCTTGCCCGATCCTCCCACCGTAAGATTCCCGACGCTTACAACGCGGCACGAGAGACGGCGCCGCGCGAGCCAACCGCGATCGTATGCCGAGCGGTGGAGAAAGGCGCCAGCCCGGTAGGCCAGCGCCGCAAGGTCCAGCGGGAGGAGCGCCGCCCGTGCCACTTTGGATTCCTCGCCCGACTCGAGCCAGGGAAGGTGCATCTAGCCCTGCACCTCGGGGCGCGCAGATCGCGCCCCGAGGACTCCTTCCACCAACGCGGCATTGCTCTCGACGCTCCCGCGATGGCCGTCGAGGGCCTGGCGCCCACGCGAGCCCCGCTGCGCGGCCGCTTCGGGGTCCGCTAGCCAGCGCGCGGCAGCTGCAACGAAGCACTGTGCGTCTTCTACGCGTTCCCCGGCTCCGCAAGCGATCAGGAGATCGGCCGCGTTCTTCGCGTTCTCGGTGTGCGGCCCAAAGAGCACGAGCCGCCCCGCGGCCGCGGGCTCGAGCAAGTTGTGGCCGCCCCGCGGCACCAGCGATCCGCCCACGAAGGCAACCGTTGCTCGCGTATACATTCCTGCCAGGTCGCCCAGACCGTCGAGCAACAGCACTCCCCCGGGAGTGAGGTTCGCGCCATCCTTCTCGGAGCTGCGCACCAGGCGTCGATCCGCTTTGCGTACGACGCGCTCAACCTCGTCGGCGCGCTCGGGATAACGGGGCGCCAGCACGAGCGCGACCGAGACCCCTGCGAGCTCCGCCGCGCGAAGCGCTGCGAGCGCGGCTTCCTCCTCGCCCGCGTGGGTGCTGCCGGCGACGAGAAGCGTGCAGTCCGGAAGCCTGCGTTCGAGCTCGGGATCGAGGCGGGCAGGCACCTCCGGGGGGCTCAGTTTGAGATCGCCGCAGACGCGGACCCGATCCTGGGGTACGCCAAGCGCCACAAAGCGCCGGGCATCCTCCTCGGTCCGCGCCCCTACAGCCGAGAGTCGTGCGAAGGTCCCGCGGAGCAGCGGCGCGAAGCGGCGGTAGCGAGGAAATGAGCGATTCGAGATGCGGCCGGAAGCGACGATCACCGGTACGCCCCGCCGCGCCGCCGCGGCGATCCAGTTGGGCCAAAGCTCGGTCTCGATGAGCACAAGTGCGCTTGGGCGAACTCGCGCAAGAGCGGCCTCTACGAGCCACGGGTGGTCGAGCGGGGCCAAGCTGCATGGCACCTCAGGACGTGCCCGCCGCATGGTCTCGCGACCCGTGAGCGTCATTGTCGATGCGCAGGTAACGCGCCCCACCGCCCGCAGTCGGTCCGAGAGCTTCGCTCCGGCAAGGATTTCGCCGACGCTCGCTCCGTGGATCCACACCGAATTACGTACTGGCAATGGACCGCGATCGGGCGCCGCACCGAGGCGTTCACGCCAGCCCCTTCGGGCCTGCGGGTGGAGGGCGAATGCACCGAGCGCAGCGGGCAGGCCCGCCAGCGCCGCGAGGGCCGCCACGCTATGCCCGAGCGGGCCCAGCGAGCATCTCCTCGGCGATCGCCGCCGTGCGCGCGGCGGCCCCCCCTTTGCCGAAGCGCTCGCGGACCGCCGCCAGCCGTGCCAGCAAGAGCTCGCGTTCGGGCCCTTCGAGCACCGCTTCGAGAGCGGCGGCCACGCGCTCGGGCCGTGCATTCTCCTGCAGGAACTCAGGCACGATCGGACTCCCCGCCACGAGGTTCGGCATCGTCCACGAGGGTACCGCCACAATCCGCCGCGCGACGGCGGCAGACAGGGGATTTCCGCGGCCCAGCACGACCAGCGGTCGGCCAAGCAGGGTGACTTCTACCGTCACCGTGCCGGGCTTCGCGAGCGCTGCATCGCAGGCGAGGATGGCCTCATGCGCGCGGCCGGTCACGAGGTCAAGCCGAACCTTGCTCGCAAGCCCGCAGGCGCGGACCTGTTCCGCGACCCAGTCCTTCGAGAGCGAGGGCGCGACGGCCAGTGCAAAGCGGACGTCCGGGCGACGGGCGCTCAGCAGCGCGGCCGTCGCGAGCATGCGCGGCAGGTGGTGTCGGATCTCGTTGCGCCGGCTACCGGGAAGGAGGAGGACGAGCTTGGTGTTCGGGTCGAGACCGAGCTCCGCGCGCAGCCGCCGCGGATTCTCGCCCGCCGCAAGGCTCGCGAGTGGTTCCACGAGGGGGTGTCCCACGAAGTCAACGCGCAAGCCGGTTCCCGCATAGACGTCGGGTTCGAAAGGAAAGATCGCCGCCATGCGATCGACGCGGCGAGCGATCTTGGCAACGCGACCGCGCCGCCAAGCCCATACCTGCGGGCTCACGTAGTAGAGAGTCGGGACGCCGACCCGCCGTGCTCGGCGTGCCAGCGGAATGTTGAAATCCGGCGAGTCGACGAGAATGAGGAGCGAGGGCCGGAGCTCCCGCAACGCGCGGCCCATCCGCTGCCACGCCCGGAACACCCGGCGCAAACTCGACAGCACTTCGAGGAATCCGCCGATGGCAAGCTCCCGTTGGTGGACCAGTAGATCCATCCCGGCCTTTTCGAGCGCATCTCCGCCGATGCCGGCGAAGCGCAGATCCGGCCGCCGCGCCCGCAGCTCGCTCACAAGTGCGGCCGCGTGGAGGTCCCCTGAGGCGTCCCCAGCGGAAACGAGCACCCAGCTCATGAGAGATCGTCGAGGGGGGGCATCGCTTCCACGACGCGCACGGCCGTGCGCAGCGCGCGAACTGCGTCCTCACCGGACACGAGTGGCGGACGCCGGGTGCGAACACTATCGATAAAGGCTCGCTGCTCGTTTTCGAGCGCGTCCTCGCGATCGATCTCGATCTGCTCCATCTCGATTCGCGGCGATGGGGCCCCAGGGTCGTCAATGCGCCGAAACACCGCGACGGATTGGGCGAGGAAGTCGATGGAGAAGTAGCCGTCGCGCTGGAAAAGGCGGAGTCTGCGCATGGCCGTCGTCGAGACTCGGCTGGCCGTCAGATTCGCCACACAGCCGCCTGGAAAGTGGAGCCGAGCATTCGCAATATCGACCTCGCGCGAGAGCACCGGGATCCCGATCGCCTCGAGCCGCACGGGTTCCTCACCGAGAAGGTCTTGGATGATTCCGAGGTCGTGGATCATCAGGTCACGTACCACGTCGACGTCAGTGGCGCGCGCGGGAAAGGGCCCGATGCGGTGCGCCTCGATGAATCGGGGCTTCTTGATGAGGCTCTCGACGCGCCTTAGCGCTGAGTTGTATCGCTCGACGTGGCCCACTTGGAGGATCCGCCCTCCGCTTTTGGCCATGTCGAGGAGCGTCTGCGCATCGGGAAGCGTTGCAACGATCGGCTTCTCGACCAACACGTCGAGACCCGCCTCGAGCGCGGCCTGCACAAGCTCGAAGTGATGAATTGTCGGTGCGGCAACGATCACGGCATCGACTTCTTGGTAGAGCTTCCGAAGTCCGGAAGAAGCGCGCGAGCCGGTCTCCGCCGCGAGCGACTGCGCCCGCTCGGGATGCACGTCCACGATGCCTTGGAGCTCGATGCCGAGCCCCGCGGCACGCAGCCCTGCGAGCTTGTGGGCATGAAGGCGGCCCATATGGCCGGCCCCCACGACGCCGATGCGGACCACCCTGGCCGTCACGGGCGCTCTCTACTTTGGGCCACTGAGCTGTCGCGGACACCCAGAACCGCGATGCGGTGACGGTCGGCCTCACGCAGCAGCTCCGCACGGTCCAGCAGGAATGTCCGGTCGGCCTCCACGGCGAGCACTGCCACCTTCCCATCCGCCAGAGCGGCGAGCGTTCCGAGCCCGACGGCGGGCATGTCGAAGCGAGGATCCTGTCGGGGCTTTGCAACCTTGATGACAGACGCGCCCGGGCCGCCAAGCGCCGCACCGCGCGCGACCGCCGCGTCGGTTCCTTCGATCGCTTCGACGGCGAGAACGGCTCTTTCGCGCACGACCACAGTTTGTCCCACGTCGAGTGCGCCCAGTGCTTTGGCGACGGGCCAACCGAACGCGATATCTCTCCGCTGGCTAGGCGTGGGCTCGACAGCCCCGAGCGTACCCTCCCCCGCCAGGAGTTCGGGCACGAGCGCGGCCTGGGGAAGGAGCGTGATGCCCTCGCCGGCCAGCTCATCGGCGATGGCCCCGAGAATCGAGTCGTCACTCCGTGTTCGCAGCCCAGCGATGAGCGCGATGGCGCGCGCGTCGGGCTTCAATCGTGCGATGTCACCGAACAGGCTCGTCTTCAGCACCTTCCCGGCCATCACGGCCTGGCGCGCGCCGGCGGCTCGGAACCGTGCGATCAGGGTCTCGAGCTCTCCGAGGTGGAGCCAGTGGAGCTCGTCCACCTCGTCGGCGAGTGCGGCCTCGGTGTCGCCATGAAAAGCCACGGCGACCACGCGCCCGCCGCGGCGGCGCGCCGCGCGGGCTATGTCGAGGGGGAAACGGCCGCGGCCCGCGATCAGGCCCAGCACGTCGCCAGCGGCGGAAGACTCGCTCAGCGGCAGACGCCCCGTTCCGACTTCTCGACGAACCGGACGAGGCGAGCAACCTCTTCGGAGTCTGCGAGCTCCTCTCGCACGCGCGCAAGCGCCACCTCGAGACGGAGTTTCGACGAGAACAAAAGACGGAAGGCGCGCTTTAGCGCCCGGCGCTGGTCGGGGCCGAAACCGCGGCGCTTTAGGCCCACAGTGTTAAGCCCGGCGAGCCGCGCGTGGTCACCGGCCACCAACGAGAACGGCGGAGCGTCTAGCGAGAGCTTCGCGTTCGCTCCGCACATCACCGATTCCCCGATGCGACAAAACTGATGTACACCTGTGTACGCCCCGAGCACTGCGAAGTCCTCAATGATGACGTGCCCCGCAAGACCGGTGTAACTGGCGAGGATGACGTGGGAGCCGATCTGACAGTCGTGGCCGACGTGCGTCGAGGTCATGATCAGGTTGTCGTCGCCGATGCGCGTGCATCCCCCTCCCCGTGGAGTGCCCACGTGGACGGTGACATGCTCTCGGATCACGTTGGCCGCTCCGATCTCGAGGCGCGTCGGCTCTCCCGTGAAACTCTTGTCCTGCGGCTCGTCGCCGAGGCTCGTGAACGGGAAGATGCGTGTAGCCCGGCCGACCGTGGTCTGGCCCGTCACGACGACGTGCGCGCCGATCTCGACGTCCTCCGCCAGGCTGACGTCGGGGCCAATCACGGAATAAGGTCCCACGTTCACGCGCGCACCGAGGCGCGCCTTCGCGTCAACCAGAGCAGTCGGATGAACGTCGACCACCGGACCTTAGCTCTTCTTGTTGAACTTCTGCACCACGACATCGGTGATGTCGATCGCTTCCCGGTTGTAGATCATGCCGCCGGCCCCGCGAGCGAAGATCACCGTGTAGCCCTCATCCTTCCCGACTTCTTTCACAATGTCGATCATCTTCTTGACAAGAGGTCCGCGGATGCGCTCGGCGTCGACCTTGAGGTCGTTGTCGAGCTGCTTTAGCTTTGATTCGACATCATTGCGCATGGAGACGAGATCAAGCTGCTTTTGGTAGAGTGCCTCCTCGGAGAGCACGAACTTCTTGTTCTTGATCTCTTCTTCCAGCGCCTTGTACTTCTCCACCAAAGGCTGAACCTGGGCCTCGGCCTCCTTTTGCTTACGCTGGATTTCGTCGCTCGCCTTCTTGCCTTCGTCGGTCGAAATGAGGGCTTGATCGAGGTCGACGACCCCCACCTTGATCGCCTCGTCGCTCGCGGCGATCCCCCAGACGAAGATGGCCGCAAGTCCCAGCAGAACGACCGCTTTATGAATGCGCATACCTTGCCTCCCACTCCTTCGATCTCGAATTGCGCGATCGGGAGTTGCCCTTAGAAGTTGGCGCCGCCCACCGAAAACTCGAAGTCCACGCTGGCGTCGATTCCTTTCAACGGATTGAGCGGGAAGCCGAGAAAGCCTTGCAGGGGTCCGAACGGTGAGAACCAGAGCGCCCCGAGGCCCGTACCATAGCGCCAGTTGGACACGTCAAACATGTTCTCGTTCTCGGCAAAGGCATTCCCCATATCGAGGAAGACGATCCCCATGAGGCCGAGCGCTTCCGAGATGGGGAAGCGGTACTCTACCGAGAGCGAAAGGAATTTGTTCCCGCCGATGACATCCGTCGCTTTGATGTCGCTGAACTGACTTGTTTTCGTAGCGTTAATGTTGTTGCACGGCGTACCGACTCCATTGCCTTGGAAGAACGCGGCGCCCGAGCAAAACCCTGTGCTGGGATCGACGCCGAGCGGTGCGAAGAGCGAGCTCTTGGACGCGGCGACTCCAAGCGCGCAGGCTAAGCTTGTGCAGTACAGCGTCGGGCGGCGAGGACCGACGGTCCGGGCCTTGTAGCCCCGAAGCTGGAAGGTTCCGAGGCCTCCCAAGAAGTAGCGCTCCGACAGCGGCAGCTTGATGTCCCGGTCGAGTGCTCCAAGGTAGCACTCCTGAAAGTTCGATTGAGGCGAACAATAGTCCAGGTTGTTCGGTCCAAGACTGTAGTCTGAGAGGCTGTTAAACGGAATCGTGTATCCCGTGCGCGCGAAGAAGGCGAAGGTGGACGGAAGTGGGAACCAAGACGGCGCCGGCAGGTAGTAGCCTATCTTCGCCTCGGTGCGGAGGAACTTTGCGAAGCCCCCGAGACCCGCAAAGTCGAGCGAACCGCCGTACTGATAGCCCTCCTTTGGAGCGAGCCGGTTGTCGAGCTGCTCGCCGCGGAACGAGAGCGAAGCAAGGCTCGTGCTCTGCTGGCCAGAGAGGCTCTCGCGGAACACCATGTCGGTCGCCTGAATGCTCGAGGCCTGGGAGATCGATCGCTCGGAGAAGCTGTAGCCCACGAAGCCGCGCGCCGTATTCTCCTCGTTCAGCGCATGACCCATCGTCAAGTCAAAGCCGGTTCGTGTCTCGGTGAAGTCCGAGTACTGCACCTGGGTCCGGTAGGCCGTGGTACCGAGACTCCAGCTGGTGTCGAGGAAATAGGGGTCGCTGAAGGAGAGGAAGAAGCGGTTCGCGAGGCCACCGATGTCCCCAGACACCTGGACCCCGTAGCCGCGTCCGAAGAGGTTGCTCTGCGCAAGGCTTGCGGAGAAGATGAACTTGTCCTGCGTCGAGTAGCCAGCCCCGAAAGAGAGAGAGCCTGTTGGCTTCTCGACCACCTTCACACCAAGGTCAAGCTGGCCCTGCGTGTCGGTGGGCTTCGGCTCGAAGTTCACTTCCTCGAAATATCCAAGGTTCTGAAGACGCTGTTTGCTGACGTCGATGGCACGGGCGGACCAAAGCTGGCCCTCGACGAGCTGCATCTCACGACGAAGGACTGGATCAATCGTCGTCGTATTGCCCGTGACTTCGATCTCACGGATGAAGTACAGCGACCCGCGCTCCACCTGGAAGGTGACGTCTACCACCTTCGTGTCTGAGTCGAGCTTGGTCTCGGGGTTCACGTTCGCGAAGTAGTATCCCCGGTCGGTGTACTGGTGGGTCAGCGCTTCGACGTCTTTGGTGAGAAATGATCGGTTGAAGACCTCGCCTGTCTTCAGCTTGAGCGACGCTTGGACCTTGCCGAGATCGGCCGTCGTGTCACCGCCGATGTCCAATTTTCCGACCTTGAACTGATCACCTTCCTTGATCTCGACGGTCACCACGAGGCCGTCTTTCTCCGGCTCGACATGGGGCTCGCCCACCTCGACCTGGAGGTAGCCTTTGTCCGTGTACTTCTGCTCCACCAAGCGCAAGTCCTGCGTGAAGACCGGCTCGGAATAGGTGCCAGATTTGTCAAGGTAGGTGGTGACATAAGACCAAAAGTGCCAGGGCTTGGTTTGCATGCCCTGCGTGAGTTCCGATGTGGAGATCGCGGTGTTGCCCTCGAAGCGGATTTCCTCGAGCCGCAGCTTCTCGCCCTCGTCCACTTCGAACGTCACCGCGACGGCGTCCGCAGAAATCGGCTGGATGGTGTGGTGAACCTTGGCCAGGTAGTAGCCCTGAGCTCGATAGAGAGCCTCCACGCGCGCCGTGTTCTCGTAGAGCAGGGGGTAGTCCAGGGTCGAACCGGTGGTGAGCGTCAAGGTGTCGCGAATCTTGTCGGCCTCGATGCCCTCATTGCCGGAGATGGCCACTTGTCGGACGACCGGATTCTCCTCCACCTCGAACGTGACGATACGACCTTCCGGAGTCTCTTCAGAGAAGACCTTTACATTTCGGAAAAAGCCGAGACCGAAGACCGCGTGCACGTCGCTCGAGATGTGGGCGGCGTTATACGGATCGCCCGCCTTCGTCGAGATGCGGGCTCGGATTGCGTCCGCCTCGATGCGACGGTTTCCACGCACCCGGACGTCGACGACCCGGTCTATCTTGCCCGCCGGCTTGGTGGCGCCAAGGATGCGCTCGGCTGGCACCAGCCGGAAGTGCACCGCCACACCGCCGGATCGATATTCGGTTTGGACAGTGGCGGTCGCGATCCCCGGCAACGCCTTCAGGGTGGCGACGTCCTGGCGCGCGGCATCCCCATCATAGGGTTGACCGACACGGGTGCGAAGGTTGCCCTTCACGGTGGCATCCACCTCAAGCGGGCTCTCGACCGTAACGTCCAACACGAGCGCGCGCGACGTACCCGACGCCAGCGCGATGATGCGGTCCGCCAGCTCGTTCACACGGTCTTGCAGCGCCTCCTCGCTCTCGGCGGTAAACACCATGGACTGGCTCGCCACCTGTGGGTCGCGGGGCGTGACGCGCACGTCGAGACTGAAATGGCCAGCCAGCTCGGTCAGGCTCCCCGAGACGATTTCATCTGCGCCGAGCTCGCGCGCCAGCGTTCGGAGCTCGGCATCGTCAGGGTCAGGGCGCAGGCGGGCGGCGGCGTCCTTCACGATGGCCACGTCCACCATGTCGATCCGGCCGGCGGCCACGAGACGGCTCTGCAGCAGCTCGGGAATCGACCGCTGGAGCTGGTCCAAGCTCTTCGCGCTGTGAACCTGCAAGGGAAGCACCGCCACGCTCACACGGGGCGGAGCCGGCTGGCCGGGGGCGTGGGGGCTCGACCCCGGGGCTGCCCGAGCGGCGGTCGTGCTGGCAAGCATGGTCAGACACCAGAGGGTGGAAAAGCGCACCACTCGCGCCGGGAGGCAGTGGGTGCGCAAGCGATTCCTCCGCGCGCTAGCACCACCCCGCCAGGGGGTTGTGAATGCGGCACCTAAGGCCGGGGAGGCGAGCCATCGAGCTTCTGCAGGAGCCCCCATCAGGCCCGCGCATTCTACTCGCCAGGGCTCTCGGGAGGCAACCCCCACGCGCCCTGTTTCTGCTTGCCGTGCGCGCGGTTAACGAAGCAGAAGCAATTCTAGAGCTTGCCTTCCACCAGTGTGACAGTGCGCCCCAATCGGGCGGCGAGGGCCGGATTGTGGGTCACGATCACGAGGGCCGTGCCGCGGGTGCGATTCATGTGGAGCAGGAGGTCCTCAACACGCTCCCCGGTAATGGGGTCGAGGTTTCCGGTCGGCTCGTCCGCCAGCACAAGCGCCGGATTCATCACCAGGGCGCGCGCCACGGCGACCCGCTGGCGCTCCCCCCCGGAAAGCTTTCCGATCCGGTGGCGCAGCCGATGGCCCAGGTCCACCTCTTCGAGCATCGCGACCGCCCGCCGGCGCATCTCGCCGAAGTCGAATCCCCGCACGAGCCCCGGCATCATCACGTTCTCGACCGCGTCGAACTCCGGCAGCAAATGGTGGAACTGAAACACGAAGCCGAGGGATTCGGAACGAAAGCGGGCCAGATCCTGTGGGCTTTTCGCGAAGAGATCGTCACCGCGGAAGTAGACGTGCCCGGCCGTGGGGCGATCGAGCGTGCCGAGGATATACAGCAGCGTCGACTTGCCGACGCCCGACT
>Ga0209039_10001282_pt1 | contig 23845 bp, 20 predicted proteins | sample BogFormECP12_OM1_FD_188238 | JGI IMG/M metagenome (GOLD analysis project Ga0209039, IMG submission 188238) | Bog forest soil microbial communities from Calvert Island, British Columbia, Canada - ECP12_OM1 (SPAdes) (version 2) | ecosystem: Environmental > Aquatic > Freshwater > Wetlands > Bog ... | reverse complement strand
TGCGACGAAGAGAAGCCGCCTGCGAGAGAGACGCGCGCGGCGATCTACCTGGTACGCCAAAACCCGTCCTTCTCCCGAATGAGGCGAACCTGGGAGACCACCCGAAAGTTCTGGCAAGAGGTGCTGCCCACCGACGAAAGCCGGGATCTCCCCACGAGCGCACTGGGCCTGCAAATCCCCAGCACCTATGCCCGGCTCGAGCTTCGCGGCGACATGCAGTTGGAAGCGGAGGCGGAAGACGATCCGCAGAGGTTCCTCGCCTACCAACTTCTCACCGACGGCCAGGCGTGCAACGTGGTATGGGTTCCGCGGGATGGGGACCATCATTTTGTCACCGTGGACAACCTCGACCACTTGAAGAATCAAGTCGGCCAGGACGCCGGTTCCTGGATGCGCGGCCGGAAAGCTGAAATCTTGAGGCCCACGGGCTACGGGAGCCCCAACAAACACGTGGGTTGGCTGCATATCCGGGCGACGGAACTTCTAGAGCCGGTCGTCCCTCTGATTCCGATCCTGGCGGAGCCCCGGAACTTCCTCGCCATCGTGCCGGCGGCCGAGGGGATCGAGGCCGCCCGGACTATCTTCGAGAAGTATCAAAAAGAAATCGGGAAGGTTCGGAACCGCCTCGCCCTGCAGATCAGCCTCGTGTACGCGGATGTGCGGGCGCCGCTGAGGTCGATCGTCGATGCGGGCCGCCGGATGCTGAATCGCAGCGTCAAGGCGGAGGAATGGGTCGTCTCCGGTGTCCCAACCCAACCGTTTGCCAGCCAGACCGAGTACGCCCTGCAACTCGAGAGGAACGGCAAGGCTATCGTGTGGCGGGTGCCGGCAGGCATGGCCGGCAAGGAGGGCGGCGACTCCTGGTATCCCTACGTGTTTCTTGCCGGCCCGCCATCCGCGGACGGCAGGAAGAGGAGCAAAGGAGTGTGGGGAACCGCCTTGCGGGAGCTCCTTCATGTCAAGGAATTGAAGGCCGGCGACCGGATTCTCTTCACGCCGTCCACCTTCGATTTCGAATGGCTCGACACCGCGGGCCGGCGATTCGAGTTGGCATACGACGCGGACGGACGGAGGCGCGGGTGCTCGCCGCGCCCGTACTTGCTGGACGAACTGGATTGCCTGGAAGCGATTTGGGACCGATTGTCGGATGCCCGGACCGGACTCACCAACAGTCAGATTAACGCGCTCGAACAGACAATCGAAAGCAAGCGCGACGAGTGGACGGCGACTGACGGCGACGACCCGTTTACGTTGTTTTGCCGGCACGCGCTGCTCAATGCCGATTGGGGCGTGCACCTCGACAAAGCAATGGAATTGGATGCCTGGACAGAGCACGCGGCCATCGGGCGGCTGCACGACGCGATTGAGTTGCACCGGAAGATCATGAAGGAGAAGTCGAAGCGAGGCGGGTCGGTAAAGGAGGAAGAAGCATGAGCGGAGTGACATTTCCGAAGCCATTCTTTGTACAGCGAATCCTGTTGGAGGCTGTCGATCCCGTGCATATGGGAACCGGGGCCTACGGACTGGGCCGAGTGGATCTTGCGATTGCCCGGGAACCGGGCAATCGCCTGCCCAAAATACCCGGCACGAGCTTGCACGGGGCGATTCGCTCCTATGCCGCCTATCGCCACGGCGACAGGCGCTGCGGAGGCGTCGGCTTGACCGGGCGCGGCCACTGCACCAAGCCGGAGTGCCCCGTCTGCTACGCCTTCGGGCACGTGAAGGGCCCCGAAGGCGGCAACAGCGGCACCGTCAGCATCGGCGATGCGCGCATCCTGCTTTTTCCGGTCCATTCCATGGCCGGGCCGGTATGGGTCACCTCCCCGGAAATCCTGGCCGAGTTCGGGGTTGTCCTCGCTCTCCAGGACCGGAACAAGGTGGCTCTCGGCAAAGCGCTAAAGGACAAGGCCTATCTGAACCTGGGATGGCTGATGCTGGAGCGCGACCAGGAGGTCGACACAACCGCCCTACCGCCGCAGATTCCGGCCACCGTTCGGGACAACGTGGCCGTCGTCTCCTCCGGTCTTTTCAGCCGCGTGGTCAACAGCAACCTGGAAGTGCGCACGTCGGTCGGCATCAACCCGGACACCGGAGCCGCGGACGATCAGGCGCTGTTTACCTATGAGGCGATTCCGCGCGCCGCTTTCCTGTGGACCGAAGTCGTCGAGGACGATTACCGGACCGAGCGGTTCACGCCCACCAACGGGTGGAAACGGCCGCTCGATGTCGTATGGGCCGGCTTGGAATGGGTCCAGTACCTGGGAGTGGGCGGGATGGGGACTCGAGGTTTCGGACGGCTGCGGGCTTGGAAGATTGCATAGGAGGAAGCATGGCGCTCCAGAATCTGGACCGGATGGCGGCGCGATACGCCCAGGCGATCGCAAAAACCGGAGAACCAAAAAAGACGGCGACTCTGCTGACGCGGGCGCTGGGCGTGTTGCACGAACAAGGCGTTTACGCCTGCCTCCTCTTCCTCCAGGCGCAGGACGGCGGCCGGCCGGTCCTGCAACAACTGGAGGCACTGTTGAGGGAGTTGCCGGTGGCGCCGCCGGCACCGGGCCAGAACATCTTGCAGTTCGTCGCCGACAATTTGTCTGGCCGCTTGGACGACCTCTTGCTCGTGCGGGACGTCTACGAGCAGGCGCTGATTTACGGACGCTATTCGGCGAAAGCGCGGGGGCGGGAAGAGGCAACATGATGTGGTGCAAGCACCGCTTGGTATTTCAACTGCTCTCGCCGCTGCACGTTGGAGCCGGGCGCGTCGGGAATCTCCAGCGCACGCGGCGGTACGTTCCGGGCAAGCTCCTGTGGGCGGCGCTTACAGCACGCCTCACACGGAACAAGGGACCCGCGAGCGGGTTCGACTATGTGGAGATGGGAAAGCGCGTCTCGGCAGCGTTCCGATTCGGCTACCTGTATCCGGCTCTTTTGTCCGGCTCAGACTACGCTGTCTTCCATCCCTGGGACCCGGAGTTCGACTACCGGTTTCTCGGTTCCTACGCAAGCACGGCGCTAACCGAGGATAACGCCGGCGCTGAAGACGGCAGCCTCCACGAGACTGAGTTCATCCGGTACCATGCCACCCCGCTCACTGCGGGGGAAGTTCCCCGGCAAGTATTCCTGTCGGGATCTCTGTGGGTTTTCGGGAACGGCGTTGACGGTTGGAAGGACGCTCTGCGCCGTGTGTCGATCGGGGGAGAGCGCGGATATGGGTGGGGAAGGATGATTCTCGCCGATGCCACGGCAGGGCCGGCGGAAGAGCCGCGCATTCGCCTGGGCGGCAAAAACGGAGAACGCCGGGTTCTCGCCCACGTCACTGCCGATTCCGCTCAGGGGCAACTTTGGGGGCCCATCGAGCCGCTGCTGGGTTGGGAGCGCAATAACGAAGGCGGCTCTCCATGGCGCGTCTCCGCCCCCAGGTTCTGCTTCCAGCCGGGATCGGAGGCCCCAAAGGACAGCGAGTTCACTATCGGGGAGTTCGGAATCTGGGAGAAGGTGCCGTGAGCTTCATTTCCCGGCGGAATCTGCGGCTGTTTGAGAAGAGCATTTCGTTGCGCAGGGAACTGACCGCGTTTCTGCTACTAGTCACGCTGTGGGCTTTGGCCGTAAGCGTCTTCAGCAACATGGCGTTCACTGTCTACTCGGACCAGTTCCAATGGTGGGCACAGAGACATCGCGCGGGGGCCAGTATTCTCCTGGCGGTTGCCCTGGCCGGCTTGGCTTACGGCGCCCTGATGGCACTGACCTCCGGGGTCATCGGAGTCCTGCAAGAAGTGCGGCGCTTCCACATCCTTCTGCCGGTGATGATTTCCGCAGGCCGGGTGGAAGCGATCGCGATCAACGGGTATTGGATTACGGATGCGACTCGCGGGGCTCTGCGCAACGAGAACCAGGGGGCGTTGCTGGAAGCGTGCCGGGAATCCATCGCAGCTCAAACAGGACGCCCGTTTACGGGCCGCTTTTTTGAGATTCTGGCCAGAGTGATCGGCGGCGAGATGGTGTCTGGGCTGGCCAAATCGTGCGAGTTTCTCCTCTCCGCGGACGCCGAATTCCACGGTCTGGATTATGGAAGACTCGCCAGCCCCCCTGGGCCGTGTAAGAAAGTTGGAGTGTCGGGTCTGCCTGGCACGTCGCTGCATTTGCCTGACCAGTGTACCGCGGCGGTGGAGCCCGGGCCGCCGGACCATTATGGAAAGCGGACGCCGCAAATTCGCATCGACACTCCTTACGGGAACATCCGGTTCAGCACCTGGCCGCAATGGGCGATTCTCTCGGAAGGGTACCATAGGCTCTCACTGGATTTCGCCGAGACCCGGCTCGAAACCGAAATCCAACACTATTCGAACCGGGATTGCGGAAAACTTCCGACGCTTTGGGTTCTCGAGATTCCCGTGGAGATTCGAGCAGAGTTCAGCGGCGGGTGGCGGCCTTACGTCTTTCTGGGCTCGCGTTTCGAACTGTTCGCTTCCTGGGTATGTGACGTTCTCGACCGCACGGAGCAGTCGTGGAGTTGGGAGGCTTTTGTGGATCGCGGACTCGATATACCCGCCGATGGAGCATGAGGTTGACGATTGACTGTCGCCCAAAGGATCGATCCCGCACGGCAACAATACCCCCGGAAACCGGTTGACGCTTCTCACCCCCATCCCCATGCTCCCCCTCACCCCCGCCGACCTCTTCTCCGCCTGGGAGCGCGTCCGTGAAAACGAGGGCTGCGCCGGCGCCGACGGGGTCACCATCCACGATTTCGCCCAGCGCGCCCACCGCCGCCTCCCCGAACTCCTCGCCCGCGTCCAGGAGGGCCGCTACCGCCCTTACCCGCTCCTCAAAATCGTGGTCGAAAAGCACCCCGGCTCCTCCCAAACCCGCACCCTCCTCGTCCCCGCCGTCCGCGACCGCATCCTTCAAACCGCCGTCGCCCGCCACCTCTCCCGCTCCTTCGAGGAGGAGTTCCTCGAATGCAGCTACGGCTACCGCCCCGGCCGCTCCGTCGACCGCGCCATCGCCCGCATCCGCAAGTGCCGCGAGCTCGGCTATATCTTCGTCGCCGACGCCGACATCCAGAGCTTCTTCGACCGCGTCGACACCGACCTCCTCCTCCAGCGCCTCGCCGAACGCCAGCCCGGCGAAGCCCTGATGGCCCTCCTCCGCCTCTGGGTCCACTGCCAAAGTTGGGACGGCTCCCACGTCCGCCCCGTCCTCCGCGGCGTTCCCCAAGGCTCCCCCATCTCCCCCCTGCTCGCCAACTTCTTCCTCGAGGATTTCGACCGCGAACTCGAAAAGAGCGGCCGCAAACTGGTCCGTTACGCCGACGACTTCATCATCCTCGCCAAGACCGCCGACGAGGCCCACCAGGCCCTCCTCCAGAGCGCGCAGCTTCTCGAAGCCGCCCACCTCACTCTCAACCTCGATAAAACCCGCATCGCCGATTTCGAGCACGGCTTCCAATTCCTCGGCGCCCTCTTCCAGGGCGACGCCATCTGGGTCCCTTGGAAGCACGCGCGCGCCAAGGGCCACTTGCTCTTCATGGCGCCTCCGCTCCCACCCTCCCGCCGCGCCGCCTACGAGTACGCCCCGCCCCTCAACACCCTCGAAGTGGCGCTCCAACGCGCCTCCCTGACCACCTTGCCGCCAACCCCGGCCGCTCCATCGAAAGCGAGGAACCCTTCCGTGGCCTATCTGTACCTCACCGAGCAAGGCGCCGTCCTCCGCAAGGCCGGCGACCGCTTCCTGGTCGAAAAGGACGACGAAGTCCTTCTCGACCTCCCCTATCACAAACTCGAAACCGTGCTCCTGTTCGGCAACGTCCAGGTCACCACCCAGGCCCTGGCGGAGTTGCTCGAAAAAGGCGTCGCCCTCAGCCTCTTCTCGCACCAGGGCCAGTTCCGCGGCTCGCTCGCCCCGCCCCAGGGCCATCACATCGAGTTGCGCCTGGCCCAATTCGAGTCCTATCGCGACGCCGCCCGCGCCCTGACCCTGGCGCGCTCCATCGTCGCCGCCAAGATCTCCAATGGCCTCTCCGTCCTCACCCACCTCCGTGAGAAGAACCCGGTCTCGCCCGAGTTCGACACGCGCCGCGCCACCATCGAATCCGCGTGCGCGTCCTCTGCCACCGCCGAAAGCATCGCCGCCCTCGACGGTTTCGAAGGCACGGCCGCGCGCGAGTATTTCGCCTCCCTCATGGAATTCAACCGTTCGCCCATGCCCTGGCCCGGACGCCAGAAGCACCCCGCCACAGATCCTCTCAACGCGCTCCTCTCGCTCGGCTACACGCTCCTCATGCATGAGCTTACCGGCCTGCTGGAGGGCGCCGGCCTCGATCCCTACCTCGGTTTCCTCCACCAGCCCGACCGCGGCAGGCCCTCCCTGGCGCTCGATCTCATGGAGCCGTTCCGCCATCCGCTGGTGGACCGTCTGATCCTCAACCTGGTGAACCGCGCGATGATCGGCGCGGACGATTTCAACCCCGGCGGCGACCGCCCCGGCGTGTTCCTCAAGCCGCAGCCCATGAAGAAGTTCTTCGCCGAGTATGAGCGCTGGATGCTGGAGCGCTCTGCCGAAACCGGAGGCTCCGCCGCCCGCTGGCGCGAGTTGCTCAAGACCGAGGTCGAGAAACTAGTCGCCGCGCTGGCGGCCGGCGCGCCCTTCATCCCCTATCGTTGGAACACCAAGCCGGAAACGGAGGAGCCATGCAGTACGTCGTCTGTTACGATATAGCCGATGACGCGCGCCGCGGCCGGGTGTCCAATTGCCTGCTCGATTTCGGAACGCGCGCGCAGGAAAGTGTGTTCATCGCCAACCTCGAGGACGAGGACGCCACGCGCATGGTGCAGCGCCTGGAGCGGCTGGTGCACCCGAATCTGGATTGCGTCCACATTTTCGAGTTGTGCGCCGCCTGCGACGGCAAAACCCGCGTCCTGGGCGCCGCCGAGACGGTGCGGGACCAGGAGTTTTACGTGATATGACGCCGTTTCAGCGATTTCCGGCCAATTTCGGAGTCCAGTCTTATCGGCCGGACATGGGAGGTTACAGGTAAGTGGTGGATCGTCAGATAGATAACCGTTCACCCGCGCCGGGTGGCTGTTTTTCGCTGCAACCGCTAAGTCCTTTTGACAGGAAGTGTCGGAGAATTCTATACTCAAAGTGCTTTGTCAGCAGGCCCTTGGCCGACGAAGGGGCAGCGCTGCCTCCCCGACGAGAAGGGGATTGAAACGTCAGCATGACCCTCGCGCGGCTTGGATAAAGAGTGTGGGGCAGCGCTGCCTCCCCGACGAGAAGGGGATTGAAACACCGAGCCCTCAAGCGATCAATGCCCGATTGCGGCGGCAGCGCTGCCTCCCCGACGAGAAGGGGATTGAAACGTTCCCGGCTCGGGCGTCGCCGGGCCATTTGTCGGGCAGCGCTGCCTCCCCGACGAGAAGGGGATTGAAACCCGTTCGCCCTGATCCGGCGCTTCATGTCCTCAGTGGCAGCGCTGCCTCCCCGACGAGAAGGGGATTGAAACCCTTGGGTGAACGCTTTCCACTCGTCATGGTCGAAGAACAGCAGCGCTGCCTCCCCGACGAGAAGGGGATTGAAACCTGATTTCCTCAACGCCGAGAATTTCGGTTCTCGTGGGGGCAGCGCTGCCTCCCCGACGAGAAGGGGGTTGAAACAAAGCAAGTCCGCAACTACATCCACGATAGTTAGCATCGTGGCAGCGCTGCCTCCCCGACGAGAAAGGGCTGAATTGAAACAAGGGACCACGCCACCGCCGGTCGGCCGTCGTAGCGCAGGAAACCGTCCGCGGCGAAGTTGGTGATGGTGGTACGATTCGGTTTCCCGGAATGGAACCCGTACCACGCCCGGAGTGGGCATCGCCTATCGAGGTCGGCGTGCACGCGCGAAGCTTCTACTCGTCATTGCCGGAGCAGCCGACCAAGGACGTGCTCAAGGCTCTCCGCGGCGATCCGAAGCTTCTGAGCTTCCTCGCGCGACACGCACTTGGACGGCTGGAGTTCTCGGCCCGCCTGCCCGACATACACCGGCACGGATCGTATCATCCCTCCTCGGGGGATCTGGTGGTCAATGCATTCCGCGGTCCCGAGACATACGGGAGGAAGTTTAATCCGCGGGTATTGGTATCTGTGTCGGCGGCGGGGAGCGGCCTGGCGGAGGCCATGCGGCGCAGTCTGTATCATGAGTTGGGACACAAGATTATCGACACCGTCGGCCCGGGTGTGCTTCATCAAATCGAGAACCTGCGGAGAAGCGGCAGAGCGATGCCAATCTCGCACCGCGCTCGCGACGCCGGCCCACAGGAGTATTTCTCCGAAAGCTTCGCCGCGTACCGCTTCGAAGACTCGTTTGCGGACAAAGATCCCGAGGGGTATCATATGGTTGAGGAGATCTTGAGGCTGGCATGGCGAAAGTAGCCAATTACGGCAAACTCGGGCAGATCGGCAACGAACTGTACGAGCAGTCTGTCGCCGGATCTCTCGATTTCACCGCCTTCCAGCGGCTTTTTTCCGACGCCCGCGGCGCGTGCGGTTCGGATGTGGACGCGCTTGAAATGTTCTGCCCCTATGCCAAGCCCGCCGGCTGGTGGGACTGGATGGTTCAGGAACTCCAAAAGACGCCTTCCCGGCGGGTAGCCTGACCCCCCGATTTTCTTGCTTTCGAGATCTCGATACAGGTTTTCAGTGACAACAATATTTCGTTGAAACCACACGAGTTAGCACATCAAGCCATACACCTCCGTTGTATCCTGTAGACAGACGATATGAGTTCACTCAGGTCAATCCATTCTTCACGGGCCGCCAAGGCTCCCCCCTGTACAGCCGCGTCTTGGCGGAAAAACACGAATTACCAAAGGAACCTAGTCCCATTTCCGAACACCTGCCGGAGCCACAGGAACCAGCCAATCGCTTGAAGAAATTGAAGGAGATGTCGCGATGAAAGGCGAAAAGCTGCAAGTGGTGCGGGGAAGCGGCGTGGCGGGCAGGGAGGCCAGACCTGAACAATCGTCTGCAACCGCCGCCTCAAAATCAACTTGGGCCGCCGATGAACGCAAGATGAACGCCGATAGGAGTCTTTTCTTCGATCCGCGTTCATCGGTGTTCATCAGCGGCTATGATGTTTTCACCCGTTCTGACGGTCGCGGATCGGAAAGCGAACGCACACCGGCGACAAGATCGCCGGCGGTACTTGATATACTATTGTTTTCCCCTTTAGAAGACAGGAGTTATTCCGCAAATGTTTGATCTGTTTCGCAGCCGAGAGAAGTCGGTGCGCATCCTTCTGGGCGCGTTACTGCTGCTGGTGGCGCTTTCCATGCTCACCTATCTGGTCCCCAATTACAATACGGGGTCGAACTCGTCGGACACCGTCGTGGCGGAGATCGGCAAGGACGACGTGATTACGCTGATGGAGGTGCAGAGGCTGATCCAGAATACGGTGAAAGGCCGGCAGTTGCCGCCCGATATCCTGCCCAACTACGTCCCCACCATGGTGGACCAACTGGTGACGGAGCGCGCGCTGGCCTGGGAAGCCACGCGGCTGGGGTTCCAGGTGACCGACGCGGACCTGGCGGATACCATCCGCCAAACGGCGCCGGGCCTGTTTCAGGACGGCCGGTTCGTGGGCAGGGACGCGTATGCCTCCATGCTCGCCCAGCAGGGTCTTTCGATCGCTGAATTCGAAGCCGACCTGAGGCGGCAAATCCTGCTGACCCGGCTGCGCGACGTGGCCCTGGAAGGCACCATCGTCACACCGCTCGAAATCGAGCAGGCGTACCGCAAGAAGAACGAGAAGATCAAGATCGAGTACGTCAAGGTCGCCAACGACAAGTACAAAGCGGAAGTGCAGCCGAACGCGGAGGAAATGCAAGCCTTCTTCAAGGCCAACAACGCGCGGTTCCACACGCCCGAGACGAAGAACCTGGCCATTCTGATCGCGGACCCGGCGAAGATGGAGCAGGCCGCGACTCCGACGGACGTCGATCTACGGCGCATGTACAGCCAGAACATGGACTCGTTCCGCACGCCGGAGCGCATCAAGGTGCGGCATATTCTGCTGAAGACCGATGGCAAGCCGGCGTCGGAAGACGCGAAGATCAAGGCCAAGGCCGAAGACCTGCTGAAGCAGATTCGGGGCGGGGCGGATTTCGCGGAGCTGGCGAAGAAGAACTCCGAGGACACCGCGTCGGCGGTCAATGGCGGCGCCATGCCGGATTGGGTGACGCGCGGCCAGACCGTGCCGGAGTTCGAAAAAGCGGCGTTTTCGCTGAAGCCGGGGCAGACCAGCGACTTGGTCAAGACGCAGTATGGGTACCACATCATCCAGGTGCTGCAACACGAAGATGCGCGGTTGCGGCCTTTCGAGGAAGCCAAGGGCGAGTTGGCGGTCCAGGCGAAGAAGCAGCTTGTGAACGATGCCATGAACAAGATCTCCGACACGGGCCAGGCGGCGCTTCAGAAGGACGCGGCGCACCCCGAAAAGGTGGCGGCCGACCTGAACATGCAACTGGTGCGCGTGGATGGTTACAAAGCGGGTCAGATCGTCAAGGAGATTGGCCCCAGCCCGGACTTCGACCCGGCCGTGGAAGCCTTGAAGAAGGGCGAGGCCTCGCAGTTGCTGGCCTTGGCGGACAATAAGGTCGCGCTGGCGCTGGTGATGGAGGTGACGCCGCCGCGGCCGCAGACATTCGAGGAAGTGCAGGGCCAGATTCGCGATACGATGGTGCAGAACAGGCTCGTAATGGTGGTGCAGAACCACGCCAAAGAACTGGTGGACAAGGCCAAATCGATGGGCGGCGACCTGGCGAAGGCGGCCAAGAGCATGGGCCTGGAGGTGAAGACCTCGGGCGAAATCGACCGGTCGGGTACGGTGGAAGGGTTGGGCTCCGCCACTTACATACAGGATGGTTTCGGGCGTCCCGATGGAACCGTGTTCGGCCCTATCTCCACACCGGATGGAGTGGTGGTGGCCAAGGTGCTCCAGCACGCCGATCCGGACATGTCGAAGCTGCCGGAGCAGCGGGCGACCCTGAGAGACGAAATCAAGAGCCAGAAGGCCCGCGACCGGAACTCGCTCTTTGAGGCGGGATTGCGCGACGCGCTGATCAAGCAAGGCAAGATCAAGATCCATCAGGATGTGATCAACCGGCTGGTTGCCGGCTACCGCGGCTAGCGATCCGGGATGATCCACACTGTCATCGATTTTCTCCGGTCGCTGACCAACCCCGAGCGGCTCATTCAACTGCTGAGCACGCTGCTCTCCGGGTGGCTCGGGTACCTGGCGCTGTGCGGGGTGGTGTTTTCCGAGACAGGGCTGCTGCTGGGCTTCTTTCTTCCCGGCGATTCGCTGCTATTCACGGTGGGGGTGGTGGCGGGCGCGGGGCAATTGAACATCGTGCTGGTGAACGTGGCGCTGATGGCGGCGGCCATGGCGGGCGACTCGACCAACTATTTTCTGGGCCGGAGAACCGGGCCGCGCATCTTCAGCCGGCCCGATTCGCGCCTGTTCAAACAGGAATACGTGACTCGCACCAAGGCGTTCTACGCGCGGTATGGGGGCAAGACCATCATCTTCGCGCGCTTCGCGCCGATCATCCGCACGTTCGCGCCGTTCCTGGCCGGCGTAGGCGGGATGCCCTACCTGCGCTTCCTTTCCTTCAGCGTGTTTGGCAGCACGGGGTGGGTCTTCCTGCTGACCATGCTGGGCTACGGGCTGGGCAACGTGCCGCTGGTGCGGCGGAATTTCGACGTGGCAATTCTGGCCATCATCTTTGTGTCGCTGCTGCCGACCTTCATCGAGGTGGTGAAGGCGCGGCGATCAGCGGCTGGCGCGGCCGACCAGGCCGGCGGCGAATAGGCGGTCGTCGACGCGGCCCAGGCGGGGGACAAGCCGCGGCGCCAGAAGCGGCATGTGGGCGATGGTGGTCAGGTATTCGGGCACGGCCCAGACATCTTCCTCGGCCGTCATCCAGTGAATCCGGTCGAAGCGGCGCAGGTTCACGGGGCGGGAATAACGGCGCAGGGTCTTCTCTTTCCGCAAATTGAAATAGTGCTCGAAATAGGACATCGCCAGCTCGCGCAGGGTGCGGTAGACCGGCTCGCGGTAGCGAAGGCCGGAATAATTGGATTTGGCGAGCGCGCCCCAGTGGCCGCGGGAGCGGAAGATGGCGAGGACGTGATCGTCGTCGCGCACCGCCTCGAGATCCAGCAGCAGCGGGGGGTGGCCGATCATGCGCAGCGCGGCGGCGCCGAACAGCGCGCCCTCCATGCAATGCGCCGTGCGGTGGCGGAGGACGCGCCGCGGGGAAAGGCAAGTGTCGCCATGCGGCTCCTTGTTGTAGGGCAGCTCGTCGAGGAAGCGCTGGATCTTTTCGGGGGTGGCGAGGCGGCGGAAGACGGCGCGCTCGGCGGCGGTGAAATCGTCGGGGGGCATTGGGTAACAGGTTAGCGTAAACCGCGACCCGGTAGCGCTGGCGGCGGAACGCCCGATGCGGGTCTTGCCGTCGGCTTGTTCTAGTCCGACAACCCCACCGGCGGCAAAGGGGTGCCCCCTGGGCCCGGCGCTACATCGCGCACCCGAACTATACTGAAGGCAAGTAAGATGCGGCAGCCGCTCTTACGACCTCTTCATATGTATACCGAACTCTACTGGATCAAGGGACCGTGGCCCGGACGGCTGGCGATATCAGCGCGGCCTCGGGGGGGGGATTGGCTGGAGGACGAACTGAAACGATGGCGGAGAGCCGGACTTGATATTGTCGTTTCACTTCTGACGCCAGATGAGGAGGAATCTCTGGATCTTCAGCGCGAAGGTCAATTCTGCCGGGACAACGGACTCGACTTCCGTTCTTTCCCAATCGTGGACCGCAGTGTGCCGTCACCCGAGGTGAAGGGGTTGCCCCTGATCGAGCAACTTGATCGCGATCTGACCCAGGGGAAGAACATCGTCATACACTGCCGCCAGGGAATCGGACGTTCGGGAATGATTGCAGCGGGAATTCTGGTGGCGCGTGGAATGAAGGCGGAAGTTGCCATGCAACGGGTCAGCGACGCCCGGGGCGTTGAAGTCCCAGAAACAATAAGACAACGAATCTGGGCCGTGGGTGTTCCCAATATGCTGGTTCCCAAGTAACAGGCCATGCCCTTTCTACTCCCCGTTCTTCTGTTCGCTGCGGCTGCCACTAGCCCTTACGACATTGTCATTCGCAATGGGCGGATCGTCGACGGCACCGGGTCGCCGTGGTATGCCGGCGACGTGGCGATTCGCGGCGGGCGGATCGCCGCCATCGGGCGCCTGGCGGACGCGCCGGCGCGCCGCACCATCGACGCGCGCGGCATGGTGGTGGCGCCGGGGTTCATCGACATGCTAGGGCAATCGGAACTCACGATTCTGGTGAACCCGCACCTGCCGTCGAAGATCTACCAGGGCATCACCACCGAGATCACCGGCGAAGGCAGTTCCATCGCGCCGCTCACCGACGCCGTCATTCAGGCGGACCGCGTGACCTACGAGCACTACGGCGTGAAGCCTACCTGGCGGACGTTCCGCGAGTACTTCGCGCGCCTGCGAAAACAGGGGATGGGGATCAACCTGGCGAGCTACGTGGGCGCCACGCAGGTGCGCCGCGTGGTGATTGGAGACGGCAACCGCGCGCCCACCGCGGCGGAACTGGAGCGCATGAAGGCGCTGGTCCGCGACGCCATGCGCGATGGGGCCGTGGGGCTTTCGACTTCGCTGCAATACGCGCCGGCGCCTTACGCCACCACGGAGGAGTTGATTGCGCTGGCGGGGGAGGCCGCGAAGTTGGGCGGCATCTACGCCTCGCATATCCGCGACGAAGGCGACGCGATTCTGCCGGCGCTCGACGAAGCCTTCCGCATCGGGCGCGAGGCCGGAATCCCGGTGGAGATCTGGCACCTGAAGGCGGCGGGCAAAACCAACTGGGGCCGCATGGCGGAAATTGTGGCGCATATCGAGCAGGCCCGCCGGACCGGCGTGGACGTGGCGGCGGACACCTATGCGTATCCCGCCTGGTTCAATACGTTTTCGGCGGTGATCCCGCCCTGGGCGCACGACGGAGGCGACAAGAAGTTGATCGAGCGCCTGAAAGACCCCGCCGCGCGCGCCCGCATCCGCAAGGAGATGGAAACGCCATCGAGCGAGTGGAACAACGAGTGGCAGGAGGTGCCCGGACCGGAGTCCATTCTGGTGGGCGCGGTGCAGAACCCCAAGTTGGTTCCGCTACAGGGCAAAAACATCGCGGAAATCGCGAAGTTGTGGAACAAGGACCCCATCGACACGGTTTTCGATCTGCTGATCGAAGACGAAGCTTTCACCGGAGTGGCGATGGTGGGGATGTCGGAGCCGGATGTGACGCTGGCGCTCGAGCAGCCGTGGGTCTCGATCTGCAACGACTCGCAGGGCACGGCGCCGGACGGCCTGTTGGGCAAGGAGCACCCGCATCCGCGCGCCTACGGCACGTTTCCGCGCATCCTGCGGAAGTACGTGCGGGAAGAAAAGAAGCTGACGCTGGAGGACGCCATCCGCAAGTTCACCGCGCTCCCGGCGCAACGGATGCGCTTCGCCGACCGCGGCGTGCTGAAGGCGGGGATGTGGGCCGACGTGGTGGTCTTCGACCCCGAGACGATTCACGATGTGGCGACGTTCGAGAATCCGAATCAGCTTTCGGAAGGGATGCGCTTCGTGCTGGTGAACGGCGTGCCGGTGATCGACGAGGGTAAGATGACGAACGCGCTGCCGGGGAAGGTGCTGGAGAGGCGGTGAAGGTATCATACGATGAATCGCATAGAAATCTGGTTTCATGGGCAGCAGGGTGGCACGGCGCGCCGGTCCGGACCGCTCCGAGTCGGTCAGTGAACGCTACCGGGTGGAGCGCGGACCCGCTCATGCGGGGCGGTGGCGCTGGCGCTGAGCCAGTTACAGGCAGCCTACGACCTGAAGAAGGCTGAGCAAAACCAGAAGGTCATGAACCGCGTCGCGCGGATTCTGCCTGTAAGACCGGTCGAAGAGGTCCGAGCCTGAGGGGCGCCATGGTGTAGTATCTTGGTTGACGGAAGGAAGCCGTGTGGGGAGGGTGTCGTGAGGCAGGCCGAGGAGATTAGAGCCATGACCGGAATCCAGTTCGTAACCGATGAGAAAGGCCGTAAGACAGCGGTTCTTATCGACCTCAAGAAACACGGGGCGCTGTGGGAGGACTTCTGGGATGGCCTCCTGTCGGAGTCGCGCCGCAAGGAGAACGGGATTCCTTACGAGGAATACCGGACCGCCCGATTGAAGCGTTCTCGTGGCTAGATACTCTCTTGAAATAAAGCGCTCCGCCCGGAAGGAACTGGACGCGCTAAATGACGCGTTGTTCACCCAAATTGACCGCAAGATATTGGCGCTAGCCGGAGACCCAAGGCCCGCGGGATGCAAGAAGCTCAGGGGACACAAGGACCTGTGGCGCATCCGTGCGGGCGATTACCGTGTGGTCTACATCATTGATGATGCCAACGCGCTCGTGAGCATTATCCGCATCGCTCACCGAAGAGAGGTCTACAGGTCGTGACCGCCCTTCATCGTACCGGCGCCGCCGCGTAGCGCAGCTTAACACGGCCTCCAGCCAAAATAGCCGACGCTCATAAAACTTGATTCCCTTCTTCAGCGGCCATTCATCTGTGGGTCATCGGATAAGGTCGAGAATCGATGGAATAGTTACGCCTCCGCCATGCAGCCGAGGCCCGTAGAGCAATTTACTCTCCAAAAACCCGGCTCCTCACATACCCCGAGACCAGACCAGCCTGATTTTGCACCGAGTTTTGCAAGTCGTTCCCCGTTTTTTGCCCGGAGTTTCCCCATTCGTTTCAATCATCCCCGGGTTTCAAACACCCGCTAGCCCGATTTCGGCCTGCACCCGCCCGACGCATCTTGCTCAAAAACCCCTCAAGATGCGTCAAAAAAATCCGACCAACCTCCGCAATCAACTGAAAAAAAAGGAGCTTACATCCCTACAAATGACAACTCCACATACCCGGATAAATCCGTCGCCCCCGGCCGGCCCCCGGCCCCTGGCCCCCGGCGCCGGCCCCAGCCCTCAGAACTCCAGCCGAAACGCGATCTGGCAGCGGCGCGCGCTCGATCCGAACGGGTAGCCGTCGGCCGCGATGGGCAAGCCCACTCCCGCCGCCGGCTTCACCACGCCCGTGGTCGCCGTATACCCGATGGTGTTGATGGCGGTCGTGAACTGGTTGTTGAGCACGTTGAATGCCTCGAACATCAGCAAACCCTTCACCCGCTCGGTGAAGGGCAGCGTACGCGTCAGGCGCCCGTTCACGGTGTACTGGTTAGTCCCCAAGCTCAGGGTGCCCACACCCACGAACGGCGCCCGGTCCCAGCCTCCCGAGGCGTTCAGCGAGTTGGTGTACGTCATCGTGATGCCGGAAAACTGCTGGCTGCCGGCGATCAGCAGCGGCGTCCGGTGTTGCGGGGATGCCAGCGTGGCGATCCCCGAAACTTCCCATCCATTCAGCAGGAATCGCGCGAAGGGGGCATTGCTCTTGATCACCGTGGGCTGCCACAGCCAGTTCACGGTGCCCCGGTGCCGCTGGTCCGCCGGCGAGTTGCCCCGGTCGCCCGCCGAGTCGCCCGGGTTGGTGTTCGCCGGCACCCCTGGAACGATCGGCGTTCCGCTCACATCGTCGATGGCGTGCGACCACGTGTACGACGCCTGCACGCTGAGCGTGCGCGCCAATTGTTTGCGCAACTGGACCGCCACGGCATCATACCAGGAGGATCCGCCGTTTTCGAACTGGTAGGCGTGCGCCTTGGCGGGATCGTTCTTGGCGTTGTAGACGCCGATGACGTATGTGCTGGCCTGCTGGTTGCTGGCATTCTCGATGGTGTATGTTTCAGTCTTGGTGGGGGCAACCAGGTTTTGGTCGTCCGCCGTCCACAACTTGAGTCCCCGGCCGTGGATCAGGTTGACGGTCAAATCCGTGTCGATTGTCAGTCGCCTCTCCAGCGCCGCCGTTGCTTGTTGGTTGTAGGGTTGCCGCCATTTGTTCACGGCGTACATCAGGTTCGTCGTGCCGTTGGGGAGCGTGGCCGTGGGCGCGTACACGTTGGGAAAAACCAGCGCGCCGGATTGATTCGGGTTCACCGTGATGCTGGTCTGGTATTGCCCATTGCCCAGAAACAGGGCATCCACGGCCTGCACCGGAATGGGAGCCAGATACCAGCCATAACTGGCGCGAACCACCGTCCGGCTGCTCATCAGATAGGCCAGGCTGATACGCGGAATCAGATTCAAGGTGCGCGACGGAATGGTGCCCGTATTGTAATAGGGGGTGGTCGTATAGTCGGGTTGCGGCAGGAGCGTTTTCTCCCAACTGAAACTGCCGTTCACCGTAAAGTCCCGCGTCACCTTCCAGCTATCCTGGACGTACACATGGTACTCCCTGGTGCGCAGCGACCTTGCCGGATTGCCGAATGTCTGCGTGAACAGCGAGTAGTTCCTCGAATTCACCGTGACCAGGTCTTGCGCGAAGGTCGTCAGCGAAGAGTAATAGTAGGTGCCGCCGGAGTTCGCCAGCTCGTTGATCGAGTAGCGGCTCTGCGACACGTCGAAGCCCAGCTTCAAGGAGTGGGAGAGCATGGTCTTGCTGAAGTTATCGACCAACTGGTATCGCCGTTCCGTAAGGGCCGTGGCGTAGGGATGCGTCGCGCCCAGCGTCACTCCCGCCACGTCGATGCCCACGTTGCCGGTAGAGAGGCTGGTCTGCGAAGCGGGGTCGGAGTAGCGGTCCTCGAAATAGCCGAAGCGTGCCTCATTGGTCGACGTCTCATTCGGCGCGCTGATCCAGTAAGCCCGTCCGTAGCGGACATCATCCTTGGAATTGCCCAGGCCCAGCAGTCCCCCATCGGGCGCTACGTTGCCGGTTTGCGCGGCCTGGGGGAAGCGCGCATTCATGGCGTTGGCCTCCACTCCGAACGTATTGCGGTCGCTGCGGCGGTAATCGATCTTCGCCAGGCCGGTTTCCCAACGTTCATTGAGCGCCGTCAGCACGTTCATTTGCGGCTGGATGAACTTGGTGGCGGCGGCGCATGTGGTGGCCGTCGTTTTGCAGTTCGACGCCAGAACGGTGGACCCGGTGGCGTCCGCGATGAACGGGCTGGTGATGCGGTTCAGGTCCTGGAAATTGCTTTCCAGAACTTCGGCATTCGCGAAGAAGAAAATCTTGCCGGGGTAGACCGGTCCGCCCACGCTGCCGCCGTACTGGTCCTGCTTTTGGAACATGGTCCGTCCCAGCGCGTACCGCTCCACCGAGCTCATCGTGGGTTTGGCGACATACCCGTATCCCGCGCCGTGAAAACTGTTGCCGCCGCTCCGCGTCACGGCGTTGACCGTTCCTTCCATCGAGTGCGCGAATTCACCCGAGGCGTCGCTGACCAGCACCTGCACATCTTCCAGCGCGTCCTGCGGCACTTGGTTGGCAATCCCCAGACGGTCCAGAAAGTAATAGTTTTTGACAATCGAGATGCCGTCGAGCAGAAAAGCATTGTAGAAGGGCAGCCCCTGGAAGGCGATCACCCCCAGGCCGTTGCCCGTGGAAACCGTGGGCGCCAGCAGCGCCAGTTCATCCAGGCGGCGGCCGCTCGTCGGCAGCCCGTCGATCTGCGACCGGCCGATCAATGTGGAAGCGCCGACCCGCGTATCGTCCACCGGCGCCACTGCCCTGGCGGGGTCCACCTCGGGAACCGAGCCTCCCTCGGCTTGCAGCATGACGGTGAAGTTCAGCGTCTGCCCGGTGGAGACATCGAAGACGTCGGATTTCCAGTCCACGAATCCCTTCCTCGCCACTTTCAGGCTGTACCCCTTCGCGGGCGCCAGCGAGGGCGCGTCGAAGGTGCCGTCGTCGGTCGACATCATGCTGCGCCGGATGCCCATGGATTCGTTCGAGAGGAGCACCGTGCTATCGGGGATGCCTTCGCCGTTGGCGTCGCGCACGGTTCCGGTGACGGCGCCGTATCCCGCCACCGATTGCGCATGTACGCCGGTGGCGCACACCACCGCGAGCAGAAACAGGCCAAATGTTGTTTTCATGCGTTCCTAAACTCTAAAAGTACGATTGTAATCCTTCGCGGTTCGGACATCGCGCAGCACGGCCGCCCAGCCGGGATAGCCGCGCGCGGCCGAAAAGGCGTCTTCCTCCAGTGTAAACGTTATGTCCACGCGCGCGCCGGGCGGCATCTCGCCGGCTCGCTCGGCGAAGTTCCAGGCCTTCAGCACCAGCGTCCGGCCGCCTTGCCGCGCCGTCACCCGCAGGTGCTTCTCCTTCATGACCACCGGCGGCGCGGCGATTTCCACATCCAGTGCGGCCACGAGCGGCGGCGGATTGCCGTGCCCGAAGGGCGCCAGCGCCAGCACTTCCTGAACGCTGCCCTCCGTGAGGTCGCCGAACTCCACCACGGCGTCCACCTCCAACCGCGGCAGGAAATCCTCGGGCGTCAGGCGCGCGGCTGCGTAGGCATTGAAGCGCTGGCGGAATTCGTCGATGCGCGCGGCTTCGAGCGTCGCGCCGGCGGCGTACTGGTGGCCCCCGAAGCGTACGAAGAGGTCGGGCATGGCTTCCATTGCTTCCAGCAAGTGAAATGCCGGAATGCTCCGCCCGGATCCCTGCGCCAGCCCATCCTCGGGGTTGCGGCCCAACACAAACACCGGCCGGTGCAGGCGCTCCACCAGCCGCGATGCGACAATGCCCAGCACGCCGCGGTGCCAGTTCTCGCCATAGTAGACCAGCGCGGCGCACCGTTCGTCCACTGGCACGCGCTCGCAGGCGTCGCGGATCTCGTCCTCCACCTGCCGCCGCCCGGCGTTCTGCTGGTCGAGTTGTTGAGCCAGCTCGCGGGCGCGCGCCGGATCGTTGGTGAGGAACAGCTCGATGGCCGCCATGGCGGTATCCATGCGGCCGGCCGCGTTCAGGCGCGGCGCAATCTGAAACGCCACCTGTCGGGCGGTCGGCACAGTGTTGCTGGTAAAGCCCGCCACGTCCAACAGCGCGCGCAAGCCGGTATTGTGGACGGCCCCCAGCCCCGCCAGCCCGTGTTTGACCATGACGCGGTTCTCGCCGGTGAGCGGCACCACGTCGGCCACCGTGGCGATGGCCACCAGCTTGAGAAACGATTCGCAGACGCGCCGCGCCTTCCCCGCCGGCCATGGCAGCGTGGCCAGCAGCGCCTGCGCCAGCTTAAACGCCACCCCCGCGCCGCACAGGTTCTTGTTGGGATACGGGCAGTCGGCCTGGTTGGGGTCGAGCACCAGTGGGGCAGGCCATCGTTTTTCGTGGCCTGCCAACGTCTTCTCAGGCAGATGATGGTCGGTGACAATCACGTCGACGCCCAGTTCATTGGCGCGGCGCACCGCTTCGGCGGCGCGGATTCCGGTGTCGACGCTCACGATCAGCTTCACACCTTCGGCGGCGGCCGTCTCCACCACTTCGGCACGCATGCCATAGCCATCCTTGAGGCGGTGCGGAACGTGGTGGCTGGCGGCGCCGCCGGCCAGCTCGATGGCCTTGGTCAGAAGCACCACTGAGGTGGTCCCATCCACGTCGTAGTCGCCGTAGATCAGCGTCTTCTGACCGTCGCGGATCGCTTCCCGCAGCCGCTCGACCGCCCGCGGCATGTCGCGCATGGTGAGCGGGTCATGCAGGTCGTCGAGCGAGGGCTGCAGAAACCGGCGCGCGGCGCTGGGGTCGCCCAGCCCGCGATGCACCAGAATTCCGGCGGCCGGCGCCCCAATGCGGAGAGCGGATGAGAGCGCCTCAACCTCGCGCGGATCGTTGCTGGGAAGTAGCCAGCGGGATTGGGTCACTAGTTCTTCGAGAAGTACCCGTGGAGCGAGTCGCCCTCGTCCAGGTCCTCTTCATCGGCCACCCGCGATACGATCTCGTCCTCGACGCTGAGGAACTCTTCGTACCAGTCGGGCTGCACTTCGTAGACGTAGAGCCGGGAATGGTGATCGAACGCCAGGTCGAGAGAGCAGGTGATGCCTTCGAAGATGCGCAGCTCGCGCAGGCGCGATTCGTAGTCTCGACGCTCCTCTCGCGTCAGTTCGCAGTCCTCCAGTTGCGCCAGCAGATCGTCGATGTCGGCGGCCTCAAACTCGCGCGTGGCGAACACCACCAGGTTGACTCCGGCCTTGCGGGCGACTTCCAAAAACATCCGGTAATCGGGGTAGTGCGCGGTGTCCCACAGGACGCAGGGCGGGCCTTCCAACCCTCCGGGATGGCCGTGGAAGACGGCGAATCCGGCCGAATCGAGATACTCCAGGACTTCCTGCTTCAGTGTGTCGAGATTCAAATCCACTTAGTTGCCTCAGCCCTGAGCCAGCACCAGAATACCGGAGGGACCGGCCAGGTCGCGGGCGGAGGGCGTAACGATCGTCTTCGGCCCGATGTAAATCTTGCGGTTCTCTTGGATGGCGGCGCGCACGTCGGCCTCCGCCACAAAATCCACCGGCTTGGCTGGAGGCGCGAGCTTCGGCGAGGCCGGTGATGCCGTCTCCGGCGCCGGCGCCGGCGACCCTGCGGGACAGGACGCTACCGCGCCTGAACCCGTCAGTCAGCCAAATTCAGTTTTGGGCGCGGAAACGCCGCGCCGGGCCAGGAAGCGGTCCACAACCTGGGCCGAAACACTCGGCGCCACGGAAGACGAGACCACCGCCGCCGCTGGCGCCGCCGAAACTCCGCGGGACGCCAGATAACGGTCCACAATATTCGAGACCAAGAAAGAGACCGGCTTGGGGGGCTGCGCCACCGGCGCGGCGGATGGAGCGCTCGCGGCTGGCGCGGCGGGGCGCCCTCTGGGCCCCACCCCGCGGGAAGCCAGATACCGCTCCACGGCGGCGGCCACGGCACTGCGCTCAATGGGACCGGCGGCGGACGAACCCGCCTTGGCGTCCGGCGCAGCGTTGTAATCGATGGGCATCTCGAACGCCTCCTGTGGCTGGCGCGCGGTGTAGGCCAGCCGCTTGATATTGATCAGGTTCTGCGGGCCGACGTTGTCGGAGGTGATGTTCCCCGCCATCGCGCCGCAACCCAACGTCATCGAAGGAAAGACGTTGGTGGTGATGCCGATGGAGCCGTGCGGTGCGGACGTATTCACCAGCACCCGCATGGCCGGCATGCGCATGGCGTACTCCCGCGTGCGCTGGTCGTTCTTCGAATGGATCACCGCCGTGTGGCCCATGCCGCCGAACTTGAGCAGCGCGAAGCACGTGTCCAGGGCCGCGTTGAAATCCTTGACGAAGTAAAGCGAGAGCACCGGCGAGAGCTTCTCGGCGGAGAGCGGATACTGCTTCCCGACGCCCTCCAGCTCGGCGCAGATGATGGAGGTATCCGGCGGCACTTCGAAACCCGCCATCTTGGCGATGGTACTGGGCGACTGGCCCACGCACTGTGGATTCACCGTCCAGTTGGGCATGAGCAGCAGCTTGCCCAGCGCCTGCTTCTGGGCATCGTTGGCGATGTAGGCTTTGTTGGCTTCGAGCAGGCTGAGAATGCGGTCGCGCAGCGGAGCTTCCGCGACCAGGGCCTGCTCGCTCGAGCAGACCGTGCCGTAATCGAAGGACTTGCCGGCGACCACCTTGGCGACGGCTTCCTCCAGGTCGGCCGAGGTATCGATCAGCGCCGGCACGTTGCCGGGTCCCACGCCGAAGGCCGGCTTGCCGCTGGAGTAGGCGGCCTTCACGATGCCCGCGCCGCCGGTGGAAAGGATCACGCCCGTGCGCTCGTGGCGCATGAGCGCGTTGGTGGCTTCGAGCGTGGCGTTATCGACGCACTGGATGATGCCCTCGGGTGCGCCGGCTTCCAGGGCCGCCTGGTACATAACTCCCGCCGTGTAGCACGTGCATTGGTGCGCGCGCGGATGCGGGCTGAGCACAATGGCGTTCCCCGCCTTGAGCGAAATCAGGATCTTGTAAATGGCGGTGGAGGTGGGATTCGTAGTGGGCAGGATGGCCGCCACCACGCCCATGGGAACGCCCACCTCGACTACTTTTTCTTCAAGAAGCTCGCGCAGAATACCGACCGTCTTCATGCCGCGCATAATACGCGGCAGCCGGTCGGCGCACAGGATATTCTTGATGTACTTGTCCTTGGCGTTGCCGTAGCCGGTCTCTTCGACAGCCATGTCGGCGAGGCGCTTGGCATTGGCGCGCGCGGCGGCTCCCGCGCGCTCGACTACGGCGTCGATCTGCTCCTGGGAGAAGGTGCGGTATTCGAGCCAGGCGGAATAAGCCTTCTCGACCTTGGTGCGGACTTCTTGGATCGAGAGAAGGTCTTTGTCCTCGATCATCACCCGCTACTTCTTGAGGCCGCCAGTGGGGAGGACCCTTTCCACCTCCTCATGCGGCCGCGGGATCACGTGGACGCTCACCAACTCACCGACGCGCCGGGCCGCGGCCGCACCCGCGTCCGTCGCCGCCTTCACCGCGCCCACATCGCCGCGTACGGTGACGCAGACTAATCCGGCGCCGACGAATTCCTTGCCTTGCAGGACCACGTTGGCGGTCTTACACATGGCATCGGCGGCTTCGATGGCACCCACCAACCCCTTCGTTTCAATCAGGCCAAGGGCCTCCATCATTAGCTTAGTCCTCCAATTCCAGTGAAAGACCTACCGTATCACAAATCAGTAGCGCCGGGCCCAGGGGGCACCCCCTTGCCGCCGGTGTTCTTTGGCGGGCACAAAAAAATGGTTCCAAGTGATCCGATTCCCAGCCTTGCCCACCGCCGGCATGCCCGGCACTGAACATCGCAACCGGGAGCGCTGAACGCTTCGCCTCTCT